>Ga0193742_1000264_pt1 | contig 37913 bp, 33 predicted proteins | sample L2c1metaG_FD_165511 | JGI IMG/M metagenome (GOLD analysis project Ga0193742, IMG submission 165511) | Soil microbial communities from a riparian zone of the East river system, Colorado, United States - L2c1 | ecosystem: Environmental > Terrestrial > Soil > Riparian zone | place: USA: East River... | reverse complement strand
CCACCGGGACGTGAAGCCGGGCAACATCCTGCTCGCCGACGACGGCACCGTGAAGATCACCGACTTCGGCATCTCGCGCGCGACCGACGACGTCACGGTCACCAAGACCGGCATGATCGCCGGCACGCCCGCGTACCTGGCGCCGGAGGCCGCGATCGGTCAGGAACCGTCGCCCGCGTCCGACGTGTTCTCACTCGGCTCCACGCTGTACGCCGCGATCGAGGGCGAGCCGCCGTTCGGGCTGACGGAGAACACGCTGCAGCTGCTGCACGCGGTGGCCGCGGGGCGGATCAACCCGCCGCTGCGGTCCGGGCCCCTGACCGGGGTGCTGACGGTGATGCTGGCCGCCGACCCGGAGCAGCGGCCGTCGACGTCGCGGTCGCGGGACCTGCTGAACGCCGTCGCCATGGGCGAGGTGCCGGACGTGCGGCTGCCGATGGCGGACATGACGACGCGGCGCTCCGAGCTGGTCGACGACTACGACGACTACGACGACGGGTACTACGACGACCAGGCCACGCAGCTGGTCGGCGCGGAGGACCGCACGCGCGCGGTCCGGCCGGCGCGGGTCGCCCCGCCCCCGCCGCCGAGGAAGTCCCGCACGCCGATGGTGGTGGGCGCCGGGCTCGCGCTGGTCGCGGTGATCGCCGCGGTGACGTGGCTGCTCGCCGGCCGCAACGACGACAACACGCCGGGCACCGACCCGAACCAGACGAACAACACGCAGAACAGCCAGGTCGTGCAGCCGACGACGGTGCTCACCACGACGGAGCCGCCGACGACGTCGGAAGAGACGACGACTCGCGAGGAGCCGACGACCACCACCACGACCACCACCACTACGACGACCACCACTACGACGACCACGACCACCACCACAGATCCGACGACTACCACGACCACCACGACGGTTGTTGTTCCGCCGACGGGGGCACAGGCGGGTGCTCGATAGTGGGCGGTCGTTCGTGGGGGGTTCGGTCATGACGGAGGACAGCACGGTCGTCGTCGCGGGGCGCTACCAGCTGGGCAGACGCATCGGCAGCGGCGCGATGGGCATCGTGTGGCAGGCGCACGACGAGCGGCTCCACCGGACCGTCGCCGTGAAGCAGCTGCTCCTCCAGCCGGGGCTGTCGCAGGCGCAGGCCGAAGAGGCGCGCCGAAGATGCATGCGGGAAGGGCGGATCGCGGCGCGACTGTCGCATCCCAACGCGATCACGGTGTACGACGTCGCGGAGCACGACGGCGACCCGTGGCTGATCATGGAGTACCTGCCGTCGAAGAGCCTCGCGACGGTGCTGTCCGAGCAGGGCACGCTGCCGCCTTCCGAGGCCGCGCGGATCGGCGCGCAGGTGGCGTCGGCGCTGGTCGCGGCGCACGCGGCGGGCATCGTGCACCGCGACATCAAACCGGCGAACGTCCTGCTCGGCGACGACGGCACCGTCAAGATCACCGACTTCGGCATCTCGCGGGCCACAGGTGACGTCACGGTCACCGCGACCGGGATGCTCGCCGGCACGCCCGCCTACCTCGCCCCCGAGGTCGCGAAGGGCGAGGACCCGAAGCCGGCCGCGGACGTCTTCTCCCTCGGGTCGACGCTGTACACGGCCATCGAGGGGCACTCGCCGTTCGGGCTGAGCGAGAACACGCTCGCCCTGCTGTACGCGGTCGCCGCCGGCAAGATCACGCCGCCCCGGCAGGCGGGCCCGCTGACGGCGCTGCTGATGCAGCTGCTGCGGGTCGAGCCGTCGGAGCGGCCGTCGCTGGCGACCGCGCGGGACAACCTCAACGCGGTGGCCGAGGGCCGGCAGCCGCCGGGGCTCATGGGCGGCGCGTCCGCGACCACCGAGCGGATCGCCGGCAACCGGCTGCCGCAGCGTCCGCAGGTGCCGCTCGGTCCGCCGACGCCGCCGCGGCCGGTCCCGCAGTGGCCGACGCAGCAACAACCGCAGCAGAAGGACGCGACCCGGCTGAACGTGCACCCGTTCGCGGAGCCGACGCCGAGCGGGCCGCTGATGCAACAGGCGCCGCAGCAGCCCGCCCCTGCGGGCCGGTCGGCGACCAGTGGCCGGATGCGGTCGATCGTGCTGACCGTGCTGGCGATCGTGGCGGCCGCGCTGGTCGGGATCCTCGTGGCGAGCCTGTTGTCCAGCGGCAGCAAGGACAACGGCCAGGCACAGCCGGACGGCGGCGCCACGACGGCGCAGGGGACACCGGTGCGGGAGACGACCGATCCGACGACCACCACCTCGCAGGACGCGCCGGCGACTCCGTCGGCAGCGGACTACGAGACCGCCGTGCGCGACTACTACGCGCTGCTGCCCGACAACCTCGAGGCGGCGTGGGCGCTGATGACGCCCCGTGCGCAGGCGGCCGGCGGCGGCGGGCGCGCGTACCAGCGGTTCTGGAAGCGCATCGAGGCCGTCGAGGTGCTGTCGACGAAGGCGGAGGGCGACCGCGTCGCGGCGACCGTCGAGTTCACGACGAAGGAAGACCAGACGTCGACGGAGGCCTACTCGCTCGCGCTGATCGAGCAGAACGGCCAGCTGATGATCGACAACTTCGTCCGCACCGGCACGGCGAACGACGAGGACGACGGCGACGACGGCTGAGTCCGCCGCCCCCGATCGTTCAGTTCTGCTTACAGGTGTCTGTACTTCTATTCACTTGTCCTTCCCGGTCGTCTCGGGCAGCGTGGCGTAGGTGATCCGTGGTGGTGGCGGGACCTTGTTCCGCATGGGGTTGTTGGCGCTGCTCTGGGGCTCGAGCTTTCTCTGGATCAAGATCGGGCTCGCCAGCTTCACCCCGGTGCAGATGACGTTCGTCCGGCTGGTCCTGGGGTCCGCCGTGCTCGTCGTCCTGTGCTACGCCGGCCGGCGGCGGCTGCCTCGGGACCGCAGGCTCTGGGGGCATCTCACCGTCGCCGCGCTGGTCGGGAACGCCGTCCCCTTCACGTTGTTCGCCGTCGGGGAGCAGACTGTCGACTCCGGGGTGGCCGGGGTGCTCAACGCCACGACACCGCTGTGGGTGCTGCTCATCGGGCTGTCGCTCGGGACCGAGCGGAACCTGACCGCCGTCCGGCTCTCCGGCCTGGTCCTCGGGTTCCTCGGCACACTCCTGATCTTCGCGCCGTGGGAGTCGAGCGAGCTGGCCAGCTGGGGCGCGCTGATCATCCTCGCCGCCGCGCTCATGTACGCCGTCAGCTTCGCCTACATCGGACGGTTCCTGTCCGGGCGCGGGCTGCCGCCGATCACGCTGTCCGCCGCGCAGATCATCGCCGCCACCGGGCTGACCGCGCTGGCCATGCCGTTCGGCGGGTTCGAGACCATCCACCTCCGCCTCGACGCCGCCATCGCCATCGGCATCCTGGGGATCTTCGGCACCGGGTTCGCCTTCGCGCTCAACTACCGCCTCATCACCGACGAGGGCCCGACCAACGCGGCCGCCGTCGGGTACCTGCTGCCCGTCGTGTCCGTGCTCCTCGGGGCGCTCGCGCTGGACGAGAACCTCAACCCGCGAGTCATCGCCGGCATGGTGGTCGTGCTGGGCGGGGTCGCGATGACCAGGGTGCGGCACCGGCTTCCCGTGCCGACCCCGGTCATCGCGGAGCCCACCCCCGAGGTCAGCCGACCTTAGGCCACGGCACGTCCGGCAACGCGTTGAGCAGCGGCACCAGCAGCCGCTCCTCGCCGTCCAGGTGCGCCGTCAGCTCGTCGGCCAGCCGGTCGAAGTCGGCCGGCTCCGGAGTACCCGCCGCGACCAGCGACGACAGCTCGCCACGCAGCCGCGCGACCGTCGCGTGCTCGGCACGCAGGCTCTCCAGGGTCGACCCCAGCTCGGGGAACCGCTGCGCCAGGAACGAGAACACCGCGTAGTCCTCACCCATGTGGTGGCGCTCCAACCCGACGCAGAACGCGAGGCAGTTGCTCCGCAGGTCGTCGGTGAACGCCACCTCGGCGCCGGCCCGCAACGCGGCCAGCTCGTCGCGGAACCAGCCGTGCAGCGCGACAAGCTCGTCGCCGGCCGCGCGGACCCGCACCACGTCCTGGTTCTCGGGGTGCAGCACCACGACCGGCAGCACGCGACTGGTCTGCCGCTGGTAGTCCGCGTACCCGGGCGCCACGGCCAGGACCGCGTCGAACAACCGGTCCCGTTCCGGCGCCGCCGCGGGTACGGCGATCGCGGTGCGCTGGACGCCGTCGAGATCAACGAACACCCGAGGGTTGGCCAGCAGGTTGTGGAACCACGCGGGGTGGCGGGCCGCGCCACCGGCGGACGCGACGGTCAGGTAGGTGTCGCCGTCGCGCACGGCGCCGACGGAGACGGTGTGGGACCGGCCGCTGCGCGCGCCGGTCGTGGTCAACGAAATGATCAATGCTCTGCTTTCTGTCGGCGTACGGGAAAGACGCGCGGGCGTCTCCCGTTCGCCGAGCACAGGGCACCGCGAGGCAGCACGAACTGCCTGGAGACAAAGGGAAAGGGGACGACCGCGCGGGCGTCAGCGCGGTCAGGCGCTACCGATGCTGTGGATTGCCACGGACATCATCCCCTTGGAAACCTCAGGTGCTCGCCCGGCCACGCCCTTGACTGCTGGCGCGCCACACGGCACCTGAGGATTGAACCAGCCGACGCCCCCTCGGGTCTAGACCGGCGCCGGTGTGAACCCACCCACCACGTCCGCGAGCAGCTCCGCGAACGTGATCGCCGTGTCGTCCTCGTGCCGCGGCCCGAGGATCTGCGCGCCCACCGGCAACCCGTCCGCGAGCCCCACCGGCGCCACCACCGACGGCAGCCCCGGCAGCGCCGCGTGCGTGATCCAGAACGCCTGGTCGGTGTAGGGCCGATCGCCGATCCGCCGCTGTTCCAACGGCCGCCGGTCGTGCGGCGCGGCGGTCGTGAAGTTCGCCGGCACAGAAACACGTCCACGTCACCGAAGTAGCGGTCCCATGCCGCGCGCACGGCCAGCCGCCGCGTCTCGTGCGTTACGAGGTCGCCGAGCGAGCCGCCCGCCATGAACGCGAAGAACGCGTCCACCTGACCCCCGAACGACTCCGCCACCGCCCGCGAGTCCACATCGGACGGCCAGCCCTCGACCACCTTCGCGCCGACCGCGGCCACCGCGTCGACCACTGTGGACAGTCGGTCCGCGACCGCGGGCAACACCGGGCACGCCGGGTCGTCGAGCACCACGCCGACCCGGAAGTCGGACAGGCGCGTGTGTCGCGGCGGCGCGAGCGTCCAGGTGTACGCGTGCGCGGCCGCGTCGTCGGGGCCACCGGTCACCCGCAGCGCCGTGCGCAGGTCGGCCGCCGACCTGGCGAGCGGCCCGAGCGTCGTCAGGTACGTCATCGCCGACGGCGCGTCCGGCGCGCCGGGCGCAGCAGCCCGATCGCGTCGTAGTGCCGCAGCATGCGGACCGAGACACGGCCGTGTCGTGCGAAGTCTCCGATGGTGAACATGACGGACCCAGGTCTACGGCCTGACACGGTGTCAGGGTCAAGAAATCACACGAGACGGCGGTCCGACGCCCAGCGGGACAGCTCGTAGCGGTTGGACAGCTGCGTCTTGCGCAGCACGCTCGACACGTGCGTCTCGACGGTCTTCACCGAGATGAACAGCTCCGCCGCGATCTCCTTGTACGCGTAGCCGCGTGCCAGCAGGCGCAGGACGTCGCGCTCGCGCGGGGTCAGCAGGTCCAGCTCCGGGTCGCTGATCGGCGCGGCGCCCGGCCGGTCGGCGAACGCGTCGAGCACGAACCCGGCGAGCCGCGGCGAGAAGACCGCGTCGCCCTCGGAGACCCGCACGACCGCGCGCACCAGCTCATGGCTGGAGATCGTCTTGGTGACGTAGCCGCGCGCACCGGCCCTGATCACCGCGATGACGTCCTCCGCGGCGTCGGACACCGACAGCGCGAGGAACACCACCTCCGGGTTGTCCGGCCGCGACTTGCGCAGCACCTCGGCGCCGCCGCCGTCGGGCATGTGCACGTCGAGCAGGACCACGTCCGGCTTCTTGTGCCCGATGCCGGCGACCGCCTCGCCGACCGTGCCGGCCTCGCCGACCACCTCGACCTCGTCGGTGATGGAGTCCAGCTCGGCACGCACCCCGGCCCGGAACAGGCCGTGGTCGTCCACCAGGAACACCCGAACCGGCCGCATCATGGCATCACCGGTCTCCGTCATGCTGACTCCCTACTCACGCCCCCACGGTCACCCGCGGCATCCGCAGCTGCACCTCGGTGCCCTCGCCGGGAGAGGTGCGCAGCCGCAGCTCGCCGCCGTTGCGCTCCATCCTCCCCCGGATCGAGTCTGCCAGGCCATGCCGGTCCGCGGGGACCGCCGCCGGGTCGAACCCCTTGCCGCGGTCGCGCACGAAGATCTCGACCGCCTCCGGCTCCACCTCGGCGTACACGCTGACCTCGCCGACCCCGGCGTGCTTCGCCGCGTTCACGGTCGCCTCGCGGGCCGCGTAGACCAGGCCCGTCAGCCGCTCGTCGAGCTGGCAGTCGCCGACCACGACGTGCTGGACCTTGATCGCGAAGGTGTCCTCGACCTCGCCGCAGGCCCGCGCGATCGCCTCGGACAGCACCGACGCCTCTGTCGTGCCGCCCGCACCGCCGGCCTGCGCACCCTCTACGGGCCGGCCCCTGCCGTACCCGGACGGGCCGTAGAGCCAGCCGCGCAGCTGCCGCTCCTGGCCGCGCGCGAGGCGCAGCACCTCGCGGGGCGCCTCGGCCTGCTTCTGGATCAGCGCGAGCGTCTGGAGCACCGAGTCGTGCAGGTGGGCGGCGATCTCGGCGCGTTCCTCGGTGCGGATGCGCTGCTTGCGCTCCTCACCGAGGTCGCGGACCAGCCGCAGCCAGAACGGGACGGTCAGCACCGCGACGCCGGCCAGCGCGGCGAGCACCGCGATCAGCGCGAACTGCATCTGGTCGAGGCTCGCGCTGCGGGCCAGGAACACGCCGATGCCCGTCATGACCAGCACCGACCCGGTCAGCACGCGGACCGCCGCCGTGCGGCCGCCGGACCCGACGACCGCGCCGAACACCCCGGACTTCGCGCCGCCCTTCCAGCGCAGGCGCTGCTGCTCGTCGGCCTCCCGCCACACCAGCGCGGCGCCGACCAGTGTCACGCCGATGCCGCCGGCGACCCAGCCGTTGAGCATCCCGGAGATCGCGCCGACGCCGACCGCGAGACCGATGCCCATCGCGAGCAGGCCGCGGGCCTGCTGCTTCTCCTTGGCCGAGACCTCCGTCGGCTTCGCCTCGAGCCGCGACTGGGGCACGAACACCCAGAGCAGGCCGTAGCCCACGACACCGGCGCCGCCGAACGCCGCGAGCAGCGCGAACGCCACCCGCGTCCACAGCACGCTGACGCCGAGGTGGTCGGCGAGCCCGCCCGCGACCCCCGCGACGGCACGGCCGGTCCGCCGGCGACGCATCTTGACGTCGTCGTCGACCTGCTCCCGCGCCACACGCTCGAGGTCCGCGTCCACCACCGGCTCTCGTATCTCGACGTCAACACTCACTGGTACATCGTCACATGTACCCCGTTGCGGCCCATCAGGGAAATACCCGGACCGTGAACACCAGGGTTACTCCCTGATGTGCGTGCCGACGGCCACCACGCATGCTGTCTACCGTGAGTGCGACACAGGGACGGTCCGACGGCTTCCGCGCCGAGGACACGGTCAAGGACTTCTGGGCCACGCGGCCCCGGCGACCGCGGCGTGGCCGCAAGATCGCCGGCGTCGCCGCCGGCATCGGCCACCGGTATCGGATCGACCCGGTGCTCGTGCGGGTGGGGCTGGTCGTGGCCAGCGTGTACGGCGGCGCGGGCGTCCTCGTCTACCTGCTCGGCTGGCTGTTCCTGCCGGAACAGGACGACCAGGTCTCGCCGGTCGAGGCGTTGATCGGCAAGGGCCGCAGCTCGACGTCGACCGGGTTCACGCTGCTGCTGTGCGTCGCGATGATCCCGGTGCTGAGCTGGTTCTTCAGCGGCGGGTTCATCGGGGCGTTCCCCGGCTGGCTGGGGCTGGTGGTGATCGCCGGGCTGCTGTTCCTGCTGCACCAGAACCGCGGGAGCGTCACGCCGGCGCCCCCGTCCGCGCCGGAGCCCGCTCCCGCGCCGCCGATGCCCCCGATGCCCCCCGTGCCCCCGTCGCCCCCGATGCCGCCGGCGCCCCCGCAGACTCCGATGTACACGGCGCCGGTCGCGGCCGCGTCGGTGTCGCAGGAGCCGCCGGTCGCACCGCCGCCGCCCATCACCGAGGAGCGCACGACCCCGCCGGCGTGGGACCCGCTCGGCGCCGCGCCGTTCGCGTGGGACCTGCCGGAGCCGGCCGGGCCGGAACCGGAGGAGCCGGAGCCGCCGGCACGCCGGCGCAAGTCGAAGGTCGGCGCCGCGACCATCGGGATCGCGCTGGTCACCGCCGGTGCGCTGATCCTGGTCCCCGGCTCGTGGGCCAACCCGCAGCACATCGTGGGGGTGGTGCTCGCGATCCTGGGCCTCGGCATGGTGGCCGGCGCGTTCCTGCGCGGTGGCCGTGGGCTGATCGGCCTCGCCGTGCCGCTGTCGCTCGCCGGGCTCGCGCTGACCATGGTGAGCCCGGACGGCTGGAGCGGCGTCGGCGACGTCACCGCACGGCCGACGTCGGTGGCCGAGGTGCAGGACAACTACGAGCGGTCCGTCGGCAACGTCGAGCTGGACCTGACCGCGCTGCCCGAGAACGGCGAGACCGTACGCAGTCACATCTCCGTGGACATCGGCAACGCGACGGTGATCGTGCCGGAGAACGCGGACGTCGAGATCAAGTGCAAGGCCGACCGTGGCAACATCGAGTGCCTCGGCCGCGAGGCCAGCGGACTGGACATCGACGTGCCGAAGTTCACCGACGTGGGCGCGGACGGCCCCGGTGGACTCGAGATCGACCTGACCGTGTCGGCCGACACGGGGAACGTGGAGGTGCGTCGTGGCTGACCGCGACCAGAACGAGCGCCGGGGTTTCCCGGACCTGCTGACCGGCCTCGCCGGGATCGGGACGCTGCTGGTGTCGGCGTACGTGCTCACCGACGGCGCCCTCTGGGTCCCCGACCTGAACCCGACGTGGCTGCTCGCGGGAGGCGCGCTGTTCGTGGGTGTGCTGCTGCTGGCGTCCTCCCTGCGAGGCAACCGCAAGCGCTGAGGCCGCTACTCCCACTCGATCGTGCCCGGGGGCTTGGACGTCACGTCCAGCACCACCCGGTTCACCTCGGTGACCTCGTTGGTGATGCGCGTCGAGATGCGTTCCAGCACGTCGTACGGGAGGCGGGTCCAGTCGGCGGTCATGGCGTCCTCCGACGACACCGGCCGCAGCACCACCGGGTGGCCGTAGGTGCGGAAGTCGCCCTGGACGCCAACGCTGTGCACGTCGGCGAGCAGCACCACCGGGCACTGCCAGATGTCGCGGTCGAGCCCCGCCGCGGTCAGTTCCTCGCGGGCGATCGAGTCGGCCGCACGCAGGATCTCGAGCCGCTCCGCGGTCACCGCGCCGATGATGCGGATGCCGAGCCCCGGCCCGGGGAACGGCTGCCGGTGCACGATCGTCTCCGGCAGGCCCAGCTCCAGGCCGACGCGGCGGACCTCGTCCTTGAACAGCTCGCGCAGCGGCTCGACCAGCTCGAACGTCAGGTCGTCCGGCAGGCCGCCGACGTTGTGGTGGCTCTTGATGTTCGCCGCGCCGGTGCCGCCGCCGGACTCGACGACGTCCGGGTAGAGCGTGCCCTGCACGAGGAACCCGTAGTCGCCGGACGCCTGGAGCGAGCGCTCCGCCTCCTCGAACACCCGGATGAACTCGCGGCCGATGATCTTCCGCTTGTGCTCGGGGTCGGTCACGTCGGCCAGCGCCGTCATGAACCGGTCGCGGGCGTCGACGGTCACCAGCTTGACGCCGGTCGCCGCGACGAAGTCGCGTTCCACCTGCCCGCGCTCGCCGGCCCGCAGCAGCCCGTGGTCGACGAACACACAGGTCAGCCGGTCACCGATGGCCCGCTGCACCAACGCCGCGGCGACCGCGGAGTCGACGCCGCCGGACAGCCCGCAGATCGCGCGGCCGTCGCCGATCTGGTCCCGGATGCGACCGACCTGTTCCTCCACGATCGACGCGATCGTCCACTGTGGACGGATGCCCGCGACCTCGTGCAGGAACCGCCGCAGGATCTCCTGCCCGTGGGGCGTGTGCGCGACCTCCGGGTGGTACTGCACGCCGGCGAACCGGCGGTCGACGTCCTCGAAGGCCGCCACCGTCGCGCCGGCGGACGAGCCCGTCACGGTGAAGCCGGGGGGCGCCGACGTGACGCTGTCCCCGTGCGACATCCACACCGGGTGCCGGCCGGGCAGGTCGGAGTGCAGGACGCCGCCGCCGGCGTTCAGCTCGGTGCGCCCGAACTCCCGCGCGCCGGTGTGCGCGACCGTGCCGCCGAGCGCCCGCGCCATCGCCTGGAAGCCGTAGCAGATGCCGAACACCGGCACGTCGGCCTCGAACAGGGCGGGGTCGACGGCGGGCGCGCCGTCTGCGTACACGCTCGACGGGCCGCCGGACAGGATGATCGCGAGCGGCTCACGCTCGAGCATCTCCGCGACGGTCGCGGTGTGCGGCACCACCTCGGAGTACACCTGCGCCTCACGCACCCGACGGGCGATGAGCTGCGCGTACTGCGCTCCGAAGTCGACGACGAGTACGGGCCGGTGGAAGTTATCGGTCACCGCGAAAGCATCGCACGGGCCGCGGAACTACGGTGGGGGCATGAACGCCACGGACCAGCACCTGCCGACCCCGCGTCCCTGCTGGATCGCGGGCCGTGCGGAGCAGAGCGACCAGACACTCAGCGTGCACCACCCCTACGACGGCAACGAGATCGCGACCGTCTGCGTGCCGAGCGCCGACCAGGTCGAACGCGCGGTCGCGGCCGCCGCGGCCGTGGTCAGAGAGTTCCGCACCACGCCGGCGCACGTGCGGGCCGCCGCGCTGGACCACGTGTCACGTCAGCTCGCCGCGCGTTCGGACGAGGTCGCCGAGATGATCACGGCGGAGAACGGCAAGCCGTTGCGCTGGGCGAACCTCGAGGTCAACCGGGCCGTGTCGACGTTCCGGTTCGCCGCGGAGGAGGCGCGCCGGTTCTCCGGCGAGCTGCAGCGCCTGGACACCGACCCGACCGCGGCCGGCCGGCTCGCGGTGATCCGCCGCGTGTCGCGCGGGCCCGTGCTGGGCATCGCGCCGTTCAACTTCCCGCTGAACCTCGTCGCGCACAAGATCGCGCCCGCCATCGCGGTCGGCGCGCCGATCATCGTCAAGCCCGCGCCGAGGACGCCGCTGTCCGCGCTGCTGCTGGGTGAGTTGCTGGCTGAGACCGACCTGCCGGCGGGCGCTTTCTCGGTGCTCGCGGTCGGCAACGAGGAGACCATGGCGCTGGTCAAGGACGAGCGTCTGCCGGTCGTGTCGTTCACCGGCTCCGGCCCGGTCGGCTGGTCGCTGATGGACGCCGCGCCGCGCAAGCAGGTCGTGCTCGAGCTGGGCGGCAACGGCGCCGCGGTGGTGTGCGCCGACTGGACCGACCTGGACTTCGCGGCGAAGCGGATCGCGACGTTCTCGAACTACCAGGCCGGGCAGTCCTGCATCGCGGTGCAGCGGGTGATCGTCGAGCGCCCGGTCGTCGACGAGTTCCTGCCCAAGCTGCTCGACGCGATCGGCGCGCTGCGCACCGGCAACCCGCACGACCCGGACGTCGAGGTCGGCCCGCTGGTCGACGAGTCGGCGGCCGAGCGGGTGGAGAAGTGGGTCGACGAGGCGGTCGCCGCGGGCGCGAAGCTGCTCGCAGGCGGCAAGCGCGACGGCGCGTCGGTCGAGCCGACCGTGCTGTCCGAGGTGCCGATCGATCAGAACGTGTGGGCCGAGGAGGTCTTCGGTCCGGTCCTGTCGGTGGCCGTGGTGGACAGCGTCGACGAGGCGTTCGCGTCGGTCAACGACTCGAAGTACGGGCTGCAGGCGGGCCTGTTCACCCGCGACGTGCAGGTGGCGTTCCGGGCGCGGGCCGAGTTGGAGGTCGGCGGCGTGATCGTGGGCGACGTGCCGTCGTTCCGCGCCGACCAGATGCCCTACGGCGGTGTGAAGGGCTCGGGCTTCGGCCGCGAGGGCGTCAGGTCGGCCATGGCGGACCTGACCGAGGAGCGCGTCATGGTGCTCACCGGCCTGGAGCTCTAGACCCAATGCAAGCGCCGCTCGCGCGGGCCACAGGCTCTAGACCGCCTGCGCGAAGGCGAACACCTTGTCCGGGTCGTACCGGGCGGCGACCTTCTCGAGGCGCGGGAGGTTGTCGCCGTAGTACGCGGTCGCCCAGTCGGGCATGGCCGGGTCGATGTAGTTGACGTACCCGCTCTGGCCCGCGACCTGGCCGAGGCCGTCGCGCACCTCGGCGACGGCCGGCGTGGCGTTGCCCGAGGCGTAGATCTGGGCGCTGGCAAGGGCTTTGCGATGCGGGAAGGCGGTCGCGGCGCCGTCGACCCGCGACACGGCGCCGCCCAGGGAGTCGATCAGCACGTCCAGCCCCTGCTTGCCGTCGACGAGGTTGACCAGCGCGTTCGGGTCGACCGGCCCGTTCAGGATGCGGGAGGACGCCACGAACGACTCGCGGCCGAGCTGTCCGCCCTCGGTCTCCGGGCGGCACTGCGCGGTGCTGCGCTGTGAGCAGCCGCCGAAGTACCGCATCGCGTCGAGGTAGCCCTTGCTCGTGATCAGGACGGACGACGCGCGGGGCATGGTCTTGAGCAGTTCCTTGCACGTGGCCTCGGAGCCGACGAGCGCGCCGCCGACGCGGCAGGTCGGCGGCGACCCGGCGGAGACGATGCAGTTGGACCACATCTCGTCCGGCGCGCCGGCGATCCACTGCTGCCAGGCGCCGAGCACGTCGGCGGTCGCGCTCGCCGGGTACTTGAGCGAGAAGACGGCGAGGTCGGGCGCGGGCTCGGTGGCGAACGTGAACTCCGTGACGACGCAGAAGTTGCCGCCGCCCCCGCCGCGCAACGCCCAGAAGAGGTCGTCGTCGCCCTGGACCGTGTGTTGCTCGCCGTCTGCGGTGACAACCTGCGCCTTGATGAGCTTGTCGCAGGTCAGGCCGTACTTGCGGGCGGTGACCCCGATGCCGCCGCCGAGCGTGAGCCCACCGATGCCGACGGTCGGGCACGAGCCGGCCGGCAGCGCGCGCCCGGCCGCGGCGAGCGCGGCGTAGACCTCCATGAGCCGCGCGCCGGCGCCGACCGTCGCGGTGTCGCCGTCGACCCGCACGGCCGCCATGGGCCGCAGGTCGAGGACGAGCCCGTTGTCCGGGGTGCTGTAGCCGGCGTAGCTGTGGCCACCCGACCGGGCGGCGACGGGGATGCGCGCGTTGCGGGCGACCTCGACACAGGCCTGGACGTCCTGCGGCGACGTGCAGTGCGCGACCGCCGCAGGCTGGTGGTTGTCGAAAAGCGGGTTGTAGGACAGTTTCGCGACGTCGTAGCCGGTCTCGCCGGGCAGCACCAGACCGCCGGGCAGCTTGGCACGCAAGGCGTTCCAGTCCGGCGGCACGGGCGGCGCCGTGCTCGACGGTGGCGGCGGCGGTGTTGTGGTCGTCGGCGCGCCGGTGGGCTTCGCCGTGCACGCGGTCGCCGCCGCGCCGAGCGCCACCACGCCGAGAAACCGTCGTCTGTTGATCGTCAAGGCCCCGACACCTCCACAAGATCAGACGTGTGGCGGACGGTCGGGTTGGCCGCCGGCCCCCGATGTCCAGCCTGGGCGCGGCGACCGACAGTCCCGACGGTTCCGTGCCGGGATTGTGGACAACCTGCCCACTGTGGACAACCGTAACGTTGTGGATCTTCACCGGCAGGACTTGTCGGTGCCCACCGGTAGCGTGGCTACCGGGGGCCGGCGGCCGCCGCTACCAGCCGGCCGCGCGGCGGAGAGCCGCGCTGACCAGCGGACCGACGCCGCCCGACGGCTCGGTCAGCACCGCGGCGAGGTGGCCGTCCGGGCGGATCACCACCACCTGTCTCGGCTTCAGGCGCAGCGCGTCGGCCAGCACGGTGTCGTCTTCCTGGTCCAGCGGGACGGGCTGCGCGGTGACCGCGCGTTCCCACGCGTCGGCGGGCTGCCAGTCACACCAATAGGTGAGCACCACGAACCGGCCGACCAGCTCGCGAAGGCGTTGGCCCCGCGCGAGCGGCGCGTCCGGGCACAGCACCCCCGGCACCGGCGGGCGCGCGCGGCCCGGCTCGCGCGGGAACGGGCCCGGAACGGACGTGGTGAGCGGGGAGTCGACGTAGAAGTACGGCTCGGCGAGCTTGCCGGAGTCGATCGAGGCGCGGGCGTCGACGTCGTCAATCGATCGAGTGAGCACGTCGACGCGGCGGGCGCGGTCGGCGTCGGTGGCCGGGACGAGGAAGCGCATGGTGTCGCCCGTGACGCGCAGGTTCTCTGCGGCCGCCGCGGCCCGCTCGACCTCGTAGGACGAGAGCAGCGCCGGTCCGGCCAGCCCCTCGCGGTCGAGGACGATCTTCCACGCCGCGTTGTCCGCGTCCGCGATGCCGGAGTTGAGGCCACGCGCGCCGAACGGGCTCATCACATGCGCGGCGTCACCGGCGAGCAGCACCCGCCCGACCCGCATCCGCGACGCCTGCCGCTGGTGGAACCGGTACAACGACACCCACACGACCTCGTACGCGCCGTCGCCGACGATCGCGCGGACCCGCTCCTCCAAAGCCGCCGCCGTGAGGTCGAAGTCAGCCGGCACCTGCCAGTCGATGCGCCACACGCCACCGGGTTGCGGATGCACGAGCACCTGCCGGCCGGGGTTCCACGGCGGGTCGAAGTAGAAGTGCCGCTCCGGTTTCTCGGCCAGGTCCGCGCGGATGTCGGCGATGAGGAACCGGTCCTCGAACGACATCCCGTCGAAGGACAGCCCGAGCGCCGAGCGCACCGCCGACCGCGGCCCGTCCGCGGCGACGCAGTGCGAGCCGGTGAACGTCCGACCGTCCTCAGTGGACACCGTGACGCCGTCGGAGTCCTGCGCCACCGCGACGACGCGGCTGCCGTACGCCAGCTCGACGAGCGGCTCCGCGCCGATCGCCTGTTCCAGCAACAACTCCACAATGGTCTGCGGGGTGTTGACGAACGGCGGGAACGCGGCGTCGCCGACCTCCGGGAAGACCAGCTCCCCGACGAGGTGCTCCCGGTAGTAGGTGCGGCCACGCGTCCAGGTGACCCCCACCTCGGCGACCTGCGCACCGACCCCGGCGCGCTGCAGGATGTCGAGGACGTCCCGCTGCACACAGATCGACCGGCTGCCGACCATCTCCCGAGCGGGCGCGGCCTCGAGCACGACGCTCGGCACCCCCTGCCGCGCCAACAGCAGGGCGGCGGTCATCCCCACCGGACCTGCGCCGACCACCACGACTCGCACCGGGTCGAGAATAGCTGTGTCACTCGGTCACTCACTCGCCCCGGAGCGCGGCCCACACCTCGCGATCCCGTTCCGCGGTCCAGATCCGGGGCCAGTCGACGCCGTCCAGCTCGTCCCAGTAGCGCTGCACGTTGAACGGCAGGCAGTGTTCGAAGATCGGCCAGCTGCCGAACTCGGCCACCAGCGCGGCGTGCGCCGCCGCGAACGCGTCCGCCGGGGTGCCGCCCGCCGCGTGCGCCGAGCCGACCGTGCGGCGCAGTTCGTCGAGGAAATGCCTGGACTGCGCGATGGCGGCCGGCGCGTCCTCGGTCACCGCACCCCGGCCGCCGACCAGTGCCGCCGTGTCGAACGACGCCACCGAGTCCAAAGTAGACGTTGCCCAGTCGTCGTGGAAGGCGTCGCCCGTGTACAGCGCCGCCCGCGCCTCGACGAGGTCGCCGGCGAACAGGATCTTCTCCTTCGGCAGCCACGCCACGATGTCGCCGGCGGTGTGGCCCCGCCCGCAGTACACCAGCTCGATGCAACGCCCACGGCCCAACGGGATCTCCATGCGGTCGGTGAAACTCAGCGTCGGCCACGTCAGACCGGGGATCGACGACGGCTCCTCGAACAGGCGCGGCATCCGGCCGAACTCGCTGTCCCAGTCGGCCTTCCCGCGTTCGGCGATCAGCCGGCGCGTCTGCGTGTGCGTGATGATCTCCCCGGCGTCGAACGCGCTCGCGCCGAGCACCCGGACGGCGTGGTAGTGGCTCAACACCAGGTACCGCACGGGTTTCTCCGTGCGCTCACGCAGCATCGCCAGCCACCGGCGCGCCGCGACCGGCGTCGCGCGCGCCTCGAAGCACACCAAGAAGTCGTCGCCCTCGACGGCGCCGACGTTCGGGTCGCCCTCGGCCGTCAGCGCGTACACGCCGACGGCCAGCTCGGTGAAGGTCTCCTCCTTCGCCGCCGTGTCGCCGCTCGACGCGAACGCCATCAGCGGACCCAGAGCGCGGCCGGCGCGTCGGCCGGCACCGCGGGCCGGCGCGGCGCCACCGGGGACAGCCGCTCGTAGCCGGTCGCCGGGCGCGGGTCCTGATCGCCTTTGTTGGGCCAGAAGGAGAACGCCCGCTCGGCCTGCGCGGTGATCGTCAGCGACGGGTTGACGCCGAGGTTCGCCGAGATCGCCGAGCCGTCCACAATGGACAGTCCGGGGTAGCCGTGCACGCGGTGGTAGGCGTCGATGACGCCCTCGTCCGGGGTGGCGCCGATCGCGCAGCCGCCGATGAAGTGCGCGGTCAACGGGATGTTGAACACCTCGCCCCACGTGCCGCCCGCGATGCCGTCGATGTGCTTGGCCGCCAACTGGTTCGCCTCGTAGCCGGCCGGGATGAACGTCGGGTTCGGCTCGCCGTGGCCCTGACGCGACGTGTAGCGCCGGCCGAACAGCCCCTTCTTCGTGTACGTCGTGATCGAGTTGTCCAGGCTCTGCATCACCAGCAGGATCACGGTTCGCTCGCTCCACCGGTACGTGCGCAGCAGCTGCGCCGTCCGCACCGGGTGCCGGACCATGTACCGCAGCGCCTGCGCCCAGCGCGGCACGGACGCGGCGCCGTCGGTCGCGATCGTCTGCAGCAGCCCCATCGCGTTGCTGCCCTTGCCGTACCGGACCGGCTCGATGTGGGTCGTGGCGTCCGGGTGGATCGACGACGTGATCGCCACGCCGCGGCTGAAGTCCCGCGCCGGGTCGACCGACGTCCGGCCGGCGCCGATGATCGCCTCGGAGTTGGTCCTCGTCAGCTCGCCGAGCCGGCGCGAAAGCCGGGGCAGCACGCCGCTGTCGCGCATCTCGTGCAGCAGCCGCTGCGTGCCCCAGGTGCCGGCCGCGAGCACGACCTTGCCGGCGGTGACCGTGGTCCGCGCGGTGTGCGCGCGACGCCCGGTCCGGCGCAGGTCCACGGCGAACGAGCCGTCCGGGCGCGGCCGCACCGCCGTGACCGTCGTCAGCGGGATGACCTTCGCGCCGTTGTGCTCCGCCAGGTACAGGTAGTTCTTGACCAGTGTGTTCTTCGCGCCGACGCGGCACCCGGTCATGCACGCGCCGCACTCGGTGCAGCCGGTGCGCGCGGGCCCGGCGCCGCCGAAGAACGGGTCCGGCGCGCGTTTCCCCGGCTCGCCGAAGAACACGCCGACCGGTGTCGGGTGGAACGAGTCGGCGACGCCCATGTCGGCGGCGACCTTCTGCATCACCTCGTCGGCCGGCGTGATCGTCGGGTTCTGTACGACGCCGAACATCTTCGCCGCCTGGTCGTAGTGCGGCGCGAGCTCGGCCTCCCAGTCGGTGAGGTGCGCCCACTGCTTGTCCGCGTAGAACTGCTTCAGCGGCCGGTACAGCGTGTTCGCGTACACCAGCGACCCGCCGCCGACGCCGGAGCCGGCGAGGATCATCACGTCCTTGAGCAGGTGGATCCGCTGGATGCCGAAGCAGCCGAGCGCGGGCGCCCACAGGTATCTGCGCAGGTCCCAGGAGGTCTTGGCGAACTCGTCGTCGGCGAAGCGGCGGCCTGCCTCGACCACCGCGACGCGGTAGCCCTTCTCCGTGAGGCGCAGCGCGGCGACGCTGCCGCCGAAGCCCGAGCCGACGACCACGACGTCGTAGTCCGGCCCGTCGTCGAAGTTACTCGCGAGTTCACTCATGGGTTCGAGGCTAATTCCCAGCGCGCGGGACCGCTAGAAGTCGCCGCGAACCAACCCGAAGTGGACGAGGTCGCGCCGCACGCCGCCGCGCAGCTGCGCCCCGCGCAGGACACCCTCGCGCCGGAACCCGGCCTTCTCGAGCGCCCGCCGCTCGGCCACGTTCGCCACGTCGGTGCTCGCCTCGACGCGGTCCAGCTCGGTGGTCGCGAACAGGTGCTCGGCGAGCAGCCGCTGTGCGAGCGTGCCGACCCCGCGGCCGCGGGCCGCCGGCAGCAGGCCGATGCCGATGTTCCACGCGGAGCAGGACACGGTGCCGCCGTAGTCGACGGCGTGCCAGCTGACGCCGCCGAGCAGGTCGCCGGTCGCCTCGTCGATCACGCTGAGCAGGAAGCTGCGGCCCGGACCGGTCACCCTCGGCCGGTCGTCCTTGTCGATGGCGAACTCGCCCGCGCCGTCGACGTAGAACTTCTCGCGGTCGCCGGACGCGGGCTCGGCGAGCACGACCCCGTCGCGGGCGACCACGTGCGTCCGCTCCTGACCCGGCTCCGGCGGCTCGTCGAGGTCGGCGCGCAGCAGGCTGTAGGACAGCATGTCGCGGCGGCGGCCGCCCCGGACGTGCACGCCACGCAGCAGGCCCTCGGCGCGGAAGCCGGCCTTCGCGAGCGCCCGCTGGCACGGCACGTTGTCGCGGTCGGTGCCCGCCTCGATCCGGTCGAGGTCGGTGCTGGCGAACAGATACTCGGCGAGCATCCGCAACGCGGTGGCGCCCGCGCCGCGGCCGCGGGCGGTCGGGAGCAGGCCGATGCCGATGTTCCACGCCTCGCAGGCGGCGCTGGGGCCGTAGCCGACGGCGTGCCAGCCGACCGCGCCCAGCAGCTCGTCGGTGTGCCGGTCCAGCACGACGAGCCTGCTGACCTGCGGCTGGTTGCGGGTCGGCCGGGGATCGGGGTCGGCTTCGAAGGCGTGGTCGTCGCGCTCGGCGAGCCACTCCTTGTCACCGGCCCGCGGCCGGCCGAGCGCGAGCCCGTCGGCGGTCGCCACCACCTCGCGCTCGTCGGCGTCCGGCTCTGGCACGTCCGAGCGCAGCAGGCTGAACCCGATCATGTCGCGGCGGGCGCCGCCGCGGAGCCGCGCGCCGCGGATGGTGCCCTCACGGTGGAAGCCGGCCTTGGCGAGCACGCGCTGCGCGGCCAGGTTGTCCCGGTCGGTGCCGGCCTCCACCCGGTCGACGGCCGTGGTCGCGAACAGGTGCTCGGCCAGCAGGCGGGTCGCGGCCGCGCCGACGCCCTTGCCGCGAGCGCTCGGGAGCAGCATCAGGCCGACGTTCCACGCGGTGCAGCCGGCGGTCGGCCCGTAGCCGACGGTGTGCCAGGTGACCTGGCCCAACAGCGCGCCGGCCGGGTCGACGACCGCGCACCGCCGCGACGCGGAGCGAAGGTGCAGCGGCGGCCGGTCGTCCAGGTCGACGTCGAACGTGCGGTCGTCCTGTTCGAGGAGCTGGTCCTCGTCGCGGGGCGTCCATTCGGCGAGCGCGAACCCGTCGCCATCGACGACCATGACCCGCCCGTCCGGGTCCGACACGGCGAGGTCGTCGCGGAGCAGGCCGAACGCGACCATGTCGCGCCGTTCACCGCCCCGGACCTGCGCGCCGCGCGTCGTGCCCTCCTGCCGGAAGCCGGCCTTGACGAGCGCCCGCCGCGACGGGCGGTTCTCCGCGTCGGCGCTCGCCTCGACCCGGTCCACCTCGGTGGTCGCGAACAGGTGCTCGGCCAGCAGTCGCAACGCGGTCGAGCCGGCGCCGCGGCCCCGCGCGGCCGGCACGAGCCCGATGCCGACGCCCCATGCGGTGCAGCCCGCGGTGGGCCCGTGGCCCCTGGCGTGCCAGTTGACCTGGCCGAGCAGGTCGCCGGACTCGGCGTCGACAACCGCGAGCCGCTGGACCTCGACGGCCAGGTGCCGCGCGGGCCGGTCGTCCGCGTCGACGTCGTAGGCGTGGTCGCTCTGCTCGGCGAGCCACCGCTGGTCGCCGGAGACGAGGGTGGCGAGCGCGACCCCGTCCCGCAGGGCGACGATCCGCCGCTCGCCGGCGGCCGGCGGGACGTCGGTGCGGAGCAGGCTGTAGCCGATCATGTCGCGCCGCTCGCCGCCGCGGACCTGCGCGCCGCGGATCGTGCCCTCGCGACGGAAGCCGGCTCCGGCGAGCAAGCGCTGGGCGGCTCGGTTGTCGCGGTCGGTGCTCGCCTCGAGCCGGTCGACCTCGGTCGTCGCGAACAGGTGCTCGGCGAGCAGCCGGATCGCGGGCACGCTCACGCCACGGCCGCGGGCACCCGGCAGGAGCCCGATGCCGAGGTTCCACGCGGCGCAGCCCGCCGTCGGCCCGTGGGCGGCGGCGTGCCAGTTGACCTGGCCGAGCAGCTCGCCGGTCCCGGCGTCGACGACGGCCAGCTGCGCGAGGCCGGCGAACCGCGGCGGCGGCCGGTCGTCGGGGTCGACATCGAACGCACCGTCGTCGCGTGCCGCGAGTGCCGTGCGGTCGTCGTCAGTCAACTCCGCCAACGCCACGCCATCCCGCGCGGCGACGATCTTCCTGCTTACGGGCAAGCTTCCCCCATGGGTGGTCGCGTACCGGTTACCGGTAGACAGCATTCCGTCGCCGGACCGGCCCGGCAATCCTTTCGCGCTCGGGCGTATCTCAGCCGCGGACCGACAGCCCGACCTTCTGGAACTCCTTGAGGTCGGAGTAGCCGGTCTTCGCCATCGCGCGCCGCAACGCGCCGAAGAGGTTGATCATGCCGTCCGGGTCGGCGGACGGGCCGAACAGCAGCGTGCGCAGGTCGACGATCTCGTCCTCGGCGGCGGCCGGGATCACGCGGCTGCGCGGCAGCGACGGGTGTGCGGCCGACGCGGTCCAGTACAGGCCCTTGCCGGGCGCCTCCTTGGCCGCGGCGAGCGGGGCGCCGAGCATCACGGCGTCCGCGCCGCACGCGATCGACTTGGCGATGTCGCCGCTCGCGTCGACCTCGCCGTCCGCGATGACGTGCACGTACCGGCCGCCGGTCTCGTCGAGGTAGTCGCGGCGGGCCGCGGCCGCGTCGACGATCGCCGTGGCCATCGGCGCGCCGATGCCGAGCACGCTGTCGGTGGTGCTGGCGACACCGGAGCCGTAGCCGACGATCACGCCCGCCGCGCCCGTCCGCATCAGGTGCATGGCCGTGCGGTAGTCGTGCACGCCGCCCGCGATCACCGGCACGTCCAGGTCGGCGATGAAGTTCTTCAGGTTCAGCGGCTCGCCGTTGCGGGACACGTGTTCCGCGGACACGATCGTGCCCTGGACCACGAGGATCTCGACGCCGGCGGCGAGCAGGTCGGGCGTCAGCTCGCCGGCCCGCTGCGGGCTGACGCGCGCGGCCGCGGTGACGCCCGCCTCGGTGACCTTCTTGATCGCCTCGGCGATCAGCTCTGGCCGGATCGGCGCCGCGTGCAGCTCCTGCAGCAGCCTGGTCAGCGCCGTGAAGTCCTGGTCGTCGAGGGTCTCGACGACCTGGTCGAGCACCTGCTCGACGTTCGCGTGCCGCGCCCACAGGCCCTCGGCGTTGAGCACGCCGAGCCCGCCGAGCTTGCCGATCTCCACCGCGGCGGCCGGCGACACGACGGCGTCCGTCGGGTGCGTCAGCAGCGGGATGTCGAACCGGTACGCGTCGATCTGCCATGCCGTCGACACGTCCTGCGACGACCGCGTCCGCCGCGACGGGACGATCTCCACCTCGTGCAGCGCGTAGCCGCGCCGGGCCGTCCGGCCCATGCCGATCTCGACAAGATCCCGCACTGGTCGTTCCTTCCGAAGCGCTGTGTTTCCTCAGCGCGTGGTGTAGTTGGGCGCCTCGACGGTCATGGTCACGTCGTGCGGGTGGCTCTCCTTGAGCCCGGCCGCGGTGATCCGGACCAGCTGGGCGTTCTGGAGGTCGGGGACCGTGCGCGAGCCGGTGTAGCCCATGCCGGAGCGCAGGCCGCCGACCAGCTGGTGCACGACCTGGGACAGTGGGCCTCGGAAGGGGATCCGCCCCTCGACGCCCTCCGGCACCAGCTTGTCCTCGCTGAGCACGTCGTCCTGGAAGTACCGGTCCTTGGAGTAGGACTTGGCCTCGCCGCGGGACTGCATCGCCGAGAGCGAGCCCATGCCGCGGTAGGTCTTGAACTGCTTGCCGTTGACGAGGATCACGTCGCCGGGCGCCTCCGCGGTGCCGGCGAGGAGGCTGCCGAGCATGACCGCCGACGCGCCGGCGGCGATGGCCTTGGCGATGTCGCCGGAGTACTGGATGCCGCCGTCGCCGATGACCGGGATGCCGGCCGGGCGGCACGCGAGGTCGGCGTTGTAGATGGCGGTGATCTGCGGCACGCCGACGCCGGCGACCACGCGCGTGGTGCAGATCGAGCCGGGGCCGACGCCGACCTTCACGCCGTCCGCGCCAGCGTCGACCAGGGCCTGGGCGCCCGCGCGGGTGGCGACGTTGCCGCCGACGATGTCGACCGTGTCGCCCAGCTCCTTCTTCAGCTTGGCGACCATGTCGATCACGCCGCGGGAGTGGCCGTGGGCAGTGTCGACCATGATGACGTCGACGCCCGCGTCGACAAGGGTCATCGTGCGCTTGTAGGAGTCCTCGCCGACGCCGACCGCCGCGCCGCAGATCAGGCGGCCGTCGGGGTCCTTGGTGGCGTTGGGAAACTGCTCGGTCTTGACGAAGTCCTTGACCGTGATCAGGCCGCGGAGCTTGCCGGCGCCGTCGATGATCGGGAGCTTCTCGACCTTGTGGCGGCGCAGCAGGCCGAGCGCGACGTCGGCCGAGACGCCGACCTGCGCGGTGACCAGCGGGCCCTTGGTCATGACGTCGCTGACCGGCTTCGTGTGGTCGACCTCGAAGCGCATGTCGCGGTTGGTGATGATGCCGACGAGGGCGCCTTCCGCGTCGGTGACCGGGACGCCGGAGATGCGGTAGCGGGCGCAGAGGGAGTCGACCTCGGCGAGCGTGTCCGTCGGGAGGCACGTGATCGGGTCGGTGACCATGCCGGCCTCGGACCGCTTCACCGTCTCGGCCTGGCGCGCGTGCTCCTCGATGGACAGGTTGCGCTGCAGGATGCCGATGCCGCCCTGCCGGGCCATGGCGATCGCCATGCGCGCCTCGGTGACGGTGTCCATCGCGGCCGACACCAGCGGGATGCGCAGCGAGACGTTGCGGGTCAGCCGGGTGCTCGTGTCCACTTCGCTCGGGACGACGTCGGACTCCGACGGCTGGAGCAGCACGTCGTCGAACGTGAGCCCGAGCGTGGCGAACTTGGCCGGGATCCCCTCAGCGGTGGTCATCGTGGCCCTTCTTTTTTGCGGGTTTCCGCAGGCGGCGGCGCGTTGACCCATGGTATCCGGACCATACGTCGGGCCCGCCCGGTACCGTGCGAGGTCGTGAGGGATGACGCACTGCCGCCGGACCCGTTCGCGGGCGACCCGAACGATCCCGTGTGGGCGTTCGACACCGCCGAGCCGCCGGACGACGCCCCGGTCACCGCCCAGGAGCGGGCCGAGCTGTTGGCTGACCTGCGGGACCTGGCGGTCTACCAGGCGCTGCTCGAGCAGCGGGAGGTCCGCGGGGTCGTGGTCGACTGCGCCGAATGCCAGGAGCCGCACTACCACGACTGGGCCCTGCTGAGGGCGTCGCTGGAACAGCTCCTCAACGACGGCCGCATGCGCCCACACGAACCGGCGTTCGACCCGAACCCGGCCGCGTACGTGAGCTGGGAGTACTGCCGCGGCTTCACGGACGGCATCACCGCGAGAGCGAAACGGGCTCTTCCGGCGTCGCAGTAGGCCAGCGTGGTTACTCCGCGCCTCGAGCCCGTCGAGGAAGACCCGATGCCCTGAAGGACCCCATCAGGGCGTTGAGTGACATGAAGGGGTCCTTCAGGGCGCCGGCTTCCGAACCGGGGCCCTTCCGGGCATTTCACCGGCCCGAGGCCGGCCGGCAGTGTCGGTGCCCGCCCGTAGGCTGGATCACGGGGGGCCGGAGGCCAAACCAGCGTGGTTACTCCGCGGGCGGGGGCGCGTCCGGGGCGTGCACGTGCCAGCCGTCGCCGGCTGAGCAACGATTGGCCGTGAGCCGGCCGAGTGACTCCTCCACCAAGGCCTGCGCGGCTTCCTTCACCAGCAGCGCCCGGCCGTCGCAGTTGGCGCACCGAGGCGCCTGGCTGTACACGTGACCCGCGGTCATTGCCGCAGCGTACCCGGGGTCAGTTCGGCGCGGTCGGTTCGACGAGCGGGTCCGCCGCCGCAGGCTCGTCGGCGGCCGCGGCCGGTTCGATCACCGAGTTCGCGCCGACACCCTCGGTGCTGGTGCCCGGATCCTCCTCGCTGCGCGACGGGTCCGTGGTCGGGTCCGTCGTCGAACTCGGATCGGTCGGCGGGTCGGTCGGCGGGGTGCTCGGCGACGACGAGTCGCTCGGCTGGTCGGTCGGCGACGAACCACTCGAGCTGTCGCCGTCGGAGCTGCCGGTGCCCGGGTCGGGCTGCGTCGAAGGGTCTGGCGACGGCGGCGGGCCCGCCTCACCGGACGGGTTGCCGGGCAGTTGGGCCAACAGCGACTTGTGCTGCGCCTCCAGGTCGGCCTGGCCGTCCTCGCTGGACACCGTCGGCAGCGCGGCGTGCGCGTCCTCGAGCTTGGACTTCGCCTCGTCGACATCGCCATCGGTCAGCGCGGCCCGTGCCTCCCGCAGGTCGGCCTTGACCGCCTCGGCGGCCTCGACCGAACGCGCGTGGTCGGCGTAGAGCACCTTGGTCAGTGCCCACAGCGTGTCGCCGGGCTGGGCGTCGCGCGCGGCGAGTCCGACGCCGGCGAACGCGATCGCCAGCACCGCGGCCGCGGCGGCGACGGGCACCAGCAGACGCGGCCTGCGCTTCTTGCGCGCCCTGGCCGCGTGCACCGTGACAGTCGCGAGCTTGGGGTCCACGAGCTCGTTGATGGGTTCGGAGTCCACGTCCCGGCGCCACGACATCAGCAGCTCGGAGAGCTGCTCGTCGCCGAAGTCGCCGAGCAGGCCGTCCCGGTCGTCGAGCTTGGCGCCGCCGAGCAGGTCGAGATACTCGTCGTCGGCGTGCACCAGCGCGAGGTCGATGGCCTCGTCGTCGAAGTCGGGCATCTCGGGCTCGGCACGATCGCGTCGATCACTCAACTTCAGACCACCTCCTCCGCTGACAAAGTCTTACGCAACCGGGCCAGGGCCCGGTGTTGAGCCACCCGGACCGCTCCCGGGGTGGAGCCGATGGCCTCCGCGGTCTCCTCCGCGGACAGGCCGACGACCACCCGCAGCAGGACGATGTCCCGCTGTTTGTCCGGCAGCACGTCCAACAGGTCCTTCATCCGTCGGCTCAGATCCTGTTGCATGGCACGCTGTTCGGGACCGGCGTCGGTTTCCGGTTCATCCGGAACGTCGGCGACGGGCTCGGAACGGTTACGCCCGGCGGCACGATGCGCGTCAGCGACTTTGTGCGCGGCGATGCCGTACACAAAGGCCAGGAAAGGTCGCCCCTGGTCGCGGTAGCTGGGCAATGCCGTTAGCACCGCGAGACACACCTCCTGTGCGACGTCGTCCGCCGAAGCGAAAGATCGCTCCTGCCTGCCTACCCTCGCGCGGCAATACCGCACGACCAGAGGGCGGATAGACGCAAGCACCCGGTCAATGGCGCGTGGATCGCCCTCGACGGCAGCGCCTACAGAAGCGTCCAGTCCGTCCCCCAATGTGGTCATCGCAGCGAGCAGCCTCAGTGTTACGTGCAGGTACGGTCAGTTATCCGTCACCCTCCGCGAGGCTGTGTCGTCCTTCACGGAGGTGTCACCCACCGTACCGCGTAACACAAACCGTACCGATTTGACCAGATCGAGACACGTCAGAGTTCCCCCGCCTGGTCTAGTCGCCACAGGCCGTCCTGCCGGAGCAGTGTCAGCTCCATCCGGCTCCGCTCGACGCGTGGCTGGGGACTCTTCGTGTTGGTGACGGTCTGGTCGACGAACACGGCGATCACCGCTTCGCGTTCGTCCACGCGGACCACCCCCGCCGAACGGGCGGTGGCCTGCGCGATCGCGTGGGTCTGTTGTAGCTGCGGCCCCAGCTCGTCGGTGAGCTGACGGAGCTGGGCGGTGAAGTGGGGGGTGGCACTGGCGGCGACGCGGCGGAAGTTCCCGTCGAGATCGCGGTAGTCGTAGGTGGCGAGGTCCTCGGCGAGCAGGATCGCGGTCTGGCGGGCCTCCTCGGTCACAACCGTTTGCGCCGCCAGCCCGTCGACCCGGGACTGGAGGTCGGAGATCCGCAGCCACGCGGTCACGGCGCCGGAGGCGAGCAGGAGGAGCACGACAAAGACGACGAGCGTCGTGGGCCGCGAGAAGAACGCTCGCGGCCCAGTCCGATACTCGCCGTCGTCGACTAAGTCACCGTCGATGCCGGCATCGGCACCGCCGGGCTCCGAAGAACCTGGCCTGGCCAACCCATCCCTGTTGCCAGACCCGTCCTGCCGCACCCCGGGCCCACCACCTGTCACACGGGACAGCCTAGGAGACGAGCCCCCGGCGGAACCCGTGAGCCACGGCCTGAGCACGGTCGCGCACGCCGAGCTTGCGGAACAGACGCCGAGCGTGCGTCTTCACCGTGTCCTCGGACAGGTACAGCTCCCGGCCGATCTGGCCGTTGCTCTTGCCCATCGCCATGCCGCGCAGCACTTGCAGCTCGCGGTCGGTGAGCTGGACACCGGGGTCGGACGGTTGACGCGGTGCGGGAACTGACGTGCTCGCCAGCGTGTGCGCGAGCGCGGCCACCAACTCGGGGCGCGAGGCGTCCCACCGCAGGTACCCGCGCGCGCCGCCCGCGATGGCCGCCGCGATGCTGCTCGCGTCGTCCGGGGCGCCGAACACGATGACGTTCGCGGTGGGGTTCGCCGACACGAGGCGACGCGTCGCCTCGACCCCGGTTGGCACCGCACGCTGGGTGCCGACCAGGACCACGTCGACTGGCGCACGGGAGAAGCGGGCGAGCAGCTCGTCACCGTGCGCTACGCAGTCGATGCGACTAACCCCTGGAACCGCGGACATGACACGGGTCAAGCCTTCCCGCACGCCGCGGCGGTCGTCGCAAATCAAGACCGTCGTCACGGGGACTCCTTCCTGCAGCCGAGTGACGTACTCCTCCCTATCGGACGCTTCGGGGCGAACCTTGACACGATCTGGTGGTAAATCTGCTGACCAGTTCGCCCAGATGTCCGAGCGCCCCCGTTCACCCGGTTGGGCCAGTGGGCGTCGGCACCCACGGGGAGCGTTCGGCGAGCCCGCGCCCACGTGGATCGGCACGCCGTAACACACCGTGTAAGGCTAGGGCCGCACACCGACAATGTGCGGTTGCCTCGGACGGGTCCAGGTCGGCGAGAATCAACGCCGCTGGCCAGACCAGTGACAACAGGTCCAGATCTGTAGCGTCGTCCCGCGCGCGGGTGACCAGCTTTCGGGCCATGGCCGGATCGGACGGGCCGAGCGCGGCCGCCAGCACGAGGTCCGACTTGATCCGGTGCCGCGTCGAGCCGGAGCCCGCCGCCCGCTCCGCAGCCGCCGCCGCGTGCGGCAGCGCTAGGTCGGCTCGACCGGCGCTCAACTCGATCTCCGCCGAGACCCAACCGGCGCGGACGTCCGCGCGCCAGGTGTCGCGCGGGGCGGCGTCCCGGAGCCGGCGGGCCTCGGCGAGGCTGCCGGAGCCGATCGCGTCGGCGGCGAGGCCGATAAGGAGGTCGGCGGTCGCCTCGCGCGCGGCGGGGTAGCGGCCGGCCGCGGCGAGCCGCCGGAGCCCGGCCGCGTCGATCACGCGGGCGGCGGCGTGGCCCCCGAGCTGGCGGCGGTGGGAGGCGTGGGTGGCGGCGGCGAGCGCGGCCAACTCGGCGTCGGGGTGCTGACGGAGCGGCTCGAGGATGGTCGCGGCGGCCGCGTACCGACCCTGGCCGCCGAGCACGACGGCGGCGAGCCAGCGCTCGCGGTCGTCGGCGGGCGCGGCGACGCGGAGATCGGGCCGATCCCCGAAGGCGGCCCGCTCGAGCAAGGTCACAGGACTCCGTAGTTAGGGACGGGGACGCCGTCCGGCCCCCGGAATCCACACTAGCGACCGACCCCGACAGTTCCGCCGGGCTCGCACCTCGGCCGATGGGCCGGCCGACCTCAGGTCACCAGTGTCTCTATTCGGTGCACGGCTTCCGTGAGGTCGTCGAGGCGGTCCACGCGGTCGGGGAGCTCCGTCGAGAACCAGCCGGGGCCGCACGCGAACAGGCGCACCCGCTGGCGAGTCCTTGGCACCTGGTCGAACACTTCCGCTCTCGCGTGCCGGGGCAGTTGGGCCCACACCGCCACCGCCGCGGGGCCGGTTCTTCGGACGGCCGCCGCGAGTGCCGCCTCGGGGAGCGCGGCGCCGAGCATCTGTGTGCCGATGCCGCCGCTGGCCAGGGCGGCGCGCAGGACGTACAGCGGGAGGCTGTGCCGCTCGTCGGGGGCACAGCACAAGAGCACCGGCCGGGGGTTGCGTGGCGCGGTGACCACGGGCGTCGCGCGGATCATGGCGGACAGGGCGCACTCGTGGACCAGGTGCTCGACCTCGACGCACTCCCCCGACTGTGCCCACCGGCTGGCCAGCGCCGACAGGACAGGACGGAGCACGTCGTGCCACACGGGGACCACCCCGAGCTCGCCGATGCTGTCCTCGATCAGCTGCTGGGTGGACACCGCGTCCATGGCCATCGCCGCCCTGGACAGCCCGAGCACGGACGACGAGCGGGTGCTGAACTCGCGCAGGAGCATCGCGCCGGCGTCCCGGGGCGCGACGACCTGCACGTCCTCGGCCTGCGGGCGTTCGGTCGCCCGCAGCGCGTAGCCCGCGGCCTCGGCAGGCGTCGCGCCGCGCAGGAGCGCCTGCTGCATCAGCTCGAGCCGCGCCACGTCCGCCTGCGTGTACCGGCGGTGCCGGCCCGTCGTGTGCGCCCGGGGGCCGATCCCGTAGCGGCGGTCCCACGTGCGCAGCGTCGCGGGCGCGACCCCGAGTCTGCGGGCGACGGCCGCGACGGGCAGCGTCTCCTCACCAGGCACGGCGGAACTCACGAACGAGACTCCGCCGTCCACGAGCGGAACCCGGCCATGATCGCCCACGGACGCCTCCTTCGTCGCCACCCTCCCATCGTCGGGTGATCACGAGCGTCCGGCAACCCGATCAACGAACACGCAGCGTGGATGTGGTGAACCGATCGGCTGAAATGGGCGACTAATAAGACGATCACTCTTGAACAAGCTTTGGCGCGGTTCTAGCGTTGGTCCCGCTGCACCGAATGGAGTAGCCGGTACATGTCAACATCCGGCGAGGGAGGCGGTCACCATGGCAGACACTCGCAGGCTTCCGGGCCCCAACGCGGACGTGTGGGACTGGCAGCTCGAGGGTTCCTGCCGCGGCATGGACAGTGCGTTCTTTTTCCACCCCGACGGTGAACGGGGCCCGGCGCGGGCCCGGCGCGAGGCCAGAGCGAAGGCGGTCTGTCAGGCCTGCCCCGTGCTGGAACTGTGCCGGCAGCACGCGCTGGCCGTCCACGAGCCGTACGGGATCTGGGGTGGGCTCTCGGAGGGTGAACGGGAGACCATCATCAAGATGGAGAAGCGCACGCTTGCCGTGGCCACCTAGGTAGAACGACAACAAACGGCGAACGCCGCGTCCGGTGGGGGAAAAGCACCGGACGCGGCGTTCGTCGTTGTACAGAGCCTGACTCAGAAGCCCGGGCCGTGCCCGTGGCCATGACCGTGGCCGGCGCCGTCCGGCTCGTCTTCCTTCTTCTCCACGACCGACGCCTCGGTGGTGAGCACCATCCGCGCGATGGACGCCGCGTTGGTGACCGCCGACCGGGTGACCTTGACCGGGTCGACGACACCGTCGGCGAGAAGGTCACCGTAGGTGAGCGTGGCCGCGTTGAAGCCGTGGCCCCAGTCGAGGTCGCGCACCTTGGACACGACGACCGCGCCTTCCTGGCCGCCGTTCGCGGCGATCCAGTGCAGCGGCGCGGCCAGCGCGCCGCGCACCAGCCGGACACCGGTGGCCTGGTCGCCGGACACCGTCTTCTCCAGCGCGTCCAGCTCCTTGGCCGCGTGGATCAGTGCGGACCCGCCGCCGGGCACGATGCCCTCCTCGACCGCGGCCTTGGTCGCGGCGACCGCGTCCTCGATGCGGTGCTTGCGCTCGGACAGCTCGGTCTCGGTGGCCGCGCCGACCTTGATGACCGCGATGCCGCCGGACAGCTTCGCCAGCCGCTCCTGCAGCTTCTCGCGGTCCCAGTCGGAGTCGGTGGACTCGATCTCGCGGCGGATCTGCTCCGCGCGAGCGGTCACGTCGGCCTTGGCGCCCGCACCGTCGACCAGCGTCGTCTCGTCCTTGGTGACGACCACGCGCCGGGCGCTGCCCAGCACGTCGAGGTCGGCCTCGGAGAGCTTCATGCCGATGTCGGAGGAGATCACGGTCGCGCCGGTGACGATCGCGAGGTCGTCGAGGAACGCCTTGCGGCGGTCGCCGAAGAACGGCGCCTTGACCGCGACCGCGCGGATCGTCTTGCGGACCGAGTTGACGACCAGCGTGGACAGCGCCTCGCCGTCGACGTCCTCGGCGACGATCAGGACCGGCTTGCCGGCCTGCGCGACCTTCTCGAGCATCGGCAGCAGCTCGTTGAGCGAGGAGATCTTCTCCCGGTGCAGGAGGATGTACGTGTCCTCGAGCACCGCCTGCTGCGTCTCCGGGTCCGTCGCGAAGTACGCGGAGACGTAGCCCTTGTCGAACTGGACGCCTTCGGTGATGACGAGCTCGGTGGCCAGCGTGGAGGACTCCTCCACGGTGATCACACCGTCCTCGCCGACCTTCTCGATGGCCTCGCCGAGCAGCGCGCCGATCGAGGCGTCGCGGGAGGCGACGGTGCCGACCTGAGCGATGTTGTCGCGGCCCTTGACCGGGGTGGCCTTGGCCTTGAGCGCGTCGACGACCGCGTCGGCGGCGAGCTGGATGCCCTGGCCGAGCGCCATCGGGTTCGCGCCGGCGGCGACGTTGCGCATACCGATGCGGACCATCGCCTGCGCGAGCACCGTGGCCGTGGTCGTGCCGTCACCGGCGACGTCGTTGGTCTTCGTGGCGACGTTCTTCGCGAACTGGGCGCCGAGGTTCTCGAACGAGTCGTCAAGCTCGATCTCGCGAGCGATGGTGACGCCGTCGTTGGTGACGGTGGGCCCGCCGAACTTCTTGGCCAGCACGACGTGCCGACCGCGTGGGCCAAGGGTCACCCGGACGGTGTCCGCGAGCTTGTTCACCCCGCGCTCGAGCGCACGACGAGCGTCCTCGTCGTAGCTGATCTGCTTGGGCATGTCCTACCTTTCTTGGACACACAGCGCCCCGGCAGCCCCAACGGGCCGCCGGGGCGCTGTGTGTGACTAGCGGCAGGCGTCAGTTGACGACAGCCAGCACGTCGCGGGCGGAGAGGATCAAATAGTCCTCTCCGTTGTACTTGACCTCGGTGCCGCCGTACTTGGAGTAGATGACGACATCGCCGACCGCCACGTCCAAGGGGACGCGGTTGCCGTTGTCGTCAACTCGGCCCGGGCCGACGGCCAGAACCTTGCCCTCCTGGGGCTTCTCCTTGGCGGTATCCGGGATAACGAGACCCGACGCCGTCGTGGCCTCGGCTTCGCTCGCCTGGACGACGATCTTGTCCTCGAGCGGCTTGATGTTCACGCTCACCGCGGTGACCTCCACGGGTCGACTCGATTGCGTTGGCAGTTACCAGTGTTGCGGCTCCTGCCACCCCGCCGTCGCGGGTGTCGGGGCGGTGTTGGCGCCGTACGACTGGCACTCTACCCATGCGACTGCTAAGCGTGCAACGAGGGTCGGTCATGGCCGAGTTGTTCACCAAGGCGTGGTTGCCGATTCACCGGCTGCGCCACGTAGTCGCCGTCACCGGACGATGGGCTGTGGGAGTCACCCGATCAGGGAGGTTCCCGTGCCTGACTCCACCATCTGACCGGTGGCGTGCACCGGCACTGGGCCGGCGAGATCAAGGAGAACGCCGCGGCGAGCTTCGTCACCGAGGACCGAGACCCGACATTGCACCCCCGCATAGTGCGCGTCCGGGGATCTAGTCACCAACTAATCCGTTCGGCCGCAAACTATTGACGGCCTGGGCGGGCGGCACCAGAGTTGTGCACGGCTGGAGTCGCCCGTCCAGGAGGCCGTCATGTCGAGATCGTCGACACGCACGATCGTCATCACCGCCGTCGCCGCAAGCTTCGCCATCGGCATGTCCACCGCGGCAGCCGAGCCGGACAGCGGCGGCGCCCCACCGGATCGCCAGGCGGCGTACACCGCGGCGGCCCAGGAGTTCGGCGTCCCGGAGAGCGTGCTGCTCGGGGTGTCCTATCTGGAGTCCCGGTGGAACGTGAACGGCGGCACGCCGAGCACGAGCGCGGGCTACGGCCCGATGCACCTCACCGACGTGGTGGCCGCGAACGCGGGCGGCACGCACCACGACGACGGCACCGAGGACCCGCGCGGCGACTCCGCCCGGCCGGCCCTCCTGCCGGACGCCGGCGAGAACGACGTCTCCTCGCCGACACTGCGCACAGTGGACGTCGCCGCGGCGCTGACCGGCGTGGACACCGCGACGCTGCGCGCCGATCCCGCGCAGAACATCCGGGGCGGCGCCGCGCTGCTCGCGAGCTACCAGCACGACCTCGGCGTCAGCAGCGACAACCCGGCCGACTGGTACGGCGCGGTCGCCCGCTACAGCGGCGCGCTCGACACCGGCTCGGCGAACACGTTCGCGACCGAGGTGTTCAAGACGATCAACGCGGGCGCCGCGCGGGTGACCGACGACGGCCAGCAGGTGCGCCTGCCGGCGACGGCCGTCTCGCCCGACACCGCGCAGCTCGGCGACCTCGGACTTCGGGTCACCGACACCGGCGAGGCCGAGTGCCCAACCGACCTCGGCTGCGAGTGGATCCCCGCGCCGTACGCGGCGTTCGGCGACGGCGACTACGGCAACCACGACAAGGCGAACCGGCCGGAGAGCCAGAAGATCGACCACATCGTCATCCACGACACCGAGGGCAGCTACGCCACGACGCTGCGGCTGGTGCAGGACCCGACCTACGTGAGCTGGCAGTACACGCTGCGCTCCGCGGACGGGCACGTCGCGCAGCACGTGAAGGCCGAGGACGTCGCCTGGCAGGCGGGCAACTGGTACATCAACTCGAAGTCGATCGGGCTCGAGCACGAAGGCTTCGCCGCGAACGGCGCCTGGTACACCGAGGCGATGTACCGCTCGTCCGCGAAGCTGGTGCGGTACCTGGCCGACAAGTACGGGATCCCGTTGGACCGCCAGCACATCCTCGGCCACGACAACGTGCCGGGCACCATCCCGTCCACGGTGCGCGGCATGCACTGGGACCCGGGCCCGTACTGGGACTGGGCGCACTACTTCGAGCTGCTGCGCGCGCCGTTCCGCTCGACGGGGACGCCGGTGACCGGGCTGGCGACGATCAAGCCGAACTACGACACGAACACGCCGGCGTTCACCGGGTGTGTCACCGCTGGTGAGCCGTGCCCCGTGCGGGGCTCCACGTCGGTGGTCCTGCGGACCGAGCCGCGGGACGACGCGCCGCAGCTGACCGACCTCGGGCTGCACCCGGACGGCTCGCCGGGGACGATGCGCATCTCCGACCACTCGTCGCGGGCGGAGACCGGTCAGACGTTCGCCATCGCCGACCGGCGCGGCTCGTGGGTGGCGGTCTGGTACCTGGGCCAGAAGGGCTGGTTCCACTCGTCGGACGCCGCGTGGCAGTTCGGGTTCGTCGTGACGCCGAAGAAAGGCCGCGAGAGCGTGCCGGTGTACGGGCGGGCCTACCCGGAGGCCGCCGCCTACCCGGCGGGGATTCCCGTGCAGGCGGTGACGCCGCTGCAGTACTCGCTGCCGGCGGGGCAGAAGTACGCGATCGGGCTGGTCTCGCCGTCCGAGTACTACTGGGCGGTGACGTACGACTCGACGAACCACACGGTGGTGCGCGGGAAGACGAAGTACCTGCAGATCCAGTTCGGACACCGGGTGGCGTTCGTGAACCTGGACGACGTGGACGTCCAGACGTCCGTCGGTTAGGCGCCTGGTTTGGCCGCCGGCCCCCCGTTTTCCAGCCTACGGGTGCGGGGCGACAGTTCTCGCGCGCGCGAGGCGGGTTGTCCACAACGGCGTAGTTGTCCACTGCTTCGGTCCGCGGCGGGCGTTTCTGTCGGTGGTCGCCGGTAACGTGGTTCGAGGGGGCCGGCGGCCAGATCAGCTACCCGCCGGCAGGTCTTCCAGCGAGGTCGGGATCTCGAACGGGGGATGGCTGGTGCCGGTGATCCGGTAGCGCCCCCACGGGTCCGGTTCGGACAGCACCCCGCCCGCCTCGCCGACCGGCGTGCGCAGCAGGGCCGGACTCTTGCGGGCGCCGACCTTCTCGGCCAGTGCGTCGCTGGGTTGGATGCGGCCGTACCAGTGGTACCGGCCGTCGACCGGTTCGAAGTTACCGCGCAGCGTCACCGTGACGGCAAGTTCGACCCCGTCCAGCAAAAGTGTCGCCGGGCCCCGGTAGCCGTCCTCGTCGTCGGTCATAGTTTCATGTTACCGTAAGTAACAGGTTTTGCAGAGCGCCTTCCAGACGCGGGTGCTCGAAGCGGAAACCGCTGGCCAGAAGGCGTTCCGGCAGTACCCGGGTGCTGGCGAGCAACACCTCGTCGGCCAGACCGGCGCCGAAGAACCTCCGCACGAGCCGCGCCGGCATCGCGAGAAACCTCGGCCTCGACAGCACCCGCGCGAGCGTGTCCGCGTACTCGCGGTTCGTCACCGGGTTCGGGGCGACGACGTTCACGGGACCGGCCAGCGACTCCGCCGCCAGCACGTGAGAGACGGCACGCACGGCGTCGGACAGCGCGATCCAGCTGACCCACTGGGAACCACGGCCGGCCCGCATCCCCATGCCGCGCCGGAACATCGGCAGCACGATGGCCAGTCCGCCACCCGCCAGGGACTGGAGCACCCCGAACCGCAGCTGCGCGACCCGCATGCCGGCCCGCTCGGCCGGCGCGGCGGCCGCCTCCGTCGCGCGGTACACCTCGGGCAGGAACCCTTGCCCCGGCGGGCTTTGCTCCGTCAGCTCGGTCGCGCCGCGGTCGCCGTAGAAGCCGGTCGCCGACGCGCACAGCAGCACCCGGGGCCCGTCGGACATGCCGGCGAGCGCGGACGCGAGGAGCCGGGTGCCGACGATGCGGGACTCGCGGATCGCCTCGCGCTGGTGCTCGGTCCACCGCCCGGCGAGCGTCTCGCCGACGAGGTGCACCACCGCGTCCACCCCGTACAGCGCTTCGACGTCGACCTCGGGGTACCACAGCACCTCGTCGTCGGCCTCCGGTCGCCTGCGCACCAGTCTGACCACCTGGTGCCCGTCCGCGAGCAGCCCGCGCACCAGCGCACCACCCAGCAGACCGCTGGTTCCGGTGACGGCGACCTTCACCCGGACGAGGGTAACGGGAAGTGGACAGTCACACCGAAACTGTACTGACCGGCAACCCCGGGTCCGCCGACAGCTCCAAAGAGGACGGCCGGACACCGGCGGCGACCAGGTGGGCGCCCAGCGCGGCGATCATCGCGCCGTTGTCCGTGCACAGCCGCGGGCGCGGCACCCGCAGCTCGATGCCGGCCGCCGCGCACCGCTGCGCGGCCAGTGTGGACAACCGCGAGTTCGCGGCCACCCCGCCGGACACGACCATCGTGCCGATGCCCAGCTCGGTCGCCGCCCGCACGGCCTTCGCGGTCAGCACGTCGGCCACCGCCTCCTGGAACGACGCCGCGACGTCGTCCACCGGGATCTCCTGCCCGTCACGGGCCTCCACCCACCGGGCGACCGCCGTCTTCAGCCCCGAGAACGAGAAGTCGAACCGCGCGTCGCGCGGGCCGGTGAGGCCGCGCGGGAAGCGGATCGCGTCGGGGTTGCCGCGCCGGGCGGCCTTGTCGATCGGCGGGCCGCCCGGGTAGGGCAGACCGAGGATCCTGGCGACCTTGTCGTACGCCTCGCCCGCCGCGTCGTCGATCGTCGACCCGACCTCGGTGATCTTCGTGGCGAGGTCGTCGACCCGCAGCAGCTGCGTGTGCCCGCCCGACACCAGCAGCGCGAGGCACGGCGACGGCAGCGGCCCGTGCTCGAGCGTGTCCGCCGCGACGTGGCCGGGCAGGTGGTTCGCGCCGTACAGCGGCACGTTCAGCGCGGCCGCGTACGCCTTCGCGGCCGACACCCCGACGAGCAGCGCGCCGGCGAGCCCCGGCCCACACGTCACCGCGATGGCGTCCACATCGGACAGTTCCAGCTCCGCCGTCGCGAACGCCCGCGTCACCGATGGCACCAGCGCCTCCAGATGCGCCCGCGACGCGACCTCCGGCACGACCCCGCCGAACCGGGCGTGCTGGTCCACACTGGACGCGACCTCGTCGGCGAGCAGCGTGAGCGACCCGTCGGCGCCGAGCGCGACGATGCCGATGCCCGTCTCGTCGCACGAGCTCTCGATGCCCAGGATGATCGTCATGTGGCCTCCTCGGCGACCCTCGCGGGGCGGGCCATGGTGTACGCGTCGGCGCCGGAGGGCCAGTAGTACCGGCGCCGCACGCCGATGCGGATGAAGCCGTGCGCCTCGTACAGGCCGATCGCGGTCGGGTTGTCGGTGCGCACTTCCAGGTACACGGGCGCGTGCCACTCGTCGGCACGCGCGAGCAGCGCCCGCAGCAGCGCGCGGCCGACGCCCTTGCCCTGCCAGGCCGGGTCGACGCCGATCGTGTGCACGCTGGCCTCGGCGTCGCGGCGGCTGCCCTGCACGGAAATACCGGCATACCCGACCAATCCCACGGGATCGGCATAGGCCCCGAAGTAGTGGTGCCCGGCGGCCAACTCGGCCTGGAACGCCGACTCCTGCCACGGGTCGTCGCCGTCGAACAGGATGCTCTCCAGCTCGGCGCAGCGCGCGAGATCGTTGCGGCGCAACGGCTCCAGCCGGAACGTCACGGCGCGGTCACCCGTTTGCGCGCGCCGGGCTCCACGGCGTCCGGGCGACGCAGGTAGAGCGGGACGAGCGGCCGCGGCTTGGCGCCCGCCAGCACGTCGGCACGCACGGCACGCACCAGGCCGGCCGGGGAAGGGTGCTCCTGGCCGGTGTGCGGCAGGCCGAGGTCGTACAGGATGGCGCCGTTGCCGGCGACCCGCGTGACCGAGAGACCGGGGATCCGCTCGACGACCGCGGCCGGCTTGTCGACCGACGGCCCGGCGACCCGCGTGCCGCGCTCGTCGTAGGCCGCCCAGTAGACCTCCTTGCGCCGCGCGTCAGAGGCGACCAGCAACCGGCCGTCGGGGTGGTCGGCGGCGATCGCGTCGAGGGTGCACACCGGGTACACGGGCCGCGCCAGCGCCTGCCCGAGCGCGGCGGCCGTCGCCATCCCCGCCCGCAGCCCGGTGAACGGGCCCGGCCCGACACCGCAGACGATCGCGTCGACGTCGGCGAGGGTGTGGCCTGCCTCGGCCAGCGCGGCGAGGACGTGCGGGGTCAGCAGCTCGCCGTGGGCCTTGGCGTCCACCGTGACACGTTGCCCGAGCACGGCCATCGACTCGAGGTC
>Ga0193742_1000263_pt1 | contig 38015 bp, 37 predicted proteins | sample L2c1metaG_FD_165511 | JGI IMG/M metagenome (GOLD analysis project Ga0193742, IMG submission 165511) | Soil microbial communities from a riparian zone of the East river system, Colorado, United States - L2c1 | ecosystem: Environmental > Terrestrial > Soil > Riparian zone | place: USA: East River... | reverse complement strand
GTGGCGCTCGCCACCATCGCCGCCCACACGTCGACGCTGCGGCTGGCCACGGGTGTGACCGTGGTGCCGATGCACAACCCGCTGTTGCTGGCCAAGCAGGTGGCGTCGCTCGACCGGGTGTCGGGCGGGCGGGTGCTGTTCGGCGTGGGCGTGGGCTACCTGGAGCCGGAGTTCCGGGCGCTGGGCGTGCCGTTCGACAACCGGGGCGGGCGGCTGGAGGAGGCGCTCGACGCCATGCAGGCGGTGTGGACGCCGGGCCGGGCGTCGTACTCCGGGCGCTTCGTGTCGTTCGACGGGGTGCGGGCGGAGCCGGTGCCGGTCCAGCAGCCGGGGCCGCCGCTGATCTTCGGCGGCCACGTGCCGGCGTCGTTCCGGCGGGCGGTCACCCGGGGCCAGGGCTGGTACGGCTTCTCGCTCACCGTGGACGCCACCGCGGCCGCCGTGGCTGCCCTGCGTGCGGCCCTCGACGAGTACGAGCGGCCGGCGTCGCTGGGCGACCTGGAGATCTCGGTGACGCCGCACCCCCGCGTCCCCCTCGACGCCGCCACGGTCTCCGCCTTCGCCGACCTCGGCGTCACCCGCCTTGTGGTCCTGCCCCCTCGTGAGGGCCGTGAGGATCCCGCCGCGATCGTCGAGTTCGTCGACGACATCGGCCGGCGGTTGATCGACTAGCCGGGAGCGGTTCTGTCTTCGCTCAGCCGGCTATAGCCGGCTGAGCGAAGACAGAACGACGGGTCAGGCAACAATTGGTCGCGATCACGACATAATGGGTGCATGCCGTTGTCGGTCAGCGAGACCGCCCGTCACCTCGGGGTGAGCCGCCGCCAGGTGCAACGCCTCGCCGCAGCTGGGACGCTCCGGGCCGCCCGAGGGTTCGGTGGAGCCTTGGCGGTCGACGCCGACTCGGTGCAGTCGGCCGCACTGGGTCGACCCGGGCGGGGTCGTCCCTGGTCGGCGCCCATGGCGTGGGCCGCGTTGTGGCAGCTGTCGGGCCTCGATCCGCCGTGGCTCACGGTCGCGCCGCGGCGCCGCCTGGGCCGGCTGCTGGCGTCGGTCGACGCCGACCGGCTCGTGGTCGCCACCCGCAACCGGGCCACCGTCGAGCGCTTCGCCGCCGGCCCGCGGGTGAGCGACGCGCTGCGCCGTCTGGTCCCCGCCGGCTACGTCTCCCCCGGGCGCCTGGCCGAGCTGACCGCCGCCTACCCGATCTCGCGCGACCCCGCTGGCGACGTGGTGCTCCACGTCGCCGACTTCGCCCCGGTCGATGTCGACGGGCGCCGGTCGATGCCGGAGGCGGTGGTGGCTGTCGACCTCGCGGCGTCCGGCGACCCGGCCGGGCTCGTCCGCCTCGACGACCTGCTCCACGGCGACCACGGGGACACGGATCGCACGTGGATGACCGCCGGCGACGTCGCCCAGGCCGTCGCCGAGGAGCTGCAGCGGGACGACGACGACTTCGCCTTCCGCATGCTGGCCCGCGGCGTCGCCGACTTCCGGGCGCTCCGCCGCCCCGCCGACGTCGCCCGCTTCCTGGCCGAGCCGTCGACCACCGGCGGCCCCCGCTGGGACGCCCTGCTGGCCGCCGCCGTCCGCCGTGAGTGCCGCCTCCGGAGCATCCCGGCACCAGCGTGGACCGACGTGCCGCCGCTGCGCCCCTGGTGGTTCCCGCTGCTGCCGTCGCCCCGGCTGGCGGCCCGCACCATGCAGCGCACCCCCGTCGACTTCTCGGACCGGGGCATCTGGCTCGACGCCAACGCCCTGGAGACGGCGTAGTGGCCCGGGTGCCCCGGGTGCGTCGCCGGGAGCTGAGCGCGGCCGACATCGGGGCACTGCTCGACGAGCTGGGCGGACGGATGCACGCCAGCGGCGTCGAGGCCACCGTGTACATCGTGGGCGGCGCCGCCATCGCCCTGGAGATGGACACCCGGCGCGTCACCACCGACGTCGACGCCCTCTTCCACCCCGAGACCACCGTGCGCCGGCAGGCCGAGGCCATGGCCGCCGAGCACGGCCTCCCGCCCGACTGGCTCAACACCGCGGCGCGGGCGTTCGTCCCCGGCGGCGACACGGCGGCCGTGCCCTACGAGGTGCCGGGGCTGGTGGTGAGCCTGGCGTCGCCCGAGCACCTGCTGGCCATGAAGATGATCGCCTTCCGGCCCACCGACGTCGGTGACCTGGAGATGCTGTTCCACGAGCTCGGCATCACCACCGCCGAGGAGGCCGCCGACCTGGCCCGGTCGGTCTACGGCGACGGCTCCCCGATGCTCCCCACCCGCGCCGAGCTGTTGCTGTCGGCGGAGGTGGTGATCGAACGCCTCACCGTCCATCCGTGACCCGGGCGAGGACGATCGAGTTGATCACCGGGGCGGGCGGGTGGACCACGGCGAGCAGGTCGAGGGCCACGTCGGCGGGCAGCTCGACGCCCGGGTAGAGCAGGGTCCGCAGGGCGTGGGCGCTGCGGGCGAGCACCAGAGCGCCGGGCGCCATGGTGCGGGCGAGGTGCGCCAGGCAGGCCCGCTTCTCGTCGGGATCGACGCCCACCAGGGCGGCCAGCACGACCAGGTCGTAGGTCGCCAGGTCGTGATGGTCGAGCAGGTCACCGAGCGCGAACGTCACCCGGTCGACGGCTCCCAGCGCCAGCGCCACCCGGCAGGCGGCGTCGACGGCCCGGGGATCACGGTCGAGGTTGTCGACCGGCACGCCCAGGCGGTCGGCCAGCAGCAGCGAGCTGAGCGGCAGCGGGCCCGAGCCCACGAACAGCACCCGCCGCACCGGCCGGGCCAGGTGGGCGGCCACGACGTCGTGCTCGACCCCGGCGAGCAGCCGGTAGTTCTCCAGGTATGGGAAGCGGTCCAGCTCGCCGGGATCGGCGGCGACCCGCTCGGCCCACGCCAGCTCCAGCTCGTACTCGCCCCGGGCCGCCAGCTCCACCAGCTCGTGGCGCAGCCGCCGCACCGCCGGGTCGGCCAGCACCTCGTCGGCCAGCCCCGGGGACGTGGTCAGAGCCACGTCGACCAGCCGGGCGAACAGCGGATCGACCGTCGGACCGGGTCGCAGGTCGGACAGCGCACCGAGACGCCGGTGCAGGTCCTCGACTCTCGACACCACGCCCGCGGTCCGTCCCCTCACGCACCGCCCATTGGACCACTCAGCCGGCGAGGTCGGCGACCGTTGCCCCGCTGACGCGGACGAGGTCGTCCGGCGGCAGGGGGAAGACGTGGCGGGGGGTGCCGGCGGCGGACCAGACGACCGCGTGGGCGAGGAGGGTGCGGTCGACGAACGTGGGGAGCGGGGACCGATGGGCGAACGGGGGGACGCCGCCGATCGGGTAGCCGGTGGCGTCGCGGACCTCGTCGGCGGAGGCGCGGCGGACCTCGTCGCCGCCGGCGGCTGCGGCGAGACGGGCCTCGTCCAGCCGGTTGGGGCCGCTGACCAGGGCGACCACCACCTGGTCGTCCACCACGAACACCAGCGACTTCACGATCTGGGCCACGTCGACGCCGACCGCCGCAGCCGCGTCGGCCGCCGTGCGGGTGCCCTCCGGGAACTCCGACACCTCGATGTCGACGCCCTCCTCCCGTCCGGCGTCGGCCACGGCCTGGGCGTTGGCGTGCATCACGAGCCTTCCGGCGGGACGACCCGGTAGGTGAGCCAGCCCTCGGCGACCAGGTCGCCGTCGGGTTCGCTGGTGACCGACGCCTGGCAGAACACGATCGAGCGGCCCCGCTTCACCACCCACCCCTCGCCCAGCAGGTCGACCTCCCGGGCGGCGCCGAGGTAGCGGATCTGCATGTCGATGGTGAGCATCACCGGCATCTGCGGGTAGTAGGCGCCGATCGCCGGCACCACCACGGTGTCGATCAGGGTGGCGATGGCGCCGCCGTGCACCACTCCCGCCGGCTGCCGCAGCTCGGGCCGGTACGGCAGCCGCATGCGGGCGTAGTCGACCCGGGCCTCCTCGAGCTCCAGACCCACCACCTGCGGGAAGTAGGTCTCCTCCCACCGACCGAACTTGCTCCAGTAGGCCACCCGCTCCGGCGGCAGCGGTTCGTGCAGCGCGGCCCGGGTGCGCCCGTCGTCGATGGTCACGCCGGCAGGCTAGGGCCCCACGACATCGGCGACGTCAGTCCGACGGCACCGAGTAGGCGGCGCCGTCGGACCGCGGGTCGCCGGGCAACCGGCCCGTGACGGCGTCGGTGTCGCCGCCCCACACCAGCACCTCCTGCCCGGTCCACACCACGACGTGGCCGGACCGGTGCAGGTCGATCGGCGGGTCGGGCAGCCGCTCCCAGTGCTCGACCGCCGCGTCGCTCCCGAGGGCGGTTCCGCCGTCGCCGGCCGTGCCGCCGAGGAGCAGCACCCTGGTCGGCGTCCCCACCAGCTCGGCGTCGGGCTCCCCGGGCGCCGGCGGGACGGGCGGGGCGGTGACCTCCCGCCAGGTGATCCCCGGCTGCCGGGCCTCGGCGACGTACGCCACCGGACGGCTGGTGCCATCGTCGTCGGTCCGGGCACCCACGAAGACGAACCGGCCGGCGGAGACGGTGAGCGCGCCGTCCAGCCGCACCGCCCGGTCGAGTGGACGGGGAGCATCGACCACGTGGGCGACGGCCGCGTCCGGCTCGACCACGTAGGCCCAGGTCCGGTCGCCGGGGAAGATCGCCGCCTGCCGCATGAACATCAGGCGGTCACCGTCGCCCGCCGCCAGCTTGGGGTGGAAGGAGAAGACGTCGCTGCCCGGCAGCATCTGAAGGTCGTCCCACGTGGCGGCGCCGACGTCGAGGCGGGTCCAGGCGTACCCCCCGACGTCGGACTGCCGGCCGGCGATCACCAGCGCGTCGCCCATCCAGGCGGCGGCCTCCGGGCTCTGCACCGGCACCGGGCTGCGCTCCACGAGCCGGTCGTCGGGCTGCCGGTCGAACCGGGCCTCGAGGACGACGCGCCAGCGATCCGTCGCCGGGTCGTAGGCGACCAGGTCCCAGTCCCACATCGTGGTGGCGTCGTCGCCCGTCGACAGGAACAGCAGCATCTCCGTGCCCGTCCAGGTGGCGAGGCCCCCGGCGCCCCAGAGGCCGTCCCCGGCGCCCGGGTTGGGGGCGATCGGGCGCCAGCGGTCGGTGCGCGGGTCGTAGGCCGCGCCGTCGGAGAGCAGCTCGCCGCCCCGGCCCTGGCCGCCGAACACCAGCATCTCCGTACCCGTCCACACCGCGGCGGCGCGGGTGCGGGGGGCCAGCGGGCCGGACGCCATGGTCCGCCACGTGCCCGGAGTGGCCACCACCGGGTCGCTCTGCTCCGACCGCACGGCGACGACCGACGCCACCGCCGCCACGACCACCACCGCCACGACCACCACCGCGGCGGCCACCCGCAGCCACCGCGCCCGCGGCCCCCGCAGCCACGGCCACGACGGCACCCGCAGACGCGGCGCCGGGAGCCCCGTGCGGACCCGACGCGCGGGCGCCTCCGGCAGGGGCGGCAGGTCGGGCACGTCACCGGGGTCGCCCCAGGCGGCGATGCGGTGCAGGTCGTCGACGGTGGGTCGGGGCGTCACGGGGTGACCTCCAGGCGTAGGGCCGCCAGAGCGCGGGCCGCCAGCGAGCGGACGGTCGACCGCCGGCAGCCGAGGATCTCGGCGATCTCGTCGTCGGGCAGGTCGGCGACGTGGCGCAGGACGACGACCGCCCGTTGCCGCTCGGGCAGCGCCAGCAGCACGTCGCGCAGCTCCACCAGGTGCGACGGCTCGTCCGGTGGCGGCGGGTCCGGGTGGCGCCGCTCGGCCACCTCGCGGCGCCGCAGCAGCCCGAACGCCCCGTTGACCACCGAGCGGCGCAGGTAGTGCTCGGGGGCCCGCACGTCGTCCCAGTGGAGCCGCAACCGCACGACCGCGTCCTGCACGACCTCCTCGGCCTCGGCCCGGGATCCCACCAGGAGGTAGGCGTGCCGGACCAGCGCCCGGTAGTCCCGGCGGTACAGCGCGACCAGGTCGTCCGGCCACACCGCCCGGCCTCCCGGTCGCTCCCCCACGGTCGTCATCATCCATGACGACGCGCCACCGGCCCCGCCCGTTGCAGGCTCCGACTGCTGTAGCGCACCCCGAGGACTAGGTTGCGCGCATGGCGCGCGTGGGGGGTGCCGCAGTTCAGTCGACGTTCGCGTCCGTGACCGGGCGGCTCGACCTGGGAGAGATCGCCCAGGACGTGGTGGCGCTGCTCACGGAGCACATCCCGTCGTACTCCCGGTTGCCGCAGCCGATCCGGGCCGAGGTGTCGACGATCACCCGCTGGGTGGTGGAGATCACCATCGACGGGTTCGCCAGCGGCCACACCCCCGACGACGACGCCCTCGACCGGGTGTGGCGCTCCGCCCGCGACCGTCACGCCGAGGGCCTCCCCCTGGAGGACCTGCTGCACGCCTACCGGATGGGCTCCGAGTACGTGTGGCGCCGGGTGCTGGCGGCGATCGAGCCGGGCGAGGAGGACGTCGTCGGGCCCTTCGGCACCTACTACGTGAACCTGGTCGGCCGGCTCACCGACGGCATCCTCCACACCTACCTCGACGAGCGCGACCGGCTGGCGTCGGAGCGGGAGCGCCGGCTGCGGCACCTGCTGGAGTCGCTGTGCACCACGCTCCCGCTGTCGGCCGACACGCGGGCGTTCGCCGAGTCGCTGCGGCTGGCGACCGACGGCCCCTTCCACCCCTTCGCCCTGTCGCTCCCCGCCGCCGACCGCCGGCGCCGGATGCCGGAGATCGCCGCCGACCTGCGGCACCTGGCGGTGCTGGCGGTGGTCGAAGGCGGCCGCGTGGTCGGCCTGTCGCCCCGGGAGAACCTGCACCTGACCGACCTGCCGCCGGGCCACCTGCTGGTGCTGGCGGCAGCGACCGAGCGGTCCGAGCTGGCCGGCGTGGTCGACGACGTGCGGGCCGCGGTCGACGTCGGCGAGCGGCTGGGGCGGGAGGGGCACTGGCCGCTGCACGCCCTGGTGCCGGAGCTGCTGGTGGCCGCCAACCCGGCGACGACCCGGACGCTGCGCCAAGCGGTGATCGAGCCCCTGGAGCGCAACCTGGAGCGCCGCAACGCCGCCGACCTGCGCTCCACCGTGGAGGCCTACCTGGCCAACGGCTTCGACCGGGCGGCGACGGCCCGGGCGCTGCACATCCACCCCAACACCCTCGACCGCCGGCTCGACCGGGTGGAGACGGCGACCGGCCTGCGCCTCGGCGACGTGGCCGACCTCACCCGCCTGCACCTGGCCCTGATCGCCGACCACCTCGCCACGCCCGACGCCTGACAACCACCGCCCACCCGAAATCTCGACAGAACTGGTCGCTATGACGCCATCTCTGTCGAGATTTCGGGTGGTGGAGGGGTGATCCGCCACCCCGTTCGGGCGGGATCGTTGGGGCAGGTCACCCTGTTGTTCCCCCGCCGCCGCGGCGACCATCGGTGCAGGGCCAGGGGGGTACCGGATGCAGGTGGTTCGACGTGTCGCCATGACGTTGGTCGTCGGGGTGGGAGCCGTGGTGGGAGCCGGCAGCGGGAACGCCGCCGAGGCGCGCCCCGACGGCGACCGCTTCGAGATCACCGTCCTGTCCGGCCGCCCCGACCAGGTCTCGGGTGGCGACGCCCTGGTGCAGGTCGCCGTCCCCCGCCGCGTCCCGACCGACCGGGTGCGGGTCACCGTCGGCGACCGCGACGTGACGTCCGCCTTCGACGAGCCAGCCGACGGGGGCCACGCCCTCGTCGGTCTGGTCGACAGCCTCGTCGAAGGCGACAACACGCTCACCGTGAAGGCCACCGGCCGAGGGCACCGGCCCCGCGACGCCCGGCTCACGCTGGTGAACCACCCCGTCGGCGGGCCCATCTTCTCGGGCCCCCAGCAGCAGCCGTTCGTGTGCACCACGGCCCGGGCCCGCTTCGACGGGCGCCCGCTGCTGGACCAGCCGCTGGTCGACAACCAGGACCACGTCGGCATCCCGGTCGCCGCCGAGGCGCCCGACGGCAGCTACCCGCAGGACGGCCGCGGCTACCCCACCGCCGCCGCCACCGTCGTCGGGTGGAGCCAGGACTGCGCCAGCGACACCCGCGTCGACTACGTGTACCGGGCCACCGACGGCAGCTTCCACTGGCTCGACGACCCCGCCGCCCCACCGGCCGACGTCGCCCAGACCACCACGCTCGACGGGACCACCGTGCCGTTCGTGGTCCGCTGGGAGCGGGGCACCATCAACCGGTTCGTCTACAGCGTCGCCATGCTCGCCCCCGTCGGCGAGGCCGACCCGAACGCACCCGACGACAGCCTGTGGAACCGGCGCCTGGTGTTCAGCTTCGACGGCGGCGTCGGCATCGGCCACACCCAGGGCACCACGAGCACCGGCAGCATGCTGCTGCCCGACGAGCTGGGCCTCGGCTACGGGGTCATGTGGTCGAGCGGCACCCGCACGTCGACCCACTACAACCTGCAGGTCGGCGGCGAGACGGCGCTGATGCTCAAGGAACACACCGTGGAGGCGCACGGCGTGCCCGACTACACGGTCGCCGTCGGCGGCTCGGGCGGCGCCATCCAGCAGTACGTCTACGCCCAGAACCACCCGGGCATCATCGACGCCGCCATCCCCCAGTACTCGTACCCCGACATGGTCACGCAGACCATCCACGTGGGCGACTGCGAGCTGCTGGAGCACTACTTCGACGTGACCGACCGGGCCAACCCGAAGTGGAAGGACCCCGAGGTCCGCCAGTCGATCCTCGGCCTCAACGGCACCGACTTCCCGAAGAACCTGTCCCAGGGCGAGATCGACCAGTGGAACCAGCTGTACGCCTTGTACGGGGCGTTCGGCTACCAGGTGATGGACCGCGACCCGGCGTCACCGGCGCCGGCGCTGATGGAGTGCAAGCCCGGCTGGCTAGGGCTCACGGCGCTGGCCATGAACCCGACGTTCACCGACGTCGACGACCTCGACAAGCTCGCCCAAGGCAGCGAGGACGTCGAGTGGACCCACTGGGGCGACCTGGTGAACATCTACGGCGCCGGCGACGACGGCTTCGCCCGGGTGCCGTGGGACAACGTCGGCGTGCAGTACGGGCTGGAGGCGCTGCAGGCCGGGACGATCACACCGGCCGAGTTCCTCGACCTCAACGCCAAGGTCGGCAGCTGGAAGGACACGGCCGACATGGTGCCCGAGGGCTTCCCCTACGCCGGTGACCTCACGCCCGAGAACTTCGACCCGTGGAGCCGCCGCAACATGCAGCTGTCGCCCGACGACGGCGTCACCCCCGCCCCCAGGAGAACGGGCGACCGGGCGGCGCAGAACGCGGCCTACACGTCGGGCATGCAGTTCCAGGGCGACATCGACATCCCGATCATCGACTGGCGCCACTACCTCGAGGACGAGCTGGACATGCACAACACCCAGCAGTCCTTCGCCGCCCGCCAGCGGATGCTGAACGCCGACGGCGACGCGTCGAACCAGGTGGTGTGGTTCACCGACGCCCGGCCCGCGGTCGCCTTCGACCAGACGGCGCTGGCGTTCCAGGTGATCGACGAGTGGATGGCCAACATCGACGCCCACCCCGAGCGCTCGGTGGCCCGCAACAAGCCGGCCCAGGCCGTCGACTCGTGCTTCGACACCTCCGGGAGCCTGATCGCCTCGGGCCGCGGCGTGTGGAACGGCGTGCTCGACGACCGGGCGGCCGGGGCCTGCACCGAGCGGTTCCCGATCTACTCGTCGTCCCGACGGCAGGCCGGCGGGCCGTACGAGGGCGGCATCTGGAAGTGCCAGGTGCAATCGGTCGGGCGTGCGATCCGCTCGGGGGCCTACGGCGACTGGGAACCGTCGGCCTCCGAGCGCGCCCGTCTCGAGCAGGTGTTCCCCGGCGGCGTGTGCGACTGGTCAAGGTCCGACGCCGGCCGGCCCCGTCGATCCGGCCACTGATCTCGCGCTGGCCCGAGGGTACGTCGACCCCTCGGGCCGGCCGAGCCGTGCGACACCGACGAAATTGCGTGGCTGGTGGCCCCATAGCGGCCAACTGCCACGCAATTTCGGTGGTGGACGGTCAGCTCGCGTGGGCGAAGGTGGCGACGAGGGTGCGCTCGGCGGCCTGGCGGCGGGCCCAGAGGGTGCGGGTGCTGATGCCCCGGTCGGCGGCGATGGCCTCGACCCGGGTGCCCCCGATGCGTGACTGGGCGATCAGCTCGGCGTCGGCCTGACTGATGGTGCCCTCGTGCACGGCGTCGAGCAGCACGTCGGCCAGCTCGTTGGCCGGGTGGCCGCCGTCCGGCGTCGCCCCCGCCCCGGTGCCGACCTCGGCCGTCGGGGTGATCAGCTCCGTCCGGGCCACCGACCGCCGCAGCTCGCGGGCGGCGTCCATGAGGACGTTGGCGGCGATCCGCCCCGGCCGCCGCTCGACGGGGTAGTTGCGGATGCGGTGGTACACGGCGGTGACCGCGGCGGCGGCCCGCTCGTCGGGGTCGCCCAGCGCCCACCAGCGGCGGGCCAGGTTGCGGGTCCCCGGCAGCAGCAGCTGCAGGAGCACCCGGGCGGCGAGGTCGTTGCCGCCCCGGGAGGCGTGCCGCACCAGCGCGAGCAGCACCCGGTCGGCGCCTTCGGGGTCGGCCCGGCGGACGTAGCGCTCCACGTCACCGAGCGTGTGGGCGTCGCCGGCCAGCCGGCAGACGTCGCGCAGCCGTCGGGCCGTGGCCGGCTCGTCGGCGAGCGTGCACCACTCGCGCTCCAACAGATCGAACACCGTTCCCATCGCGCAACCTCCCGTCGTGTCTTGTGGATGACACGACGGACTGTGCGCGAGGCATGTCCCCCGACTACTCCCAATAGCTGGTCAGAGGGGGTGTATTTCGGCCGGAATCGCGTAGGTGACGGTGGCCTGGGCCACGAGGTCGCCGCTGCCGTCCGACAGCAGACCCACGTCGCTCACCGACTGCCTCCGCCCCAGCCGCAGCAGGGTCGCCCGCGCCCACAGGCCGGCGATCGGCGGCTTGCGGAGGAAGTTGATGGTGAGGCTGCTGGTCACGGAGAGTGCCACCGGGCCGATCCGCGACAGCGTCGCCAGCCAGGCGGCCGCGTCGGCCAGGCCCATCATCGTCGGGCCGGAGACGGTGCCGCCGGGACGCTCGTGCTCCGCGCCGACGGCGAGGAACAGCACGACGCCGGTGTCGGTCACCTCGGCCACCCGGTAGGTGCGCGGCGCCTTGGGGAATGCCCCGGCCAGGAACGTGTCCAGCTCCTCCGGCGTCATCACGGGCGGCGGGACCCGCAGGTCCCCGGTCGGTGCAGCGCTCATGGCGGGCCGCAGCGTACCGCCGGCGCCATGGGGGACGCCCCGGGGCCCGGTAGTGTCCGGCGGCGTGAAGCACTCGGACCCGTTGCGCCGGTGGGGCTCCCGGTGGTCGCTGCGCTCGTGGCGGTCGATCGGCTCGGTGGCCTCGGCGGTGTCGGCCGGGTCGGTGCTGTCGGTGGGCTCGGCGCTGTCGGCCGCGTCGTTCGTCTCGATCGGCTCGGCCGGATCGATCCTGTCCATCGGCTCGTCCGGCTCCATCCTCTCGATCGGCTCGGCGGGGTCGATCCTGTCGATCGGCGGTGCCGGGACGTTCCTGAACCGCACCGACCCGCCGAAGGACGCCGCCAGGGTCGGCACCGTGCTGGCCGTCGCCGGCCTGCTGGCGGCGCTGGCGCCCGGCCGGTCGTGACCACGGGCGACGCCGGCTTCGTCGTCCATGCCGTCGGCCGGGTCGAGTCGACGCTGACCGACCCGACGGCAGCACCCAAGCAGGGCCACGAGGGCGCCCCGGACGCCTGGCTGGTGTTCGAGCCCGGGATGCGCGACGCGCTGGCCGACCTCCGGGTGGGCGACCGGATCGTGGTGCTCACCTGGTTCGACCGTGCCGACCGCAGCGTGCTCCGGGTGCACCCCCGGGGCGACCGGTCGGTCCCCGAGCAGGGCGTATTCGCCACCCGCTCGCCCGGCCGGCCCAACCCGATCGGCCTCCACCCGGTGCGGATCGTCGCCGTCGACGGCCTACGCCTGCGCGTCGGACCGCTGGAGGCCGTCGACGGCACCCCGGTGCTCGACGTGAAGCCCCAGCTCGACGTGGAGACGGGGATCCTCTAGCGCTGCGCCTCGCGCGCTGAGCGCGAGAAGACCTCACACCGCGTCATCCGCGGCCCGCCGTCGCTCCGAACAAGGGGGTGATGACGGGCGCCGCTGCCGGTCGAGCGCTTCGCCATCGAGACGTTCGGGAACGACGACAAGCTGGTGCTGGTCGTCGGTGTGGTGGCGACGTCGCTGCTGCTGGGCGCCGGCCTCGGCCCGTGGCCCGCCGTCGCCCCGCCCTCGCCGCCGCGGGGGGCACCTGTCGCCGCTCTGACCCCGCCGACCTCGAAGGGTGATGCCCTGGTGACAGCAATTGCCACGCTACGTAGTGGTCCGTGACGGAAGCTTCTCGGTGACCTACCGTACGTAGCCGGAATCCGTGCCGGTGGTCGACGGGCGACGACCGCGCTGGTCAGGACGGAACCCGGCCTGTACGACCTACACCTGCCGAGGGGGCCAGGCACAGAAGTGCCGGAGACCGTGACCGACGATCCGCATGCCACCGCCCCGGATACGGACGCGGGCGACACCGCCGTCGATCCCGACGACGACCTCCCCCCGGAGATCGCCGCCCAGATCGCCCGGGCGCTCGACCGGTCGCCGTCGACGTTCGCCGTCCTCATCGACCCCACGCTCACCACCCGCTGGTTGAGCCGCTCGGCCGCCTCGATGACCGGCGTCGACCCCGTGAGCCGCCGCGGCCGCGAGTCGCTGGAGCGGGTGCACCCCGACGACATGGGCCGCCTCCTGGGGGCGTTCCAGCAGCTCGAGGAGGCCAGCGCCTCGACCCCGGGCGTGCCGGTGGTGGAACCGCTGCGCTACCGGGTCGGCAACCAGGAGGACGGCTGGGCCACCCGCGAGGCGCTGGTCCTCAACCTCATGCACGACCCGGTCGTCAACGGCCTGCTGCTGATCGTCCGGCCGGTCGACGGCGCGCTCGACGGCGTGGGCTACGTGGTCGACCTGCTGGTGGGTGACGCTCCGCTCGCCGAGGTGCTGGCTGCATGCGCCGCGCTCGTGCCCGTCTACCTGGGCGCGGCGGTGGTGGTGGGCGTGGTCGACGAGGAGCTGACCATCGGCGTCCCCGCCGGCAGCCCCGTGGAGCAGCTCTGCACCGACGCCCGCTGGTGGTGCGACACCATCGGCGACGGCAAGGTGCGGGCGCCGTACGACTTCGAGGGCTTCCCCGACGACCTGGCCACCCGCGGCCGCGAGGCCGGCTTCCGCACCGCCTGGGTGCTGCCGGTGCAGGAGCCGTCGTCGGGCGACGTGATCGGCTGCCTGGTGGTGTGGGTGGCGATCGAGGTGGAGATGAACATCGGCACCGACCACGGCCTCCGCCAGGCGCAGCGCCTCGCCAGCCTGGTGATCGGCGAGCAGCGCCGCCACCACGCCCTGCAGCGGGAAGCCGTGACCGACCCGCTCACCCGCGTCGGCAACCGGTCGGCGCTGCGCCGCCGCCTCGACGCCGCCACCGGGCCGGTGACGGTGGCGTTCCTCGACCTGGACGACTTCAAGGCCGTCAACGACACCCACGGCCACGACGCCGGCGACACCGTGCTGCGGGTGGTGGCCGAGCGGCTGGGCGAGTCGGTGCGGGAGGACGACCTGGTGGTGCGGCTCGGCGGCGACGAGTTCGCGGTCGTGTTCGCCGACGCCACCCCGGCCGGCGCGGTCGAGCCGCTGGTGGCCCGGGTGCAGCACGCCATCGAGACGCCGATCCCGCTGGACGGCGACGTCCGGGTCACCGTGCTCGCCAGCCTCGGCGTGGCCACGGGTGAGGCCGGTGAGGTGATCCGCCTGGCCGACGGCGCCCTCTACGCCACGAAGCGCGCGAAGGCCGCCACTCGATGAAATGTGCACGGGAACGCACGATTTCCGTGCGTTCCCGTGCACATTTCGGGTCTCAGCCGGGTGCCGGGTCGACGGTGAACGCGGTGTACATCCCTTGGCTGTAGTGGGGGTTGGTGCCGTCGTCGACCACGTTGCAGATCAGGGCGTAGCGGCCCGGCGCCAGGTCGAAGGTGGCCCGGCACGTGGCGTCGGGCGGGAACGACCAGATCCTCCCGACCTCGGCCCCGTCGGGCAGCTCCGACAGCTCGGCCCCGCCGACGACGTTCAGCGGCAGCGCCCCGGGGTCGCCGTCGAAGCGGACGACGGTCAGCTCGTGGTCCACCAGCCCGACGTTGGTCGCCACCAGCTCGACCGCCCCTGCCGGGGCCGACGGTTGCGACAGCCCGACGGCGTACTCCGTCAGCGTCGCCTCGATCGACCCCACCGGCGCCGCGTCGACGGCCCCGTCGACGTCGCACCCGGCCGCGGCGTCGGACTCGGACGTGGTGGTCCCGCCGCCCGTGACGCTCTCGGCGGCGTCGTCGTCGTCGCCGCAGGCCCCCAGGAGCACGACGACCACCAGCGCCCACACGACCCTCACCATCGCCGCCCGACCCTACGATGCCCGGCCATGGCGATCGACTACGAGTGGCGTGGGGCGTTCGGGAACGACGAGGTGAACGCCCTCCACGCCGAGGCGTTCGAGACCCGGCTGTACGACGGGAGCGAGTGGGACTGGCAGGAGCAGGTGGCGAGCCACAGCCTCGGCTGGGTGGTCGCCCGGGAGGGGGCGACGCTGGTGGGCTTCGTCAACGTGCCGTGGGACGGGCTGGTCCACGCCTGGATCCAGGACACGATGGTGGCCGGGGCGGCCCGCCACCGGGGCGTCGGCGTCGGGCTGATCGCCCTGGCCCGCGACCGCGCCCGGGAGGCCGGCTGCGAGTGGCTCCACGTCGACTTCGACGCCGACCTGCGGTCCTTCTACATCGACGCCTGCGGCTTCACCCCCGCCAGCGCCGGGTTGATCTCGTTGCAGGGTTGACCCGGATCGGCCGCGGTTGCGGCGGCGGAGGGTGCATCTACTGTCCGTGACGATGGAGGGGTACCAGGGGTTCTCACAGGTGGGCGGATCGGGGTTGACGGGCCGGCTCGGCGACCTCGGCGACCGGACCGCCCGGCGGGCGGAGCCGCGGGTCGGCATCGGCCTGGCCGGCGTCGGGATGCTGATGGTGCTCATCGGCGTGGTCGTCTGGGCGTTCGAGGCCGCCGACGACGAGGACCTGCGGCCCGACGAGCGCCCCGACACCACGCTGGGCATCCTCCTGTCGCTGGTGGTCGTGGTCGCCGGCTTCGTGCTGCTGGCCCGCTACCGCCGGGGCCCGCTCGCCACGGCGGGCGTGGTGGCGTCGGGCCTGGGCGTGCCGGTGCTGCTGGCGTTCCTCACGTTCGACCCGTCGCTCGTCGACGACGAGGTCTACGCCGACCTGCCGTTCTCGATCGACGCGATCGCGCTGCTGTCGCTGGCGGCGTGGCTGATCGCCTTCGCCCGTGTCCCCCACGCCCGGGGCCGGGCCTTCTACCTGGCGGCCTCGTCGGCGTTCCTCTGGCTCTACCTGGTGGAGAAGGTGGAGGAGGGCGCCATCGGCTACCTGGTGACGCTGCCGGTCGGCGTCGTCCTCCGGCCGCTCAGCAGCGCCGGCTTCGAGCAGGTGCCGCAGGTCCCCGAGGCCGGCAACATCGGCTCGGTCTCGCTGCTGGTCGGGCTCGCCTACTACGTCTTCGCCGCGGTGCTCGACCGCCGCGACCTCCAGGGCGCGGCCACCCCGCTCACCGCCGTCGGCTTCGTGGCCACCGCGCTGGGCGTGGCCCACCTCGGCGGCGACCTGGAGGCGGCCGGCACCGGCATCCTTCTGGTGGTGGTCGGCTCGGCGCTGGCGGTGTACGGCGCCGTGCAGCGCCGGCGCTTCACCACCTGGACGTGGTGCCTCGGCATCGGGCTGGGCGTGCTGCTGATCATCGGCGACGTCACCGAGGACAGCGCCACCGCGTTCGGCATCACGGCGATCGTGCTGGGAGCAGCGGTGGTGGTCGCGGCGCACCTGCTCACGGGGCGCTTCGGCGAGCCCGACGAGATGGAGCCGGTCCCCAGCCGCTTCACCTCCCGCCCCGCGATCCCGCCGCCCTGGGCGGCCTACCCGCCAGGCCCGCCGGCACCGCCCTACCCGCCGCCAGGCGTTCCCGGTCCACCCCGCCCTCCGGGCACGTTCTGACCCTGGCTCTACTCCTGTTCCTCGGCGTCGAGGCCGGCGAGGACGGTGCGGGCGGCGGCGCCGACGGCGTCGAGCTGGCGAGGGGTGAGCAGGTCGACGACCAGGCGGCGGACCGAGGCGACGTGGCAGGGCGCGGCGGCCTCGATCGCGGCGCGGCCCTTGGGGCTGACCACGATCACGGCGCCGCGGCGGTCCGTGTCGCAGGTCTCCTTGGTGAGCAGGCCCCGGGTGGCCATGCGGCTGGTGTGGTGCGACATCCGGCTGCGCTCCCAGCCCAGGTTCCGGGCCAGCTCGTAGAGGCGGAGGCGGCCGTCGGGCCGGTCGGTGAGCTCCACGAGCACGGCGTAGTCCTGGCTGGAGAGGTCCGACGCGGCGGCGAGCTCGCGGGCGAGCTGGGCGAACAGGCGGTTCTGCATCGACACGACCGCGCGCCAGTCCCGCTGCTCACGCTCGTCCAGCCAGCGCACCTTGTCGTCGGCCATGCCCGTCACGCTATCGTCGTCGAGGGAATACGTGACATGTCACCCATGTTGAGTGACATGTCAACAAAGACCGTCGGAGGTCCTACCCGCCATGACCGAGACCAGCATCCACCCCGCCCTGACCGGCAAGTACACGCTCGACCCGGCGCACTCCCGCATCGGCTTCGTCGCCCGTCACGCCATGGTCACCAAGGTGCGCGGCGCGTTCAACGAGGTGGAAGGGTCCGGCTTCTTCGACGCCGACGACCCGACCAAGTCGCACGTGGAGCTGACCATCAAGGCCCACAGCATCGACACCCGCAACGCCGACCGCGACGCTCACCTGCGCAGCAACGACTTCTTCGACATGGACAACCACCCGGAGATCCGGTTCACGTCCACGTCGGTGGAAGCCCTCGACGGCGACACCTTCCGCGTCACCGGCGACCTGACCATCAAGGGCGTCAACAAGCCCGTCGGCGTCGACCTGGAGTACACCGGTGAGGCCACCGACCCGTTCGGGAACCAGCGCATCGGGCTCGAGGGCCAGACCACCGTGAACCGCAAGGACTGGGGCGTCACCTGGAACGCCGCCCTCGAGACCGGCGGCGTCCTCGTGAGCGAGAAGGTCACGCTCGAGTTCGAGATCTCGGCCATCAAGTCGGTCGACAGCTGATCTCGGCCTTGAGCACGATCGACTGCGGGTCCGCGGCGGAGAGGCCGACGACCAGTTCGTAGGTGCCCTCCTCGACGGACCACTCCCCGTCGACGCGGGCCCGCAGTCGCTCTACCGGCACGTCGAGCACGAGCTCGCCGACGCCCCCTGGTGCCGCCACGACCCGGCCGAACGCCGCCAGGCGCCGGGCCGGGCGCGCGACGGCACCGTGGGGCAGGCCGGCGTACAGCTGGACGACCTCGTCGGCGGGGCGCTCGCCCAGGTTGCGCACCGTCGCCCGCACCCGGAGCCGACCGGCGACGGTGACGTCGAGGTCGGCCCGCTCGACCACGCACTCCGTGTACGACAACCCGAACCCGAAGGGGTAGCGGGCGGCCACACCCTGCCGGTCGAGCAGCCACTGGCCGTGCCACAGGTCGTAGGTGACCGCGGTGGCGTCGGGGTCGAAGGACGCCAGGTCGGCCTCGTCGACGGGAACGGCGAACGGCAGGCGGCCCGTGGGCTCCACGGCGCCGGTGAGGACGTCGGCCATGGCGTCGCCGCCGGCCATCCCCGGGTACCAGAGCTGCACGATCGCCGCGACCTGCTCGTGCCACGGGTCGACCACGATCGCCGAGCCGCCCATCAGCACCACGACGGTGCGGGGGTTCGCCGCGGCGACGGCCTCGACCAGCCGGCGGTCGTGGGCGGACAGCTGCAGGCTCCGGCGGTCGCCGCCGCCACCGAAGTCCGGGGCCTCGCCCTCGACGTCGAGCACCCGGGGTGCGTCCACGCGGAGGGGCGGGTCGAGCGGGCCCTGGGGGAAGAGTCCGCTCAGGTCCTGGGTCGTCGAGCCGTCGATGAACTCCCCCTCGTCCCGGTAGGTGCAGCCCACGACCACCACGGCCACGTCGGCGCCGGCCGGGTCGTCGACAAGCCGGTCGCCCAGCGCGGCCCGCAGTCCTTCCCAGGGCGTGACGGCGGACGGCGGGAGGACGTCGCTCGACCCCCGGTCGCCCAGGTTGGCCACGGCCGCCAGCGGCCCGACCACGGCGACTGTGCCTTCCGCAGCCAGGGGCAGCACCGTCTCGCCAGCCACCGGCTCGTTGCGCAGCAGCACGATCGAGCGCTGCGCCACCTCCCGCGCCAGGGCGACGTGCTCCGGCCGGGCGACAGGCCCCTCGGGGAGCGGCGCGTCGACGGGGACGAGGCGGTCGGCGAAGCGCAGCAGCGTCGTGACCACGCTCCACGCCGCGGCCGACACCGCGGAGCGCTCGAGCCGCCCGTCCTCCAGCGCCGCCGGCAGGGTCGCGGCCCGTTGCTGGCGGAACGGCAGCTCCACGTCGAGTCCCGCCTGCACCGACCGCACCGGGTCGCGCAGCCCGAACACGAAGTCGGACACCACGAAGCCGTCGAAGCCCCACTCGTCGCGCAGGATCTCGCTCAGCAGCGGCGCGCTCTCCCCGCACCACGACCCGTCGACCGAGTTGTAGGCCGACATCACCGCGGCGACGCCCTCCTCGACCACCCGACGGAAGTGCGGCAGGTACACCTCGTGCAGCGCCCGGTCGTCGACCGACACGTCCACCGTGAAGCGGGCGTTCTCCATGGAGTTGAGGGCGAAGTGCTTCACGCACGCCATCACGTGGCGCTGCACGCCGCGGGTCAGCGCCGCGCCCATCTCGCCCACCAGCAGAGGGTCCTCGCCGTAGGTCTCCTGGGCCCGCCCCCAGCCGGGGTGGCGCAGGAGGTTGACGCACACGCCGCCGAACAGATCGGCGCCCGCCCGGCGCATCTCGACGCCGATCGCCTCGCCCACCCGCTCCTCCAGCGCCGGGTCCCAGGTGGCGGCCCGGGCCATGGGCACCGGGAAGCAGGTCGCCCGGCCCACCACCACTCCCCGGGGCCCGTCGGAGAAGCGGAAGCCGGGGACGCCCAGGCGGGGTACCGCCGAGGCCGGCCACGGGTGGCGGTGGTACCCGCCCGACGCCATGTCGGTGAGCCCCGCCCACAGCTCGGTGTCGCCGTCGAGCACCTGCAGGCGCTCCTCGACGGTCATCTCGCCGACCAGCTCGGCCGCCAGCTTCGCCGCCGACTCCCCGGCCCGGTGCCGGCGGGCGGCCTCCTCGAACGCGCTCATGGCCCGACGGACGGCTCGCCGCCGCGCACGACCGGGAACTGGCGGTCGGGGTCGTCGGCCGGGACCCGCTGCGTCGGCCGGCCCGACGGGTCGCCCTGCAGCACCGCGGCACCCTGCGGTGCGTACTGGAGGATGTAGGCCTTGCGCACCGAGCCGGTGACGTTGGGGCCGGTCAGATGGGGGGTCAGCGACGAGAACACCACCACACCACCCGCGGGAACCTCCGCGACCGCCACACCGCGGGCCGTTCCACCGGCCGCGGCCGCCACGTCGGGCGGGTCCGCGAAGCACTCGAAGCCCAGCGGCTCCACGTAGGTGTGGGTCAGGGTGCCCTGGCGGTGCAGGCCCCTGGCGACCTGGGGGCAGCCGTTGTCGAGCGTGGCGTCGGTGAGCGCCACCCAGCAGGTGAGGTACTGCTGGGGCTCGACGTAGGCGTAGCCGTTGTCCTGGTGCCACGGGAACCGGCGGGGTTTCTCGGGCTTCTTGTAGACCGCCTGGTCCCAGTACAGGTTGACGTCGGGGCCCACCAGGTCGGCGCACACCCCGGCGAAGAACGGGTGGCGGGCGAACTCCCGGAGCCGGGCCGACCGGGTGACCAGGTGGGTGGTGAAGGTGATGGCGCCGGCCTCGGCGATCGAGATCCGCTGGTCCTCGGTGCCCTCCAGGACGGCCTGGACCTTCGCCTCGGCGGCGTCGATCTCGGCGGTCACCTCGGCCAGCGTCTCGGCGTCGACCACGTCGGGCACCACCACGTAGCCGTCGCGGTCGAACCGGGCCACCTGCCCCTCGTCGAGGCAGCGGTACGGCGGCGGCGTGTCCTGCCAGGTGAAGCCCTGGTTCCAGGGGTGGAGGGCGAGGTCGGTGGTCTGCGTCATCGTGGTTCCCCTCGGGGTGGCGGCGGGTGGTCGGGCGGGGTGTCCTCGTCGGGCAGCCGATCGAGGACGGTCACGGTGTGGTCCGGGTCGAAGGGGGCGGGGTCGGGCGCGTCGCCGGCCCCGGTGAACCGCTCCCCGTCGTGTGCCCGGCGCCAAACCCCGCGCTCGTCCTCGCCGGGAGCGACGGTGTCCGGGTCCCACCAGATCTCGACGGCGTCGTCGATGCCCTGGTAGTCGGGCGACGGGAACAGCCCCCAGTCGCCGAAGCTCACCTGCGGGGCGGTCGGGCCTCCGCCGGCGGGCGGGATGCGGAACTGCCCCCGGGCGAACGTCTCGGGGGTGAGGTCGGGCCCTGCCATGTGCACCCCGTGGACCACGAAGCCGGCGGCGAAGGCCAGGGCCGGATAGGTGACGGCGGCGGGCGGCCGGGCGTCGGCGTCGCCGAAGTACCAGCGGTACAGCCGGACGGGCTCCTGCAGGTCCTCCACCAGCGGGGCCGGCAGCTGGGAGATCCCGAACGCGTGCGCCATCTGCGCCGGGTCGTACATGCGGCCGAACAGGTTGGTGTCGGTGTAGGCGGTACCGGTGAAGATCCACTCCGGGTACCAGCCCTGCTGGGTGGCGGCCTGTGTGAGGTAGATCGGCATGATCGGGTCGCCGAGGAAGACCACGGTGGTGACGTCGGCCGCCTTGAGCGCGGCCACCAGCTCGGCGGCCTTCTGGGGCAGCCGGCCGATGTCGAGCACATACGACTCGATGAGCGCCACGCCCTCGGGGTACTGGTCCTCGGGCACGGCGAACACCGGGGGATCCTGGTCGAAGTGGACCGCCCCGATCTTGCGGGGCCGGCCGCCGACGGTCCGGTCGTCGGGGAGCCGGTCGGACCAGGCGGCGAGCGCCTGGAAGAACTGCTCGCCCGACGGCAGCATCCCCCACGCGTAGGGGACGAGCGGTTCCATGAGCTCGGCCGAGAGCGCCCCGGCGCAGTCGAGGCAGACGATGCCGTGGTCGGCCAGCTCCTGGGCGAACGTGCCCCGGTCGAGCTGGGGGCCGCCGATCACGAGGAACGGCTGCAGCTCGGCGGCGATCTGGGTGGCGTCGGCCTGGGCGACCACCACGTCGTCGGCCGCGCCGGTGCCGTGGTACTCCACCAGCTCGATCCGGCGGCCGTACAGCTCGGCCCGCGACGACTGGATCTCCAGGAAGTCGCGCAGGGTCTGCGTCTGCTGGTCGGCGGTCTCGGGGACGGCGTCGCCGATCAGCGCGGTCAGGTCGCTCGACTGTTCGGCCACGTAGCGGACCACCTTGATCGCCTCCGCGGTCACACCGGGGGTGGTCGCCCCGCCGTTGTCGCCGCCCGGGAACACGGGGACGCACGGCGCCGCGTACACGGACGGGAGGCGGACGTGGCCGGTGTCGGGGTCGCAGCGCTCACCCCAGTCGTGGTCGGTGACGGTCCCGGCCGCCTCGGCCTCTGCGTAGCTGAGGGGCATGCGGCCGGTGGGCTCGGGGGCGCCGGGCGCGCCGGGCAGCAGGCCGTCGTCACCCTGGCCGGCGGCGACCGCCGACGTGTCGCCGCCGTCGCCGTCGCCGGCGTCCAGCACGACGAGCGCGCCGACGCCGAGGAGCAGCGCAACGATGAGCGCAAGCGGCCCGTACTTCTGCACGACCACCACGGCGTCAGGAGCGGCGGACCGCGACGAAGTCGTTGATCAGGCTCTGGCCGCGGTCGACGGTCCCGGCGGCCGCGTAGTGGTACACCATCGCCGCCCGCACGCCGCCCGACTCGTTGTCGGTGGAGCGGTGCATGAGGTGGCTGTCGAACAGCAGCAGGTCGCCCGGCTGCATGAGCACGGGCTGCGACGCGCCCATGTCGTGGTCGACGATCTCGACGTAGCCGTAGTTGGCGCCGGGCCGGCGGTCGGGCACGTGCTCGTGGACCGGCTCCCGGTGCGACCCGGGCAGCACGTGGAGGCACCCGTTCTCGAGGGTGGCCTCGGTGACCGCCAGCCACACGCCGGTGATGGGCCGGGGCGGGTCGAAGGGGAAGTAGAAGCTGTCCTGGTGCCAGGGCTGACCCCAGGCGCCGGGGTTCTTGAAGATGAACTGCGACAGGAAGCAGTCGAGGTCGGGGGCGACGAGGTCGACCAGCAGGTCGGTCACGGCGGCGCCGGCGGCGAAGGTGGCGAAGACCGGGTCGCGGTGGAGCTTGAAGACCTTGGAGGCGAGCTGCTCGGGCCGGCCGTCGCGGCCCGCGAGGTTGGCCTCGGGGAGCACGTAGCCGGGCGCCTTCGCGCCGCCGGCGTGGGCGTGGGTGATGTCGACGACGCGCTGCAGCATGCGCTCGCACAGGTCGGCGTCGGCGAAGCCCTCGATCCGGACGAAGCCCTGCTCGGCGTAGGTCGCCCGTTCCTCGTCGGTCAGCCGTCGGGCCGTGCGCATCGCGATCCCCCTTCGCATCCTGAATACCTGTTCAGACTGAACGATGGTTTAGGCTGCGGGCGTTGTCAAGTGACCCCGCGACCACCGAGCTGAAGGGCCAGGCCCAGCGCGGCGCGAAGACCCGCACGGCGATCATCGACGCGGCCCTCGACGTGTTCGCCACCCGGGGCTACCGCAGCAGCGCCCTGGGCGAGATCGCCACCCGCGTCGGCCTCACGCCGGCGGCGATCCTCTACCACTTCGGCTCCAAGGAGGCGCTGCTGCTGGCCGTGATCGCCGAGCGCGACCGGCGGGCCGGCGACCTCCTCACCGACATCAGCCTGGCGAACGGCCTCGAGTCGCTGCGCGGCCTGGTGCGGATCGCCGAGCTCAACGAGCAGCGCCCCGGCCTCGCCGCCCTTCACACCGTGCTGCAGGCCGAGAGCTTCGAGCCCGACACGCCGGCCCACACGTACTTCCTGGAGCGCAGCCGCCGCGTGCGGGGTTGGATCGAGACGGGCCTGCGGGAGGGGCAGCGCCGCGGCACGGTGCGCGCCGACCTCGACTGCGGCGCCAAGGCCCGCGAGCTGATCGCCTTCCTTGAGGGCGCCGCGGTGCTGTGGCTGATCGACCGCGAGGTGTCGCTGGTCGACCTCTACTCCCACTACGTCGAGGCCTTCGTCGCCGACGCCTCGCCGTAGTCTCGGGCGGGTGGAGCCGGGTTACGTCGCGGTGATCTTCACCAGCCAGAGGAGCGCCGACGACCGCGGCTACGCGGCGACCGCGGCGCGGATGGAGGAGCTGGCGGCGGAGCAGCCGGGCTACCTGGGGATCGAGTCGGCCACCAGCCCCGACGGCTTCGGGATCACCGTCAGCTACTGGGCCACCGAGGCCGACGCCCGGGCCTGGAAGCAGGTGACGGAGCACGCCGCCGCCCAGCGGGAGGGCCGCGAACGCTGGTACACGCGGTACGTGACCCGGGTCGCCCGGGTGGAGCGGGAGTACGGCTGGCCCGCCGGGTAGCGCCGATCGTCTATCTTGCGACCCACAGGAGGGCGGGCAGGCCCCAGGGTCACGCTCGGTGGGCGAGTTCGAGGAGTGTCGGTCAATGGCGATCGAGTCGTCACGTCGCCGAACCACGTTGCGAGTGGGATCGGCGCTGGCTGCTGCCGTCGCGGGGTCGGCCGTGGTGGCCGTGGTCGCCCGCCGCCGGGCCGCGTCCACGCCGCGCCCGGCGCTGCCGATCCCGGCCGAGCGCAGCAACGGCGCCGACCTTCCCGCCCGCCCGACGCCCGCGCCGGTCGCCGCCGCGCCGGCCCCTGCGCTGGTCACGACGCACCCGCCCCTGGTCGCCGCCCCCGCCCCGGCCGTCGCGCCCCCGCCGGTCCACCTGCCCCCGGCTCCGGTCGACGCTCCCGTCCCGCCGGAGCCCGTCCGCGCTCCCGTCCCTCCGGCCCCGCCGCCCTACGTGGCGCCGCGACCCTTGCCGCCGCCGTCGGACCCGGGGCCCGAGCGGCGCTGGTGGCCGCTGGCGGTGGGCGCGGTGGCCGCCGTCGTCGTGCTGGTGCTGGCGGCCTTCGTGTTCACCGGGGGCGACGACGAGCCGTCGGAGGCGACCGACGCCGACACCGGGGCCGCCGTCGACACCACCGTGGCGCCGCCCACGACCACCGTCGACGACCTCACGGCCGACGCCGCCTTCGAGCAGGCCGCCGCCCGGCTGGAGGCCGCCGGCACCTACGCCTACGGCGGCTCCTCGCTGGCGACCGACGTGAGCCCGGTGCGTCCCGGCCTGTGGCTGACGGTGGAGCTGACCATGAGCGGCGAGGTCGACCTGCGATCAGGCCGGCTGCACGACATGGGCGAGACCACCGACGGCCGGATCACCGAGACCGTGACCGACGGGACCGTCGTCTGGGGTCGGCTGGCCGACAGCCGTGACGACCTGCCCGACGAGGGCTTCCTGACCGTCGGCGACCCGGCCCCCGAGCCCCTGCGCCTGGGTGCGGCTCTGCTGCCGACGTGGTTGCTGGCCGGCGTCGACCGCCAGGAGCTGTCCGACGGTCGCTTCCGGGCAACCCTCCCGCCCGAGGTGCTCGGCGAGGTGGAGTCCGGCCGTGACCCCGTCCCCGCCGAGCTGCTGCTCACCCTCGACGCCGCCGGCGACCCGCTCCACGTCGAGATCACCAACGCCCCCGAGGGCCCACCCCTCCACCTGGTCCTCGACCTCACCACCCTCGGCCAGCCGGTCACCATCCCCCTCCCCACCGACACCCCCTAACGCTCGTCGCCCTGATCGCCGGCCCAGGCGGGGTGACAGGGCGTGTCCTAGTCGTTCTTGGCGGTCATGCCGCCGTCGACGACCAGGACGGCGCCGTTGACGAACGACATCGCCGGGAGGGTGAGCGACACCACGGCGTGGGCCACCTCCTCGGGGTCGCCGTAGCGCCGCAGCGGCACCTTGCGGCGGGCGAACTTCTCCTTGGCCTCATCGGGGATGACGGCGGTCATGCCGGTGCGGACGGGGCCCGGGCACACGGCATTGACGGTGATCCCCTGGGCCCCCAGCTCCACCGCCAGCGCCCGGGTGAGGCCGATGACCCCGTGCTTCGCCGCCGCGTAGGGGCTGTTGAAGCGGCTCGCCCCCAGCCCCTCGGTCGACGAGATGTTGACGATGCGCCGCACGGTCGGCAGGCAGGCCCGGGCCAGGCGCTGGTGGGCGGTCAGGTTGACGGCCAACGTCTCGGCCCAGGCCGCCTCGTAGGCGTCGCCGTCGCCCTCCACCACGGCCGGGCGGGCGATGCCGGCGTTGTTCACCAGGATCTCGACCGGGCCGAGCTGGGCGGCCACGTCGGCCACCACCGGGCCGATGGCGGCAGCGTCGGCCACGTCGAGCACCCACCAGGCGGCGCGCCCCTTGCCGTGGGCGGCCTCGATGTCGTCGGCCACCTCGGCCACGGCATCGCTCACGTCGACGCACGCCACCCTGGCACCCTCGTCGGCGAACAGACGGGCGGCGGCGCGCCCCATGCCCGACGCCGCCCCGGTCACCAGGGCGACCTGGCCCTCGATCGATCTCGACAGACGGCTGAGCGTCATCGTCCCTCCCTGGTGGTGGGAGGGGACGCTAGAGCACGGGGCCCGCGGAGCAACGCAGGACGGTGGCCGGGTCGGGCAGGCCGCCGCTCAGCCACTGGCTGCCGACGGTGGTGGCGGCCACCAGGCGGTCTGCGTCGGTGACCGGCTGCCGGCTGGGCAGGGTGTCGCGCTCGGTGCGCACCCTCTCGCCGGTCGACCAGCCCACCTCGATCGTCTCCACCCACGGCGCCAGCTGGTTGTGGGCCGCCATGACGACCGTGGCCAGGTCGGAGGGCACGCCGGCCGACGGCGCCCGGGCCGACACGAAGCGGGCCACGTCGGGCGCCCCGGCCGCGTTCTGCGAGGAGTAGGACGGCTGCCAGCTCGTGTCGCTCCGCGAGGAGAGGCACGACGCCAGGGTGTTCAGCTCGTTGGTGACGATGTCGTCGCGCACCCGGTCGGCGAAGGCCCGGGCCCCGGCGGGCAGCCAGCCGAGCCCGTCGGCCCGCGAGGCGATGGGGTCGGTCGGATGCGGGACGGCCACGATCGTCAGCACCGCGGCGGCGCAGCAGCTGACGGCCAGGATCAGCAGCGTGCCGTCGGTGGCGGGCCCGGCCCAGCGCTGCACCGCCCGCTTCCGCTGGAAGTGGCCGTCGCCCACGCTGGTCAGCAGCATGGCGCACACCAGCACCGCCGCCACCCGGAAGCCGTCGGCCCAGGCGCCGGCCCGTGCCGCAGCGGCCACGCCCTCGGTGCCCTCGTCGGCCACCCACACGGCCGCGGCGACACCGCCCGACAGCACGACCGCGGCGATCGCCGTGCGCGACACCAGCGCCGGTGCCCACAGCGACGAGCGCGGGTGCAGCAGCGTCCACGAGCGTCGGAGGGTCCGGCCGGGCAGCGACCCCAACGGGTTCCCACTCGCGACGAACGCCGCCATGCCGCCCACCACACAGCCGACGACCACCACCAGCAGCGAGATCGACGGCGACACGAACGCCACCGACGCCGCCGCCACCGCCAGCAGCTCGAGCAGCCAGCGCTCCGCCGGTCGGGCCCAGCCCGCCCGGACCGCGGCCGTCTCGCCCTCGTGCTGGTCGTACGCCGGCTCCGGCGCGGCCCTGCCCCAGAAGGCGTCGTGCTCGATCTGGTCGGGGTCGGGAGCGAGGGCCGGGGCACGGTCGCGGTCGGTGAAACCGGGAGCGAGGTCGACGAGGTCGGTCAGGTTGGCGAGCGTCACGTGCACCCGGTTGGGGTCGCTGAGCGAGCTCCCACCCGGCCGTTCTCCCTCGCCACCGGGCCCCTGACCCGGCGGCCCGTTCCGGTACGTGACCACGTCGCCCCCTCCGGCGCGCCCACAGCTGCGCCCTCGTCACCTGATCCCCTGGCGGCCGAGGCTCCGAACGAGCCGATCGCGCCACCGCTCCGCAGATCATGCCGCGTTCCGCGCACCTGTGACAGCCCGATCGGCCCCAGTTTCGGGGGATTCCGCGACACCAGGGTTCGCGCCGCGCCGGGCGGTCTGGCCGCGGCGCCGAGGGGTATACGGCTGGGTCCCGGCACACCGACGGTGGCGGCTGCCCGCGACGCCGATGGAGGCCTCGGGCCAGCGGGTTCACGTTCGGTTCACAGGTGGCGTCGTAGCGTGGCGCGGTCATGCGCATCCTGGTGCTCGAGGACGACGCCGAGCTGGCGGAGGTGGTGGCGCTCGGCCTGCGCAACGAGTCCTACGCGGTCGACGTGGCGACCCGCTGCGCCGACGCCGAGACGCTGCTGCGCACGACCGAGTTCGACGTGGCCTGCCTCGACCTGGGGCTGCCCGACGGCGACGGGCTCGACCTGGTCCGCCGGCTCGGGGCCGGTCCTGGTCGACCAGGTCGAGCACCGCCGCGGCGGCGACCGCCTTGGAGATCGACCCGATGCTGAACACGGTGTCGACGGTGTTGGGCCGCCCGTCGGCCTGGTCGGCGTCCCCGTAGGCGGCGAGGCAGCCGGTGCGGCCGCCGGTCGACACGGCGATGGAGCCGCTGAACCCGGCGTCGGCCCAGGCCTCGAACCCCTCCGCCAGCGAGTCGTCGTCGGGTCCACATCGGCCGACCGTACGAACCCGCCGGTGAACCGGCTGTGAACGTCGGGTCAGTTGGAGCTGGCGCGGCGGGCGAAGTCGTCGGCCATGGCGGTGAACACGGCGACGAAGTCGGGTGCCGGGTGGGTGGGGTCGAGCTCGCGCCAGACGCCCTCGACGGTGACCACCAGACGCTCCCGGTCGGTCCAGGAGCCGAAGCGGGTGCCGTTGACGGCGAGGTCGAGGTCGCGGGCGGCCTCGGCGCACCCCAGGCCGGCAGCGTGGCGGGCGGTGGTCTCGTCGCGCACGAACCGCAGGTAGTCGCCCACCTCCCGAGCCCCGTCCGGGTCGGTCAGCGGACCGTGGCCGGGCACGACGACGGCCGGGTCGAGCTCCTCGATCAGGTCGCACGCCGCGATCCAGTTGCCGATCGGCCCCGCCCACATGATCGGAGTACCGCCGACGAAGAGGATGTCGCCGGCGAACAGCACCCCGTCGTCGGGCAGCCAGGCGATCACGTCGCCCGCCGTGTGCGCCGGCCCCACCTCCATGAGGCGCACATGCCGGCCGCCCACGTCGAGGTCGACGGCCCCGGAGAACTCCCGGGTCACCGGCGGCACCTCGATCTCCGCCAGGGCGAAGGGCCCGAAGGCGTGGCGCATGAACGTGCCGAGCGGACCGTGGTCGTCGACCAGCAGGTCGAGGGCATCGGCCAGCATCGACGGCTGCACCTCGTCGATCTCCCGGGCCGCCGCGGTCGAGGCGACGATCTCGACGTCCGGGCCGCTCACCAGCTGGTTGCCGTAGCAGTGGTCGCCGTTGGCGTGGGTGTTGGCGACCGTCCCGATGGGGCTGCGCCGGGTGAGGCCCGCCATCGACGCCAGCATCTCGCCGGTCAGCTTCAGGTCGAACAGAGTGTCGACCAGCAACGACGCCCCGTCGCCGACGACGATGCCGGCGTTGCTCCACCCCCACGTGCCGTCGGGCTGGAGGTAGGCGTGGACCCCGTCGGCGACCTCGTGGAGGCCCTTGCGGTAGGCGATCACGGGAGACACCGTCGCACCCGTCCCCCGTCCCGTCCACCGCAACCGGTTCGCGGAACCGTCGACCGGAGTTCAGTTGCCGCTCACGCGCTGGTCCGGGTGCCGTCAGACGGATGGTCGACGCTGGTCGCATGAGACGACGGATGCAGGCAGCGGCGCTCGCGGGCCTCCTGGTCGCGGGCGTGGTGGGAATGCTCACCACGGCCCCGGCGGGCGCGACGGGCGGGGGCGGGTCGCACCGACCCCATCGACACGACGACACGCTCGTCGTCGGGCACCGGGGGGCCAGCGGCTACCGGCCCGAGCACACGCTGGCGGCCTACGAGCTGGCGATCGCCCAGTGCGCCGACTTCATCGAGCCCGATCTCGTGTCGACCGTCGACGGCGTCCTCGTCGCCCGGCACGAGAACGAGATCGGCGGCACCACCGACGTCGCCGCCCACCCCGAGTTCGCCGCTCGCCGCGCCACCAAGGTGATCGACGGCGTGAACGTGACCGGCTGGTTCACCGAGGACTTCACCTTCGCCGAGCTGCAGACGCTGCGGGCCAGGGAGCGCATCCCGGCGGTGCGGCCGCAGAACGCCCGCTACGACGGGCGGTTCAAGGTGCCCAGCCTGCAGCAGGTGATCGACCTCGCCCGCCGCTCCCGCACCTGCGACGGCAAGCCCGTCGGCATCTACCCGGAGACGAAGCACCCGTCGTACTTCGACGGCATCGGCCTGTCGCTCGAGGAGCCGCTGGTGAAGGTGCTGCGCCGCAACGGCTACCGCGACCGCCGCGACCCGGTGATCGTGCAGAGCTTCGAGGTGGGCAACCTGCGGGAGCTGTCGCGCCTGACCGACGTGCGGATCGCGCAGCTCGTCGACTGCTCGGGCAAGCCATGGGACTTTACGGCCGCGGGCGACGCCAGGACGTACGCCGACCTGGTCACCCCCGAGGGCCTGCGGGCGGTCGCGCGCTACGCCGACGGCGTCGGGGCGTGCAAGGACGTGCTCATCCCCCGCACCGCGTCGGGCACCCTGGCCGCGCCGACCCGGGTGATCGCCGACGCCCACCGGCGGGGGCTCGAGGTGCACGGCTGGACGTTCCGGCGGGAGAACCAGTTCCTGCCGGCCGAGTTCCGGGTCGGCACCGACCCCAACGCCGTCGGCGACCTGGCCGGCGAGATCGAGGTGTTCGTCGACGCCGGCATGGACGGCTTCTTCACCGACAACCCCGACCTCGGCGTCGCCGCGGTCGACTGATCTTCCGGGCTTCGGCGCCCCGGGTCGGCCCTGCCGGTCGATCCGGGGCCCGTGGTCCGGGGTGGTCGTTGCTACTGACGGCGTGACCGGAGCCGCCGTCCGACGTGGGGTTCGGCCCGGGCCGTACCATCGGGACCCATGGCGTCGCCCCGTGCCGAGCTCGACGAGCGCTTCGCCGGCGACACGCTCGACACCGACGTCTGGTTCCCCTACTACCTGCCCCACTGGAGCTCACGGGCCCAGTCGGCGGCGACGTGGTCGATCGAGCACGACGGGCTGCACCTCAGCATCCCGGCCGACCAGCCCCCGTGGTGCGCCGACGTGCACGACGAACCGTTGCGGGTGTCGTGCATCCAGAGCGGCAGCTTCGCCGGTCCCCTGGGCAGTGCGGTGGGGCAGCAGCCGTTCCGTGACGGGCTGGTGGTGCGGGAGGAGCAGCCGACGCTGTGGGGCTGCACGCCGCTCTACGGCCGGGTCGAGGTGCGGATGCGGGGCGTGGTGTCGTCGCGGTCGATGGTCGCCTTCTGGATGTCCGGCATCGAGGACCGCCCCGAGCGCTCCGGTGAGATCTGCGTGGCCGAGATCTTCGGCGACTCCGTCGACCGGGGCCCGGGCTCCGGCTCGCCGTCGGCCGAGGTGGGCATGGGGGTGCACCAGTTCCGCGACCCGACCCTGGTGGAGGACTTCGTCGCCGACCCGTTCGCCATCGACGTCGCCGAGCTCCACACCTACGGCGTCGACTGGCAGCCGGGCTCGCTCGCCTTCAGCGTCGACGGCACGGTCGTCCGCCGCCTCGCCCAGTCCCCCGACTACCCGATGCAGCTCATGCTCGGCGTCTTCGACTTCCCCACCCGCGCCACCCCCGACGACGCCACCGGGATCCCCGAGCTGGTCGTCACCCACGTCCACGCCCACCCGCTGTCGACGTAGGTTCCGGACATGGCGAGTCGGTCGCGAGCGGTGAGGGCGAGGCGGGTCGAGGGGCCGAGGGTGGCCGAGGAGCTCGAGCCGGTGGACGGTGGGGCGGTCGCCGACGGGGACCTGCTCGACGGGGTGCTGTGGAGCGGTGACGGTGACGAGCCGTTGGGGTGGGAGTCGGTCCGGGAGCTGCAGGTCACGGCGTCGCGGCTCCGTGGCGTGCGGCTGACCGGCGTGGAGCTGGACGACCTCACGCTGGTCGACACGGCGATCGACGGCTGCGAGCTGTCGGGGGCGGTCCTGTCGGGCGCCCGCGCCGAGCGGGTGGCGTTCACCGACTGCCGGATGGCCGGGCTGGTGGCGGCCGACCTGAAGGCCCGCCACGTGCGGTTCTCGAACTGCCTGCTCACCGGCGCCTGGCTCCGGGCCGCGTCGTTCGACCACTGCGAGCTGGTCGACTGCGACCTCACCGGAGCCGACCTCTCCGGCGCCCGCCTCGTCGCCACCCGGCTGGTCCGCTGCCGCCTCGACCACGCCGACCTCAGCGCCGCCCACGCCGACGACCTGGCCCTCCACGGCTCCACCCTCGACGGCACCAAGGGCCTCGCCGAGCTCCGGAAGGTGATCATCGCCTCCGACCAACTGGTCGACGTCGCCCTCCCCCTCCTCGCCGCCCACCAGATCCGCATCGACGACGACTACCTCTCCCCCGACGAGTCCGAGGCGAGTCCCTAACCCACGCTTCGTCATCGTTGCGGTGTCGAGCGACCGTTTCGGTTCGTCGGCGCCGCAACGACCGCGTTCGGGTTAGCCCTCGAAGAACCACGGATGTGCGGGTCGGGTATGACTTGGCGATGGACTTCACGGGGACGCGCCGGTCGCTCCACGCCGTCGCCGAGCAGGTGCTGGCCGCGGCGTTGTGGCGGGCGACCGGGCGCATCGGGTTGCGGGCCACCGAGGGCGGGTTCGGCACGCCGGCGTTCCCCCTGGGCGGGCGGGGGCGGCAGGTGCGGGTCGAGGGTCTCGACCTGGTGGTGGTCGACGACGGCCAACAACGTCGGGCGCCGCTGACGACCGTCGCGGCCGCAGCCGCCTTCGTCGGCGTCGAGCCCGGGGCGCCGGACGTCTACCCGGCCGCCACGCCCGTCGACCTCGACGCGCCGCTCCCACTCGACCCCGCCGACGCCCACGCCGTCCACCGGTGGTTCGAGCGGACCGACCGGGCGCTCGCCACCCTGTGCGACCAGGTCGGTGGCGCCCCGCCGCCGCATGCCCAGCTGTGGCCCGAGCACTTCGACCTCGCCGTCACCATCGCCGAGGTCAACTACGGCGGCTCCCCCGGCGACGACGGCCACCCCACGCCCTACGCCTACGTCGGCCCCTGGGACCGGTCCGCCCTCGCCGGCGACTTCTGGAACGAGCCCTTCGGCGCCAGCCGCCCCGACGCCGACCTGCCGTCCCCCGCCGACCTGCTCACCTTCTTCGAGCAGGGCCATGCCCTCACCACGCCCGGCGGCGAATAGCGTCGTCACCGATGCGACTGGCACGGATGCGGTACGACGACGGTGTGTGGCTGGCACGGATCGAGGGCGACGGGGCCGTGGCGCCGCTGTGGCAGGAGTCGGACCACCCCGCGGCCGACGGCCTCCGGGAGGCGCTCGCCGCCGGCGTCGACCTCGCCGCCAGCCCCCACGGCACCACCCCCTACGACCCCCAGGCGCTGCTCGCTCCCGTCGTAAACCCCTCGAAGGTGCTGGCCATCGGCCTCAACTACGCCGACCACGCCAGGGAGACCGGAGCCGAGCCGCCCGCCGCTCCCCTCGTGTTCGCCAAGTCGCCCGGAGCGATCGTCAGCCCCGGCGACACCATCCGCTGGAGGACCGAGGACAGCGCTCAGGTCGACTACGAGGCCGAGCTGACCGTCGTCATCGGCCGGCGGGTCGGCCCCGACGACTTCCCCGGCGACCCCCTCGAGCACGTCCTCGGCTACACCGTCGGCAACGACGTGTCCGCCCGCGACGCCCAGTTCGCCGATCGCCAGTGGGTGCGCAGCAAGTCGTTCGACACGTTCTGCCCGCTCGGCCCCTGGCTGGTGACCGCCGACGAGATCGGCGACCCCCAGGCGCTCGCCATCGGCTGCCGGGTGAACGGCAACGCCCTGCAGGACAGCAACACGTCGGAGATGATCTTCGGGGTCGCCGAGCTGGTGACCTACGTGGCCCGCTACCTGACGCTCGAACCCGGCGACCTGATCCTCACCGGCACCCCCGCCGGCGTCGGCTTCACCCGCCAGCCCCCGGTGTTCCTGGGCGACGGCGACACGGTGACCTGCTGGATCGACGGCATCGGCGAGCTCACCAACCCCGTGACGACCCGGTGACGATCCGACCGGCCGGCCCATGACCAGCACCGACGGGGTCGAAGATGACGGGGTGGAGGAGGAGCAGGAGGACCGCGGCGAACCCCAGGAGCGCCAGGAGTACCACGCGCACCCGGAGTCGAAGGACGGCCCCAGCCTGATCCTCGTGGGCGTCGACGGGACGGAGACGTCGCTGCGGGCCGCCGCCTACGCCGGGGGCCTCGCCCGCCGGCAGGGCTCCCGCCTGGTGGTGCTGTACGTGGCGACCACGCCGGCGTTCTACGGCCTGGCCCCGGGCTCCGCCACCGCCGCCACGGCCCAGAGCGAGCTGGTGCAGAACCTCGAGCAGGTCCTCGAGGAGGGCGCCGCCTACTACGGCATCGACGCCACCTTCGAGGTGCGCCACGGCGACCCCTTCGGCGAGTTCTCCCGCGTCGCCGACGAGACCCGGGCCGACCTCGTGGTCGTCGGCGTGTCGACCCACGCCGGCCACCGCCTGGTCGGCTCGCTGGGCGTGCGGCTGGTGCGGGCCGGCAAGTGGCCGGTCACCGTGGTCCCTTGACCTGCTGATCCAGGAGCGACGTGAGCGGTGGCCGGGGCTCGGTGAGGATGTCGATGCCGTCGGCCCCCTCCACCGAGAGCTCGCCGCCCTCCACGTGGAGCGACACCCGGTTGTCGCCGATGGCGATGCCCTCGACGTGGAGGCGACGGATGTCCGGCGGCAGCACCGGCGCCAGCCACAGCTGCCGGCGGCTCACCCACGGGTCGAGCCGCAGCAGGGTCCGCAGCCACAGCAGCGGTGACGCCGCGGCCCACGCCTGGGGCGAGCACGACGTCGGGTAGGCGGCCGGCACCGCCAGGTCGCGGCGGGAGAAGCCGGCGAACAGTTCGGGCAGCCGCCCCTGCGTCAGCGCGGCCACGTCGAGCTGGGCGGCGATCACCCGGTGGGCGTGCTCGATGAACCCGTAGCGCATGAGCCCCGCGGCGCACAGCGCGTTGTCGTGGGGCCACACCGAGCCGTTGTGGTAGCTGGCCGGGTTGTAGGCCGGGGTCGACGCGGCCAGCGTGCGGATGCCCCAGCCGCTGAACATGTCGTCGCCCAGCAGGCGGTCCGCCACCAGCGACGCCCGCTCCCGGTCGACGATCCCCGTCCACAGGCAGTGGCCCACGTTGGAGGCGGCGACCGCGACCGGCTTCTTGTCGCCGTCGAGCGCCAGGGCGTAGGTGCCCAGCTCCTCGACCCAGAAGTCCTCGTTGAAGCGCCGGCGCAGCTCGCGGGCCTTGTCGCGGTAGCGCTCGTGGGTGGCGGCGTCGCCGGTCTCCAACGCGAAGTGGGCCCGGGCCAGGTACGCCGCGTACACGTAGCCCTGCACCTCGCACAGGGCGATCGGCGGGTGGGCCAGCTGGCCGTCGGCGTGGCGGATGGCGTCCCAGGAGTCCTTCCAGCCCTGGTTGGCGAGCCCGTGGGTGCCGTGGCGCTGGTACTCGACGTAGCCGTCGCCGTCGCGGTCGCCGAACTGCTCGATCCACTCCAGCGCCCGGTCGGCGTGGGGCAGCAGCCGCTCGACCAGCTCGTTGCGGGGGTCCCAGCGGCGCAGCTCGCCGAGGAGCATGACGAACAGCGGCGTGGCGTCGATCGAGCCGTAGTACACGTCGCCGCGCTGCAGGGAGTCGCCGTTGGCGGTGCCGAACCGCATCTCGTGGAGGATCTTGCCGGGCTCCTCCTCGGTGGCCTCGACCACGTCGGCGCCCTGGAAGCGGGCCAGGGTCTCGAGCACGCCGTGGGCCAGCCGGTGGTCGGCCATCAGCGTCATCCAGCCGGTGAGCAGCGAGTCACGGCCGAACACCGTCATGAACCAGGGGGCCCCGGCGGCGACCACGGGGAGCTCGGGGTGGTCGGGGTCGAAGATCCGCAGGGCACCGAGGTCGTCGCCGGAGCGCTCGAGCGCCAGAGCCAGGCCGGGGTGGTCGGTGACGATGTCGGGCCGGGTCTCCCGCCACTGCCGCAGGCGGGTGGCCGGCACGGTGTCGCCGTCGTCGCCGCCGCACTGGAAGCGGGGCTCGATCTGCTCGCCGTCGACGCTGACGGTCACGACCACGCAGGTCTCCCACGTCTGGCCCGGCTGGAGCATGGTCCGCCAGGTGGCGTGGCCGGCCTCGATGGTGGCGTCGCCCGAAAGCGCGATGGTCGACTGCTTGGCCGCCGGCCCGTCGTGGCCTTCGAACCACAGGGCGCCGCACACGACGTGGACGCTGCGGGGCCGACCGGTGTCGACCCGGCCCTCCTTCACCTCGAAGAGGTCGGCGAAGTCGACGTCGACCTGCGCCTCGACCTCCACCGGCACCACGCTGAGCCCGTAGTTGGTGATCTCCAGCTCCTCGCGCATGCCCCGGCCGATGTAGCGGCGGCGGAACACGACGAGGTCGGAGTCGGCGTGGCCCATGGCGGCGTGGGCCCGGGCGACGAAGGTGGTGGCGTAGGGCTCGCGGGTCTCGACCGCCAGCGTCTCCAGGCGGTGACCGTTGACCTTGAGCTCCCACCGCGACAGCACCCGGGTGTCGAGCACGAACAGGCCCTGGGCCTGGTCCGACGCCATGTCGCCGGTGCGGTCGGACAGGGCGAAGGTCCGGCCCTCGACCAGCGTGACCGGACCTCCGTTGTCCGCCAGTGAAGCCACCGGCGTCGTTCCCTGGTATGGCGAGTCGCTCACTCCCCCCTTCTACCCCTTAGCTCGCCTGGGCGGCGCGGAGGTCGTCCACCACCTGGCGGTACAGGGCGACGTGGTCGGCCACCATCCGTTGGGTCGAGAAGCGGGTCTCGGCGTCCTTGCGGCACCAGGTGCGGTCGAGCTCGTCGACCCGCTGCAGCGCCTCGGCCAGCTCGGCCTCGGACTCCCGGACGAACCCGGTGACGCCCTCGCACACGATCTCCGGTACCGACCCGCAGGGGGTGGCGACCACCGGGGTACCGCACGCCAGCGCCTCGATCATCACCATGCCGAAAGGCTCGGGCCAGGCGATCGGGTTGAACAGGCAGGCGGCGTCGGCGAGCAGCTCGAGCTTGTCCCGGCCGCCGACCTCGCCGACGTACTCCACGCACCCGCCGAGCAGGGGCTCGACGTGGGCCTGGAAGTAGGCGCGCTCGGGGGCCTCCCGCATCTTGGCGGCGATCTTGAGCGGGACGTTCGCCTCGCGGGCGATGCGGGCGGCGATGTGGACGCCCTTGTCGGGGCTCATCCGGCCCAGGAACAGGGCGTAGCCGCCGGAGCCGTCGCCCACGGGGAACCGCTCGACGTCGACGCCGTGGTGGATCACCGACGCCACCCGGATGTCGCCGGCCGTGGAGGCGTGGTGCTCGGAGATGGCGATGATCGGGGCGATCTGGCCGAGCGACCGGTAGCAGTCGCCGAGGTCGCTCACGAACGGGCCGTGGTTGGTGGTGACCACCGGGAGGCCGTAGCGCCGGGCGAGGTGGGGCCCCATCAGGGTGTGGTCGTGGACCACGTCGGCTCCCCACTCGGAGATCGCCTGGTAGGCGTTGACGGCGTGGCGCAGCTCGGTGACCGCCCCGCCGTCGACGGTGCCGGCGGCGGTGTCGAGGGTGTAGAGCAGCGGCACCTCGCACGTGCTGTCGCCGGTGGCGTAGAGGACCACCTCGTGGCCGGCCTCTCGGAGGCCCCGGGCCAGGTAGTCGAGCACCGCCTCGGTGCCCCCGTAGAGCGGTGGCGGCACCGGCACCCATGGGGGAGCGATGATCGCCACCCGCAGGTGGGCGGGGTTCTCACGCAGCGGCAGAGCCGTAAGTTGACAATCCAACACTCAGGATCTGTCTCCTTCGTGGACCCGCCCCCGCCACACAGCGTCACTACCCGAGCACGACTCGCGCGAACCGCGGAGGGTTACCTTGGGGGTCGCGACAGGGTGCGACGGGGGCCGGGGCGCCGCAGGTCGAGGTCGGCGAGGACGTAGGCAGCGGTGGTCCAGGAGTCGTAGGTGCGCAGGTAGAACGTGGCCCGGTCGTGGTCACGCACCACCCACCAGCTGGTGTGGTCGCCGGTGGCGACGAGGTACCGGGGGACGCTGACCAGGTCGAGGCAGTGGAACGCCTGGTTGACCAGGTCGTGGTCGTCGCCGGCGGGGACGGCCACCTGCGCCAGGGCGGCGGCACGCAGGAAGCGCGACCGTGACCGCACGTCGCCGGGGGCGGCGGCGAGGAGAGCAGGCGGGTCCGACGGGTCGCCGGTGGCCCGCAGGTTCTCGAGGTGCTGGTCGTAGGTCGGCGAGTTGGCGACCACGCCGACCGGGTTGTCGTGCAGCACCGTGCGCCCGTCGGGGAACTCCACCACGAGGTCGTGCCCGGCGGCGTCGTGGACGGCGAGGTGCTCGGCGTAGCGGTAGCCGGCGAGGGCGTGCCCTGGGGACAGCTCGGCGGGCGGGTTCCACAGCTGCACGGCGCCGAGCGCGGCCCGCACGTCGTCGACGGTGGCGCACGTCCCCAGCAGCCAGCTGCTCAGGCGCACGAAGTCGAGGCTGCCGAAGCCCGAGCC
>Ga0193742_1000261_pt1 | contig 38290 bp, 36 predicted proteins | sample L2c1metaG_FD_165511 | JGI IMG/M metagenome (GOLD analysis project Ga0193742, IMG submission 165511) | Soil microbial communities from a riparian zone of the East river system, Colorado, United States - L2c1 | ecosystem: Environmental > Terrestrial > Soil > Riparian zone | place: USA: East River... | reverse complement strand
TGTGCCCGGGCCCGCAGCCCACGTCGAGCACGGCGCCGGGCCGGATCGACAGGTGCCGGGCGATGAGGGCGAGGTCGTCCGCGTGCACCTGGGTGCTGCTGATGAGCTCGATGTACTGCTCCGCCATGACTCCGTACGCCCGCTGAACCTGTTGCCGCGGGTCGGGGCGGCCTGTCAGGCCGATGCCTCGTCCACGAACGCGCTCTCGGCCCGGTCGCCCCAGTTCGCGTCGCCGGCGGCCATCGTGTTCAGGCCCAGGTCGCAAAGGCCCCGCTGCTGGTCGGGTGTCATCTCGTCGTAGTGCGTGAGAAACGTCTCGCCCGTGTGGGCGCGCCAGGCCGACCGCTGAGCATCGGAGAGCAGGTCGGCCCGCTCGGTCGCCAACTCGGCGTCACGCAGCGCGTCCCAGACCAGCGACGCCGCACGGCACCGGGCCTCGTCGAACCGGTCGGTCGCAGCGCGCTCGGCCTCGTCCCGGGCATCGCCACCGGCCCGCTCGATCGCCAGCCGGTTGGAGCGGTCGACGAACCAGCCCTGGCCCTCCGATTCCTCCACGATCTCGGCCTCGAACTCCTGGGGTGAGGCCGCCCCACGTGCATAGTCGAAGGCCGCCTCGATCAGCATGTACGACGAGTGCTCCACCAGGATGCCGTCCAGCTCCTCGACCATGTCGACGTCGCACGGATCGACCTCCACCGAGCGGACCCGGTCCCCGAACTCCTCCACCAAGCCCTCGGTCACGCACGAGCCCCGGTCCCCGCCACCGCCGCAAGCGGCCGGCACAAGCCCCAGCACCACCACCGAGCCCCACGCGATGGCGCACCGTCTCATCGGACGCACGCTACGGGCCTGCCCAACCGCACCCCCAACACCAGACCCGTCACCCACGTCTCTCGCACCGTGCCGCCCGGGACGAGTAGGGCATGGGACCTGCTCCTCGTCGTTCGCAGTGGTGTCGTTCACAGGGGGTAGGTCGCCTGCGCCAGCGAATCGCGAGCGGGAGTGGACGCCGCGCCGAGGACTCGGCGGCATCGGCACGCCATGTGGATGGGTCGAGCACCCAGCGGATCAACTCTCGAGGGCGGCGGCGAGGCGCTCGAGCGTGGCGCTCATCGTCTGATGGTTGCGCGCCGTGCGGTCGTCCACACCCGAGATCCGTTTGCTGAACTCCAAGGTGGACTCGGGGCGCAGGTCCTCGTTCCACTCGGTCACACGGCACCCCGTCTCCGTGGGCTCGATGAGGTACCCCCAGGTCGAGTAGTGGAAGTCCATCATCGAGCACTCGAACGCGAACGCCCGACCGGGGTGGGCCTCGATGACCTTGCCTTGGGTGGTCCACTCGTGGTTGCCGTGGCGGTTGTGACCGTCGAAGGTGGCACCGACGACCGGGCCGTCGACGCCCTCGTGCCACTCGCAGACGTAGCACTCCTCGGACCATTCGCCCATGCGAGTCACATCCGAGATCGCGGCATAGACCACTTCGGGCCCCGCGGCGATGTCACGGGAAACCTCGAGCTTGTCGACCATGGGGCGAAGTTCACCACAACACGGGCAACCGTGACCGTCGAGGCCACCGGTCGTCGATGTGCGGCACAGGGTCCGGTCCATGCCGGGTACGTCCCGCACACCTCGCTGTTCGCGCCTTGCGCAAGGCGCGAGTGCCGCTAGCAGCTGGGCTCCTTTGACCCCACCTACCCCAGCGAACCCCTCGCCCACTTCGAACCCTCGTCCGCGACCTCTTCACCACCTCGGTGGGGGACGGGGACTCCTCAGCAGTCCGAACGAGCTGGTCTGCGTTCCGGACCGCATTCCCTGATCGGTGAGGGGGTGCGGATGTTGCTACAACTAGTAGGTGTCTCAGCACTCGTCAGTTCCCGATGGCCCGGGTGGTAGCCCGGTAGAGATCGACATCACGACGCCGCACGCGGCCCGGGTCTACGACTACCTACTGGGTGGTACGACCAACTTCGAGGCGGACCGCCAGGCGGCGCAGCACGTCGCCAAGGCGGTGGGTGGGATCGACAACGCCCGTGCGGACGTGCGGAGCAATCGGGACTTCCTGGCCCGGGCAGTCGAGTGGCTGGCGACCGAGGGCGGCATCCGCCAGTTCCTCGACGTCGGCACGGGCATCCCCAGCGACGACAACACCCATGCGGTGGCGCAGCGGGTGGCCCCGGAGTCGCGGATCGTGTACGTCGACAACGACCCGATCGTGTTGGCCCATGCCCACGAGCTGCTCAAGAGCACCCCGGCCGGGACGGCGTCGTACGTGAGCGGCGACCTGCGCGAGCCCGACGCGATCCTGGCGGAAGCCGCCCAGACCCTCGATCTCACCGAACCCGTGGGGCTGGTGCTGGTGGCGATCCTGCACTTCATGCGTGACGAGGACGACCCGTACGGCATCGTGGCCCGGCTGCTCGACGCGCTCCCCGCGGGCAGCCACCTGGTGGTGTCGCACCTCGCGAACGACATCCACACCGACGAGATGTCGGAGCTGTCCGACCGGCTCAACCAGACGGTGCGCGAGACCTTCGTTCTCCGCGACCACAGCCAGGTCTCCCGGTTCTTCGACGGCCTCGAGCTGGTCGAGCCGGGCCTCGTCCAGGTCGACGAGTGGCCCACGCCCCGACCCCCGGTCCCGGGGGCCTGGCAGCCCCGCTTCTACGGGGGCGTCGGCCGCAAGCCCGCCCTCAGCTCATAGGGCTTGCCAACCCTGACCAGGTGCTCATGGGTGGCGGTCGATGACCCGACGAGGTTTCGCCGGAGCGAAGCCGACACAGCGATCGCTGGATGGCTACCTGGACCTGCAGAGGCAACTGCGCGACCCGCGCATCAAGCGTGCATCGGCGTACACGAAGCGGCTTTTCGTGCACCAGTTCCGGGTGACAAGCCTGGAACATCTCGACGGCGAATTCGCGGGCTGGTTACGGGAGGCGTACGACGTCGGCGCTGGCGCGCACATGCGTGGTTGATACGCCCATTCTCAAAGACTCCACCCGGCGTTGAGGGTTATGTCTGCTCCGTGTTGGGCGCTCCCGCCTTGGCTCGACCGGCCGTCTACCGCTGGGTCCAGTCGTGGTTGATCTCGTCGGCCTGTCGGCGGGTGCGAGGCGGAGGACAAGGTCGAGGTAGCGACCTGCAGTCAGTGACCCTGCAACCGCGGTTGGCGTGAAACCTAGGGTCGAACCCCTGCGAAGCGTGTCGGAGGGGACTTACGTTCGGGTGTGTTCAGTCGCGTAGAGGGCGGAAGCCGGCTGCGGCGGCGTCTCGGGGTGTGCGGAAGAGGCGGTCGTCGAAGGGGGTGACGGCGTAGTCCGGTTGGTCCGGGGTCCGGTAGGTGTAGCCGGCGGCGAAGCGGGTGGCGACGACCGGTAGGCGCCGGTAGCGGATCGCGCAGAGGGGGTAGCGGGCCATTGTCGATGTGGGCGCGAAGGCCAGCGCGGCGAGGTGGACGAGCGTCGTGGCGATGGCGGCCCGGGCCGGGGGCGGTAGGGGCCAGGAGAGGGCCACGAGGGGTGTGGCCAGCAGGAACCACGTGAGCTGGTAGAGCCCGTAGAAGAGCACGAAGTTCCGGGTGGGGCGCAGCCACGACCTGATCAGCAACGTCACGTAGACGGTGGCCGGCAGCCCGAAGACGATCGCAGCCGACCAGGCCTGTGCGTGCAGGAAGTCGGTCATTCAGGTCCATCTTGTCGGGCCTGTGCTTGCTGCTGGCCCGCAAGGGCCACGACGACGCTTCCGGCACCATCTTCGACGCTCGCGGCGGGGCCACGGAGGTGTGCGGTTGCGTCGACATGCGAGTTACGTTACGTTGCGGAATGTAACTATGGCTACTGCCGCCGCCCCGACTCCCGCTCCGACTCCCGCCTCGGCTTCGTCCACCGGCACCGGTCGCCCCCGCGACCCGCGGATCGACGGCGCCGTGCTGCAGGCGACCACCGAGCTCCTGGAGGAGATCGGCTACCTGCAGCTGACGATCGGCGCCATCGCCGAGCGCGCCGGCACCAACAAGCCGGCCATCTACCGGCGCTGGCCGACCAAGGCCCACCTCGTGCACGAGGCCGTGTTCCCCCCGCAGGACCCCGACGTGATCCCCGTCGGCGACGACCTGCGCAGCGACATCCGGACGCTGGTCTCCATCGGCGTCGAGCTGCTCGGACGGCCCGCGGCGCGGGCGGCGCTGCCGGGGCTGCTGGCCGAGATGACCAGCGACCCGACGCTGCACGCCGACGTACTCGATCGCTTCGCCGCCGCCACCTGGGGCTGGATGCAGCGCCGGATCGAGGGCGCGATCGAGACCGGCGAGGTGCGCGCCGGCGTGCAGTCCTCGACGGTGCTGGAGCTCATCGCGGGGTCGACGTTCGTCGCCACCGCCATCCGTCCCCTGGACCAGATCGGCCCGGCCTGGGTCGACGACGTGACCGACCTCATCATGCGAGGGATCGCACCATGAACGACGGAGGCCCGTCGTGGATCTCGGGTTGAAGGACAGCGCCGCGGTCGTGACCGGCGGCACCAAGGGCATGGGCCGGGCGATCGCCGAGGCGTTCGCCGACGACGGGGCGCGCGTCGCCGTCCTGGCCCGGGGAGCCGACGCCATCGACGACACGCTCCGCGAGCTTCGCCGGCGGGGGTGCCCGGACGCCGTGGGCCTGTCGGTCGACCTCACCGACCCCGCCGCGATCGACGGCGCGTTCGCGGCGCTCGGCGAGCGTTGGGGCTCGGTGAACAGCCTGGTCAACACCCTCGGACCCGGTGACGGGACGTTCGAGGACCTCGACGATGCGGGGTGGGACGCCACGCTCCAGCTGGGGCTCATGGCCGCGGTGCGGTGCACCCGGGCCGCGCTCCCGCTGCTGCGCTCGGCGGAGTGGGCGCGGATCGTGAACTTCGCGGCGCACTCGATCCAGCGCCAGAACCCGCGCCTGGTCGCCTACACCGCGTCGAAGGCTGCCGTCGCCAGCCTGTCGAAGAACCTGGCCAAGGGCCTGGCGGCGGACGGGATCCTGGTGAACACCATCAGCCCCGGAACGATCGTCACCGCCAGCTTCACCGAGGCCCTCGATCCGATCCTGCGGGCCGACGGCCTGGACTCGAGCGACCCGGTCGACGTCATGACCTGGATCGAGGACAACTTCCACCAGCCCGCCGATCTCGGGCGGGCCGGTGTCCCGGACGAGGTCGCCGGCATCGCCGTCTACCTGGCGTCCCGCCGCAACGGCTACGTCACCGGGGCCAACGTCAACGTCGACGGCGGGTCGGACTTCGTCTGACCGCTGCGGGTCGGACCTCGTCCGGCCCATGAGGGGGGGAACGACATGGAGATCGACCAGCTGGTCGACACGGCCTGCGCACGGGTGGGGGCCGACGACCTGGGCGACGACACGTGGCGGGAGGGCCTCGACGTCCTGGTCCGGTCGCTGCAGACCGAAGCGGCTCTGAACGAGCTCGGCGTGGGCGCGATGACCGACCAGATCGTCGGGTACCTGGTCAACCGGCTCGAGGTCGAGCGCTGGTACGCCCGGCACCCCGAGATCGACGACCAGGAGATCGTCGCCCCGCTGTTCGGGCTCGGCCTGCCCCGCACCGGGTCCACCGCCCTCAGCTTCCTGCTCGCGCTCGACCCGGCCCGGCGATCCCTGCGCAACTGGGAAGCGGGCGCGCCGTGCCCACCCCCGGAGACCGCGACCGAGCACACCGACCCCCGCATCGCCGACGCGCAGGCCGGCATCGACTTCACCAACGAGATGTTCCCCGGGTTCGCCGGGATGTTGCCGACCTCGGCGACCGGCCCCCAGGAGTGCCTGCTGCTGATGGCGCTCGACTTCCGGTCCCAGGTCTTCGAGGGCATGACGCGCATCCCGAGCTACAGCTCGTGGCTGCTGCACTGCGACATGAAGCCGGCGTACCGATACCACCGGCGGGTGCTGAAGCTGCTGCAGTGGCGTTGCGCGCCCACGCGGTGGTGGCTCAAGACCCCCGCCCACATGCACGCGATCGACGCGCTCGACGCCGTGTACCCCGACGCCCGGTTCGTCATGACCCACCGCGACGTCGGCAAGGTGCTGCCGTCGGTCTGCGCGCTCTACGACACCCTCTCGTGCATCCTCACCGAGCGGCGCGATCCCGTCGCCATCGGGTCCCTCAACGTCGAGCTGTGGCGGTGCTCGCTCGAACGACTGATCGACTTCCGCGACCGGGGCAACGAGGACCGGTTCCACGACCTCTCGTTCGCGGCAGTGCAGCGCGACCCGATCGCCGAGGTGGCCACGCTCTACGCCGAGCTGGGCGACGACCTCACCGGCGACCTGCGCCGGCGCATGCAGGACTGGTGGGCCGAGAGCGCGCAGCAGCGCTCCGGGCCGCAGAGCTACCGGGCCGAGGACTACGGCCTCGATCCCGCGACCGTGCGCGAGCGGTTTGCCTTCTACTACGACCGGTTCGACGTCCCCGTCGAGCACCAGGCAGGAGAACGGACATGAACGCCGAGTTCGACTGGTACATCGGCAAGATCGACCGAGCGTTGGACACCGACGCCTTCGACAATCCCGCCCTGCTCGACGGCACGGCCTGGGACGACTTCGCGGCCTCGATCGGACGACTCGGCGCCCAGCTGCAGCGGCCGGACGTCCCGCGCTCACCCGTCGACGCCGCCGCCGGCTACCGCCACCTGATGGCGATGGTCGCCAACGGCATCGGCCAGGCGCTGACCCCCGCCGACCCCTGCGCGCCGACGTTCGGGGCGATCGCCCGCACCGACGTCTACAAGTGGGGCCTCGACTGCCCGGACTGCGCCTACCGGACCTCGGCGATCCGCGGCGACCTGAACTACCGGGTCACCGGCAGCATCGGCACGGTCCGCTACCTGAGCTTCCAGGTCAACGAGGGGATGGCCAACCACGGCAACATCCGCGACGACCAGCTCGCCTGCGACGCCGACGGCAACTTCGAGCTGTGGATCGGCCCCGACGAGCATCCCGGCAACTGGCTGGCCACGCCCGCTGGCGCCGACACGGTCGTGACCCGTCAGTTCTTCGGCGACTGGGACAACGAGCAGCGGGCCACCTTCGAGATCGAGCTGGTCTCGCCGATCCCCGTCGACGCCCGGACCGACCTGCTCGTGGCCACGCCCGACCGTGTGGCGCGCCAGCTGGCGGCCGTGGCCGGGTGGCTGGAGGCGAACATCAAGTTCTGGAACGACGTCGAGGTCCTGGGCCAGGCCGCCCGCCCCAACGCCTTCGACGACGCCACCGTCAAGTCCGACATGGGCGCCGCCGAGGAGAACATCAACGCCTGGGGCCATTACGACCTGCGCCCCGACGAGGCCCTGATCGTCGAGGTGACGCCGGCCCACGCCCGCTACTGGAGCCTCCACCTCGGCAACTTCTGGTGGGAGTCGCTCGACTACGCCGGCCGGCACACCAGCATCAACCACCACCAGGCCGTCCTCGACGACGACGGCGACTTCCGCGCCGTCGTCGCCCACCACGACCCCGGGGTGCCGAACTGGCTCGACACCATGGGCCACGGCAAGGGCCCCCTCCTGTTCCGCTGGGTCGTCGCCGACCACGGCCCGGCGACCAGGACCGAGGTCGTGCCCTTCGACCAGGTCCGCGACCACCTGCCCGCCGGCACCCCGATCGTGCGCCCCGACGAGCGAGCCGCAACGATCCGCCGCCGACGCCGGGGCGTGCAACGCCGCTTCGCCTCCGACGCCACCGCCACCCGACCGGTCGTGAGCCGCACCTGAGCACCGACTTCGTCACCGGCGGGCACCGGGCCTCGCGGGCTAGAGGTGCAGCTCCCACTCACCCGAGGCGATCTGGTCCTTCGTGATCGTCAGGGTCGGCACCTCCGGCAGGGAGTAGTAGCCCCGCGCAACGGTGACTGCGCCGCCGTTCACCTCCTGGATGCACACCACCTCCTCGTCGCCGCTCTCGCCGTGGCGCAGGGTCCATCGGTCAGCGAGCGATGTCAGACCTTCGTCGAGCACCTGATCGGCCGCGCTGGCGCGTCGGTCGTGGCTGCCGAACACAACGCCGAACACCGTCAGGGCGTGCCACTGCCCGTCACGCGGTTCGACGTACCCGCACAGCTCACCGTCGCTCGGCCTCCTCAGCGCTTCCACGAGAGATCGAGCATGTCAGGACGCCGAAGCCGACCAAAGCCGGTTTCGTGACACGCCATGTCAAGCGGATGTGCCGGCCCGGACAGGGCTGGTGCGGAGGTGGACATCGTGACGAACCATGGTTCGGGTCGCGGAGCGGAGCCGTTGTGCCGGGCGTAGGCGTCGTTGGATCGGAACCGGTCGATGTCGTGCGCGGCGTCGAGCAGACGTCGGCGAGCCCCTCCGCTGCCGACCCGCTAGAACGTGTTTCACAAAGTCGTCTTCGACGAACGCGGGAGGGGGCAGCGTGGCCGCGCTTCGGGTGATCCAGTGGGCTTCGGGCGGGGTGGGCCGGGCCGCGATGGAGGGGGTGCTCGACCACCCCGACCTCGATCTGGTCGGATGCTGGGTCCACTCGGCCGACAAGCACGGCGTGGACCTCGGCACGTTGCTCGGCCGCGACCCGATCGGGGTCGCCGCCACGGCCGATGCCGAGGCTGTGCTGGCGACCGAGGCCGATTGCGTGGTCTACAGCCCGCTCTTCGCCGACCCCACGGTGGTGACCCGGCTGCTCGAGTCGGGCAAGAACGTCGTCACCCCGCTCGGCTGGTTCTACCCGCCCGACGACGAGCGGGCGCGGTTCGACGCGGTGTGCCGTGCCGCAGGCGTGACGCTCCACGGCACCGGCATCCACCCCGGCGGCATCACCGAGCGCTTCCCGCTGGTCATCTCGGCGCTGTCGGGCGCGGTGCGCCACGTCCGGGCCGAGGAGTTCTCGGACATCCGCACCTATGGCGCCCCCGATGTCATCCGCGACTGGATGCTGTTCGGCACCTCGCGCGAGCAGGCCCGCACCAGCATCATGGCCGACGCTCTCGGCGCCGGGTTCCGCCAGTCGGTGTGGATGCTCGCCGCCGAGCTGGGCTTCGACCTCGAGCCTCACCTGCGAAGCACCCACGAGGTCGCTGTCGCCACCGCACCCATCGACTCGCCCATCGGGCCGATCGCACCCGGGCTCGTGGCGGCCCAGCGGTTCCGGTGGGAGGGGCTGGTCGACGGCGAACCGGTGATCACCGCCGCGGTCAACTGGCTGATGGGCGAGGAGCACCTCGACCCGCCCTGGGCCTTCGGGCCCGGTGGTGAGCGGTTCGAGGTCGAGGTCACCGGCGACCCCGGCACGCTGGTGACGTTCAAGAAGCTGCACCCCGAGTCGATCGCCGCCGGCCTCGCCCGGAACCCGGGCATCGTGGCCACGGCGCTGCACTGCGTCAACGCCGTCCCCTACGTGGTCGCCGCCCGGCCCGGGCTGCTCACCTACCTCGACCTGCCGCCGGTGGCAGGACGGGCCGCAGCCGACCTCCACCGCGACCGCGGAGGGGCCGGCCGATGATCCTCGACCGGTTCGGCCTGGCGGGCAAGGTCGCCATCGTCACCGGTGCCGGCCAGGGCATCGGCCGGGGGATCGCCATCGGCCTGGCCGAGGCCGGGGCCGACGTGGCGCTGGCGGCGCGGACCGAGTCGGACCTCGACGAGGTGGCGGGCGTGGTGGAGGCCACCGGACGCCGGGGCCTGGTCGTGCCCACCGACGTCACCGACAGCGAGGCGCTCGCTGGGCTGGTCGAGCGCACGGTGGAGACGTTCGGTCGGCTCGACGTGGTCGTCAACAACGCCGGAGGCACGATGCCCCGCCCGGCCCTGGCGACCAGCGAGCGGTTCCTCGAGCAGGCGTTCCGGTTCAACGTGACCTCGGCGTTCAACCTCACCAAGCTGGCTGCCCCGCGGATGGTCGACACCAGCGGCGGGGGAGCGGTCGTCAACATCTCGTCGCGGTCGGCGAGCATGACCCAGACCAGCTTCGTGGCCTACGGCGCGGCCAAGGCCGCGCTCGACCGGCTCACCCGCAACATCGCCCCCGAGCTGGCGCCCCGCGTGCGAGTCAATGCCATCGACGTCGGTGGGGTCGCCACCCGCTCGCTCGACATCGTGCTCACCGACGATGAGCTGCGCCGCCAGTTCCTCGCCGGCACGCCGATGGGCCGCCCCGGCGAGCCCGAGGACATCGCCTGCGCCGTGCTCTACCTGGCGAGCGACGCGTCGTCGTGGGTCACCGGCAAGGTCTTCGAGATCGACGGCGGCGCCGAGAGCCCCTCGATCCTCGTGCCGGTCCCGCCCCTCGAGCCGACAACCTGAACCCCGGCTCAGCTAGGGCGTGTCCTGTCCCCGGTGGCAGGATCTGCGCGTGCGGGTGACGAGAGCGGTGGGTGTCGGGGTGGCGGCATGGGTGATGGCGGTCGCGGCCGGGTGTGGGGGCGGGGACGACCAGGGGCAGGAGCCGGGCGGCGACGAGCCGGTCGACGCGACCACGACGACGATCGAGCCGCCGACGACCACCACCACGACGTCGCCCTTCTTCGAGGGGCCGGAGCAGGTCGACGGCATCTCGGGTGAAGGGTGTACGCCCGGGGACGTCGACGCGTTGCCGGAGGGCTGGTGGGCCGGGGAGATCCGGGCCGTCGACGGCATGGGCGTCGATCTCGACGTCGTCTGCTTTCTCACCGGCCTGGCCGGCGTCGAGGCCGCGGTCGAGGACACCGGCGAACCCGAGGTGTACCACGTCCGCAACCCCGACCCTCGCACCTACCGGGTCGCCTTCCCCTCGGGCGACGTGCCCGCCACCTGCAGCGGGGACCCGGCGTACTTCCCGTGCGCCGTGGCGGACGTCCTGCCGCTGTACCCGGGCGAGGGCAAGACCGTGACGCTCGGCGAGAACGAGGCCGAGGGCTTCCAGCACGTGTGGGTACACGTCACCGGCACCACCCCTGACTACCTGTACGTGGTGTTCGACATGGTCGAGGACTACGTCCCTCCGACGCCCTAGCGAGACCTGCTGGCGCCACAGCTCCAGGAACACCACCTCGGTGATGTCCCCCGGTTCCCTGGAAGTCTCCCCGCCGGGGGTCAGGAGGTGAACAGGGGGAGCAGGCCGCGCTGGACGAGGAGCCGGTGCGTGTCGTCGAGGCCGGACATGGCGGACGTGGCGAGCTGGCGGAATCCGGGCGGGGCGTCCGGTGACGAGTACGCCTCGCGCAGAGCGGTCACCACCAGGTCGTAGAGGTTGAAGCCGGCCGCCAGGAGCCGCTCCTCGAACCCGTCGTCGGGCTCGCGGCGGGTCACCCGCACCACCTCCGCCGGGTCCCGGGGCCCCAGCGCCTCCTGGACGGCGGCGAACCCGGCGGCGTGCGTCGGGCCGTCCTGCGCGTGGAAGCGCTCGTCGACCGCGGCGGCGATCGCCGCGCCGCGCTCGGACCAGCGGCCGAGGTCGGTCCCGCCGGGCGGGTCGAGCGGGATCTCGGGGACCGACGGGCTCGAGATGCTCGTCGCCCGGTCCAGGCCGACGGGGCGCCCGGCGGCGGCCAGCGTCAGGCTGACCTGCTTCAGGTGGAACATCTCCTGGATGGCCAGCGAGCGAGCCGCGTCGGCCGCGGCGGCTCCCTCGGGCGTCGTCGGCCCGCCGTCCTCGGCGGCCAGGTCGTGGCCGAGCACGCAGCACAGCGTGAGGTGCTCGACGACGAGCGCGTGCTCGACGCCGGCCAGGAGCTCCAGCTCGTCCAGCACCTGGTCGCGGGTCGGCGGATCTCGATCGGTGGTCACGACCCCACCATCCCCCCGAGGGGCGCCGCCGACGCCACCGGGTGCCATCGGGTTGGCGACGGGCCGGCCAGGGGCCAGGATCAGGGCGTGTCGCAGCTGTCGAGCGAGGCCGGGGTGTCGGAGCGGGAGGCCGAGGTGCTCGGGCTGGTGGGGGAGCACCTCACCAACGCCGAGGTGGCGGCCCGCCTGTTCATCTCGGTGCGGACGGTCGAGAGCCACGTGTCGTCGCTGCTGCGCAAGCTCGGGGCGCAGGACCGGCGGGAGCTGGCCCAGCTGGCGCTCGAGTTCCGCCCGACCCCCGATGCCGCCGGGGCACGCGCACCGGCGGCCACGGCCCGACCGGCGATCCCGGCGCCGCTCACGTCGTTCGTGGGGCGGGAGCGGGAGCGCCGCGAGCTGGCCGACGCCCTCGCCACCCACCGCCTGGTGACCGCCCTGGGCCCGGGCGGCGTCGGCAAGACCCGCATCGCGCTGGCCCTCGCCGCCGACGTCGCCGACCGGTACGCCGCCGGGGCCTGGTACGTCGACCTGGTGCCGGTCACCGACCCGGCGATGGTGGGCGACGCGGTGGCCGCCGTGGTGGGGGCCGGCGACCAGCGCCACCGGTCGGGCGTCGAGGCCGTGTGCGCCCACCTCCGGTCGGTCACCGCCCTGGTGGTGCTGGACAACTGCGAGCACCTGGTCGAGGGCGTCGTCGACCTCGTCGAGCCCCTCCTGTCGTCGTGCCCCGGCGTGACCGTGCTCGCCACCAGCCGGACCCGGCTGCTGGTGCCCTACGAGCGGGTCTTCGCCGTGCCGGGCCTGTCGGCGACGCCGGACGGCGCAGGCGACTCGACCGGTGACGCCGCCGCCCTGTTCCTCGACCGGGCGGCGATGACCGGCTGGACGCCGGCGTCGCCCGAGGACCGGCGCCGCGTCGACGCCGTCTGCGCCCAGCTCGACGGCATCGCGCTGGCCATCGAGCTGTCCGCCGCGCGGGTGGCGACGCTGGGCCTGGCCGGCCTGGAGGCCGGTCTCACCGACCCGCTGCGCCTGCTCACCGGCGGTCCCCGGCGGGACGAGCGCCACCGCTCGGTGCGGGCCGCGCTCGACTGGAGCCAAGGGCTGCTCGAGCCCACCGACCAGGTGGTGCTGCGGCGGGTGGCCGTGTTCAACGGGTCGTTCACCGCCGACCAGGCCGAGGCGGTCGCCGCCCACCCGCCGTTGGCGGTCGCCGACGTGGCGGCGGCCCTGGGGGCGCTGGCCGACAGCAGCCTGCTGCTGGTCGAGCCCGACCCCGTGGCGCCCCGCTACCGGATGCTCGAGACGGTGCGGCAGTACGGCACCGACCAGCTGGAGCGCACCGGTGAGGCCGACGACGCCCACGCCCGGCACCTGGCCTGGTGCCTCGACGCGGCGGCCGACCTCGCGGCCCGGACCGCCGGTGACGCCGAGTTCGACCGCCTCGCCGACGACCTGCGGGCGGCGCTGGGCTGGGCGTCGGACCGTCCCGAGCGCCGGGCCGACGCCCACGACCTCGCCCGGCGCCTGGCCCACCTGGCGTTCGTCCACGGCCTGCCCAGCGAGGCCCAGCGCCGGTTCACCCAGGCCGCCGCCCTCACCGGCGACGACGCCGCGGCCGCCGAGTCGTTCCACCTGGCCGCCGGGGCCGCGCTGTGCCGGCTCGACAGCCGCGACGCCGCCGGCCTCTACGCGGCCGGCGCCGAAGCCGCCCGCCGGGCCGGGGACCCCGTTCGGGCCGCGCTCGAGCTCACCCGCGCCGCCGAGTTGATCAGCCGGGCGGCCGGCATCTTCACCGAGCTACCGCCCCCCGGCACGGCCGAAGGGCAACTCGCCGAGGCCCGCCGGCTGGCCGGCGACGACCCCCACGTCGCCGCGGCCATCGCCGTGGCCGAGGCGGGCGGCCTCGACGGCGACCGCCTGACGGTCGAGACCGCCGCCCGCACCGTCGCGCTGACCGAGGCCGTCGACGACCCCCGCCTGGCGAGCGCGGCGCTCGACCTGCTGACCATGGCCCACCTCATGCGGGGCGACCCCGGGACGGCCGCCGTGCACGCCGCCCGGCGCGTCGAGCTGCTCGAACCCGTCAGCCAGGGGATCGACCTCGCCTACGAGTACGAGGACGCCATGCACATGGCGCCGCTCACCCACATCGCGGCCGGCGACCTGGACACCGGCCGGCGCTACGCCCTGCTCCGCCAGCGACCGGTCTTCCGGGAGGAGGGCCTGCTGCGGAGCGACTGGCTGCTGGTGTGGGCCGCACTGTCCGGTGACCTCGACCGCGCCGTCGAGCTGGGCGACGGCTTCCGGCTGGCCTGGGAGCGCACGGGCCGCGTGCCGATCGGCGGCTTCGCCATGGCGCCCCTGGCCGCGGGGCTCGCCCACGGGCTCCGGGGCGACCACGAGGCCCGCCGGGGCTGGCTCGCCATGTTCGACGACATGAACCAGGTCGTCGGCCACCTGGAGGGGCGGCGCATGGGCGTCGCCCCGCTGTTCGACGCGATCGTCGCCCTTCACCACGGCGACCACCGGCACGCCCGGGCCGTGCTCGCCGACGACCCCGGTGCCCGCGTCCACTGGCTCACCGGCGCCTGGCGCCAGTGGTACGCCGCCGTCGGGGCCGAAGCCGCCGTGCTCGCCGCCTCCGATGGCACCGACGACGCCGACGCCCGCATCGCCCGGGCCCGGGTGGCCACCGCCGGGAATCCGCTGGCCGGCGCCATCGTCGACCGGGCCGAGGGGCTCCGCATCGGGGACCCGGACCTGCTCCTGGCGGCCGCCACCGCCCTCGACGCGGCCGGCGCCCGCTACCAGTACGCCCGCACGCTCGTCCTGGCCGGCGGCGACCACGCCGACCGGGGCCGGGAGCTCCTCGCCGCCCTGGGCGCCGCCCCGATGCCCGACGCCCCCTAGCTCCTTCGACCTGAAGAGCTCGTCGCGGGGGTTGGCTCTGGTCGGGGCTAGTTGGGGTGCGTCGGGCGGGTTGCCCTTCTCGAGCTGCCAGTCCAAGACGATGCCGTCGGCGTTGTCGACGACTTGGGCCTTGTAGCCGAGCTCGACCGGCCGACCGAGGCGTCCCTTGCGGATCGGCGACGTTGGCCTCGGCCGGATCGCCCGATGGCCGCCACTTCGAGTGCCAGACTCGCATCCCGAACCGGAGGAGCTGTCATGGGGAGATCGAAGGCCGAAGCCGTGGAGACCCGTGTGGCGCTGCGGGTGCTCACGCGATCACGGATGATCGACGGCACCTTCACGTCGAGGAAGCCGAGTCTCGATGCGTCGTGGGGCGTGCAGTGGGGGTCCGACACGTCGACGTTCTTCTACCGACTGGAGGACGCCGCCGTCGCCACGTTCGACGGGGTCGGCGACGGCGACACCGACGGACGACGGGGGCTGGTCGCCGTGGCCGCCGAGCACATCCTCGCCGCGATCGTCCGCGACCCGACGGTCGCGCTGACGACCGTGGACGAGTATGCAAGGCACGCCAAGTTCACCGTCGCCGCCGGCCTCCACGTGGGGCCCTTCGTCTGCACCGGCACCGTCATGTTCCCGTCCGATCCCTTCGAGAAGCCGGGGAGCAACGCCATCCTGAACCGACGCATCCTTCCCGTCCGCGACGCGACCGTGCGCTGCGTCGATCCTGCGGTCGGGCTCCCCGACGAGCAGAGCGCGCTCGTGTTCGTCCACGTCACCGGCCTCGAAGCGCTGGCCCTCAACGGGGCCTCCACGGGCTGACACCGTGCCGGTCGTCGAGTCGTGGATCTCGCCCAAGCGGGACCGTCACCGGCGACGACTGGCGCGATCCCGTGCTCCGGGGAGGAGCTGGGTGAGGGTGGGGGAGATGGGTTGTTCGCGGTCGCTGGCGTTCTCCTCGCGGAGCCAGACGGTCGCTCGGCGTTGGTCGAGGCGGCTGCAGGCGACGTCGCTGAGCTCGGGTCCCGGCCTCGATCACCACACACTGGAGATCGAGGCCGTGATGTCGGTGAGCCGCCGGTCGCCGAGGTTCTCGGAAGCGAGCCGCCAGTGCGACGAGTGGGTGGCGGCCGTCCCGGCGTTGAAGGATGGTGCGGTCGCGGTGACGTGTTCGGCGGCTTCTGCACGAGCACCTACGCGAGCTACGAGATGCCGGCCAGCCAGGGGCGGCACGATCCGATCACGTCGGCGCGCGGTAGCTGTAGCCGCGGGTTGGGCCGTAGTGGCGCAACTCGATGACGTGGCCGTCCGGGTCGCGGACGTAGACCAGGTCTGCCTCGCCGCGGGCGCCCCACCGGCGGACCGGCTGCCCGACGATGTCGTAGCGGCCGCTCGCGACGAGGGCATCGAGGTCGATCTCGGCGACCTCGAGGCAGAAGTGGTCGACGTTGCGGCCGTCGCTCTCCTTGCGGGCGTCGAGGTCGATGACCGTTTTGGCGTCGACCCGGACGGACGGGAACGGCACCTCGCCGGCCCGCCAGGCCTCCAGGCGCTCGGCCCGCAGGCCCAGCATGTCCCGGTACCAGGCCACGGAGCGCTCGGGGTCGGTCACCCGTAGCACCATGTGGTCGAACCCCAGCACATGGGGGACGCCCGCATCCACCGGCGACGCCGGCGAGGGCGTCACGGCATCGGTGCTCACGAGGCCGCCCCGGTCTCTGCGAGGTACCGCTGGTAGCGGCGGACGAGCCAGGTGTTGAACTGGGGCAAGGTGGCCTCCTGGTGGGAGTAGCGGCCCGAGGGCGCGTAGCGGGACCGCAGGCTGACCTGGAGCGTCGAGGTGGTCGTGGCGTCCTGGACGCCGGCGATGTCGTCGAACGCCTCCTCGCTGGCATGGATCCACGACCACGTCGGGTCCTCGGCGACGCTCTTGGGGTACAGCAGGTGCCGGCGGCCCAGGGTGACCCCGGCCGACTGTGGCAGCAGGATCGACAGGCCCACGTAGTTCGGGAAGATGCTGAGGAACAGCGTCGGTGGGATCGACCCGAACAGCACACGGCTCCGCTGGTCGTCGCTCAGGCCGGGGATGCTCGGCGATATCGCGACGCCCATCGGGTTCATGCCGCCGTCGAGGCCGCCCTGGGCGTTGTCGAAGTAGGTGGGGTGCATGACGGCGCCCTCGTCCTCCTCGAAGTCCCAGAACGTCGCCCTGCTGACCGGCGCCATCTCGTGGTAGCCGCGGTGGACGAACTGCGTGTGGTACGGCTCGAGCGCGTTCTCGTGGTGCAGCTTCCAGTTCCACGGGCGCTCGCCCACGCTCTCGACGGGGGTGGCGACCAGGTCCTCCATGCCGAAGGCGGCGACCTCCCGCTCGATCCGCCACAGGGTCGGTGCCAGCGGGGCGGCGTCGAGGTCGAAGTTGGCGAAGATCAGCCCGTGCCACAGCTCCACCCGCAGCTCGGGCAGTCGTGTATCGGCGCGCAGCTCTGGAAGGGGGAGCGTGTGGCGCATCTCGGGGGCGGCGACCAGGCTGCCGTCGAGGGCGTAGGACCACCAGTGGTACGGGCAGCGGAACTGCGCGCAGTTGCCGGCGTCCTGGGCGACGGGGTGGCCGCGGTGCCGGCAGACGGCGGAGAGGACCCGCACGACGTGGTCCTCGCCGCGCACGACGATCAGGGGTTCGTCCGCCACGGTGATCGTGTAGTAGTCGCCAGGGTCCGGGATCGAGCTGTGGTGCCCGAGGCAGAGCCACTCGCGGAAGAGCAGCGCCTCCTTCTCGAACGCGAAGAACTCCTCGGACGTGTAGCACTCGCCCGGCAACGTGCGGGCGGTACGGGTGTCGCCGACGCACTCGTCGAGGCGGCCGACGAGGTCGGCGACGGCTTGGCTGGGCCGTGGTCCCATGATCAGCTCTCCTGCGGAGGGGTCGGGTCGGTGGCACCGGCGTCGACCGCGTCCAGCCAGCGTGGGCGGGCGGCAGGCGCCAGGGGGATGGACAGGATCGGGGTGGAGGTCGCGCGGGCGACGGCGAGTGCCACCGCCGCCGGCGAGGCGATGAGGGGGGCTTCGCCCAGGCCCTTCACGCCGAGCGGGTGGCCCGGCTCGTGTGTGGTGACGAACTCCACGTCGATCGGCGGGACCTCGCCCAGCACCGGGACCGGGTAGCCGGCCCACCCGGGGGCGGCGGCGACCCGCCCGTCGGGCGCCACGGCGAGGTGCTCGTACAGGGCGAACCCGATGCCCTGGATCACGCCGCCCTCGACCTGCCGGCGGGCGGACAGCTCGTCGACCACGGTCCCGCAGTCGTGCACGGCGACCACGTGGCGGACGGACACGGCGCCGTCCGGGCCCACGTCGACCGTCGCCCGGTGCGCCGAGTACATGAACGCCACGTGGACGGCGTCGCCGGTCCCGTCCCCGGGGTCTCCGGCCCGGGTGGCGGGGGCGTCGTAGGTCCGCACGACCCGCCCGAGGGGCGCCGCCGCCAGCACCTCGGCCAGCGGGCGCGCGGCCCCGCCGGCTACGACCGTGCCGCCGACCAGGCGGAGCGCCGTGCCGTCCGGTGCGCCGACGACGCTGCGCAGGTGGGCGAGGACGGCCTCGCAGCACGCGAGGACGGCCCCGCTGACCAGCCAGGTCTGGCGGCTGGCCGACGTCGACCCGGACCGGCCCAGGTCGGTCCGTGCCGGTGCGACCCGCACGGGGACGTCGCCGAGGGCGCCGTGCACCGTCCGCTCGACCACTGCCCGCAGGCCCTGACCCACGTCGACCGCGGCGGTCTCGACGGTGACGCCACCGCCCGGGGCAAGCTCGAGCGCGGCCCAGCCCTGCTCGAGGCGACCGTCGCCCCGGAGGCAGTGCTTCAGGCCGACGGCCAGCGCCGTGGCCCGGCGGGTACCGGGCGGGGGCGGGGGCAGGGCCGGGACGGCGTGGTCGCGGGCGCGGCGGATGACCTCGGCGACCGGTGTGGCGGGCCCGAGCGGCTGGCCGGACGTCGGCAGCCGGTCTCCCGGGCCGAGGGCGTTGGCGAGCCGCAGCTCGGTCGGGTCGAGGCCGAGGCGGGCGGCCAGGCGGTCGAGCGTGGACTCCAGAGCGAAGCACGCCTGGGTCGCCCCGAAGCCCCGCAGGGCGCCGGACGTGGGGTTCGTGGTCCGGCCGACCCGGACCTCGACGTCGACCGCGTCGAACCGGTACGGCCCGGCGATCGTGTAGGCGACGATCCGGGCCACGGACTTCGACGTGGTCAGGTACGGCCCGCCGTCGAGGGTGACGCGGGCGCGCAGCGTGCGCAGCCGGCCGTCGGCGTCGGCGGTGGCCTCGACGTGGGCCCGTGACGGGTGGCGGGTCGGGTGGGCCAGCAGGGACTCGGCCGAGTCGAGCCGGCAGGTCACGGCCCGTCCCAGCCGGAGCGCGGCGAGCGCCACGAGGGGCTGGACGGCCATCTCCTCCCGGCCGCCGAACGCCCCGCCGACGCCGGCGTCCATGACGTCGACCCGTTCGGGCGGCAGCCCGAGGGCCCGGGCGACGCCGTCGCGATCGGCGTGGACGTCCTGCGTGGCGACCCACAGCCGCAAACCGTCATCCCACGGTTCGGCGGTGGCCGCCTCGGGGGCCAGGAACGCCGGGTCCTGGCGCCCCGTGGTCCATTCCCCCGCTACGGCGACCGGCCCGCGGGCGGCCGCCAGGTCGCCACGGCGCACCACGTGGAGGGCCAGGAGCGCCCCGGGGTCGTCGTCCGCGCCCGACGGGGGGAGGTCGCGGGCGGCGGCCGCCGCCGGGTCGGACTCGGGGTCGATCGGCTCGATGTCGACCCGGACCAGCGTGGCGGCGTGGCGGGACAGCTCGCGGGTGTCGGCGACCACGAACGCCACGGGCTCGCCGGCGTGGCGGATGCGGCCCTCGGCCAGCACCCGCTGGTCCGGTGCGATCGTGCCGACCCGCACCTCGCCCGGCACGTCGGCGGCGGTCAGGACCAGGGCGACACCGTCGAGCGCCCGTGCGGCCGAGGCGTCGACGCCCCGCAGCCGGGCGTGGGCGACGGTGCTGCGCACGACGGTGCCGTGCAGCGCCCCGCCCGCCGGCCGGTCGTTGGAGAACGGGTAGGTGCCGGTCGCCTTGGCCCGCCGGTCGGCGAGCACGGCGTCAGCCACGGCGGGTCTCCACAGCTCGCCCGTCGGGGCCGGTGCCGAGGTCGGCACCCGTGGCGGGGGCGGCCGGGAGGCCGAGAGCCGTGGCCGCCTGGCGGAAGCCCGGATGGCAGCCGCAGCGGCAGATCGTGGCGGCGAGAGCCTCCTCGGCGGAGGCGCCCCCCGCCTCGGCCCACGTCAGGCAGACGACCACTCCGGGCGTGCAGTAGCCGCACTGGACGGCACCGCAGGCGGCGATCGCCTCCGCGGCCCGGCCGCACTCCGGCGAGGCGGCGGTCGTGACCGCGGCGCCCGCCGCCCGGGCGGCGAGCACGAGGCACGACAGGCGCAGCTCGCCGTCCACCAGCACGGCGCAGGCGCCGCAGCGACCCTCGTGGCAGGCCTCCTTGACCTCGGTCCGTCCGGCGGCTCGCAGGGCGTCCAGGAGGGTGACCCAGGCGCCGGCGGGCACGGGGACGGGCTCCGCTCGCCCGTCGGCCAGCACCCGGATCGCCCGGCTGGTCGCCGGCGGGGCTGTGCCGGCGGGCGCGACCGGGTGCGTCGCGTTGGAGGCGAGGGTCACACGTCCTCCAGGGCGAGCGCGGTCCGTCGGGCCAGGTCGGCCGCCACCGGTGCCGGGACGCCGAGCGCACCCAGCTCGGCGGCGAGCACGGCGCCGACGAACGCGGCGGACGCGGCCCGGGTGGTCCCGCCGTCGGCGGGTGCCGCGGCTTCGTCCTCGTCGGCGGCCGGGTGGAGGGCCGCGTGGGCGGCGACGGCCGCGCCCGTGGACGGGAGGGGGTGTCGCCAGGCTCCGGCCGTGGCCACGGCGCGGCCCGCCGCCAGGCCGGTGAGGACGCGCAGGGCTGGGCGGGTCGGCGTGACGCCCCCGCCGGCGACGTGTGTGCCGCGCTCGTCCGGCACCCGGAGCGCCACGACGATCTCGCCAGGGGCCAGGGAGAGCGGGGCCAGGCCCAGCTCGAGGTGGCGGCGCCCGTGCGGGTCGGCGACCTCCACGGTCGCCCCCGCGCACCACAGCGCGGCGACCAGGTCGGCCGGCCAGGCCGCGGCGCAGGCGTTCCCGCCGATCGTCGCCTGGTGGCGCACGGCGAGGGTGGCGACCCCGGCGGCGGCCGCCCCGACGACGCCGGGCCGCCGGGCGGCGCGCGCCAGCGTGACCGCCGCCCCGAACCGCACGCCCGGGGCCTCCCCCGGGACGGCCTCGTCCAGGACGCAGAGCTCGGGCACCGACGTGAGGTCGACGAGCGCCCGTGTGGCACCCGGCGCGGGCGCGGCGCGGTGGACGTCCACGAGCAGGGCGGTGGCGCCGGCCACCGCCTGCGTGCGTGGCTCGGCGAGGGCGGCGACCGCCGACTCGACGTCCGGGACCCGGATCAGCACGGCCGGGTCACGACCGGTGCGTCGCCGAGTCGTGCCAGGAGCGCAGGACCCGGTTCGACAGGGCGGTGATCACCAGGAACACCGCGACGCCGAGCGCCGCCGAGCAGATCACCGCGGCGATCAGCTTGTCGCTGGCGAGCTGCGAGCGGTAGACGTCGAGCAGTCGCCCGATGCCCTTCTCGCCCTGGCGGAAGAAGAAGTCGGCGACGATCGCGCCGATGACCGACAGCCCGGCGCTGATGCGGAGGCCGGTGAAGATCGCCGGGAGGGCGGACGGCAGCTGCAGGCGCACGAGTCGGGTCCAGCGGCCGGAGTCGTGCAGCGTGAACAGCTCGTGGTGGGCCTTGGCGGTCGAGCGCAGCCCGAACAGCGTGTTGGTGATGATCGGGAACAGCGCCAGGATCAGGCAGATCAGCACGCGGCTGCGGAAGTTGAACCCGAACCACAGGCCCACCAGCGGCGTCAGCGCCAGCACCGGGATCGTCTGCAGGATGACGGCGTAGGGGTAGAACGACCGCTCGATCCAGCGGGCCTGCGCCAGGAAGATGGCGAAGAACGAGCCCAGCGTGAAGGCGAGCAGGAGGCCGAGCGTCGCCACGCGGGTCGTCGACCACAGGCCGCTGATCAGCTCGGAGCGGGTTTGGGCGTCGAGGAACCCGTCGGTCACGACCTCGTGCGGCGGCGGCAGCAGGAACCGCTGGTGGTCCGGCAGCGCCAGGTACGTCACGCCGTACCAGATGGCCACGAACCCACAGGCCACGAGGAACGGGCCGAGCACCTTCAGACCGACGGCGCCCACGCGGCGGAGCACGAGGTGGGCGCCGGACGGGCCGACGGGGCCCGGGTCGCCCGCCTCCGGGCCGTCGACCGGTCCCGGGGGCAGGTCGGCGTCGAGGGTGGTCGGTCCCGCGACGTCGGCGGTGAGGGCGGTCATCGATGCACGCTCCGTAGGGCCTTGGACACCTGGCCGGTGATCCGGGCGAACTCGGGCTCGTGGCGCAGGTCGGCCGACCGCGGGTACCCGAACGGCACGTCGATCACGTCGACGATGCAGCCCGGCCGCGCCGACATCACGGCGACGTGGGTGGCCAGGAACACGGCCTCGTACACCGAGTGGGTCACGAACAGGCCGCCGAAGCGCAGTTTGCCGAACAGCGCGAGCAGCTCCTCGTTCAGGCGCTCACGGGTGATCTCGTCGACGGAGCCGAACGGCTCGTCGAACAGGAACACCGGCGGGTCGAGCGTCAGCGACCGGGCCAGCGACGCCCGCATGCGCATGCCGCCGGACAGCGCCGCCGGGTGGTGGTCGGCGAACTCGGTCAGCCCGACCGTGGCGAGCGCCCTCTCGACGCGCTCGGAACGCTCGGCCTTGGGGACGTCGCGGAGCTGGAGGAACAGTTCGACGTTGCGGCGTACCGTCCGCCAGGGCAGCAGGTTGGCGTCCTGGAAGACGTAGCCGATGTTGCTGCGGTCGACCTCCACCGTGCCGGACGTGGCGACGTCGAGGCCGGCGGCGATGCGGAGCAACGTCGACTTGCCGCAACCGGACGGGCCGACGATGGACACCAGCTCGCCTGGGTGGACGGCCAGATCGCAGGCGGCCACGGCCTCGGTCCCGTCGGGGAAGACCTTGGCGACCTGCTCGAAGCGAAGGACCGGCCCGTCGTCCGCGGCGGGGGCCCGGTCGGCGGGGGCCCGGTCGGCGGGGGCCCGGTCGGCGAGCGCCGTGCTCGTGGGGGAAGCCATCCCTCTTCTTGTATACGAGATCTCGGGACGGGCCGTTTCCCGGCTGTTACGCCTGTGGCTCGATCGCCTGTCCACGATCTGTCGCCGCTGGAGGATCGGAGCCCGGTCGATCGGATCCGGGCGACCGCCCGAGACGTAACACGCGGGTAACCCGTCGGGGCACCATCTCGTATACAACACGGCCATGACGGACCATCCGCCCCAGCTGCACCAGCACCGCGTGTACCGAAACGTCACCTACGGCAAGGCGGGGCAGTTCATCGCCCTGCAGAAGGAGAAGAACGCGCTCCTCGTGGCCGCCGGCCTGACGCCGTACCACGTGTGGGCGCCGGCGCTCGGGGGGCTCCACCACCTGGTCATGACCGCTGAGTTCCCGTCGCTCGCCGCCTTCCAGGCCCAGGGCGCGTCGCTCGGCGCCGTCGACGGCTACGGCGACCTCAACGCCGAGCAGCTGGCGCTCGTCATCGTCGGCACGGCCCGCGACGAGATGGTCAAGCTGGAGCTGGCCCCGTGAGCGCCGGGGCCGGGGCCGCGGCCGCCACGGTGGCAGCGCTCGAGGCCCGCGTGGCGGAGCTCGAGGCCCGGGCCGCCGAGTTGGCGGCCAAGGACGGGGTGCACGAGGCCATGGTCCGCTACATGTGCGCCTGCGACGTACCGACCGGCAAGGGCGCGGCGGTCGCCGCCGCCTTCACCCGGGACGGCACGTGGGAGCTGCTCGACCGCCCCGACGCGGTCGCGTGGGCCGCCACCGGGACGGAGGCGCTCGTGGAGAAGTTCGACCGCAACCACACCCGGCTGCCGTTCTCGATCCACTATCTGACGAACGGGCGCGTCCAGGTCGGCGCGGACGGCTCGACCGCCCGGGGCCAGTGGTACTACTTCGAGCCCTGCACGTTCCGCGGCGAGGTGCCGCTCTGGACCGCCGGGCACTACGACAACAGCTTCGCCGTCGAGGACGGCGTGTGGAAGCTGTCCCACCTGCGCCTGCGCGGCTTCTTCTCGACCCGGTTCGACCGGGGCTGGGTCGCCGAGCCCGACTTCGACACGGCGTAGCCGCGACCGCGCCGGGGTCAGCCCGCGCGCTCGGCGCGACGCCGCGCCGGGGGCGCCGGCACCGGGCGCGCCGGCACCGAGCGCGCGGCCGCCCAGCGCAGAGCCAGCAGCGCGAGGGCCAGCGGGACGATCGCCACGGCGGCCGCCACCCGCACCCCGGCGAGGCGGGCGGTGGCGCCCAGCACGAGCGAGGCGACGGGCCGTACCCCCAGGAACGCGACGGCCCACAGCGCCGAGACGCGGCCGCGGTCGTCGTCGCCGACGCCCATCTGTATGGACGTGCTGGCCTCGGTGTTCGCCGCCAGGAACCCGCCGCCGGCCACGGCGAGCGCCACGAGGACGGCGACGGTCCCGCTCAGCGTCGCCAGGCCGGCCAGCCCGAGCGCCATGAGGAGGCAGCGGGCGGCGAGGCGAGCAGGGGTCGTCCGGAGCGACGGCGACGTCGCGAGCACGACGGACACCGCCCCGAACCCGAACGCTCCGACGAGAGCCCCGGCGAACGCGTCCGATCGCCCGAGGACGTCGGTGCACAGTTCGGGCCCGAGCGTCGTCACGGCGTCGGACGCCATCGAGACGCCGGCGACCACGGCGAACGCCGCCACGAGGATGGGTTGGCGCCGCACGAGCCGGACGGCGGAGGCCAGCGTGACCGGGCCCGTGGGCGCCCGGCGGGGCGGGCCGGGGGAGCGTGCCCACCGCAGTCCCACGACCAGGCCGAGGAAGCTGAGCGCGTTCAGGGCGAACGCCCAGGTCAACCCGAGACCGGCGACGACAGCGGCGCCGACCAGGGGCCCGATGACGCGGGCGAGGTTGTAGCTGGCCGATTCGAGCGCCATCGCCCGGCCGACCTCGTCGGCGGGGACGAGACCCGTGACCAGCGCCTTCATGGCCGGCGTGGCAAACGCCGTCGCCACACCGGCGACCAGCGCCACGACCGCGGCCGTCGGGACCGAAGCCAGGTCGAGCCCGGACAGCAGCGCCAGCAGCCCGCCGAGCGCGGCGCTCACCCCGGCGGCGACCGAGGACAGACGTCGCCGGTCCATCCGGTCCGCCGCCCGGCCCGACCACGGCGCCAGGATGCCGACGGCGGCGAACTGGCTGAAGCCCATGACCCCGACCCAGAACGTGTCGCCCCCTGTGCGCCGGTACGCGAACACGCTGAGGGCGATGTTCTGGACCCACGTCCCACAGTTCGAGACCAGGTTCCCGGCCAGGAACGCGGCCAGCGGTCGGTGCCGGAGGGCAGCGAGGTTGGCGCCCCTCACGGTGTGGCGACGTGGGGCACCTCGACCCACCCTCGGTCGAAGGGTGTCGTGAAGTGGTTCTCCACCTGCAGGTGGGTGATCAGCCAGCGGCCGCCGGCGACGGACGGTTCCCGGCGGAACGCCACGTGGTAGGCGCCGGAGATCCACAGCGGCGTGGTTCCCCGGTACGTGCAGGCCTGGAAGTAGGTCCAGTCGCCCCGGGCGGTGCGGGTGGCCGCTGCGCCGTCGCCGGCCAGCACGATGCGGCCGCCGGTGAGGTGGTGGACGGCGAACGGCATGCGCTCGTGGTTGCGGTCGAACTTGGGGATCAGCGCCTCCCGGCCCACGGCCGCCCATGCCGGGTTGCCGTGCGCCCCGACGCTCTCCCACCGCCCGTCCTCGGTGAACAGCGCAGCGACCTGGTTCCCCTTGTCCGTCGGATGGTCGCAGGCGACGTGGTAGGAGACCATCAACGCCTCGATCGCCCGCTCGTCCCCGATGTCGCCCAGCGCGGCCCGCAGGGCACCGACCTCGGCCTCCAGTGCTGTCACTGCCGAACGGTCGCGGCCGGCAGCCGGCGAGCCCTCAGTGGGCACCGGGCGCCAGTTCGACCGGCACCTCGGGGAGCGATGCCTCGGCCGCCGCCAGCCCGGCGGTGTAGCTGTCGAGGATCCACGAGCTCATCTGTGGGATCGTCGCCTCCAGCCACGACAGCGGGCCCCGGGGCGCGAACCGGGACCGGTAGCCCCGCTGGAGGGCCCGCAGCGTGGTCTGGTCCTGGGTGATGGCCACCTTCTTGCGGGCCTGCTGGGCGGCGTAGGCCTCGGCGAACCCCTCCTCCTCGACCGCGACCTTCGGGTAGAGGTCGACGCGGCGGAGGGCGATCTCGTCATGGGCGACCGGCAGCACGAACGAGAGCGACACGAACGTCGGCTGCAGGATGGCGAACAACAGCGGGGGCACCGAGGCGAACATCACCCGCTTGCGCTGCTCGTCGCCGAGGCCCGGGATGGCGGCCGTCAGCCGGGCACCGGACACGTTGTCGAGGCTGGCGTCCTCGGACACGAGGTAGGTCGGGTGCATGACCTGCCCGTCGCCCCGCTCGAAGTCGCAGAACCGGGCGTTCGTCGCCGGCGCCGCCTCGTGGACGCCCTTGTGCACGTAGGCCGTGTGGTACGGCTCCAGCGCGTTGTCGTGGTGCAGCTTCCAGTTCCAGCCCAGGCCCGTGCGCGTGGAGCCGGGCATGGCGGACAGGTCCGGGAGGCCGAACGTGGTCAGCTCGGCGTCGAGCTTGCCGAGCGTCGGGGCCAGCGGGGTGGCGTCGTCGTCGAAGTTGACGAAGACCAGGCCGTGGAACACCTCGGACCGCACCGAGGGCAGCGCCACGGTGGCGCGCAGCGTCTCGACCGGCGTGGTCTCCTGCATGGTGGGCGCCGCCGCCAGGCGCCCGTCGAGGTTGTAGACCCAGCCGTGGTACGGGCAGGTCAACCGCTTGGCCTTGACGCAGCCGGCGTCCTCGCCGAGCGCGGCGAGCCCGTCGAAGAGCGGGTGGCCCCGGTGCTGGCAGGTGGCCGACAGCACCCGCACGTCGCCGTCGGCGCCCCGCACGACCAGGAGCGGCTCGTCGACGACGGTGAGCGCGAGCACGTCGCCGGGCTCCGGCACCTCGTTCTCGTGGGCGATGCACAACCACTCGCGGGAGAACACGGTGTGCTTCTCGAACTCGAAGACGTCGGGGTCGACGTAGGCGGAGCGCGGCAGCAGGCGGGCGCCCGCCACCGGGTCGGCGCACCCTTCGGCGTCGGCGAGCAGGCGGCGGCCGGCAGCCAGGGCGAAGGGCGGGATCGGGAGCGTCTGCGTGGTACTCACGCCCTTCTTGTATACAAGACTCGTTTCGGAGGAGCGTCGGACGCGTAACGGGGCCGCGGCCGGCGCCTGTCCAAAACCTGTCGACCGCTCACCGGGAGCAGCCCTACGGCGAAAGAGTCCCGTGGGGCAACGGACCCAGATCCGTAATGGGAGGGAAACTCTGGGATCGGCGCGCTCGTATACAACATGCCGCACAGTCCCCGCCGTTCGGGCGGTGGCCCGGGACTTCCTCGCAAGGAGAACGATGCGCTTCCGGACACCCCTGGCCCGCGGCACCGCCGTGGCTCTGACACTGGCACTGCTCGCCGCCTGCGGCGACGACGACACCGCCTCGTCGGACGACGACGCCGGCGGGGATGGCGGCAGCACCAGCGAGCTGGCCGCCGCGTGCCCCGAGACAGTCGCCGTGCAGACCGGCTGGTTCCCCGAGGCCGAGTACGGCCCGCTCTACCAGGTCATCGGCGAGGACGGCGAGATCGACGGCAGCGCCGGCGCCTACCGCGGCGAGATCGGCGACAGCGGCGTCACGTTCGAGGTGCGGGCCGGCGGTCCGTTCCTCGGCAACACGCAGGCGTCCGCCCAGCTCTACCTCGACGACAGCCTGACGATGGCGCTGATCGACACGGACGAGGGCATCGAGAACATCGAGGAGGCGCCGACCACCGCGGTCGTCAGCTACATGCAGGTGCCACCTCAGGCGATCATCTTCGATCCGGACACCTACGACTTCCAGGAGATCGGCGACGTCGGCGAGAGCGACGCCACCGTGCTGGTGTTCGAGGGCTCGACCTACCAGCGGTGGCTGATCGGCGCCGGCCTCATCCGCGAAGAGCAGATGGACGGCTCCTACACCGGCGCCCCCGACCAGTTCGTGTCGTCCCAGGGCGAGGCGGTCCTCGGTTCGGGCTATGCCAGCCTCGAGCCGTACACGTTCACCCAGCTGCCCGAGTGGGGCAAGGCCCTGGAGGCGATGCTGCTCTACGACGCGGGCTACCCGATCTACGGCTCCAGCATCGCCGTGCGCACCGACCAGCTGGAGGACGACCGCGAGTGCCTCGAGCTGCTGGTTCCGATCCTCCAGCAGTCGATCATCGACTACATGGCGGACCCGGCGGGGGTGAACCAGGTGATCGTCGACCTGAACACCGAGATCGGCGACTTCTGGCAGACGACGATCGAGCAGAACGACTACGCCCACGACGCCCTGGCGGGCTTCGGCACCTTCGCCGACGGCACGGACGGCGTGCAGGGCTCGTTCGACGCCGACCGGATGCAGGAGATCCTCGACACGGTCGTCCCTGTGCTCGAGGAGACCGGCAGCGACGTGCCGGACGACATCGCCTGGGAGGACTTCGCGACCAACGAGTTCCTCGACACCTCGATCTCGGCGGGCGTGAGCGCCCCCGGGCAGTAAGGGCGACGTGCCCGCCACGCTCGGCACCTTCGAGGTGGGCGCGGCCGGCCGGGGCGACCCGGCCGGCGCCGCCCGCGCCCGCCTCGACACGGCCATGGCCGAGGTCGGCGCCTGCTACGTGCGCGACCCCGCCCTGTCGCCGGCCCTGCTGGCCGGGTTCGCCGAGGCGACCGCCGCGTTCTTCCGGCAGCCGGCGGGCGACAAGCTCGCCCTGTCGGCCCGCGGCCCCGGGACGTTCGGCTACCGCCCGGCCGGCTCCGGTGCCTACGCCGCCGCCGCCGGCACGGTGGCCGCGTCCCGTGACCGCTGCGAGCTGTTCAAGGTCGGCGCCGGCACCCCGGGCGACTCCGGGGGCGACGGCGCCGCCGGCGGCCCCGCCGGCTGGGGCGCCGCCGCACCGGCCATGCGCTCCGCCTGGCTGGCGGCCTACGCCGCGTTCGAGCAGACCGCCGCAGCCGCCGCCGACCTGCTGGCGGCCGCCGCCGGGCCGGCCGACCCGGGCGTCGCCCGATGGATGGGTGGGCACGCCTCGAACCTGGCCGTCAACTGGTACCCGGGCGACGATGCCGAGCCGTCTGGGCCGTCCCAACCGACCGACGAGGGCGGCCTGCGCGGCGCGCACACCGACTTCGGGCCCTTCACCCTGCTGCACCACCCCGGCGGCGTCGACGGCCTGGACATCGAGGTCGACGGCCACTGGGTCGCCGCCCCGCCCCGCCCCGGGCACCTGATCCTGCTGCTCGGCGACCTCCTGCCGTTCGCCACCGGCAGGCGCTGGCGGGCGCCGCGCCACCGGGTCAGCGCCCCGAGCGCGTCGGGCGAGCGCATGTCGGTCGTGTTCTTCGTGTTCCCCGACCCGACGACGATCGTCACCCCGGCCGGCGGCGGCCCCGCCGAGGCCGTCGCAGCCGGCGCGTTCGTCGCCGAGCGGCTGGACCGGGTGTACACGTGAGCACGGGAGCGGAAGGGTCACCCCGCATCGTCGTGCCGAAACGACCGCCGGTGTGGGAGCCTCGGTGCCGTGAAGCGAGTTGACGCACCCGGCAGCCTGCGCAAGGACGTCGTCGACGAGCTCCGCCGGCGGGTCCTCGTCGGCGAGCTGCGGCCGGGCGATCGGTTGGGCGAGGCGGCGCTGGCCGAGGAGCTGGGCGTGTCCCGCGTCCCCATCCGCGAGGCGTTCCGCATCCTCGAGTCCGAAGGCCTACTCGAATGGGTGCCGCGGCGCGGCGTCCGGGTCGTCGGCACCGACACGTCCGAGGCCGAGGCGGTCGAGGAGATCCGACTGGCGCTCGAGCTGATCGCCGTCCGGTTCGTGGCCGACCGCCGCGACGAGACGCTGACCGACGAGCTGCAGGCGTTCCTCGACGAGGGCGACAAGGCGATCGCCGACAACGACCTCGTCGCGCTCGGCGGGCTGAACCGCCGCTTCCACCTGCTCCTGGCCGAGGGGACGGGCAGCCCGCTGCTCACGCGCCTGCTCGAGACCGTGCGTCTGCGGTCCGACCAGCTGCGTTCCCCCACCGACGACCGGCGCGTCCACTCGTCGTGGCGGGACCACTCGTCGATCGTGCGCCACCTGCTCGAGGGCAACACCCCGGCGGCCGAGGCCCGCATGGAGGCCCACCTCGTCGGCCACCGCCACCTGACCCGCGCCGACGCCGCCTCGTAGGCGGGCCGCCTGCTCCCTTGGCGGGACGGCCGGTCGGCGGGGTCGGGTCAGAGCACGAGCAGCTCGCCGTCCGTCTCCACCGCGACGACCGTGCCGCGCAGGCGGCGCCCCAGGTAGGGGGCGCGGCGGGCCTCCTCGCCCGTGCCCAGCACGAGGTTGTGGGTGACCGTCGGGTCGACGAGAACGCGGCTGGGGCGCAGGCGATCGAACGTGCCGAACACCGCGGCCGGCCCGGTCGTCACCTTCGGGACCAGGGCCGCGAGCCCGCCGTCGACCTCGTCCGCCAGTGCCAGCAACGTCCCGAGCAGCGTGGCGGCCACGTCGAGTCCCGGGCCGTCGTGGCCGCGCACGGGCGCGCGGTGGTCGGTACCGATCATCGTGACCCGGTCGAGGGCGCCGACGAGCGACGCCCGGTCGGGGTCGCCGGGCACCGGAGGGCGGACGTGCAGCGCCGCGGCGTGGCCCCCGTCGATGCGGAGCAGGAAGTGCGGCGACGTCTGGGCGGTCACCCCCGGGGCGGCCAGCATGAGGTCGAGGCGACCGGCCGACGTGGCGTGGCGGAAGTGCAGCGGCCCGCCCCGGTCGGCGAGCACGCCCGCGATCGACTCCTCGTCACCGCAGAACACCGCCACCCGCAGGCCGGCCTCCCACGTGGCGTCCAGGTTGCGCCGCAGCTCCGGGTCCCCGGAGAAGAACCGCACGACCGGCGGCCACGTGGCCCGCAGCTCCGGTGCGTGGCGGGCCAGCCAGCCGGCGAACCCCTTCGAGCGGTCCCGGGGCACGGTCAGTACCGGGAACACCTGCGGGAACCGCACGGCAGCGAACCGGGCAGCCACCTCGGCCGGCGAGCACGGGGCCACCCGATCCCAGGAGTAGGCGACGTTCACGTGGGCCGCGCCACCGGCCAGCGTCCGCCACCGGTCGCCGGCCCGGACGCCCCAGTCCGGCACCGGCCAGTTCTGGTCGCCGTCGTAGAGACCGGGCAGCACCCACAGGTGCCGACCGTCGCAGGCGCCGATCGTCGGCGTGGGACCGCCACCGGCGGGCGCCGCCTCGACGATGCCCCGCTCCCCGGTGAGCGGGTCGAGGACGTCCGAGAACCTGATCACACCCGCGTGTCTACCCGGCCGGCCCGACAGGCAGGGCACGTCAGTCGAACCCGTCGGCGGTGGCGGTGAGAAAGCAAAGACCGGGGAACCCACACCGTTCGGCGACCTCGCAACGAGACGGCGGTCGGCTCCGCAAGTCGTAGTAGCTCGACGGCGACACCTGCGAGCCCGCCAGCCGTTGCCCGTCGTTGGCTCACCTGGCCATCCGATGGTCGGTGTCATCCGGCTGTGTTGGGCCCATTCGAGGCATGGGCGGGCGCGGTCGAAGATGGTGTTGTAGCGGCGAGCGGTGATTGGCATGCCGTCGTGTCGGCGGAAGGTGGGGTCGTCGGGGTGGTGGGCGCTGCGGGTGGTGGCGTGGTGGTGGAGGAGTCGGGTGAGGGTGGGGGAGAGGGGTCGTTCGCGGTCGCTGGTGTTCTTTCTCGGATAGCCAGACGGTGGAGCGGCGGGTGTCGATGTCGCCGAGGCGGAGGTTGAGGGCGCCTTGGCGGCGGGCGCCGGTCTCGAGGTGGAAGCGGAGGTCGAGGAGGTCGAGGAGGTCGAGGTCGGGGTCGTTGCTGGTGGTGCGGATGGCCTCGATGAGCCCCGCCAGCTCCGCGGTTGTCGCAAGACGCCGGTAGGTCAGACCGAGCGCTCGTGGAATCGGCAACAGGACTGCTGCGAGAGCATGCGCACCGCAGTCGGACCTCCGCCGCGGCCGCCTTGCGAACCCGCGACGTGATTAGCCGGGGACTCGTGGCCGCCGTCGCACCTCCATCTCCCTGACCGCCGTGTCGAGGTCATGCGATCGGGTCCGGCGCTCCTGGCTGTTGTGCCGGATGGCGTACCTGTTTGCCGTGTTGGAATGAGGCGATGTAGTCCGCTGCTGGGTGGCCGGAGCGGGCGATCGATGCGAGGAATGCGTCGCGGTCGTAGTTGACGCGGTGGTGTTCGATGCGGTGTCCGTGTCGGTCTGTGTGGAGGATGGCGTAGCTGGCCCGCAGGTCGTCGGTGATCGGGTTGCTGACGCTGCCGAGGTTCACCGCCCGAATGTCGCCCACGATCCGGTCGGTCGGTTGGTGTGTGTGGCCGGCGAAGACGAGTTGGGCGTCGCTGCCTGCCAGGTCGCGTCGGAGGTTGTCCTCGCTCCGTTGTGGGGTGATGCCGTCGCCGTCGTCTCGACCCGGTGAGGCGTGGACGCCGAGCACCCTGGTTCCGTCGGGCAACGTCAGGCGCAGTTCGAGGGGGAGGTCGCGCAACCAGTCGAGCCAGCCGGTGGCTGCGAGGGCTCCGGCGGTCCAGGCGAACGAGCGCTGGATCACTCCGTAGAGCGGAAGCAGCTCGGGCTCGGCGAGGACATCGTCGGCGTGGGGCGGCGGTCGGTCGTCTGTCAGCACGTAGCGCTCGGTGTTGCCCCGGGTGATCTGCACGTCGGGCAGGTTGGCGAGCAACTTGAGCGTCGGGACGGGATCGGGACCGAGTGCGACGAGGTCACCCAGCGCCCACCACCGGTCGACGCCCCGCGTGGTGGCGTCGTCGATCACGGCCTCGAGCGCTTGGCGGTTGCCGTGGATGTCCGACACCAGAGCGATCCTCACCCCGAGAGGCTTGCAGACGACCTGCCCCGAAACGCAGGCTCAGTGATCTCGGTCGCGCTCCCTTGGGATTGAGGGGCGGCAGCTCCCTGTGACATAGCTCCGCGCCATCGTTCGGTGCCATCGGCTCGACGGCGCTGGCTGCGAGACTGGCCGCGTGGCTGGCGATCCGGTTCGGGCTGATGATGGTGAGCTCCGTGGACGCCAGGTAGCGGGGCGTGCGAGGTACGACAGCGTTCTGTGGCGTCGCATCTCTGACAGCGAGTGGTGGCGTTGGTTGGTTGGGCCGTCCGCCTATGTCCTCGTCGCTGTTGGCGTGGCGATGACCCTCTTCGACATGGAGCTGGGCCAGAGCATCTTCGTCGCCGGATCGACCGTCGTGGCCGTTGTGGTCTCCTTACGACTGGCGACTCGTCGCGCAACATCGGGGGAGAGCAGCTAGCGCCCCGTGGCGAACTGCAAGTTGGGGCACGATGGGGCGATGGCGGCTTCCGACTCCACGACGACGGTCAGCGACCTTGGACACGGATGACTTCAAGCGCGCTGCATGTCGCCAGTGTCTCGGGACAGCCCCACCCACAACCGGCACTGAGCGGCCACCACTGCGACTGGCAGCGCCCGCGAACGGATGTTAGGGACGGGCTGTGAGCAGCAGCTCGCCACGGAGATGAGCGCAGTCGGCAACTACCCTGGAAAGCCGCAGCAACGAGGCCTATCGAGGAGAGGAGAGCCGTGGCAACGAAACGGAAGGTCAAGCGGATCTCCTCTCACTTCAAGCTCGACGGAGATCAGTCAACGTTCGAGTTCGTCGACGTGGCCCTCAACTCGGACTCGCCGTTCTTCCTCGACCCCCGGGCCTTTCGAGCCCTTCGGAGCGACTGGGGCGAACTCTGCGTCTCGCTGCTCCAGAGTTTCTTCGACGCGGTTATCTCGCGCATCCAGTCTGGTGATCATGCCGGAGCCCGACAGCTGCTGGGCTCGCTCAGCGAGCCGAACGAGACGCACCTCGGGCTCAGCAAAGGCAAGCCGGCCGGTCGCGGCATGGGCCGCGGGCTAGCGGAGGACATGTGGGAAGCCCTGAGCACGAGCGACGCCGCCGCCACTGGGCTGTTGCAGGACCTTGAGGACACGGTCCTGTTCATCGACGGCATCGGTCACGACCGAATCTCCGACATCACGACCAACATTGTGCGCCAGCCGCTGATCGAGTTCACACGGGACGCAGCCGCCTACTACGGCATACCGCTCGCTAAGGATGTCGCCTCAGCGCGCTGCTGGAACTCCAGTCTTCAGAGGTGGGAGGTCGGCTACGTCGACCTCCCGAAGGTCAAGACGGGTCCGCTCATCTTGGTGCCGAAGTGTCTCGTTCGCCGACGTCCAACCTTCGACCCGGGCGAGTACCTCGATCATCACATTCTGCCAATCCTGCAAGAGGAGGAATTGCAGGCCGCGAGTTCGTTGGTCGAAGTGCTCAAGGACGGGAGGAGACGGGTTACCAAGAACGCCATCAAGGCGAAGTACGGGCGGAGCAAGAAGGTCGCCCGAGAGGTGACAACCAAGCACCCCGACGCGCTTAACCGCTATCGCAGCCAGTCGGCGACTCGCCGACAGCCGCCGAGCCATCGTGAGCTCGCCGACATCCTCGACATCGAGCCGCCGGATTGGGATCGTCTCCTCGCAGCGGTGCTCGCCACATCCTCGGGTAAGGCACATGCCGACACGTACCACCGAGCGGTTCAGGCGCTTCTCTCGGCGCTGCTCTACCCGAGTCTCGTGAATCCTGTGCGCGAGTTCCCGATCCACGACGGGCGTAAGCGCATTGACATCACGTTCACAAACGAGGCGCAGCAGGGCTTCTTCGCTTGGGTGAACGACAAGGTGGTCCCAGCGCCCTACGTCTTCGTAGAGTGCAAGAACTACGGCACAGAAATCGCCAACCCCGAGCTCGACCAGATCGCCGGCCGCTTCTCCCCACAACGTGGGCAACTAGGGATCGTCTGCTGCCGAATGTTCAAAGATCGACAACTGTGGGCTCAGCGCTGCAAGGATACGGCCAACGACAGACGTGGCTTCATACTCACGCTCAGCGACGAGGACTTGACGACCCTCGTCGAAGAACGCAAGACAACGGCAACGCTCTGGGAGTATCGGTTGCTGCGAGCGCACCTCGACGCACTGGTCATGTGAGATGACTGCGGCAGCGACCGCGTCGGCCAGCCACGACGAGCGAGACCTTCGATGCACTGATGGGCGCCACCTATACGGTCAACATCAGAGAGCACGCAAGCGACCCAGACCACGCTGGTCGACCTGGAAAGCTGAAAGTGCCTCTCAGGCGCACAGAACAGCATGAGCCGACTGCGGCGGACCCGCACCGAGGGCGATCGCGAGTCGGTGCCGGCCGCCTCCCGGGCGCACCGAATGGGTGCTCCCGAGTGCTCAGGGTCCGCAGCGTCGATCACGGTGCGTAGCCGGCGACGCGGAGGGCGGGCGCGCGGATCAACTCGATCTGGTTGCCTCGGAGCCGCTGGCCGACGAGCGCGTACGCGCCGCTATGTGCGGGTGATGTGACCCGCTGGGCCTCGATGTTATGGGCGGTCGCCAACTCGGAGCTGCTACGCCTCGAGTCGCTGGAACCCGAGGGGCGGTGTCGGCGGGGCGACGCGACAGTCTCACTCACCTCGCGTTCACCACGGACTTCGCCGTCGCTCCATGACAAAGGGTTGCTGGGTCCGGAGGTCTGGCGTGCTTGACGCGAATCTCCCAGGGTTTCGTTAGGGGCAGTCGTGTGTCCCGGGTTTCGCGCGGTCAGCTGGCTTGCCTCGGAGGAGTCCGAGGACCGCCGGGGAACCTGCGGGCCGCCACAACGAGGCAACTCACGCCGGCCGGTCCTGACATTCGCAGCAATCATCTCGTTCCACTGTCAGTTCCAGATGTGGCGCGACAGCATGCAGCTCAGGGACGACGTGCACGGCTGGCGCCCGGTCAGCATGACTATCCGTCGGTTCGAGAGGCCCGGCTATCGAGATCCTGCTGTGACACGTCTAAGCATACGTTCGGTGTATGCGATGGCAAGTATGAACACCGCGGTACGGGTTATCCAGCGACGAAATCTGCGGTCCTTCTCACGGTCATCGAAAATCGACGGAAGAGATACGCATCCATCGCCTATCGGCTCGGGATCCATCAGTGAACCTGGCTCGGTGATTGCCGGGAGCCCCGAGCCCTCCCGTGTCATTGCTCGGAGATGCACGAGGTGTCGGTTGAGGTTTGCCAACGCGGGTCTAAGTTCACCGGGTCGCACCTTGGCTGATACCGATACGAGGCGCTCGACGGCTCCAAGAACACTGCGCGCAACATCGACGACCTCGGGTTCGTCACAAATGAGGTGGATCTCGGTGTAAGCCTCAACGACGGCCGACCCGAGAATTGGTAGCCGCCCCAACGTTTGTGCGAGGTGCTCTCGTCCCAGGCCTGCTACAGGGAGGCGATCGATCGCGGCAGCCGCCATCTGAGCTTCAACAGCTGCCGCCCACAGCCTTGCTACTGCGCGTGTTAGCGAGGCCTGTCGCACTGAGACTTCGTTAGCCTCACGCTCGGCTTCCGACGCTGCCATGTCCCACCGACGCTGAAGGAAGGCAGCGCCGATGGCCGCCAGACCACCTGCTAGTCCGCCTCCAATGCCGCCGATCAGTCCCGCCGCCACAGCGTCCATGGACCAAGTGTGACCGATGAACCGAACCCGACTGCCTGGTTCGTGTGAACAATCAATACCAGAACGCAGAATGCAGAAGCCTTCTACCGGTCCAGAGCCCATCGGTGCTAGGCGCCGGCGTGTCGAGCGCACGGGTCGGGCTCTGGCGGTAGGGCTTGTCACTGGGCCGGCGGCGTTCGTGGCGGCGTGGGTGGTCGGCGGGGCTCGGACGCCGGGCTACTCCCACGTGCACGACGTCATCAGCCGTACCGCCGGGCCGGGGCACCGCAGCGGCACCTGATGACCGCGGGGTACGTGGCCTACGCCGTAGGCGCCGGCGCGGGATCGCTGGCCCTGCGACGAGTGCTGCCCAGGGCCAGCCTGGGCAGCTGCGGCTATGAGCGCCCTCGGCGCCGCTGGGTCGCTCTATGCAGGACCGAGTGTCCGGGGACAGTCTCACTCACCTGGCATTCACCACCGGGTTCGAGATCGGCAATTGATACGTCGGGCTTGCGAGGGGAGCGCTCCCGGGCGACTCGCGGTGCTACTTGGCGCCATCCAGCCTTTGGTCACAGTCCGTGCTCTTCGCAGATCTCGGCGGCCAGCGACGGTAGGTCAGGGAAGAGGTAGGCGCGGGTTATACCGAGGAAGCGGACGTGGGCACGCAATCGTTGCTTGGCATCCGACGGCACCGTGTAGCGCCGCAACCAGGTGTCCGCGCCCGGCAGGCCATCCATCGGCTCGGGCGTGGCGTGCACCGAAAAGGCTCCCTGCTGGACCTGCATGCGGGGGTCTGCCTCGATCGTGAGTGCAGCGGCTGCGCGTTCGTTGGGCAGGCTTCGAGTCTTGAACGCTGGCTCGAGCAGCGGCCGCAACCGCCCAGCGTCGAGAGGATAGAGGAGCGGCTCAAGGCCCTGGGCCTCATTCATATCCCCCGGGCAGAGTGACCAGAGACAACCGTCCACAGCGTCATACGAGGGGTCTTCGACAGCGAAGAACAGCGCAATCAATGCCGACCACGACCAGTCGAGCAGGCGGGTTGGCAAGCCGTAGTGCTGCATCAGGGACAACCATGACGGGAAGTCGTCCGGCGCTGGGGTACGCGAGTGCCGCACCCCGGCACGAGCACGGAAATACGTCGTCATCGACCGCTCGCGGTCGACGGCGAGGCCACGCATGACGGCGGGCTTGAGCTCCCAGCTATGGTCGGCACACCCTCGGAACCACCAGCGCCGCCCCAGTCCTACGCGTAGAGCCTCAACGATGGCAGTGAGGTCATCGATCGTTGAGATAGTTCTCCCGGTTTCGCCCACGATGGCGACGTTAGGCCAGGCGTCGAGGCCTTACGTCCGGACGCGGGATGTTGTCGAGGTGTGCGTTGCGGGTTCGAAGCACAAACCGAAGTCGTACCCCATGACCGGCGTCACGGTCGATCTTGTCGCGGATATCATCCGCCGTCACTTCAGCTTCGGCACCGCCGCATTGGCTTCCCCACCCCGCTGGCCTCGTCACACATAGCCGCAACCGCCGGCTAGCGCGACTTGCGCGACAGATCCGGCAGATCTCGCTTGCCTGCTGCACTATTGGCGGGTCCTGGTTTCCGCCGGCTGGGTGGGCTAGAGCTTCCTGTCCGGGGGTTGAGGTTGCAGATCCACCTCGTTGGAGGGGTGGTGGTGGACCCTGTGGTTCCTTCCACAGATCCAGAGGAGCCCACCACCGT
>Ga0193742_1000260_pt1 | contig 38317 bp, 55 predicted proteins | sample L2c1metaG_FD_165511 | JGI IMG/M metagenome (GOLD analysis project Ga0193742, IMG submission 165511) | Soil microbial communities from a riparian zone of the East river system, Colorado, United States - L2c1 | ecosystem: Environmental > Terrestrial > Soil > Riparian zone | place: USA: East River... | reverse complement strand
AACTGGCGGAGATCATTGCCACACTGCTCCCTATCCTCATCCCCATCATCACAGCCACCACGAGGTTCGCGACACAGCTCCTGTCATTCCTCGCACCTGCCATCCGGGTGATTGTCAGTGTGGTGGGTACGGTCGCCAGCGCGTTCCTGGGATTCGTCAATGGTGTGCTGAACGCCGTAGTGATCCCAGCCATTGAAGCGATCTCAGCGCTCTTCCGGGGAGACTTCCGCACCGCTTTCCAGGGTGCGCGGACCATTGTGACCACGATCGGTAATGCCATCATCACATTTTTCCGGGCCCTGCCGGGGCGGGCGCTGAGTGCACTGTCCGCGCTCTCCCCGAATCTCGGAGGCGTGGCCACGCGGGCACTCAGTCTGTTCTCCCGTGCTGTCAGCCTGGGATTCAGCAACGCATTGTCAGTTGTCCGCTCCTTCCCCGGACGCGCACGCAGCGCAATGCTGGGTCTGGCTGGCCTGCTGGTTGGCTCAGGTGCGGCACTCATCCGGGGATTCATCCGGGGGGTTCAGTCCATGGGCAACGCAGCGGTGAGCGCAGCACGGGGCATCATCAACAGCGTCCGGAATATCTTCCCCTTCTCACCCGCCAAGGAAGGGCCCTTCTCCGGTCGCGGCTATACCACGTACTCAGGTGTGGCACTGATGGAGGGATTCATGGAAGGCATCCGCAAAGCCGCTCCCGGTCTTGAGCGCGGCCTCTCCTCCACACTCGCGGGCATCAGCAGCTCCGCAGGGCTCACTCCCGTACTGGCAGGTGCGGCAGGAACGGGCGCAGGCGCAGCGGCCACCATGGGGAGGCAGTTCGGCATGCCGACCACCACCGTGGCCGCACCTGTGGTGAACGTGAGCATTGGCAATAAGGCCATTACCGAGTTCATTGATGTGCGAGTTGTGGACAAGGCCCGTGCGCGCGAGCGCGAACTAGCGCAGGGGATCCGCCGATGACGACCACGCTCACCACCAACGCCACCCGGGCTGATGTGCTGCTGTACACCACCACAGCCCCGGCTCAGTCCACCGTCAGTATCACGCGGCTGAACCCTGACGGCACAGAGACAATCCTCCTTGTCGAGCACGTCATGCTGTGCGGGGAGAATTATTTCTACGACACCACGGTGCCACTGGACGTGGCAGTCTCCTACCGCATCCACACCCTGCCCGATGACGTAACCACGGTCGTCGGTCCCGTGACCGTACCGGGGCAGGGATTCATCTGGCTGGGGGATCCGCTGCGCCCATGGGCGAACCTCCAGCTGGATCTGTGTGCCGCCGGCACACCGTGCGGACCGGATCCGGTGCCGTGCCTCTCCTTCATGCGCTGGGGTACCGAGACACGGGCTGTGGATGCGAACCTGATCCCCATCCTCAACCGCGAGCGTCCTGCCGACATCTACGCCAGACGTAAGGACGTAACGGTTTCCACCTTCAGGTTCCTCTCTCGGCATGGGGATGACTGCGCGTGTATCGAGGGCATTCACGCGCTCTTCACCGCAGGCGGTCCCGTGCACATCCGCATTCCGCCTGAGTACTGCATCCCTGACCGGACGTACCAGCCGCTTGATCTGGATATGGCCTATCTGACTGGGACCATCGATCAGCGCAAACCGTGGCGGATGTGGGACGTACCACTCATTGCTGTGGACACTCCGCCCGGCGTACCGCAGGGAGTCTTCGATATCACGTGGTGCGACGTGAATGAGGATTTCGCCACCTATGCTGATCTCACCGCAGGCGGGTTCCAGTGGGGTTCGGTTGTAGAAGGCGCGGCGACAGAGGTTGCACCACTGATGGGATTCGGTGGCGGAGGATACGGTGACGGACCCTATGGAGACTGATCATGGCAATCGTTCTACCCACCGCTGGACAGCTGAACTGGGACGCGCCGCTGAACCTGGCGGTCTCCCAGCTTGGCGGTAATCCTGCGCCTGATGACCAGGGATACAACACGTGGACGTATGACCCGGTCAATGCGGGCACCACCACCACAGCCGTATCCGGCACGCTGTACCTGTGCCGTATGCCCGTGCGGCAAGGGGTCACCCTCTCCCGTCTGGACTGGGTGACCTCCGGCACTATCGCCTCTGGTGTAGTAGCAGGGCAGAATTTCGTGGGCATCTACAGCCCTGCCGGTGTACGGCTCGCACAACTGGGGGTGGACGTGGCGATCACAACCACAGGGCTTAAGCAAAGCGCTCTCACCCCCTTCGCTGCCCCGACTCCCTTCGTATGGGCATTCTTTCTTTTCAACGCCACGACTCCGCCTTCACTGGTGCGTGCTACGACGCTGACTGCCACCCCCAATATGGGTCTGCCGGTGAGCACGGCTCGCGTGTGTATCAACGGAACCGGCCGCACATCCGCACCTGCGAACATCACCCCCGCATCCAACGTGCTGGCCGGCGGTATCACCGCTACCGCTGGTCTGGCTGCGTAATGCTGCCTACCTCAGCTCTCTACCGGGCGGCTCTCCCCATGCCGCACAGGCGTGAGACGTGGCTGCGTGTTTTCCATGGTGGAGCTGAGGTCACCCCCGGCGGTAGCGAGGGGGTACCCATCACCGCAGGATCCGTGTCCGCATCACTCAACGGACGCGTCACCCGCTCCGCCACCTTTGCCACTGACGCGTCCTTCTTCCCTCGTCTGCCCACTGACCTGCTCTCGCCGTACCGTGCGGTGGTGCAGATCTGGACTGGCATTGGCTACGGGGACGGGACTCGTGAGCTGTTCCCGGTCTTTACAGGACGTATCCAGGACGCGACGCTGAACGGAGAAGGGGAGGTCACTTTCCGGGGCGACGATCTGGCGTCGGACGTGATCGGCATGCGATTCGAGCGGCCGGCCAACACTATCCCAGGTAACAGCATTGTCTCGGAGATCCAGCGGTTCATCCTCCAGGTACTCCCCGCAGCGACCTTCGCGGCCAATGACGTGATCGATCAGGCCACGCCTCGTCTCATCTGGGACGACGACAGGGGGAAAGCTCTCGATGAGCTGGCAGCAGCTGTCCAGGGACGGTGGTACGCGCTGGGTGACGGCTCATTCGCGGTGCGCCGCTACCCCTACCAGGGAGGTACCGTTGTCCTCAGCCTCAGTGATGGGACCCCTGACCTCACAGGTGGAGGGCTGATCACAGATGCGTCCGTGACCATCTCGCGGGATGGTGTGGCCAACTCGGTTACGGTCATCTCGGAACGTATTGACGGCTCACCTCCCATCCTCGCGACTGCGCGCGATATCCGTGAGGATTCGCCCACTGAATGGGGTGATCTCTTCGGCAGGATCGCGATCACCGTCAGACCGCAGACACCCCTGTCCGTCAGCTCCGCCGGACTCCTCGCTGTGGATCAGCTGGGTGCCGTGCTGGCGCTGGCTGAGCAGTGGAGTGTGAGCATAGTCCCTGACGCAGCCCTCGAGCCGGGGGATACCGTGGATGTGTCCTACCGGGGACTGGTCACCCGCCAGATCATCGACTCCATTACCTACCCGCTGACAACTGCTGGCACAATGACCCTTGGCATGCGCGGTATCCAGCCTGATCTGTCCGGTCAGCTGCTGGACAGGACTACTGAGGTAGGGACGGTCGAATAATGGACGAGACATCCCCCCTCAAACTGCCTTACCCCGAGTGCGACTCTCCACTGACCAAAGACGCAGCGGATATCCAGCAGCTCCAGACCCTCGCGCTGGCTGTGGACGATGCCGCACAGGATCTGTGGACAGACGCAGACGATCTGTTGATAACTCCGGATGCTGCCATCCTGGGACTGACCGTCACGATGGCTGCTCCCACATCAGGGACGTTCATCAATTTCGGCACCACGCTGTACGACAACAGCGGTGGCGCCCTGCCCGATCTGACCGGGGACAGGATCCTCATCCGGCAGCAGGGCTTCTATATGCTGTGGTGCACTTTCCAGGCGGACCTGTCCCCCTCGGGGCGGATCTTCGCGGACTTCGTAGTCAACGGTCTGTACACAGGACCTGCCGGATACGGTGCGTCCGCATCCCTTTCCGCGCTCACCGCTCAGCGGACACAGCTACTCAACTCGGGTGACTGGGTCTCCTTCGCCGCCCTGACCACCACGGCCATGACGCAGATCACTTTCGCCAGGGCGGGAGTACTGAGGCTGGTATGAGCAACCAGACAGACATGATCATTACCCCCCAGCGGGAGGGAGCGGGGATCCGGACAGGCACAGTCGTCGGCTTCACCGCACAGACCGTCAGCGTGGACGTGGGCGGGGCTGTGCTCGTTGCCGGGTACCTGCGCTGGTACGTGCCCATACTCGAGGATTTGGTTGCTGTAGGACGGCAGGACGCATCCTGGCTGTGCCTCGGATCCATTGCCGGATACGGCCCCAACCAGGTACCCAATGCCTCGTTCGAGCTGGACGGAGACCTGATCGGCACAGTACCAACGCACTGGTTCGTGAGTAACCTCAGCGGGGCGGGTACCGTGTCCGTGCTCACCGATGACATCGCACCGAACGGCACCCACGTAGCTGTGATCAACCCTGGTGCAGTAGCCCGGGATGTAGTGCTGTATTCCTCAGCGTTCGACGTTGCGCCGGGTGAGCGCTGGGACATCTCCGGCTACGCGGCAGGTCTCAACCCTGCCGGCGGGGCGCTCACCAACGTGCTGCTGATCGCGATATGGGGCCCTGACTCGACCACGCTCTACCCTGGAGCTCCCGGAGGCGCCATCGTGGACTCACTGACCAACATCGGGGACTCCACCTTCATCTACATGGAGGGTCGCGTTACCGTGCCTGCCACAGCATCCTTCATGCGTGTCGGTTTCCGCACCAATCCCGCTCTGCCCATCGGGGTAGGTGCCCGGCTGGATTTCGTCGTGGCAAGGAGGGTGTTCTGAATGCCTGCCAACACACCGCTACGGGCATACACCTACCCGTGCTATACCGACCCGGTGGATTTCCCTGCGCAGATGCAGGAGTTCGCCACCGACGTGGACACGGACATTGACAATCTTGTCGATGCGGTAGCTGTGGCAGAGCTCCGTCCGCTGACGCGTGTCCGCCGTACGACTACGCAGAGCATCCCGAATGCTGTGGCTACGGCAGTCAGCTGGACGCAGGAAACATTCGACACGGATAACTTCATCGCGGTTACCTCGACCACCATCACGTTCCCTTTCACAGGGCTGTACCTCGCGTCTTTCAACCACCTGTGGGACATCCATGATGCGGGTGGCCGCAGGGCCGTGTTCCGCCGCATCCTTCCCTCAGCTCTGGACATGGCCAATAACCAGAGCTCACCAGGAGGCACTGACCTCAACGGCGTAGGGATGGTGGCACTCCTGCCCATGACCGCAGGGGACACCATGCAGATCCAGGTGTTCCAGGATTCCACCGTGGCGCTCGGCCTCAACACGTCCAACCTCAGCATTGTGCAGGTGAGCTGATGCCGGCCAGTACACCGAACCGACTCTACCCCTACCCGCTCCCCGGAGATCCGGTCGATGTACCCGGGGACATTCAGCGTCTCGCGGAAGCGATCGATGACGATTTCACGACGCTCATCGCGGACATCGGCCCGCGCAAGTTCTGCCAGATCTCCTCCATCACGCCGCAGGTGGCGGAGACACAGCCGATCGTGGGTGTGCTGAACCGTTTCGTTTTCGACACCATCGACCATGACAATGCCGGACTGGTCCAGACCTCCAACGGTGAGGTATCCATCGTCATCCCTGATACGGATTACTACTGGGTGTACGCGGAGATCAACACCCCTCAGATCAATGGGACAGCTGCCACCGATCCGTCTTTCTATATAGAGGTATCGAACACAAGCCGGGCGTTCCGAGCGGGAGTCACGAACAATACGGCGGACGAGTCCACGGGAGGGCTGGCGCCGACATCCATGCACATGTCAGGGATTTTCCAGCAGGCATCGCAGGTCAACCGCACCCTTCAGACGGTGATAGATTTCGCGGCCAATAAGAGGAAACTGACCTTCGGCATCCGCCGAATGGGCGCCATCTCTTTCCGCCATATCTGAACATGACGAAACCCCCAGCACCTTCCCGGCTGGGGGTTTCTGCTACTCCTCGTCCGTACCCTTCCTGGCTTTCACTTTGGGATCGTAGTCCTTGAAGGCTCTGATCACGGCCCATGCTGTTGCGACGATGAACATGAGGAACAAGGCCACGAGCGAGGAGCCAAGTATTATGAGCAGGACATACAGCGGGCTGTTCACTGCTCCTTCCTCGGGCCCCAGAATCCGCCCTCATCCTCGATCCTCCGGGCGATCTCTCGTGCGGCTTCAGCGCTGGTGTCCACCTCACCCCGCTCGATCTGCTCCTGTACCCTCTCGGATTCGGAGGTGGGGCGGATCTTCCCTGTCTCGTCCGGGTTGCTGGGATCGATCCCCTGCCGGCGTGATTCCCTACTCATGTCCCTCTCCCTTGTTCATCGGGCACCACTGCTTGTGGACCCACCGTGCGTCGCACCCGGGGCACCGTACCCCCATACCCGGGAACATCCCGTCCCCTTCCCATCCTCTGTGCCAGATCCGGGCAGTCCAGGTGTTGCACTCCGGAGCCGTGAACCGGAATCCGGCATGAGTGAAGATTTCGAGTAACCTCACAGGGCATCAGCCCTTGCCGCAGCTCATCTTGTGGACGTACTTCCTGCCGCAGACGGGACAGGGCTCCTGGTCACTCACCACGGGTCCTGTACGCGGGATGCGGCTGCTGGGCAGGCGGACCGTAGGCGTAGGGCTGAGGCGGGTATGCCGGCGAGTACTGCGGAGCGGAAGTCATTGTCGTCTTGCGTCCCAGGGCAGCGGCGATAGGCCATCCGGTCATGGCCCACAGGCCACCCGTGAGGATGGTCAGGATGAAGTGCAGACCGTGATTGGCACCGCGCTTGGTAGTGACACGCTGCGGATACTGCGGCTGGTAGTGCTGCGGGTAGCTCATGATTCGGCCCTTTCTTTTATGAGGTCTTCCTTGCTGGTCTCGTACTCGCGGTACATCGTGTGCCCGATGGAGCAGCCGGCCACGAACATGTCCGCGTAGGTGCATGGCTTGCAGTCGTTCACGTGGCGCCGGTAACGCTTGAGCAGCTGCTCGGGATGTTCAGTCACGAACGGACGCGTAATCATTCGTGGATCTCCAGGAGGATGGACACAATCCGTGCCGTTGGTATGATCACATGGGGACCACTGGCAGGCTGGAAACTGATGAACTGCCGACCCTCGATGTTGCCCAGCAGGTAATTGACGGCATCATCGAGGACTTCACTGCGGGTCCCCTGCCCGGTCATCACTTCCGGTTCGTTGGATTCGATACCACCACCTGAAGTCCGGATCGTTGTCTTGACGAGGATAGTTGTCATCTGTACTCCACCGCACCGCAGTAGCAGTACCTGACCTGACTTCCGTCCTGCTGGACGATCCACGGACCCCAGCTGTGTGCATGAGCCATTAACAGCTCTCCTTGTCCGGATCGATCAGGCACGCTGCGTACAGCAGACCTCGATACCAGGGGTCATTGAATGTGTTCTCGTCCTCGGGTACGTCGCCCCGGATTTCCTCTGCCAGCTCGCGGGCCCACTTGGTACGCAGCTGATCGAGCCACTCGTCAGGGACGGGAACGTTGATCGGCTGGCCGTTACTCGTCTGGGTCTCGATCACGTATTTGCTCATCCTGGGATCCTCCCTGTCTCAGTCGCCCCGCACCGGCAGTACCTGATCTGCATCCCGCCACCGACCGGATGCCAGGACGACCACGCGTGAGTGTGTCCGGTGTCGGTCATGACCGGTCCTGCTTCCACTGCCCGAGGAACCCCAGCAGATCAGTACTCAAGATGGTGTCCCACCCCACTGCGTCGGCAGCACGGAGAAAGACATCATTGTCCCTGTCGTCCTCACCGTCCGCGTAACTGTAGGTGTAGGTCATAGGCACGCTGCCTTCGTCAATCAGCGCCATCAGGCACCGCAGCAGCAGATCTGCTTCCTGCTTCGTCATGACGTCTCCGCCTCCACGGAGTAGTACCGGCGATCTCCGTCGTAGTGCGTTCCTTCATGGCCTGCGCGGAGCTGACATGCGGAGCTGTAGCAATGGCCCGTGCTCACGTCGGTGAGCTGCTGCTTGAGACCCGTAATCGTCTCGAGGTGCATCTCGCACGCCTCCTCGAGCTCACGCTCACGCTCACTGCCATCGGCCGGCGCCTCCTGATCCATGCCAAGAAGCCACTGTGCGCTTACGTTCAACAGTGCGGCGATCTCCTGGATGTGGTTGAGCGGGACCACATTTGCACCCAGCTCCCACTTGGCCACCGTGGCGGGTGACTTGTACCCCAGTGCCTGCGCAAGCTCAGCCTGTGTCATCAGCTCCTGCTGTCGTGCGACCTTGATGCGATAGCCCGCGATGTCCTCAAGCTTGTCCATGCTTACTCCTTTTCCATGACAGATGCCCATGGGCCGTACAGCAGGTTGAACTGCTCCGTCGTGATCAGGTCTTTGACGACCAGTGCACAGGCTGCGGCCCTGGCTGCGCCCCCGGCTGCGCCCCCGGCTGCGGCCCTGGCTGCGTCCCAGGCTGCGTCCCCGGCTGCGGCCCTGGCTGCGGCCCAGGCTGCGTCCCAGGCTGCGTCCCCGGCTGCGGCCCTGGCTGCGGCCCAGGCTGCGGCCCAGGCTGCGGCCCAGGCTGCGTCCCCGGCTGCGGCCCTGGCTGCGTCCCCGGCTGCGGCCCCGGCCCCGGCTGCGGCTAGATCACGCACCTGTTCTGGAGTCATCTGCCCAGCACGGCCAATCAGTGCGACAACCGCTTCACCGTTGGGTCCCAGTGCCTCATGAGCGGGAAGCGCGCGTACCACCTTGAACGTGTAGAATCCGCGCTTGTTGTCCTCACTGGCGACAGACTCACCTTCCACCTCGAACAGACGGCACGGCCACGCACCACCGATCAACGTGTCCGCTTTGGATGTGGACGCGTGATACACAGTTCCGGTGCAGCACTGGGGATACTCGACATCTCGTTTGGTTGGCAATGGTTCGCCGGACGCCAGGTGTGCCGCGTAGTCCACGCTGCCTGTGTGGAAGTCGGTGCCGTCCAGTTGTGTCGCCTTGTAGTAGATGCCCATCACGTCTCGTCCCTTCTAGTGTGGATGTGCGAGTGGACTGGGCAGGGATTGAACCTGCCGGCCGCGAACCTTCCATACGCTCCACGCCCATCCCAATCAGCCCTTGCACGGGGTACCCCTCCCGCTCCCGGATCCAGTCACGCAATACTGGCTGTTACCCATCCCGGTTTCTTCACGGCGCATGCCCGCTTAGCCTAAGATGCCCGGCCCACTCACTCGTATACGGTCCCGTTGTGCGCCACGAGTGGGACCAGGCTCGCATCTCTGCCTCTCATGACAAATCATGTGATGACAGGCGCAGCTCAGGTGTCAGACCGCGAACGGGTCCTCTTTCTCAGGTGGGGTGTAGGTGACCTCGAACTTCTTCGGGGGGTTCCACGACTTATTGGAAGCGGTACCGTCCGCCGTGTAGAACACGTCCATCTTTGCGCCTACCAGGAACTTGGACTTGGCCGCTTGCAATGCTGCCTTCACGGCTGTGTGCAAACCACCTTTGACGAACAGTGAACGACGACCGTCATCGTCCTCGATCTTGACGGGTACCCACACCTTGTTGACCATCTCCCACGAATCGCGTTCGTCGGTGTCAACGACCACGACCACCTCATTTTTGGGTTCCGTCTTCTCCTTGTCCCACCACACAAGCTCCCCATCTTCCTGCTTTGTCTGCTGCTGCACAGACCAGGAAATGACGGTGATCCCCTTGTACCCGTCCCCGATCTTGGGGAATTTGCACGCCACGACGGGTGTACCGAACGGATCTTCAGGCTGGTTACTCATTTGTGATCCTTTGTTTGGTGTGCTGGTGGACCTCACCCTCCCTGGTACCCCTAGGGAGGGTGAGGTCGTGCCCCTGTCAGGAATCGAACCTGCGTCTCTCCGCATCCAAGGGAGTGCTCTGCCACTGAGCTATAGGGGCTTGGCCGGCCAGTCAGGGAGGTCTGGGGGACCGGTCCCTGACTGGCCGGTGTCTATGGTGTCAGCTCTCCAGTGCGGTAGCGGTGAGGTCCACCATGTGCCACACGATAGACAGTGCGGCCGAGTAGGACACGCGGGATCCGGCGTACTCCTGCATGATGCTCGCTGCCGTCTTGGCGTAGGTCTGTGCGTAGGTCTGGTTAGCCCTCACGTCAGCTCCGTGCCTGGCGCGATTGAGATGCAGCGCAGATGTTCTCACCAGATCGGTGATTCTGGGAGCCGACTCGTCCAGCGGCATTCCCTCATCGAACAGCGGAACGCGTGTGGTCTGTCCCTCGACCACGATCACACACTGCGGTTCGGTGTACGAGAGTGCGAGGTACGCAGTCACAAGATCTTCGTTGACCCGGTCCGGGTCATCCGGGTACTGCTCCTGGAGCTCCGTGCAGAACGCTGTTAGCTTATCGACACGCTCTTCGGAGAGTCCGTGGTCATTCCCGAGCCAAGCCTCGATCTCGTACCTCTGGGTTGTCTTCATGATCTGCTCCTTTGTTTCCTTGTCTACGTGTCCGAACGCCACGTCGTCATAGCTGGTCATCATGGCCCTTCCCGAAGGATCAGACAGTCCTAGTCTGTGATACCAGCCGCGACACCATTGCGTTGGCGCCGGCAAGTCCTGGGTATTCGCGCTCTACCAGGAAGGTGACCCATCCCTTGTCCTTGCGGACGCCAGAGGCGATCTTCCATCCTGCTGTGGTGAGTGCGGTCTTCGCGGACTGTCCTACTGCGACAGTGACCGTCACGGTGGGGGTACCCGACTGGATGATCTGGATGAACGCGTTCCCCTTGCGACGATCTTCCTCGGTCCAGTTCATGAGACGCGCTACCTTGGTCATTTCCCTCACCCTTTGTTTCCTTGGCTGCTGTCCTTCTGATTTAGAATCTACGCTCATCCTCAGGGGCTGTCAAGCGTTGTCAGAAGATTCTTTACCGAGCTCTGCCGCGCGGAGCTTGCACGCAGCCGCGTAGGTCTCGTCCCAGTCTCCCGCAGCACGGATGGTGTCGCGCACCAGCAGAAGCTCCGTCATGTTGCGAGTCTCGCTGATAGCGTCCAGGTGCGTCATGGGCTGCACCACATCAGGGGCTTGTCCATCAAAGTCCGAGACGTCAGCCTTCCGCTTGCGGAAGCCTCGCACCTTCGCAGCGAGCTCCGCACCCTCTCGCCCATGGTCAAGGTCGATCTTGTGCAGGGTCGTGCCCTCACCTGCCGCCGGCATGTGCACCACGACTGCGAAGTCTGTGCGGACCTTTGACTCGGGACGGAACCACTCACACGTGTGCGCGTCGTACACTCCGTGTGCGTTGAACGCATCCGCGTACAGCGCCAGCTGCACTGCGATCTCCCCCCAGCCATAGCTGAGGTCACGACCGGTCTTCAGGTCCAGCACGCACAGTGAGCCGTCCGCGAGGTAGACCACGCGGTCGAACGTTCCGGCCACGTCGTAGCGTGTGTCCACCACGATGCGCTCAATGAACCGCTGCTCGATGGTGATACCTGCCTTGTCCAGCGCAGCGGCGTACTCAGCAATGCGCGGGCGATACGCCTCACTCACGTAGTCCAGAGAGCCGGTCTCGTCGTAGGACTCCGTCATGGCATGCAGCGCCGTACCGGTGTTGGCAGCAGAGGTACCTCCCGCCGCTTCCTTGGCCTGATCACAGATGGTGTTGAGCTTCTTGGCATCGGCCTTGATGTCCAGGGTTGAGGCGAGTGCGCTCAAGTCCTCCCGCTTGGAGATCCCTACCGCGACGTTGCGCATCTGCCACTGGGTGAGATTGAACTGGTCCGATGTGATCTTGCAGAACGTCGTCACCCGCTGCCACGCCTGCTCCTTGTCCGTCTCAGGGTGCGGGAGCAGGTACCTCTGGTAACGATCACGTTTGACCGGCGGCCGGCTGAGCTCCTTCGGTGTGTTGAACGGGTCCTTCTTCGCTGCCATCTTCCGTCCCTTTCGTCTGTCCTCACACACGTGATCGGCGACGACCACGTGATCGCACTTGCCCAGCTCCCGATGGGTCCTGCTGCGCCACATCAGCCTGTCCGGGTAGAACCCCTGCGTTCTCAGACACCAGGTAAGCAGAGAGGTCTGACAGAGCACCTCCGCCTCGCTCTCAGCGTCCAGGGGAGTTGGGTCCGCGTACACCCTGAGAGCAGCCACACGGCCCACGAGAGCTGTCAGGACGGGAGCGGCGCAGCGCTTGCACTTCGTGGTCACAGCCTCATCGCTGCGCCGCTCCTTGCGCTCCTGCAATACCTCAGCGAGGGTCATCCCCGGCATCCGCAGCGGCCGGTGTCCGACTGCTCCAGCCACGCCGCGCAGGGGTCCGTGTGCGGCGTGTGCTCGCAGTTCCAGCACTCATGGCCATCGGGGTTCTCGCAGTGTCCGCACGGGAATCCGTCTGCGTCCGTACCCTTTACGACCGGATCAGCCGCACACACCCGGCACAGCTCCCCGGTAGCTGCGCACCTCGGGCACAGCTCTTCATCGGGTGTGCCCACGAACGGACCAGCCGGCTCTAGCAGCGACTCGTTCCATGAGTACTCGCAGCGCATACACTTGCGGTGCAGGTACTCGCTCTGGCAAATCATCGGGCCAACTCGATACGCGGGCATCCACCTGGTCAGCGCACCCAGGTTGCCGCACTTAATACAACAAGGCGCATCCCCGCTGTACGGGGGCAGTGACTCACTCATCGCGGTACCCCGTGGCCCATGCGAAGAGCGTCGCCAAGTTGACAGCCGCTACCTCTTCACCGTCCTGGCTGAGGGTCACGTACAGCTCCGTGAATTCCTTACCGTCGTAGGAGGAGCGGAACGGCTCACCCCAGAATCCCGCATTGTCGAACGACACACCGTGTGCCGTAGCGGTCACTGCCTGTTCATCCGGCTCGTGCCAGTCCGAGCGCACCCCCAGTCGCTCCGCGAGCTCAACCAGTTCGTCCTGTGTCTTGATCAGTTTCATTTCCCTCGTCCTTTCCGGTGTCTGTTCGGGGTACGGACTCCTGCGGTCCTGCCGGCCACCATGACCAGTACTGCCGCTCCACCCAGCATCATCCCGATGCCGAGCGAGAGCACATCGCTCACTCTTCATCCCTCCAGTCCTCGAGCTCCTCGAGAAACATGATCTCGTTGTACCGGTCGATGATCGCGCCGATGATGATGGGTGCGATCATCACTGCCACGATGATCAGGCAGGCGATGAGCAACACAGTCATGTGGTCTTCACCCTGTGCTGGCAGTCGCACCCACGGTTGTCCCGATCGATGCACGCGGCGTGCTCTCATGACTCGTCCCTTTCCAGTGCTTCGCGGACGATCCGTGCCAGCCCGGACAGGTCATATCTGCCGTGCTCTACAGCCACACGTACGCGCTCGATGGTGGCTCGCAGATCATTGATATACGTCTGCTTGGCACTCTCCGACAGCCTGGTTGCTTCGTTGGCAGCGCGCACGGCTTGAACGATCTCCTCATCCGCCACGGCCATGGCTGCATCCGCGAACTGTCTGGGCTCGTCATAGCCCTCCGTGAGGCAGTGCCCCATTGCCTCGGCGTACCGCTCGCGGCGTTCGTTGTCTCCCGTAGGCATAGCCCCTTCACGGTGCTGATCCGGTTTGCTGGACAGAACCTCAGTTGTGAAGTTCTCCAGCACCTTCGCGGCTGTCTCCTCGTTGCCATCGAAGTAGATCGTCAGCGCGTGCAGTGCCACCGTCCGCGCGCTCATGACTTCGCAGCCTCATCTGCCATACGGCGGAGCAGCGTGGCTGCGTACATCAGACCGGAGTACGCCAGATGGCCGTATCCCTTGGTCAGCTTGTCGGCTGCTTCGAGCGTGAGCGCATCAGCGGCCTTGTGCAGTACCTCCGCATGATGCTCAGCCACCAACAGCTCAGCGTCTCTTACGGGTGTGCTGCCGAGTCCTAGTGTGAACACCAACCACTCACTCGCGCTGGGTTTACGGTTGTCGTGATCTTCAGTTGTCATTTGTCTTCCTTCCTGGACTTCATCAGGTAAGCGAACCTTGGGGTGAGCGAGTCGGGATCGAGATCAATGAGTGTGTGCCGCATCTCTGCCACACGGGCACTGACCGGCGTGGCTGTGTAGATGCTCATGATCCGTCCTCTTCATTGGTGATGTGGCGCAGCTGCTCCGGAGTCCGCTGGTGCAGCGGGATCACCTTGGCAGGAGTGGCCGGCTCACGCAGAGCAGCAGCTTCCGAGGCCAGCCGTGCAAGGCGGATCAGCGCGTCATGGGAAGCACTGGAGACATGCAGTGAGACAGCGGATCCGAGACTGATCACGATGCACTGCCGGCCGTCCTTACCCTCCCAGTGGTTGAGGGTGATCTGCCGCTCGTCCGTGCCCATGTGGATGGCGACCCCGTTGACCGTCGTTCCCTCGTCCCAGATGCTCATGCTCACCACTCCGTCACTACGACGAGACGCGCCGACTGCGAGATGTACCAGATGGGTGCGTCCACCAACTTGACCACGCTCTGCTCAGCGATGCGTGTGCGCAGCTCGGGTGATTCGGCCACGGTCTTGGGGAGCTGGAACACCCGGTACCCCACCCTGCCCAGCACTACGTCACGCGGCTTGAGGTCTTTGGCCCGTTTGATCCTTAAGTATCCGTTCGTGTTCGTCATCGTCATTCGTTTCCTTCAGCCAATTTCACGCGGCACTTCTCGCACAGGTCGTAACCCAGCATGGAGGATTGCTGCGCGGTGATCAGATTGTGGTGAGAGTTGTGGGACCTGATCCGCTTGTTGCACAGCGCTTTGAGGTCCTCATCGAATGCGTGGAAGTGGAGTCGGCGGGACTTACTACCTGACCACACCTTGTTAGTGATCCACTCTTTGCTCATCGTTTCTCGCCCCTTCGTCACTGTTCGAAACCTTGCTTGCGCATGTACTGCCTGCGTACCGTCTCAACACCCTGACGCCCGTCGTCCCCGTGCTCATCCACGTACTGTCTGACAGACGTGCCGAACTTGCTGCGGATGATGAACCAGCTGTTCATGTCTGCCCATGTCCGTCTTGGCAACCCTTGTCGTTGCTGTGGGAACCACCATACACACGGTCTGTCATGGGTTGTCAAGGGGGTACGTGGCAGGTATTGTCAGCGGCATGGAAACCACATACGTCACACGCAACGAGACAGCATCGTTGCTGGGTGTGAGCCCGCGCACGGTCAGCAGATACGCACAGAACGGGAAGCTCAGGCGGTACTACCGGGTGGCTATCACGGAGTACTCGGACGTGATTTGCACGGAGGACAAACTGAACGGCTACTACGGAGGGGTGATCTCACAGGTGCCCTACTTCCTGCGCGCGGAAGTGGAGAAGGTCAAGAGCCGTGAAGCGCGCGAGCACTCCCCGCCGGCGGACGTGGGTTAGGTTGTGGCGCACGGGACGAGGGACAAAACAGTGATCCCCGCCGGCCACTGGGGCTGACAGGGATCACCTCGCTGTACATCACTGGCATAGCGGCCTACCTCTCCCCAGAGCTGGCCATGCCCGAGAAGAGGATACCGCATGCTAACTGCGGAACATCGTGTCAAGTTGCAAGCAGCTGCGATCACGGATGAAGTGATCGATGCGAGTGGGATCATGTCCGTCAAGGGAGGTATTGCCTTTCCCTGGTACGACGGGAATGGGACGCGGCTCGTCCAGTTCAAGCCGGACGAGCCGGCCAAGGACGATGACGGGAGACTGATCAAATACCTGTTTCCCAAAGATGCATCAATGATCCTCAACCAACTCCGTGACTCGGGTCAAGGACCGGTCCTCATCTGTGAGGGGACCAAGCAGCAGTATGCGGCTCTCTCTCACGCTCCTGAAGGCTACGCCGTATACGGCATGGCCGGTTGCTGGTGCTGGACGGATGCAGACCTGATGCCGTTCATGGGGCGGGATGTATTCGTTCTCTTCGATGGAGATGTGACAACCAACCGCAACGTGTATGACGCTGCCTCGCAGTTCCGCGAGAAACTGGAGTACAGCGGAGCAGCGCGCGTGCTGTTCGTCAAGACGACAGCCCGTGGACAAGAGGGACTGGATGACGTTCTGGCCGGCGCACCCGAGGAGCGGCGCGCATTCCTGCTGAACCTGTGGATTACCAAATCCCTGGTCAAGCTTCCTCGTGCACCCGCAAAGGCAGAGACTAACCCCTTCTTCGAGAAGGGTTCGCTACAGGTTCAGCGGGCCACTGAGTTCTTGCTCGACAACCAGCCGGCCGCACTCACTGCTGAACACAAGGTCGCGCTGTACATGAGCGGGAGTTATCACATCGATGGCACGGCCTTCCTCGCTGCCGTGACGGAGCAGCTGGGGGATCAGTTCCGCCCCAACTGGCGAGCAGCCATGGAAGAGATGGCTATCGGTTCGCTCTTCTCAGGAGCCAAGCTCCTGCCTGAGCGCAGCCCCTTCCGCATGCTCAACGTCAAGAACGGCATGCTGGATCTCCTTACGCTGGAGCTGAAGCCGCATGATCCCTCGTACATGTCGTGCGCACAGGTGCCGATCGAGTGGGACGAGGACGCTAAGGCGCCCGTGTACGGGGCGTGGCTGGAGCAGTGCTGCCCCGGACAGGTGTCAGACATTGAAGAGGTCGCAGGCACCATGCTGGACCCGACCAAGACTCCTCACAAAGCGGCCTTCCTGTTCGGTCCCTCACGGTCCGGGAAGTCCACGTTTCTGCGCCTGTTGCAAGTGGTGGCCGGCATCGAGAATCGCTCGTCGGTCACACTGCACGACCTCTCGCGGGACCGGTTCGCCGCTGCCAATGTTTACGGGAAGATGCTCAACGCTGCGGCAGATCTCTCCAACGCACACGTGGAGGATTTGTCCGTCTTCAAGATGATGACGGGAGAGGACGCCATTCACGGGAACCGGAAGTACGGGGCCCAGTTCACCTTCACCAATCAAGCGTTGTTCGCCTTCTCGGCCAACGACCCCCCCACCGTGAGTGAGTCGAGTCGTGCCTACGCGGAGCGGATCAAGCCGTTCGAGTTCCCCAACTCCTTCGCAGGCCGTGAAGATCCGACGCTTGAGGCTGCTCTGTATGAGGAGCTTCCCGGCATCCTGATGCGGTGGGTCGAGGCGTACCGGAGGGTACTTCAGCGCGGCGGGTACAGCGTCACGGATGAGCGCGTGCGGCGGGAGTTCGACACACGCAGTGACCGTGTGGCTCAGTGGGTAAGCGACATGTGCGTGATCGTTGAGGCCGGTCCGGGACAGGTCCTTCTTGCCACTGAGTGCACTGGACGACGTGAAAGTGCCTCGGCTTTCAACAGGTGGGCAGAAAGGAACGGAGGATCGCGGATGGGTGAGCGCAAGATCTTCGACCGTCTGAGGCACATTGGTGGCGTTGTAGACGTTCGGGTGGCTCCTTTGAAGTCTCGGGCATTTAACATCGTGATCAAGGATAATCCCGATGCTGACCAGGGCGTTTCCCTCATTGGAGGGGCAGGGGCAGGGGCAGCAGTGGCAGGAATGGGTGCGCCTACACATACAAATTCCCAACCCGACGTCGCCCATTCAACACTCATGAGTAACCTCAGTACACATGGGCAGGACCATCCATTCCTGCCACCACTGCCACCCACGGACTCACGCGAAGGAGCCACGGATCATGGAGATGCTGACCGCGCGGGAGTATGCGGAGCGTCACAGCCGGAACACCAACCGGCAGTACCTGTCACAGGTAGGACGCAGGGCTACGGCACTGTCCAAGGGACACACGGGAATCCGGAGCAACGGCGTCTGGGTGAAGCAAGACAGGTACTATGTGAAGACCTACCCCACGGCGGCACTGGAGCAAGCGTTCCGGGAGATCTGTCCCTAGCCACCGTCTTCGATATCGAGACGTGTGGCGCAGATGAGTTGTGGCGACGTAAGGACTTCGTACGGCTGTCCGGCGTACAGCAGGCCGACGCGAGCCAGCTGCTCACCACTGATCCGGATGTGCTGATCCACGCGCTCAGTGAGGCGCAGGAGATTGCGGGACACAACATCCTCGGGTTCGATCTCCTCGCACTGGCTCGTCATCACGGCGCGGACTATGAAGCGCTCGCGGCCAAGTCACGTGACTCACTGATCATCGCCCGGCAGCAGGATCCCCCACTGTCCAAGGGGATGCCGGCCGGTTACTACAAGCTCGATCCCCTCGCGCAGCGTCTCGGCCATGAGGGCAAGAGCGATGATCTGAAGTGTCTTGCCAAGCAGTACGGCGGGTACGACGCCATCCCATTGGACAATGAGCAGTACAAAGATTACCTGTGCGGCGATCTGCGGGCCTCCCGCGCAGTGCTTGAGGCTCAGGGACCCCTGGACGCATACACGCGGCGAGAGCACCGCGTACAGGCCCTGATGGGGCGCATCAGCCTTGAGGGGATCCGTATCGATGAGGAGCTGCTGCATGACAGGTATCAGCGGGGAGCGGATCGGTTCGCACTGGGCAAGGATCTACTCGTTTCCCGCTACGGCTTTCCCGAGATCAACGCACAGGGCAAGCAGGCTGCTGCTCCGCAGCGCACAGGCGCGGGCAAGGAGGCTTTTCATGCGGCGCTCGTGGGAGCCGGCATCGGTCCCGTCTGGCTCAGCGAGAACTGGACGTTGAACAAGGACGGCTCACTCAGCCTGGCCAAGGAAGTACTCAGCCAGAAGATCGTGCTCTTCGCCGATCACGGTAAGGATGCTGCCGCACTTATCTGCGAAACGGTGCTGGAGATGAACGGTGTCCGTTCGATCTACGGCAACGTGTTGCATCATCTGGTCGACGGACGCGTGCACCCCACCATTTCGCCTGAACAGGCGTCGGGACGCTGGTCGGTGACCAAGCCGGGTGTGACGGTCATGGGCAAGCGCGGCGGCAAGCACGTGGAACGAGAGATCATGCTGCCGGAAGCAGGGCACGTCATGATCGCGTTCGATTTTGATCAGGTGGACATGCGCGCCATTGCCGGGCACTGCCAGGATCCCGCCTATATGGCGCTGTTCGCTCCCGGCCGCAATGTGCACAGCGAGGTCGCACTCGCGGTCTTCGGCACGGTGGCCAAACGTGATGACGCCAAAGTCATTGGCCACGCATGGAATTACGGCGCGTCCATCGGGCGTCTTGTTGCTGCCGGTGCCACGCTGGAGGATGCGACCCGATTCGATGAGCGGATGCGGGAGAGCTATCCCCGGCTGTCCGAATGGCGCGATGAAGTAAGGGGGCTGGCAGGCGCGGGTGAGATCCTGGACAACGGATTCGGCCGGCGTATGCGCGTGCATCCCGAATGGGCTTATACGCAGGCCCCTGCCGCCATGGGACAGGGCGGTACGCGGGACATCGTTGCTGAGGGTTTGCTGAATCTCCCGGCAGAGATCGTGCCCATGCTGCGCGCGGTGATCCACGATGAAGCGGTCTTGAGTGTGCCTGCTGATTCGGTCGAGGATGTATCGCGTGCCGTGCTCGATGCGTTCACTTTCGAGTTCAAGGGGGTGGCGATTACTGCGGGTGCGTCTCCCGCAGGCCGGTCATGGGGCCAGTGCTACTCATCCAAGTAAGGGACGGAAGATGACCAACTACAGCAATGGCTCGGCGCATGAGCGGCGCACCAAAGAGAAGCTCGAGGCGGACGGTTACTATGTGATCAAGTCGGCCGGCTCGCGAGGCGTGGCTGATCTGGTAGCGATCAAGCGCGATCAGATCCTGCTGGTTCAGGGGAAGCTGAGCAGTCGTCTGGATCCGAAGGACTGGAACCAGCTGCTGACAGTTGCCGATGAGATCGGGGCGCTGGCCATCGTCGTAGGACGGGGGCAGAAGATGCACCGGATCACCGGTCCGAAGGACGGGCGCGGGGGCAAGCAGCCATGGGAACCTTGGACTACCGATGATCTGGCCTAGACTGGAATCACAGGGGACGAAAGGATCAGATATGACTGACCAGGTACCGAGTGTGGGACGTGTAGTCCACTACGTCAGCTACGGGACGCCGGGTGGTGAGTACCCGTCCACGTGCCGTGCAGCAATGGTTACTGAGGTGGAGAATCCGAAGGTTGTCAGTCTCGCTGTGCTGAATCCTGAGGGGGTGTTTTTCAATCGGCATGTGCACCTCAGTGAGGACGAGGCACAGGAAGGTACATGTCACTGGCCGGAGCGTGTGTGATGGCTGAGCCGCTGACTGCCAAGCAGATGCTCGTTGCCCTTAAGGCTGAGGGTGTGAGGGTGTCCGAGTACAAGAAGTGGTACGCGCACAACCGTGATGTTGCTACCGGCAGGCCGTTCGGTCCGGTGAACGGTGTCATGATCCACCACACTGCGGGTACCGACAGCCTCAGCCTGGTCTACAACGGCCGTGCAGATCTCCCGGGTCCGCTGGCGCACGCGCACCTCTCCAAGGGCGGCACAGTGGCGCTCACGGGCCATGGCAGGGCAAACCATGCGGGAGGCATTGCCCGCAACGCACATGATGCTGTGGTGCTGGAGCTCGCTGTTCACCCTCGTCCCGATTCGTCCGAGCCTATCGATGGCAATGATCATCTGTACGGACTGGAGATCGAGAACAGGGGTAACGGGGACGACCCGTATCCGGACGTTCAGTACGATCAGGCAGTGAGGTGGGCAGCTGCGATCTGCCGTGCGCACCGCTGGTCTGAGCACAGCGTGATCGGTCATAGGGAAGCCACCCGGCGTAAGATCGATCCGATGTTCGACATGAACACCTTCCGGCGTGATGTTGCGATGCGGCTCGACCATGCGGCAGGCTGGAAGCCGGGGACGCCGGACCAAGGAGCGGGAACAGTGGCACTGACCAAGACCGATGTAGCGGTGATCTTCCACACGGACAATGTGATCAAGTCGCCTGATCATCTGCTGCCCGAGATCACCAACAAGTTCTGGACTGCCGAGACGTACGTATATGAGACCTACCGGGTGGCTCGTGAGGCCAAGATCGTTGCTGAGGCGAACGGCGCTAAGCTCGATGCGCTGATCCCGCTCGAGCTCACCGACGCGCAGGTCGCGTCCATCGCTGCGGCTGTTGCCGCTCACCCGGGACTCGTGGACGCGATGGCTGAGGCTGTCGCCGTGAAGATCGCGGCACGGCTGGAGTCGTAGACTCAGGCCCGGGGGAGGCGCACACTGCGTGTGCTTCCCCCACTCACACCGAAGGGGACGATCACCATGAAGCTCTTCACCGACATGCTCGAGCGCACCGTGTCCACATACATTCAGGGGTTCCTGGGGCTGCTGCTGGCGGATACCGCCGGCATGTTCTCCGTAGGTGTGCTCGAGGCTGCGGCTCTTGCTGCCGTGCCCGCAGCGCTGGCTGTCGTCAAGGCGTGGCTGGGTTCGTACATCGGCAACCCGCTCAGTGCGGCATGGCTGAAGGCTCGTTACGATGACTGACGAGCCGACGAATGGTGAGCTGGGCAGGCTGATTGAGGGTGTGCGCAGGGACATGCGTGAGGGTCAGTCCGCCATCCAGACAACGCTGATGCAGCTCGTTCCCCGTGAACTGTATGAGCGTGACCGGGCGGACATCACCGGCCGCATCGCTGGTGTGGAGAGTGCGCGGGAGGCGGACGCAGTGAAGGCACGGGGTACCCGTATGTGGCTGGCAGGGCTGGCCGTGGCTGTGGTCATCGCGCTGTTTCCGTACGCTGCGCCGCTCGTGACGAGTGAGGCGTAAGCATGAAGTCCGGGCATCCCTGGGATATGAGGGATGACGAGACGGATAACGCTTTTGAGGCATTTGCTACCTATCGCGATCTAGGGGCAAAACGGTCTATTCGTGCCGCTGGTGGGAAGCTATCGAAAAACTTGACGACCTTGGGCGAGTGGTCATCCAAGTTCGACTGGCCTAATCGAGCCAGGCAGTTTGACCGGTTTATGGATCAGCAGGCGACTCAGGCATGGGTAGACCAGCGCAGGCAGCAGGTCGAGCAGACCAACGCACTGGCCAACCTGCTTACTGAGCGTGCTATCCAGCGTGTCAATGCCAGCGAGGGACGCACTATTCCGGGTGACGCCATCCGCGCCGCAGAGGTGGCTGCGAAGATCCAGAACATCGGCATGACGGATATCCGGCCGGAGAAGGAATCCGAACGGGAGTCCAGCGTCATGATCGATGCTGCCGCGCTCGTGGCTGAGATGTACCGGCGACAGGCTGAGCACGATGCCCAGTCCGGATGAGGTCAAGGACTACTATCAGTCACGCGGCGGGCTGTGGACCCACGTTGCCCGACCGGAGCAGCTCGAGCCGCGAGGAGTCGACTGGGATACGTGGCTGCTGCTGGCCGGCAGAGGGTTCGGCAAGACACGTACAGGCGCAGAGTGGGTCGTCAAGCAGGCATCCATCCATCCGGGCAGCAGGGGCGCGCTCGTCGCTCCGACTGCTGCGGACACTCGTGACATCATGGTGGAGGGGGAGTCGGGCATCCTTGCCTGCGCGCCTCCCGGGCTGTGCGCCTACGAGCCTTCCAAACGCCGTGTGAGCTTCACCAATGGCTCTGTCCTGACCCTGTACTCGGCGGACGAGCCGGACCGCCTGCGGGGCCCTCAGCACCACTTCGCATGGGCGGACGAGTTGGCGTCGTGGCGCAGGCTTCAGCGGGCATGGGACATGTTGCAGATGACCATGCGCCTGGGTGATCACCCCCGAGTGTGCGTGACGACCACCCCCCGCCCCATCCCGCTGGTGAAGCAGCTGGTCAAGGATCAGCGCTGCTTCACTGTGCGCGGCTCCACGTATGACAATCTGCACAACCTCGCGCCTACGTTCCGTGACGCTGTGGTGGCGCGCTACGAGGGCACTGTGCTGGGTCGCCAGGAGCTGCACGCGGACATCATCGATGACATGCCTGGCGCGCTGGTTTCACGTGAAACAATCGAGGCGCACCGTGTCGAGGACTATCCCGATCTTGAGCGGACCGTGATCGGACTCGACCCAGCCGGCACGGGCACGGGGGACAGGGCTGGCATCGTCGCTGTGGGTTACGCACAGGGTCACTGCTACGTGCTGGGTGATGTCTCCGCCAAGCTCAGCGCCCGTCAGACGGCAGCACGGGCATGGGCGATGTTCGATGAGTACGACGCTGACGCGCTCGTCTACGAAACCAATTTCGGCAAGGACTGGCTCACTGAAGTGCTGACTCAGGTATGGCATGAGTCGCACGGTCAGTTTTCCACCCCACCGCTACGTCCTGTCACTGCCGTCAAGGGCAAGAAGCTGAGAGCGCAGCCAATCGCCATGCGCTACGAGCAGGGGAAGATTCATCATGTGGGTGATCAGCCGGAGCTTGAGGACGAGCTGTGCGTGATTGCCGGGACGTTGATCGAAACGAATCAGGGACATGTCCCCATCGAGGATGTGACAACGGATCACCGCGTGATGACTCGCGAGGGGTGGGCCCCTGTTGCATGGGCGGGTAAGACAGGTGATGCGAGAGGACTAGTGGGCATCCATGTACTAGAGTGTGTCCTATGGACGACACCCGAGCATCCCGTGTACGACGCGACCCATCGCCGGTTTGTACCTGCCCGGAGTGTGCAGCCTGGCCAGCTCCTAGGCGTAAGGCACAGCCCGGCAAGTACGGCCTTCCTGTCGCATGGCGTGGCAGGTGGTACAGCCTCGCAGGGTTCGGCTACTACCGGCACGCTAAGGGCCCTCTCCTTCACAGGGCTATCTTTGAAGCGCACCACGGGCCCATTGCCGATGGCATGCACGTGCACCACAGCGACCATAACAAGGTCAATAATCAGTTGTGGAACCTCGAACTGCTCACAGCCGCAGAGCACATCGCGGAGCACCCACCACGGGGATTCCGGAACGATACGTTTGAGCAGCGCAGTGAACGCAGGAAAAGTGAATGGGTCACTAGAGAACCGGTCGAGCGGGTCTGTGAGCGATGTGGCGATACGTACGGGTCAACCAGTACAAGATCCACGTACTGTAGTCGGCACTGCCGAAGTAAGGCGTACCGCATCCGTGCCGGTGTACAACCTGACGGTGGCTGATGGGTACCTGCCCGAGTACTACGCCAATGGGATCTTGGTGCACAACTGCACCTGGGTACCGGAGGAGTCACCCAACTCACCCGACCGCGTTGACGCGCTCGTCCACGCTGCTACCGATCTGGTCAAGCGCGAGCGTTCCATGGTCGAACTGGCCATGCCACCCCATGCACGCAGCGTAGCGGTCCCTGCGCGCAATGGATGGGTAGGCTGATGGCGTGGAACCGACAATCATTGTCCTCATCATGCTCAGCACGGCGCGCCTCACCCGGCTCGTCACACATGACAAGATCACGAACGGGCTTCGGACGGTGATGGTCCGTAAGCTTGGACAGGAACACCCTCTCGTCTACCTGATGTACTGCTCGTGGTGCGTGTCCATCTACACGGGTACCGGCGTCACGCTCGCGGCATGGCAATGGTCAGGTCATACTTGGTTCAACATCGTGGTCATCGCTCTGTCCGCTTCGTACGTGGCGGGATTCCTGGCATCTCACTCGGAGGACTAGCACATGGCGCTCTGGCCGTTCTCCCGTAAGAGCGACGACACTCTCACCGCTGCGTCGGTCAACATCATGGAGGAAGGGCCTGCCGTCTACCGGGCGCGCAGCGGTGAGGACTCGTGGCAGAAGGAGACCTGGCGCCACTACGACATATGCGGTGAGCTCCGCTACGCCACCAATTGGATCTCCAACGCCATCAGTCTCGCGGATATGCACGCAGCGGAGATGGACCCGCAGACCGGGCTGGTCACCGGACCCACCGACAACCCTCAGGTGCAGGCTGCTGCCTCCCTGGTCCTTGGTGGGAGTGACAAGCGCCCGCAGGCGCAGGCGACGATCGCGACCAACTGGCAAATAGCCGGCGAGTGCTTCATCATCGTTCGCCCCCAGCGCGGTCTGCCCGATGAGTGGATCATCCTTTCCTCTACAGAGGTCAGCGAGAGATCCGGAACGTTCACGTACAGCGACCCGTTCACGGGCAAGAAGATCACGCTCACCTCCCGTGACAAGCTCATCCGGCACTGGAACCCTCACCCCTCCCGTCAGGCTCATGCCGACTCGGCTGTGCGCGCAGCCCTGCCCGTGCTCATGGAGATCGAGCGGACATCCCAGAACATTGCCGCACGACTGGTCTCGCGTCTCGCCAGTAATGGCGTCTGGCTGCTCCCACAGGAGATCGATTTCCCGAAGAGCGACACGGACCCGAGTGGTCCGGCGGGAGTCATGCAGTGGCTGGCACGTGCCGGTGAGGCGGCCATGTCGGATGTCGGGCAAGCGTCATCCCAGATGCCCTTGGTCATGCAGATCCCAGGTGAGCTCATCCCCAGCTCCACGACCAAGGTCGATTTCGCATCCGAGCTGAGTGCGGAAGTCCTCAGTCTGCGTGAGTCCGCGATCAAACGGCTGGCGCTCTCGCTCGACATGCCCATGGAGATCATGACAGGCATGGGCGACAGTAATCACTGGTCTGCCTGGCAGGTCGAGGAAGCGGCGTACAAGATCCACGTAGCGCCCATCCTTGACCGCCTGTCCGAGTCGCTCACCACCCAGTACCTGCGCCCTGTGCTCGCACAGATGGGCGTTGCGAACCCCGAGCGCTACATCCTGGCTTTCGATACGACCGAGATCATCTCCCGCCCCAACCGCACCGAAGAGCTCCTGACGCTGTACGACAAGCGGCTGATCTCCGATGACTTCATGCGCGGTGAGGCAGGCATCCCGGACTCGGCCACACCCACCGAAGAGGAGCGCACACGGCGCCTCCTCGAGGAGCTGGTGCGCACCGATACCGCACTGATCTCCGATCCCGCAGTGCGTGACTGCATGGAGATTGATTGCGACATCACCCAGACCGGGGCGGGAGGGGAGGCCACAACGGATCCGGCATCAGCCGAGGACAATGTGCGAGCGCTCCCCTCCCGCCCTGCGCAGCAGGAAGAGTCGGACGAGCCGGATGCAGGTCTGGTGGCAGCAGCTGAGCTGGCCGTGTTCGATGCCCTCTCCCGTGCCGGCGCGCGCATGCTCACCCGTGAGTTCCGGGGCCAGTACAGCGACACACCTAAGCATGAGCTCTACCGCACGCTGCCCGTTACGGTCAGTGAGGAAATGTCGCAGAAGCTGCTGGCTGAATCATTCGCGTTCACGGACACCGTGGCCGATGCGGCGGGTATGGACCGTCACCGTCTGCGCTACGGGCTGCGCGCGTACACAGATGATCTGCTGCTGCGCAAGGAGCCACACAGGCGCAGCGAGCTGATCGCGACGCTGAAGACGTACGGCTACGGTCGTGGCTGATCCCTTCCTCCCCCGGCGCCTGCGGCAGCTCGCTGCCATCGTGCGCGGGGAGCAGCGGGTACAGCGCGGCTGGTTCCGTGCCATGACCAGCTGGCTGGATCTGGTCCGTCCTGGCGTGCTGCGCCCCAGCAGGGAGGCGGGACTGCCTCCGGATGCGAGCGCTGTATTCGATCAGCCGGGGCTGTGGCAGCAGCTCGTGGACGCAGACGTGATCCCCGAGATCACACGGCTGTTCCGCAACCCTTACACGATCATCGCTCCGGACTCCGACCCGGACATCGATCCCTTCGCCATCGAGTACCTGCAAGGGGTGCGCAACCGGCTGGCCCGCATCCCGGACGAGGTCTACGCGCTGGTCATCCGTGATGTGGAGCGAGGGATCCGTGAGGGACTGAGCATCCCTGAGATAGCTGATGCGGTGAACCAGACGCTTACGTCGTCGGGTTCGGCACGCTGGCCCAACAGGGCGATCGTGGTTGCGCGTACCGAGACGATTGGCGCCACCAACGGCGGGGCCTTCGCCGCTGCCGTCCAGCGGGCACTGCTCGAGGGTGACGCCAGCCCCGAAAAAGTGTGGATCTCCACCATCGACAGCCGCACCCGCCCCACTCACGCGGTTGCTGATCAGCAGCGTGTGCCGCTGCTCCAGCCGTTTACTGTAGGTGGTGTGCCGCTGATGTTCCCGGGTGATCCGTCCGGGCCTGCGTCAGAAGTGATCCAGTGCCGCTGCTCCATCCTGGACGTGGTGACCGGTGAGGATCTTGACTGGACCAATCGGCAATTTCTGGGAGAGGACTGATCATGGCACAGGAATGGACATCCGTTCTTGCCCGGCTGGGCATGCCGACAGGGGATGGACGGATCCTGGTACCGGACGGGATGCGCAGCCGTGATCTGCCGTTGCCCCTGTCGTGGCAGCGGACCAATGAAGAGGGTCATACAGGCAGTGTGGTCGTGGGCCGTATCGAGTCCATGGGAGCCACGCACGACATGGTCACCGCCAAGGGCACCATGCTGGACGTGCCCGAGGCAGCCGAAGCCATGAAACTGATCACGGCCGGTGTGATCGGTCCGTCCGTGGATCTCGATGACATGACGTATGTGGTCGATGAGGATGACAGGATGATCGTCACGGACTACCGCGTGGCCGGCGCCACGCTGGTGTCCATCCCTGCGTTTGCTGAGGTCTCCATCACCATGGGCACTGAACCGGAACCACATCCGGGTGATGGTGAAGAGCCCCTGCCGCATCCTGAGAGCATCCTCGCTGCCGCGAGCTCAACACTCCCTGCACCTATGGAGTGGTTCACCAACCCCCGACTTGGTCAGCCAACCCCGCTCACCGTCACAGAGGACGGCAGAGTCTTCGGTCACATCGCCCCGTGGAACGTGTGCCTCGTCGGCCCGGAGGAGTGCAAGACTGCCCCGTCATCCCCGTCCGGCTACGCCTACTTCCTCACCCATGAGCAGGCCACCGACGCTGGCACCATCCCTGTCGGAGTGCTGACGGTAGGTGGTGGCCACGCACCCCATGGAGGCGGCTTCATGGCTGCTGTCGCGCACTACGACGACGTAGGCGCAGCCGTGGCCCACGTCAACGTGGGTGAGGATGAGCACGGCATCTGGGCAGCCGGCATGCTGCTCCCTTACGCGGACGAGACCAAGACGCAGCAGTTCAGGACATCACCTATCTCGGGTGACTGGCGCCGCATAGGCGGAGCTATGGAGATGATCGCGGTGTGTGCCGTCAATTCCCCTGGCTTCCCCATCCCGCGCGCACGTGCGCAGGCATCGATGTCACTAGGTCACGCACAGTCACTCGTCATGGCGCTGGGCAGCGTGGTGGAGGGAGTTATTACGGAAGGCCGTGAAAACCTCGGGCTTCCGGTGAGCACGAGGACGCAGGCACAGGCCAAGTGGGCATGGACCAACCGGCAGGGACGGTAGATCATGGGTTGTGGATGCGGTGGCAAGAAGTCGCCGGGACTTGAGTACGTCGTGCAGATACGCGGTACGACTGAGATCAAGACGTTCGAGGACAAAGCCTCAGCGAGGATCCACGCGGTGAGCGTAGGCAAAGGCGCAACAGTAGTTGCGAGGAAGAAAACCAAGGTCTAGCGCAGTGCTAGCCTGGGAAACGGATGCTGGTTGCGGACCGGTCCGACGACACCGACCGAGACCTAAGAGAAGGACAGTCGCAATGGACGATGAAGAAACTCCGCAGCCATTCGACGCTGCGGCCCTCAGTGACGAGGAACTGGCCGCTGAGTTCAACCGCATTCAGACGCGTGGCACTGAGCTCTCCTCCAGCACTGCGCTGGACGACGCAGGCGCGGCGGAGCTCACTGAGCTCGCTGCCCGTGCCGACGCCGTAGCCATTGAGCAGAGCACGCGGACCGAAAAGGCCAGTGCCCTGTCCGCTGCGCGCGAGAAGTTCACCGCCAAGCCTGAGCCGGTTGCTGCGCCCGTCGTAGAGCCTGCTCCGACCGTGGAACCGACCGCCGTACAGAAGGCCGCTGAGCCTGCCCCTGTGGCCGTGCCGTCCGTCTCTGAGCTTGCGGTGCAGAGTCCGAAGGAAGTTGTCATGGGCGATGTCCGCGTGACCGCGCTCGTCTCCCCGGGCGCTGCCGGATTCACCGGTAAGGAAGCAGGCCATGAGTTTGCCGGCCTTACCGAGATCTCGCAGGCGCAGATCAAGATTGCCGAGTCCTACGGCCGGCGTGGCGGGCGCGGTTCGCGGCATGCCGTGGCCCAGTTCCAGCGTGATCGCGGTGAGGCTTTCACTGTCTCCGGTCGTGACAACGCTGATGGTTACGCCAAGCTCCAGCACGCGCGTAATGAGTCGCGTCTCTATGGTGGCTCGCTGGCCAAGCAGTGGCAGAAGAACATCGATGATGGCTCCAGTCTCACAGCTGCTGCCGGTTGGTGTGCACCGTCCGAGAACCGCTACGACCTGTGCCGCCAGTGGGATGCCCGGGTCGGCGTCCTGGACGTGCCGACCATCACCGTCCGCAGGGGTGGCCTCAACTACACCGACGACCCCTCGTTCGCGGACATCTACGCGAACGCCGTTGCGGCAGGCGGTGGCTCCAACTTCCTGACCGAAGCTCAGGTCATCGCGGATACGGCCAAGACCTGCTCCGAGGTCCCGTGCCCCACCTTCGAAAACCGTCGCCTTGACGTTCTCGCGCTCTGCATCCGGGTCAGCCTGCTTCAGGCAGCAGGGTATCCGGAGCTGGTCAACCTCTGGAATGACGGTCTCCTCGCTGCGCACGAGCAAGAGATGAACCGCATCATTATCGCGGACATGATCGCGCGTGCGGGTGCCACCACTACTGTCACGCCTGCGGACCTCGATGGTGACTCCTTCACCTCCGCGCTGCTTGCGGCTGTAGAGCTCGCGGCTGAGGACATCCGCTATCGCGAGATGATGCCGTTCACAGCCACGATCGAGATCGTTCTCCCACACTGGGTGGTTCCGCAGATCCGCGCGGACCTCTCCCGCCGTAATGGCGTGGATCTGCTCAGCGTCACGGACTCGATGATCGCGTCACTGTTCTCCGTCCGTAACGTGCGCGTTCAGTTCGTGCGCGGGTGGCAGGACGGCCTGATCACGGGTGGTGCGCTCGCTCCCACTTTCCCGGGTGGCGACGCTGCAACACCATTCATGCTGGCGCTTCCCTCGACCGTGAGTTTCCTGGCGTACCCGGCCGGCGCTGTTGCTGTCGCCCGCCAGGATGTGATCACGCTCACCAACGTCTACGATGCGGCCAGCCTCGCAACCAACGAGTTCACGTCGCTCTTCGCCGAAGAGGGGTTTGCTGCGGTCTACCCGTGCCCCGGCATCCGTCAATACACCGTTGCCGGTTGCGTTGGCGGTATCACCGGTGCTACCAGCATCGACTGCACCGACACCCCGTAACACCCCCTTTGACAGGGTGGGCCGCTGACCGTCCCTGGCGGCCCACTCGTAAAGGAAGGAGGGGGACGATGGCAGCAATCACAGGACTCGTCAAGCCGCTCGTTGACGCTCCTCCCGTGGCACCGATTCGCTACGGCATCTTTGCCGCATCACGGATCACGGAGCTACAGGGGGAGGAAGCAGCACGCCTGTGGGGAGCCGGTTACAGCTACCTCACGGATCACTGCGGTGGCGGATTCGCCTACGACGACACCTGCGCAGCGCAGCCCGAGAAGGACTTCGTAGAAGGCTCCGACCTCATTGAGGGCGACCCCTTCCGTGTCGCGGTCAAGAAGCACTGCGGACCAGTGGGGCGCACTCAGGATGAGCTGAGGGCAGGTGCGCTTCAGCAGCTCTTCTCCGCTGAGCAGTCCATCGTAGAATCGGTGATGTGGGATGGTGGAGCGCTAGCGGCCCACACCCCTACGCTCACCGGCTCGGCCGCGACCGTCGTCACGCCTCTTGCGGCCGGTGCCGGTGCGGCTATCGCAGCACTCGAGCAAGCCGGTTACGACATGTACGGCTACCAGGGTGTCATCCACCTCAACACCGCTGGATACGCTGCGCTGGCCTATGCCAACCTGCTGAACAAAGACGGCATCGTCTGGCGGACACAGGCAGGTTCTGCCGTCTCCTTCGGATCCGGGTACGGCATCACCGGTCCGGATGACGTGGCTCCTGCGGCCGGATCCATTTGGGCATTCATGACTTCCCAGACGGACATCCGACGCACCACACCGTTCGTCCCCCCGATTCCCGAGACGTTCGACCGGATCAACAATCAGTACGTGATCGAAGCCATCCGCGCTTACGCGTTCACGTGGGACTGTCCCGAGGTCTTCGCGGTAGAGATCCCCATCGCCGCGCCTGCCATCGTGGACATTACGGTGGCGCCGTGATGGAAGAGCGGCAACTCATCATCGCCACCAAGGACAGCCTGAAAGCTACGCTCCGTCAGCTGCTGGAGCTTGCGGAGCGACCACAGGATGTCGGGTACCCGGGCAACGGCGTGGATATCTACGTGCCTGCGTACCTGATGGACAAGTACATCAAGGCCACTACGCCCCGTGCGAAGCGCGCCAAGCTGGATAAGGAGGAAGAGGGCTAATGCCTACTATCTGCACTAGTCAGGGTCGCCTTGTCCGGATGCGCTTGACGCGCCTGGACGAGTGCGGCGCGCCCGTGGTGGGTGCGTGCTCCACTGTCACTACGGGCGGAGCTGTCTCGGTCGGTGTCGAGCCGACCTACCGTGATGCCGATGAGATCGAGGAGGTCAACGGTGCAGGCGAACTGTGCGTCGTTGACCGTATCGCTCCTCAGTTCAAGTGGGATGAGCTGGAGATCGTTCTCTGCAACATCGATCCCGATGCGTGGAACATCATCACGGGTGGTGCGCTCGTTCTCGATGACACTGCAGTCACTCCGCAGACGGTCGGTTTCCGGCAGCAGGCAGGACTGCCTGCGTCGAATTTCGCACTGGAGATCTGGACCAAGGTAACGGGTCAGGCGTGTGCGGCGGGAGAGGTCCAGTCCGGGTACTGGCTCTTCCCGTGGATCGCGCAGGGCACGGTGGGGGAGTTCGAGTTCGCCAATGCGGCTCTCACCCTCACCCTCAACGCGATCTCTTCCGGCAACTCCCCCTGGGGAGTGGGCCCGGATACCTACACGGTTCGTGCGGATGCCACCACGGGCACGCCTGAGCAGCTGCGCACCGCCATCGGCGCTGACGACCACCTGCATTTCGAGGTTGTCACCGTCCCACCGCCAGAGGCCGTGTGCGGCTGTGTGGCGCTGCCTGCGGACGCGTAGAACTACCCTTGAGGAGGGCCCGTCTCACCACCCCCGGGGGACGGGCCCTCCCCCCATGAGGAGACAGCAATGGCGGAGCTGTACGAAGACACCTACTGGTATCCCACAGGTGCGCTCGCACTTAATGCTCAAACGGCAGTTTTCCCCGAGGACAGTAACGTTTTCGCCACGCTGTGGGCGGATGCGGCTGAGACTGTCCCGCTGGCCAACCCGCTGACGACCGATGCGGCGGGAGTGCTCACCTTCTACGCTGCTGCCGGCCAGTACTGGGTGCACATGGGGGAGGAGTCTTTTCTCGTGGACGTGCCCGGGGGGAGCGGCAACACGATGCTCGATGAGCTTTTCACCGACAGCCCGTTCTACATCGCGCACCGTGGATCCGGAGCGCAGTACCCCGAACACACCATGATCGCGTATGAATCCTCCGTGGCCGCTGGCGCGAGCGCTATCGAGATGAGCGTGTTCGAGAGTGCTGACGGTGTCTTGTTCGCTTTCCATGACACGACGCTGGACCGTATGACTAACGGCACCTGGACCGGATCACACGCCACCTGGACATGGGCCGCGCTGAATCAGCAAGCGAAGATCGTGTCATCGGATCTGCTGGGTCCTGGCTGGGCAGACCAGCTGATTCCTACCGTGCGTGAGGTACTGGACCGGTTCGCAGGTGAGGTTGTGATCTTCGCTGAGGCCAAGGGGAACAGCGCGGTGGTGCCGCTGCGCAACCTGCTGCTCACCTACCCGGACATCACCGACTCCGTGGTGTGGAAAGCGTACTACTCCAACCCCTCACTGGCCGGTGCGCAGGCTGCGGGTTTCAGGGTGTGGGCATATATGGACGATGCCACCACGTCAGCACAGCTGGACGCAGTGGACGCCAACGTGGACTACTGGGGCGTGCCGATCACCGCTGCTGATGCACAGTTTCAGGCTGTGCAGGCACGGACTCTGGTCAAGCCCATCATCAGCTGGCCCATCTGGCGACGCTTCGAGCGGGACAGGTTGACGACGCTGGGTGTCCAGGGGGTCATGGCCAGTGAGTACCAGTACCTCACGATGACGACCGCCATCGAGACGTTCGACTCCTTCGATACCGAGGTCAAGGCACCTGGACAGGATGGCGGGATCAAAGAAGATCCACTGGCTGCGCTCAAGTTCGATGGCGCGCTGGATGCGGCCTATGTCGGGGCGCTGTCCGGCCGCGCTGTCCTCATGGGGTCCATGAGTCCCATCGTGGGTGGCGCAGGCGGGTACCGGATCTCTTTCGAGATGATGTTCCCCGTCATGCCGGGCGCTGGTACACACGCGGGTATCACACTGGGCAAGACCGCCGATGACATGTATCAGTTCGGTGTGGCTAACCCGACCGGTGGCTATCACATGCTGTTCCGCCCCAATCTGGGTGAGCTCCAGCTCTACCGCCATGACGCAGGGGTACAGCCTGGCGTGCAGCTGGGCACGGTCACCACGGCACCCGTCATCGCTGCCCAGTGGATCCCGCTTGAGGTGGACGTAACACCCACACAGGTGATCCTGAGGCGCACCGATGCACCCGGATGGCTGCTCACCGTGAGCAACACACAGCACCGTGGGCTGTACTGGCACCTGCACAATGGGTCATTGGTCGATCCCTCATCCCGTGCGAGGTTCCGTAACATCGCCATCACACCATTTCCGTAGGAGGGATCTCATGCCCGTTGTCAATCCGGCGCTGGTCAACCCGCTGTCCCCTTCTGAGGGGCCGTGTGCGTGGCCCATCGATACGTCGTGCTGCCCGGACTGGGATACCTACACGCCGGAGCTTCAGGCATCCGCCACAGCATGGGCGACAGACATCCTGTGGCCACTGAGCGGCCGGCGCTTCGGCCCGTGTGAGATCACCGTTCGCCCCTGCGGCAGCACCTGCAATTTCGCGGGTGGGTGGATGACATGGCCGGTGGCACTTGACGGAGGCAATGCCGCAGCGGCCGGGGGGTGGTTCCCCTTTGTGGACCAGACCGGTGTGTGGCGCAATTGCGGATGCGCGGGGGTGTGCTCCTGTTCCGCTCGTTGTGAGGTCTTCCTGCCCGGTCCTGTGGCCGGTATTACGGAGGTAATGATTGACGGAATCGTCATCCCTGCCGAGTCGTACCGGGTGGACAATCAGGAGTTGCTGGTCCGCACTGATGGCGAGTGCTGGCCCGAATGCCAGGACATGAATCTGGATGCTGACCCTGTCACAGGGATTGACACTTTCTCAGTGACATATTCCAGGGGCACGCCCGTACCCGTCTCGGGACAGATCGCAGCGGGCATCCTCGCGTGTGACTTCGCCAAGACATGCCTGACCGGGTGCAAACTACCGGGCAACCTTTCCAGCCTCAGCAGGCAGGGGATCGAGGTAACCGCCATCGATCCCACAGACCTGCTCGAGGACGGCCTCACGGGCATCGCGCAGGTGGATACGTGGCTGAGGGCTGTCAATCCGTACAAGCTCCGTGAGCGGTCACGACTGTACTCGCCGGATCTCAATTACCAGAGGATGCCCGGATGAGCCCCTCAGGAGACATCGCACAGCAGCTGCTCACCTGTCTGGAAGCGGCGTTCGAGGATTCCGCCAACGATACGCCAGGCTCCATCTGTCTGCGCGTAGGGGAGGTCCCGTTCTCGGCCGGCACGCATGAGGACCTGTGCTGCACAGGTCTGGCATGGGTGCGGATCGTGCGCATCTTCCCCTCCACCGACTTCCCGCAGGAGGACAACACAGTCGCTGCCTGTCCCGCCTCGGGACGTGCGGTAGAGCTGGAGATGGGTGTGGTCCGCTGCCTGCCTGATCACGGTACGGAGTCAGGTGCCACATGCGAGGAATGGACCGCTGCCTTCCTCACAGTGGATGAGGACTCTGAGGTGATGGCGCGTGCGCTGTGCTGCATGCAGGACACCTTGGGTGTCTTTCCTGTGGGTGAGACGTTCCTGCCGGGTGAGTGGGCACCCATCGACGGTCAGGGTGGCTGCATCGGTGGGACAATGAACGTGACGTATTCGTACGACTGCTCACCGTGCTAGGGGCGAGACATGAAAGAGATGGCTACCGTTCAGGTGATCGCAGCCTTTGACGGCATGCGGCTGGGTGATGTGGTGCAGGTGGAATCGACACCACGGATCAAGGGCATCATTGCCTGCGGACTGCTTAAGGACGTGACACCGGATGGCTCGGGTACAGGTGGACAGGACAGCAATCCTGAGAGCAGCGAGGCGCGCAGCGAACGAGGAGATCTCAGCGGGGATGCGCCAGATGAGCAACCGGGCACGGGCTTTGGCGCCAGTGGATACGGGCAGGCTCAGGGCATCGATCCGCAGTGAGGTCAGTTCCCGCGCACTCGGGGTAACCGGCACTCTGTCCACCAACGTGAACTACGCGGATTTCGTGCACGACGGTACTTCTGCCCACATCATCAGGCCACGACGCAGGGGCGGAGTACTGCGTTTCCAGATGGGAGGACGAACCGTCTTTGCCCGGTACGTCAACCACCCGGGTACCCGTGCTCGTCCATTCCTCGCGGATGCGCTGACGCAGGTAGCAGCAGCGCGAGGGTGGCGGACAACGGGCGGCAATCAGCTACCGTAGGGGCATGGGACGAGACATGAAACGGCAAACGGCATTTTTCGACGCAGCCGGCCGCAAGGTCGAGATCTATCAGATGACCAAAGGCCAGAAACTGGCCATGGCTGCGGTCAACGTGCGTAATCAGCAGGCTGTGATCCAGCGGCTGTGGGTCATCCTGGAAGCGCTCTTCGTGAAGTCCTCCGACTGGCGAAAGTTCGATGATGCTCTGGTCTCGGGCAAAATCGAGTACGACGCTGCGGAGAAATTCGCGAATGACGTGATCGCGTACGAGTGGCCTGAGCCCCAGGACGAGCCGGATACCCCCGAGGTAGCCCCGGACACGGGCGATGACTACAGCTAGGCCCATCGACCGGCTACGCCCAGCGGCCATCAGTGTGCCGCTGGGTGGCTTCTCCTTCACCATCCCTTCCCTGCCAGCTGCCCAGTGGATCACGGCCATCTCCGATACACATATGGAGATGGCGGTACTCCCCGGACTGCTCCCCCCACGTGAGGCATGGAGGCTCGAGGAGATGCTCATGGACGAGCATGTCTCGAATCAGCAGCTGAACTTGTCCGTATACCGCGCGATCTCGGATGCGTCCGGGCGTGACTGGTGGCAGACACTACGGCTGGTGGGCGCAGCAGCGGACGAGACGGGACGCATCCTGGGAGAGCTCGAGCTACGGGGGGTAGATCCGCACGCGATGACACTCGCACGCTGGGTGAGTGCGGTATACGCGCTGCTGACACAGAACATGGACGAGAAAGAGCTGTTCAAATTCAGTGCCAACCTCATGCTGGTACCCGGCATCGAGGGACTGGAGATCGAGGACAGACCGGATGACGCAGCTCAGGTCATGGCGATGCTGCGCACCATGCCCGGCGTATCGATCGGCGGGTAAGCTCGGACCATGGCCACTACTGCGTTCGTCAACGTCATTGCAGACGTATCGCGTGTCGATGGCCAGCTGACGCGTGACCTCACCCGGATCATCAATCAGGTGGAGATCCGCATCCCGCCCATTGAGATCCGCGTGCACGTCGATACCAGCTCGCTGTCAGCAGCTGCGGGAGCGGCAGACCGGACGGGGTTTTCCTTCAGCGGCTTGCTGAAGATCGCGCTGAAGGTAGCTTCGGGACTCGTTGCATTGACCGCAGGACTGGCGCTGTCCATCACTGCCATCGGTGGTCTGGGTGTGGCCATATCATCCGCCGTAAGCGCGCTGGGTGGCATGGGTAGCATCCTCAACTCCATCATCGGGGTCGTGGGTGTGGCAGGCGCAGCGTTCGCCATCTTCAAAGTTGCCACGATGGGAGTCGGCGATGCGTTCGCAGCCCTGTCCGGTGACAGTGCTGCGTTCGAGGAAGCGCTGAAGAAACTGTCGCCCGCCGCTCAGTCGGTGGCACGTGAGTTCCGCCGGCACGTGGGGGAGTTCAAGGCTTTCCAGCAGTCGCTGCAACAAGCACTCTTCGCACAGCTCGATGGTGAGCGGATCGCGCACCGGTTCAGCTCCGCCCTGTCCACCATTCAGCCCGCAGCCATCGGTGTAGCAAAAGCTTTCGGCAATGTCGGCGCCTCGCTTGTGGACTTCATCACCAAGGGTTCGACGCTCAACGACATCAACACCATTCTTCTTGCTGCCGCTCCCCTTGTGGAGAGATTGGGTAACGCATTTATCTCCTTCCTCGGTCCCGCTCTGGACCGTGCTGCCAAGGGTGCGGCAGGGCTGGGAGGTACGTTCGACGTACTCAAGGGTGCGTTCGATGCCGTCAAGGGTGTGGCTGTCGATGTGGGCAGGATCTTCGGCGCCATTACAGCAGCTGTGGAACGGGCAGGTGTTTCCCTCGGCGGACCACTGGCCACTTCACTGCGGCTTGTCGCGAATCTTTTCGAGTCACCCGCAGGAACGCAGTTCCTTGACACCATGGTAGAGCTGGCAAATACATTGGTAACCACCCTCGTACCTGTGATCAAGCAACTGCTTGTCTCACTGGCACCTGTGATCGCAGCCATAGCCACACAGCTCGGTCCCGTGATCAAGGCACTCGGTCCGCCACTGCAAACGCTGATCGCGGCACTGGGCACAGCGCTGATCCCGATTATCAATGCACTTGGTCCTGTTCTGGTCTCAGCTGCCGCCGCGCTGGGGAAACTGGTGGTGGCAATAGCCCCGCTGCTCCCCATCGTCGGGCAGCTCGCTGCCGCACTCCTACCCGCGCTCATCCCGCTTTTCGACACACTGGGACTGGTCTTCCAGGAGCTCGCGCCCTTGCTGCTGATCATCGGCAATTCGCTCACCACGGTGCTCGCACCGATTCTGGCAATCCTGCCTCAGCTGGTGCAGTCCCTCGTCACTCCCAGCCTCGAGCTGGCGCAGGTCGCTTTCCCCCTGCTGGCGGACATTATCGTCGCGCTCACCCCAGCATTCGTGCAACTGGCGGAGATCATTGCCACACTGCTCCCTATCCTCATCCCCATCATCACAGCCACCACGAGGTTCGCGACACAGCTCCTGTCATTCCTCGCACCTGCCATCCGGGTGATTGTCAGTGTGGTGGCTGTGA
>Ga0193742_1000259_pt1 | contig 38326 bp, 31 predicted proteins | sample L2c1metaG_FD_165511 | JGI IMG/M metagenome (GOLD analysis project Ga0193742, IMG submission 165511) | Soil microbial communities from a riparian zone of the East river system, Colorado, United States - L2c1 | ecosystem: Environmental > Terrestrial > Soil > Riparian zone | place: USA: East River... | reverse complement strand
GCCGTCTCGACCAGCTTGTGGAAGGCGGCCAGCCCCTGCGGCTTGCCGAGGTGGAGGAGCACACCGCGCTTGCCCCGGTTGGCCATCTGGCCGATGCCGGTGTCCATCCAGGGCCCGTCCCACGGCGCCATGACCTTCATCACGTCGGCGCCGAGGTCGGCGAGCAACGACGAGCCGTAGGGCCCGGCCAGGGCAAGGCCGATGTCGAGGACTCGGACCCCATCCAGCGGGCCCGCCGACCTCGGCGCGGCGGCCCGTGATGTCACGGCCGGCGTCGGCGTCGACGCCGCCGCCTCGTCGAGGACCACGTCGGTGTGCTCGCCCCGCCGGGGCGCGGGGCCCCGCACACGACCGGGCGACGCGCTCAGCTCCGTGATCACGCCGAGGTGCCGGATGCGGCCGAGCTCGTGGTCCGGCACCTCGACGATGCTCCCGTCCTCGAGCAGCAGAGGGTCGGACAGGGCCTCCTCCGGTGACCGGACGATCTGCACGCCCTCCTTCACCCGCTCGGCCCACCGGCGCCAGGCCTCGGCCGGGAACCTCTTGAACGCGGCCTGCATCAGGGGCAGGTAGTGGAACAGGACGACGATGTTCTCGGGCTCCATGCCGATGCGGGCCGGGTCGACGCGGCGGTGCTCGTACTCCGGTGCCGGTGCCGCCTCGAGCCGATCGTGCTCAGCCGCCTGGATGACCGACAGCGGCTTGATCGGCCACTGGTGCACCCACCGGCCGTCCTGGCACTCGAAGAGCCCCCGGGGCGCGCCCCGCAGGTTCATCCAGGTGCCGCCGACGGCGCCACCGCTCCGTCCGCTCGTCGGAGCGAACGCCGCGCGCGACAGCAGCGATGTCTCGATGTGCTGGCCGACGCCCGTGCGCTCCCGGGCGACGAGGGCCGCCGCGATGGCCAGGGTGGCGTGGTAGAAGCCGTTGAGGCTCATCCACGGCGAGGCACTGAAGATCGGTCCGTCGGGGCGCGCCGCCTGCTCCGCGCCCTCGGGGATCTCCACCTCGGGCAACCCGAGATCGCCGGTCGACATGATGCCGCCGCGCTGCGCCCACTGTGACCCGGTCCTCGCCGCGACCAGCGCCTCGTAGCCGGGCCGGTCGCTGTGCTCGTTGCCCTCGCCGTAGGCGGTGACGGAGCAGGTGACGAGACGGGGGTTGCGGGCGGAGAGCGCGTCATGCCCGATGCCGAGGCGCTCGGTCACACCCGGACGGAACGAATCGAGCACGACGTCGACCCGAGCCGCGAGGGCGAGGAAGGCCTCCCGCCCGGCGGGATCGTGCAGGTCGATGACGGCGCTGCGCTTCCCCCGGTTCCACACCCGGTGCCCGGGGTGCTCGGCGAACGGATCCTCCGGCGGCTCGATGCGGGTCACGACCGCACCGTGATCGGCCAGCATCATCCCCGCCATCGGGCCGGCGATCCCCCAGGTCAGCTCGAGTACGCGCAAGCCCTCGAAGGCACCGGCCATCTCTCCCCCTGAATTCGTTAGCGTTGGCTAATCATTCCTGCGAGGGAGTCGCCGCGTCAAGTGCGCCTGGGTGGGTCAGCCGCCAGTACCGGAACATGGCCTTGCTCCACAGGATGAGGCCCTCCTCGGCGATCGCGCGCTCGTGCTCGGGCAGCTGCGCGGCGACGCGGTCCAGGGGCTCCCGGATGGCCGCGTTGGCCTCGGCCAGGGCGCGCCGGCCGGCCCGGGTGACGGCCAGGGTGGTACGCCGCCGGTCGCGCTCGTCGACCTGCCGCTCCACGAGCCCGCGCTCCGCCAGGCCGTCGACGAGGCGGGTCACCACCGGCGGGCGGACGGTGAGCCGGTACGCCAGCTCCGACGTCGTGGTCGGCTCGACGGCCAGGTAGGCGAGCGTGCGGTACTTCTGGATCGTCAGCCCCTGGGTCTCCAGGACGACCTCGAACGAGCGCGCCAAGCCGGCGATCGCCGATTCCACGGTCGGACCAGCGCGGCGCGGCATCACACGGACGCTACTGATCCCGACGCACCGAACGAGCACCTCACCCGCTGGCGAGCAGATCGTCCGCTGCCCAGAGTCGTCGGAAGGCGGGCTCACCGGCAACCTCGGCGGCCCCGCCCCTGGTGGCGACCCGCCCACCCTCGAGCACCACGATGTGGTCGGCGCGCGCCGCCACCTCGTGCCGGTGCGTCACCATCAACGTGGTGACCCCCAGGGAGGCGACGGCAACCAGGACCCGTCCCTCGACGTCGCCGTCGAGCGACGACGTCGCCTCGTCCAGGACGAGCAACTCGGGCCGAGCCAGCCAGGCACGGGCCAGCGCGATGAGCTGCCGCTGGGCGTGGGTGAGGTTCCGCCCCTCCTCCTCCACCGTGTGGTCGTAGCCGTCCGGGCCGGCGACGAGCAGCTCGTGGGCGCCTACGGCGACGGCCGACGCCTCGACGTCCTCACGGCTGGCGTCGGGGCGGCCGTAGGCGATGTTCGACGCGACCGTGCCGCGGAACAGGAACGCGTCCTGGGGCACGATGCCGATCCGGCTGCGGTAGCCGGCGAGGTCGACGTCGCGGAGGTCGCGGCCGGAGACGACGACCCGCCCGACGTCCGGGTCGTAGGTCCGTGACAGCAGCTTGGCGACACTGGACTTCCCGGCACCCGTCACGCCGACGAGCGCCGTTACCCCACCGGCCGGCATCGTGAAGGAGACGTCGGCGAGGACCTGCCGACCCGCGTGCGGGTAGGCGAAGTCGACGTGGTCGAAGGCGACCGGGCCCACGATCGCCGGGCACGGGGGCGCACCCTCGGCGACGACGGGCAGGACCCGCACGCGGAACGGCTCCCGCACGCGGTCCCACGAGACCCGGACCTCGAGCAGCCGCGCGTACAGACCGCCGATCGTGCCGAGCGGAAGTGTCCCGCCGACGGCGAGGAGCTGGACCGTGAGCGCCGAACCCGTGGACAACCGTCCGGCGAACACCTCCTCACCCGCCCGCCACAGCACGAGCAGGGACAGGACCTGACCGGTCGCGTCGATCACGGAGGTGTACGCACTGGCCACGACCGCCACCCACCAGCGGGCGCGGCGGCGCTCCCAGCACGCGTGCACGAAGCGCCGCAGCTGGAGGCCCAGTGCCCCGAGGTGACGGATCTCGTGCCGGGCCGTGAAGTCCTCCTCGAACTTGGCCGTCACGACACCGAGCTCGTCGCGGGCCCAACCGTTGGCCTGCATGGCCAACGGGAGCTGGATCGCGGTCAGACCGACGATGACGACCACCCCGCCGATCACGACCGGCGCGGTGGCGGGTGCGATCACGAGGATGGCGCCCATCGCCACGAGGACGCGGGCGATGTTGGACACCAGGATGAAGCCCGGGCCCTGGAAGAACACGAGCAGCGTGTCGAGGTCGTTCACCACCCGGGCCGCCACCTCACCGGGTTGCTCCCGGTCGTAGAAGTCGATGCCGAGGCGGGTGAGGCGGTGGAACACCCTCCGGCGCAGCAGGTGGATGACGCCCTGGTTGAAGCGCTCGGCGGAGACACGGAAGACGTACCCGGTCACGCCGATCACGGCACCCATGGCCATCATCACGTACGCCCACCGGTACGCCGCTGCCTCGCTCTCCTCCACGAGGTCGACGACCCGGCCGAACAGGATGTCCGGCGAGCTCACGGCGAGGGCCTGGGCCAGCACCGCCACGAACGCGAGCGCGGCGACCGCCCGGAACCGCCGGAGCACGGCGCGCAGCGTCGGCTCCCTCTCGTCGGCGACGACGTCCTCGGGCAGCGACGGAGCGACGTCGTGCAGGCCGACGCCCGTCAGCTCGGCGACCGGGGCCGGGACCTCGGCGAGCGGGGCCGCGGCGCCCGGCAGGTGGTGGAGCGACCCGCCGCTCGCCAGCCGGCGGACCTCGTCGGCCACGGCCCTGGCGCCGTCGCGCCGGGTGACGAGCAGGATCGCGAGGTCGGGCGCGAACCGTCGCACCCGGCGCAGGACGTCGATCTCGAGCGACGGGTTGACGGCCGACAGGGCGTCGTCGAGGACGAGCAGGCGCGGCCGCGCCAGCAGCGCCCGGGCCATCGCCACGCGCTGGCGCTGGCCGCCCGACAGGGTGAGGCCGCGGTCACCGACGGCACCGTCGAGGCCGCCGGTGAGCGACGCCGGGACATCCTCGGCCCCGGCCGCCTCGAGCGCGGCGAGGATGTCGTGGTCCGTGACGTCGGGCGCCGCTCCCATCGTCAGGTTGTCCCGCAGCGAGAGCGCGAAGAGGAGGGGCTCCTCGGTCACGACTCGGACGCTCCGGCGCAGCTCCACCGGGTCGAGCTCGTCCATCGGCACGGCCTCGAGCAGCGCCCGGCCACGTGTCGGGGCGAGCAGGCCCGCGGCGACGGCGACCAGCGTCGACTTCCCCGACCCGGGCCCGCCGACGACCATGACGAGCTCACCCGGGGCGACATCGAGGTCGAGCTGGTCGAGGACGACGCGCTCGCCGAGCTCGACGGACACGCCGTCGAGGCCGAGGCCGAGCGAAGGGCCGGGCAGCGATCGCCCGCCCGCCAGGGGCTCGTTGCCCAGGGCGAGCATCTCCGTCAGGCGGTCCTGGGCACTGCGGACGTACTGCCACGCGCTCACGACGTCGCCGAGCGGCGCCGCCACCTGGATGACGATGGTGCCCGCCTGGAACGCGAGGAGGAACGTACCGAGCGTGAGCCTGCCGTCCGCGACGAGGCGGGCACCGGCGAGGAGGATCACGCCCTGCATCAGGTAGGGGAAGCCCCGGATGACGATGTCGTACCGGGCGAGAAGGCGCACCCGCGCCAGCGCGAACTGGTAGGCGCGGTCGGCCACGGCGTGCAGCCGGCGCCGCTCGTGATCCTCCCGGCCGAAGGCGCGGACCACCCGGATGCCGCGCACCGGCTCGTCGATGGCGGTCATGACCTCCGCGCGCTGGTTCAGGTCGGCCCAGCTGAGTTGCCGCAGCCGGTCCTTGAAGCGGGCGATGAGCCACAGGTCGACCGGGAGCACGACCATGCCGAGCAGGCCCATCGGCGGGCTCAGGATGGTGATGAACACCAGCAGCGCCCCCAGCACCGGTAGCAGGGCGCCGAGGAGCGGAAGCACCCCCAGAACCGACTGCAGGAGCTGGAGATCGGTCAGCGTGCGGGTGACCAGCTGGCCACCGGCGACGGCGTCGAGCCTGCGCAGCTCGGCCGTCTGGATGCGCGTGTACAGCCACACGCGCATGTCGAGCTCCACCGTGTAAGCGACCCGCTGGAGCATGAGGCCCGACGCGATGCTGGCAGCGACGCCGACGAGCACCCACGGGACGGCCCGCCGCACGAAGGGCCACAGCGGGACCGCCTGGTCGACGATGCCGCGGTCGACCATGCCCCGCGTGAGGTTGGCGACCATGATGCCCGCGACCGCGACGACGAGCGTGAGGGCGACGACGAGCTTCACGTTGCGCCGCTGTCGGCTGAGCAGCGCCCAGAACAGCGACGTCCGGGCGTTGCGATGCACGGACCGCGCCGCAACCACCCAGCCACGGGCCCTCATTGCCCGACGACCTCCCCGATCGCGCCGGCGGCGCGGCCCGACCGTGCGACGACGGCCCGGGTCGATCCGAGGTAGGACGCCACCACCTGCTCGTCGTTCAGCACGACGTCGGCGTCGCCGTCGACCACCACCCGCCCGAGGTCGAGGGCGAGCAGGCGGTCGGCGACGCCGCTGACGAGCGGCATGTCGTGCTCGATGAGCAGGATGCTCGCCCCGGTGAGCTCCCGTATGCGCAGGAGCACAGGCCCCAGGGCCTCGGCCTCCCGCTGGGCGATGCCGGAGGACGGCTCGTCGAGGAGCAGCACCTTCGGCGCCAGGCCGGCCTGGCACGCCAGGTCGACGACCCGCCTCGTGCCGGTGGACAGCTCCCCGATGAGCGAGTCGGCATAGCCGGCGAGGCCCATCAGCTCGAGCAGCTCGTCGACTCGGGCTGCGGCACGCCGGTCGGCGGCCCGTAGGCCGGGCCAGTCGAGGGCCGCCGCCACGGCACCGCGTGTGCCGCGGTGGCCGTCGAGTGCCGTGGTCACCACCTGGCGGACCGTCAGCGCCCCGAACAGCCGGGCGTCCTGGAACGATCGTGCGAGGCCGAGCCGGGCACGACGGTCGGCGCGCAACGTGGTCACGTCGCGCCCGTCGAGCACGATCGCCCCCTCGTCCGGTGCCAGGAACCCGGAGACGAGGTCGAACAGGGTGGTCTTCCCGGCACCGTTCGGCCCGACGATCCCGAGGATCTCCCCCTCGCCCACCTGGAGGCTGACGTCGTCGATGGCCCGCAGGCCGTCGAACCGCTTGACGAGGTGGCGCACCTCGAGTGGGGCCACCCCGGTCGTCGCGGGCCGCCGCCTCTCGGCCCGCGACGAGGCACCCGGGACCGGCGCCACCGCACCCTCGAGGAACACCGACCGCAGGATGTCTGGCCGTTCGAGCAGCTCGTGGGTCGGGCCCCGGAAGCGGACCTCCCCCTTCTCCATGAAGTAGGCGGTGTGGGCCACCGTGAGGGCCAGGTTCACCGACTGCTCGACCAGGAGGATCGTCGTCCCTCGCCGTTGGAGGTCCCGCACCACGTCGAGCAGCTCGGCGACGACGACCGGTGCGAGCCCGAGCGACAGCTCGTCGATGACCAGGACCCGCGGCCGGGCCATGAACGCCATCGCCAGCGCGAGCATCTGCTGCTGGCCGCCGGAGAGGGCGGCCGCCTGGTCGTCGAGCCGCTGGGCCAGGCCGGGGAAGAGCCCGAGCACCTCGGCCCGGCGCTCCCCGACACCGGCACGGTCGTGCCGGTCGAGCCAGCCGGCGAGCCGCAGGTGCTCGCTCACCGTCAAGGTCGGGAAGATGCCGCGCCCGCCGGGAACGTGGGCGAGCCCGAGGGCCGCGACGCGATGCGGTGGGTAGCCGGCGATGTCGGTGCCCTCCCAGCTGATCGAGCCCCGCGTCGGGCTGACGAGCCCCGACAGCGCCCGGAGCACCGTCGACTTGCCGGCGCCGTTGGTCCCGAGCAGCGCGATCGTCTCGCCCTCCGCCACTTCGAGGTTGACGCCGAACAGGACCTGGACCTGTCCGTAGGCGACGTCGACCGAGCGGAGGCTGAGCAGGTTGGGCTGCCGTCCGCCGAGCGCCAGCTCGGGGAAGCTGAAGTAGTCGAGCTCGGGGGCCGCACGGCGCAGGAACCGCCGCACGTGGCGTGGCGCCCGCGACGGCGGTGGCCGCCAGGCCGCGACCGCGTCGCGGCGCCTGACCGCCCGGTCCGTGGTCGTCGGGCCCGCCGGCTCGGTCGGGTCGTGGGTCAGTGCCCGGATGGCGAGGCCCCGCCGGCGCGCCACCCGACGCAGGTAGGCATCGCGCCATCGGAGCAGGCCACCCCCGAGGCCGCCGGGGAGGAACATGAGGACGCCCAGGAGTCCGATGCCGCTGCCGGCGAACGTGAACACCGTGCGGAACTGCTCCGGGACGACGGTGTTGAACCACTCGGTGCTCTTCAGGAACACCGCTCCGAGCAGGGCCCCGGGCACCGACCCGAGGCCGCCGACCACGACCATCGTCAGGACGCGGATGCTCTCGGCCGGAGCGAAGATCTGCTCGCCGAGAGCACGTTGGTGGTAGGCGAGGAGCCCGCCGGCGAGCGAGGCGTAGAAGCCCGACAGCGCGAAGGCCGTCAGCTTCGCCCGGCCGATGTCGACGCCGAACGCCTGGGCGGTGCGGCCGTTCTCGCGGGCGGCCACGAGGACGCGGGCGATGCGCGACCGCTGCAGGCCGCGGACCGACAGGAGCATGAGGCCGAGCACGACGAGGCAGACGTAGTAGAAGGTCGTCTCGTCGCCGATGTCGAACCGCCCGAACAGCGGCAGCCGCTCCACCTGTTCGACGATGTTGTCCGGCAGGACCTCGAAGCGGTCCCGGTCGAGCAGGTAGGACGACGTCGTCACCGCGAACGCCAGCGTCGCCATCGCGAGGAACAGCCCGCGGATCCGCAGGGCCGGGAGGCCGATGACGACCGACGCGACGGCGCCGACGAGCCCGGACAGCAGCAGCGAGATCGACAGGTCCCAGCCTCGGTGGACGTTCACGATCGAGGTCGCGGCCGCGCCGACGGCGACGAAGGCCATGTGGCCGAGGCTGATCTCGCCCGACCACCCGGTCAGCAGCACGAGGGACACCGCGATCATGGCGTAGATGGCCACGGCTGCGGCGAGGTTCACCTTCGCCGCACCCATGGTCGACGGCAGGACGACGAGGAGGGCCACGACGCCGGCGACGCCGGCCCACCGCACGAACCGCACCTCCGGCAGGCGAGCCAGCGCGGCGGGCACCGGGCGCGCGTCGGCCGCGTCCTGCCACGACGACGCGGCTTGGTCCTCGACCCGCGACTCGCGCCCGCGGCGCTGCACGAGCAGCCCCACGAGCACGATCACGAAGAGGACGGGATCGACGAGCGTCGACGACCCGGTGTTCCACAGGATCGCCGTCTCGACCACACCGAGCACGCCCGCGGCGACGAACATCGTCCCGAACCGCTCCATGCGGGCGAGAACGGCCGCCGCCAGCGCCCTCACCAGGATCGACGGCCCGAACGCCGAGCCGAGGGGTACGCCCACCAGACCGGCGCGCAGGGTCACCGCGACGGCCGACAACAGCGCGGCGACCACCCAGGCGACGTTCTGGGTCAGGCCGACGTTGATCCCCAGCAGCGACGCCCGGTCACGGTCCTCGGCACTGGCACGGATGGCGATGCCGATGTTCGTGTACCGGAGGAACCCGAACAGGCCGACGATCGCCACGACGCTCGCGGTCACGGCGAGCAGGTCGTTCGCGTCGAACACGACCGGTGGCAGCTCGAGGGTCCAGCCGAACGGCGGTGCGATGCGGGTGTCCGGGAGGATCGACCCCATCCAGAACGGGATCGCCAGGCCGAGGGCGACGAGGATCTGGGCGACGCCGACGGTGACGACGACGACGATGAGGCGCGGCGCCGTGCTGAACCGCCGGATGACGAACCGTTCGACGGCGAACCCGAGGGCCGGTCCGGTCACCAGGGCGACCGGCAGCGCCGCCCAGTACGACCAGCGCCACTGGTTGACGAGGCTCACGAACAGGCTCGCCGGGACGACGCCGAGATCGGCCTGCGCGAAGTTCACGATCCGGTTCGAGCGGTAGACCAACGCCAGGCCGAAGGCGATGAGGCCGGTGAGGGATCCGAGGACCATCCCCTTGAGGGCGACGCCGACCGGTGTCGGCCAGACGAGCTGGAGGGCGCCGTAGAGCGCCCCGACCACCAGGACGGTTCCGGCGGCACGCCGCGCTCGCCCGCCCCACGCCGGGTCGAGCGTCAAGGCGGTCACCCGTCGTCTCCCAGCGCACAGAGAGGGGCGACGCCACCATCGGTCCGGTCGCAGTCGCTCGAGCCGTCGTCGCCGCGGAGGAGGTCCGCGCACCCCCGCGACTCGATGGCCGCGGCCCGCCCGACGTGGTAGCCCGAGCGCGCCCACGACGACTCGCGCCGCGCGTGCTCGTCGACGGCCTCGATCGTCTCGCCGTCCCGCACCACCCAGGTGAGCACGTCGCCCTGCGTGTCGGCGTCGTCTTCGCGCAGGTGCAGCTCGGCGCTGACGAACGTGACGCGGTCACCGCGATCGGTCACCTGGCGGGCGTTGCGAAGCCCACCGTCGGCGTGCAGCCGTGTGCTGATCGCGCCCACCACGCTCGTGGGCGGCACCTCGCACGCGGCGGTGTCGGGCTGCGGCATGCCGCACCCCACGGCGACGACGCCCGAGCCCATGGCGACGACGCCCGCAACGACGGCGAGCGCCGACCCTCGTCGGTGGCCAACGACCACGTGTCCCCCCTCCCCTGTCACCCTCGCCGATCCACGATCCAACGGTCACGGCGTCGACAATTTAGTTAGCATAGGCTATGTATAGTGAGCACTATGTAGCGGCGGCCGCACCCACGGCCGGTCCTTGGGGGGACGACGAACGTGAAGCTCACACCTCGCTCCCGGCGCCGCTCGGCGCTGGCGGGAGCAGTCATCGCCGGAATGCTCGCCACTGCGTGCGGGTCGGGATCCGACTCCGACGACACCGGTGCGCCGGGCACCGCCAGACCGGGGCAGACCGGCGCCGAGATGGGGTCGGAAGAAGCGCTCGGCTCACCCGGCTGCGACCCGGCGACGAAGCGCACCAGCTTCTTCTTCGTGAACGGAGGGCCCCTCTGCGTCAACCCGTGGGACACCGGCGACGACAACGGCGGCGCCACCGCGCCGGGTGTCACCGACACCATGGTCGAGATCGTGGTGTACGTGCCGAACGAGACGATGCAGGAGTCCATGACGTCGACGGGGGCGGTCCAAGCGGTCACCGACCAGCGCACCGGCAAGGCGGCCTCCTACGCCGACATGATCCGCGACTACGACGCCGCCTACCGGCACGCCATCGAGCAGCTCCACAGCTTCCAGACCTGGGGTCGTACCCCGGAGTTCACGGTGGTGGAGGCCTCAGGGCCCGACGAGGCGTCCCAGCGTGCCGACGCGGTCCGGGTCCTCGCCCTGGAGCCGTTCATGGTCATCGACGGGTCGAACCTCACCACCGGTGCGCCGTTCTTCGCCGCCGCCGTCGCCAACGCCGAGGTGGTCGTGCTCGGCTACATGGACGGCAACGCGGCGGAGCAGGCGCCCTACCGGTGGGGGTCGCAGTCGCCCACCGCCGGCACCTACCTGCTCGCGAGCTTCCTCGGCCAGAGCCTGTCGGGCCGGCCGGCGCGGTACGCCGGCGACGAGCTCCGGGCGGAGGAACGGGTCTTCGGCATCGTCCACCCGGCCGACAACTGGGACGACGGTCTCCTCGAGGACCTGCTCGACGAGAACGGCTCGACGCCCATGGCCGTGTCGCTGGAGGCCGGCCCCGACGCGTCCGACGCCCAGCAGGCGGCGACGACGATGGTGACGAAGCTCAAGTCGGGCGGGGTCACCTCGGTCGTGCTCCACACCGGCCCGACGGTGGTGACCGCGCTGATGGCGGCCGCGGAGGCCCAGGGCTACGAGCCCGAGTGGATCTTCACGGGCTTCGGGTTCCAGGACTTCGACCTCTTCGGTCGCCAGAACGAGGCCGACCAGATGGAGCACGCCTTCGGCATGGGCATCCTGCCTCCGGCGACCGCCCAGCCCGCTGACGGCACCCCGGTGCCGCCCGCGCCCGACCCGTTCGCCTGGTACTGGGGCGACGACCAGGGCGTGTACGGCCCGCCGGGGCTCCTCTGGATGACCTTCGTGTACGGGGCGATCCACTACGCCGGCCCGGACCTCAACGCCGAGACGGTCCGTGACGGCCTCTTCGGCGTGCCGGCGCAGGGAGGAGCCGACGAAGGCACGACCGGGTTCCTCACCGGGTACGGGCGCACGACGGGACTTCCCTACGACGAGTACGCCGTGCTCGGCGCCGACCGGAACCTCATGTGGTGGAACCCGGAGCTCGAGGGCGGCACCCAGGTCATCCCGTCGCTCGTGGGCACCGGGAAGTGGACGTACCTCGACGGCGCCACCCGGTACCGCTACGGCGACTTCCCCACCGAGGAGCCGACGTTCTTCGACCCCTCCGACTCGGTCGCGGAGGTTCCCTCGACGTCGGCCTATCCCGAGGGCCTGTCTCCCGAGCTCTCACCGTGCGAGGGCTGCCCATCGGCCGGACGATGAACGAGCGTCCGCCGCGGCTTGGTCAGTGCTGGGTGCGCTCGGCCAGGAACTCCTCCTTGAAGACGATCTTCCGCTCGGAGGATCGGGGACGGAAGTTCAGGAACCGCACCCCCTGGTCGCCGACGCGGAAGCCGTAGAGGGTCCACGCGGGGACGAAGACGGCGCTGCCGACGCCGACCTCGCGGTTTCCGAAGTGCACGCTGCCTTCGAGGATGTACATGATCTCGTCCTCGACGTGCGCGTGCGGCGCCGACACCGCGCCCGGTTCACGGGTCACCTCGAAGAGCTCGAGCTCGTCGGCGGCGCCGAAGATGTGACGAACCGACACCTCGGCGGCGCCCTGGGCCCGCCAGCGGTCGGCGTCGCCGTTCCCGTCGGTGATCTCGGCGAGCCGGCGTACCGGGATCTCGTCGGCCATCCCGAACTTGATGGTTGCCATGTCGACGTCCTTTCCTACGACCGTCCGGACCGCAACGACTCTCGTTCCGGCGTCGCGGGGAAGCCGGCCTCGGCTTCACCCTCGGCACCCGCCTTCAGCGGCACGTGCGGCCAGTCCCGCCCGTCGAAGACGATGATCACCGTGGCTCCGTCGGGCCCGGCCACCACGGGGCCGTAACCCGTGCCGGCGCCGACCACGCGGATGTCACCCGGGCCGTACGAGCGCCTCGTGACTTCGACCGTGCCGGCGACGACGATCTCGGCGTAGGCGACGTTGTGCGTGTGGGGCGGCACGTGGAAGTTCGGTGGGTAGTGGACCTGCATCACCGTGGTCGCCGAGTCCGGGGCCGTCTCCTGGTCGTGCGCCAGGACGAACCAGCCCGACTTCAGTCGGTCGGGGAGCTCCTCATAGCCGAGATCGCTCCACGAGGTCTCCCGCTGCCACCTCGTCGGGGGTGTCGGCCTTGCGTCGTCCATGGGGTCCTCACTCTCGCGGTTGCCTGCCGGGTCTCGAGTCGTCGGGCTCACGTCAACACACGACCGCCGTCGGCCACGATGGTCTGCCCGGTGAGCGGTGCGCTCAGATCGGTGGCGAGGTAGATCAGCGTCCCGACGAAGTCCTCCGGGACGAAGCGTCGCCCGAGGATCTGCTGCCGCACCGCGGACTCGCCGATCTCGGTGCCGTCGATGCTGTCGAGGCTCGGCTTGTCCCAGATGAGACCTGGCGCCAATGCGTTCACCCGCACGCCGGCCGGTCCGTACGCCCGAGCGAGCGACCTGGTGAGGCTGAGCACCGCAGCCTTGGACGCCGCGTAGTGCGCGAGGTGCGTGGGGCCGGACAGCGCGCTGGTCGAGGAGATGTTCACGATCGTCCCGCCCGACCGCGCTCGCATGGCGGCTGCTGCCGCGCGGCTGCAGATGAACGTCCCCTTCACGTTGACCGACATCACCCGGTCCCACTCGTCGAGGTCGAGGTCGTCGAGGTGGGTCCACGAGATGCCCGCGTAGAGCGCGGCGTTGTTGATCAGAGAGTCGAGCGCGCCGAGCTCGTGGAGCGTGACGTCGACAGCTCCGGTGACGGCTTCCGGGTCGGTGATGTCGACGCCCAGCGCGATGGCCGATCCACCTTGGTCCCCTATCTGCGCCGCGACCCGGCCCGCTCCTCGTTCGTCGACGTCGAGCACTGCGACGGCTGCGCCGGCACGCGCCGCAGCGAGGGCGTACACCTCGCCGGCGTTGTTGCCGCCACCGGTGATCATGACCACCTTCCCGAGGAGGGGCTGGCCCTCGTGCGACGGGACGGAGCGCTCCATCAGGACGGCCGGAAGGTCACGACGAGCGACTCCGGGTAGCGGATGACGCCGGGCCGGAACACGACGGGGGCCGTCGACGCCCGTCGGAGGTCTCGCACCTGCGCCAGCAGGCGCTCGATCGCGATCCGGATCTCCAAGCGGGCGAGGGAGGCGCCGATGCACCGGTGCACGCCGCTGCCGAACGCGAGGTGGGCGTTGTCCGCACGGTCGAGGTCGAGCTGCTCGGGGTCGGGGAAGCGGTTGGCGTCGCGGTTGGCCGCTCCGTAGAAGACCATGAGCTTGTCGCCCTTCGCGATCGGCTGGCCCTCGAGCGTCACCGCCTCCCGGGCGACCCGGCACAGGCCCACGACGGGTGAGTCCAGAGGTTGCAGCTCGTCGACGTCCCCTCGGGTGAGCGACCGCTCCCGCAACCTCGGCTCCAGGTGGGGAACCGTCGTCAGCCGGAACACCGCGTTGGCGATCGCCGCCTTGGTGGTGTCCTGGCCGGCGCCCAGGAACAGCCGGATCGTGTTGTACACCTGGGCCTCGGTCAACGGGCCCTCCGCGGTTGTGCCGAACACGATGGCCGAGAGCACGTCGTCGGTGCGCTCGTCGGACGACCTCCGGGAGGTGATCAGGTCGAGGATGAGGTCGCGGAGCGCGGCCTCGTTTCGAACCCCCGCCGCACCTGACTCCACCGCCTCGGCCGCCTCGAGGATCGCCGCCGCATCGGTGGCGTCGGGGAGCCCCAGCACGACCCTCGCCAGCACGCTGGCCGCTAGCGGACCGGCGAACGCCGCCACGATGTCGCACCGGCCGTCGTCGATCCATCCACCGATGAGCCGGTCGGTCGTCTCGACCACGAAGGGCTCGTAGCGCGACAGGTGCTGTGCCCCGAAGTACCGGTCGAGCGGTCGCCGCAGCTCCCGATGACGGGGAGGGTCGGTCTCGATGAGCGAGCCCGAGACCGGCGACTCGTCGAGCGTGATCCCGCCCTCGGACGAGAAGCGGTCCGGTCGGGTCAGCACCTCCTTGGCCGCCTCGTACCCGAGCACCATCCAGTGGCCGCCGTGCCGGTCGTTGTGCACCACCGGGCACGCGGCGCGGGCCTCGCCGAGCGATTCGTACAGCGAGCCGCTGCCGGCAGGATCGAACAGGTCGACCCCCGTCCCCGTGTCCCCGCCGGTACCACCACCCTTGTCATAGGCCATCTGCCAGAATCCCTTCTCGAAGGTCATCCATGTCGAGGTCGGCATCCGCCGGGATGGTGATCGATCGGGGTTCGAGGAACTCCTCGAGCCCCTCACGGCCTCGCTCGCGACCGAGGCCCGAGCGCTTCAGCCCACCGAACGGGCCCGAGCCTCCCGAAGCGGAACCGGCGTTGATCGAGCACATGCCCGAGGCGATCAGGCTGGCGCACGACAGGCCTCTCGCCAGGTCGCCGGTGTAGACCCCGGCAGCCAGGCCGAAGTCCGACTCGTTCGCCAGCCTGATCGCCTCGGCCTCGTCCGGGCAGCGGATGAGCGTCAGCACGGGACCGAACACCTCGCGCTGGGCGATCTCCATCCGGTTGTGGACGGCGAGCACCGCCGGCGCGAGGAACCAGCCCTCTTCGAGCTGCGCCGGACGGTCACCGCCCACCAGGAGCGCGGCTCCCTCGCGCACCGCGGACGCGATCCGGTCCTCCACCGCCGCACGATGCCCGCGGGTGATCAGCGGGCCGATGTCGGTCGACGGGTCGTACGGATCGCCGATCCGGAGCGCCTGCACCGCCGACACAAGGCGTTCGGCGAGCGCGTCGTAGACGTCGGCCAGTGCCAGGATCCGCGTGGTCGCGAAGCACACGGCGCCGTTGTTCGCCAGGCCCCGCTCGACGAGCAGCGGGACGCAAACGTCGAGATCGGCGTCGTCGAGGACGATCGCAGGGGACTTCCCGCCCAGCTCGAGCACCGCCCGCTTCACCTGCCGTCCACACACCGCGCCGATCTCCGAGCCGACCGCCACGCTGCCGGTGAACGAGACGGCGTCGACTCCGGCATGGCCGACCAGGCGACGCCCCACCTCGGCCCCTCCGACCAGGACGTTCACGACCCCGGGTGGAAAGCCCGCCTCGTGGGCCGCCTGAGCGATCACGAACGACGTCAGCGGCGCCTCGGGGGGCGCCTTCACCACGACCGAGCAGCCGGCCAGCAGAGCCGGGAGCAGCTTGTTGAGCAGCAGACCGACCGGGGCGTTCCACGGCACGATCGCGGCCACCACGCCGACCGGCGCCTGCAGGACCAGCGTCGGCCCGCCCCGTCCGTCGCGGATCTCGGGCCGCATCGTCGCCCGAGCTGTCGCGATCTCCTCCCGGGCCCGGGCGCCGATGCCCTGGGTGGCTCGCTCCACGAACGAGCGCGGCCCTCCCGTCTCGCCGATCTGGAGCCACGTCAGCTCCCCCGAGCGCTCGTCGAGCAGCTCGGCGAAGGCGGCGAGCCTCGTGATCCGATCGTCCAGGCCGAGCGATCGCCACGGTCCCTGGTCGAAGCAGTCCCGGGCCGCACGGACCGCGACCTCGACGTCCGACTCGTCGCACTCGGGCACCACGCCGAAGAGGGAGCCGTCGATCGGGCACTCCACCGGGAGTGCCCGATCGGCTCGCGACGGGCGCCAGGCGCCCCCGACGTAGACCCGGTCGTGCTCGGTTCGGAACGTCGTGGCCAGGTCGCGCATCGCCGGGCTACTTCAACCAGAGCTCGTCCGTCCGGATCGTCCCGTCGTTGATGCCGGCCTCCTCCATCCCCTGCACGTTGTCGTTGTAGGCCCAGAAGGACGGGGTGCGCTGCAGCGGGAAGAAGGGCATCGTGTCGATGAGCTCCTTCTGCATGTCGATGAGCAGCTGAGCCCGCTCGTCGGTGTCCTGTGTCGCTCGCACCTCGACGACCAGGTCGTCGACCGCGGGGTTGTCGTACGTCTGGAAGTTCCGGGTGCCGCTGCTCAGGACGAGCTCCAGGAACTGCGACTCCGGATCGGATCCCTGGTAGATGAAGTAGAAGGCGTCGAAGTTGCCGGCCGTGTAGTCGGCCAGGTTGGCGGCCGGGGCCTGCGACTTCACGTCCATCTTCACGTTCTCGAGCTCCCCGAGCTGCGCCTGGATGGCCTGCGCCGTGAGCGTGGACCGGGCGCTCGTCGCCGTGGTGAAGGTGAACTCGACGTCGGATCCGGTCTCGGCGACGTACTCGTCGATGAGGTCCTGCGCCTCGGCGAGATCGGGCTCGGGGTAGACCACGCTGTCGTCGGACAGGCCGGTCTCCTCGGGGAACAGGGTCGCCGGCACGCCGCCCAGACCCTGGTCCACCTGCTCGTTGATCTGTTCCACGTCGATGGCAAGCTGCAGGGCCTTGCGCACCCGGACGTCGTCGAACGGCGGCTTGGCCAGGTTGGGCCAGAACACGAAGGTGTTCAGGGCCTGCGGCGAGTACACCGGACCTGCCGCCTTCTCCTGGGTGACGGTGTTGAGCTCGTTGCTCAGGTTGATGTCACCCTGCCCGGACTGGAAGGCGTTCAGGCGCTGGGTCTCGTCGGGGACGGTCTTCACGACCAGCTTGTCCACATAGGGCCGCGGAGCGTTCCAGTAGGTCGGGTTCCGTTCGAACTGGGCATCGACCGTCGGTGTGTAGCTCGTCAACGTGAACGGACCGGCACCGATGGGATGCTGGGCGTAGTCGTCGCGGTCGGACGCCGCCTGGATCGCCGTGGGCGAGCCGATGAAGGTGAGGTTGTCGGCGATGATCCGCGGGAGCTGGTAGTTGGGGGCATCGATCTTCACGCTCAGCGTCGTGTCGTCGACGACCGCGTAGCTGAGCGACCTGGCGGCCGGAGCAGACGGCGACGCCAGCTCGGGATCGACGTGGCGATCCCAGTTGAACTTCACCGCTTCGGCATCGAGCGGGGTGCCGTCCGAGAACTCCAGGTCCGGTCGGAGCTTCAGCTCCCAGTTCATGCCGTCGCTCGACGTCATGGACTCGGCGAGGTGCGGCACGACCTCGCTGGTCGCGGAATCGGCGTAGAGCAGCGCGTCGTAGACGGCGTAGAGCCGATAGGTGTCGCCGCCGAGCACCGACGTCTGGAACTTCGTCGGGTCGTAGCCGTTCCCGTCGGAGTAGGTGAGCACCGTCAGCGTGCCGCCGCTGACCGGGTCCCCACCGTCCTCGGAGCCGCCCGAGCCGCCGGAGACGTCGTCGTCCGACGAGCCGCATGCAGCCAGCCCGACGACCACGAGCGCAAGGACCCCGGCGCACAGCGCTCGGAACCACCGGTCTCGCGTGTCCTTCATCTGTCCCCCTCTTCGTCGAATGCCAGCGCTCGTGGTGCGTGACGACCACCTGAACGCGGGTGGAACGTAACAACGCCTCCAGGTGGGACATAGACGCCGTTCCGCTCATCGGATGACCAGTTGAGCGCCGCGTTCCGGGGTCCAGAACGAGCCGTTGCCCAGCGAGCGGCGGGTGCGTACCGTCCGAAGTCATGCCCCGGATCGAGCCGATCACCGCCCGGACAGGAGCGGTCGTCCGGGGTTGTGACCTGCGGACGGCCCCGCCCCCGGCGACCGTCGAGCTGCTCGAGGAGGCGCTCGCCACCCACGGGGTGCTCTTCTTCCCGCAGCAACAGATCTCGGCGGCGCAGCACCTGGCGCTCGCGGCCGCTTTCGGGCGCGTCGAGGTCCCGGCTGCAGGGCGCGACACCGTGCCGGACTTCCCCCAGATCGTCCGGATCGCCAGCGCAGCCGGACGGGCACACCACACCGACACCTGGCACTCCGACACCAGCTTCGAGGAGCGGCCCCAGCGCTTCGACGTCCTCCACGCCCATCGCATGCCGCCGGTCGGTGGGGACACGCTGTGGTCGAGCTCGATCGCCGCCTACGACGCGCTCTCCCCGGCCCTCCAGGGCTTCCTCGAACCGCTCACCGCGCACCACGAGTACGCGTACGACGGGACCGTGCGCGGCGCCGACCATCCCGTGATCTGCACCCATCCGAGGACGGGGCGGCGAGCCTTGTACGTCAACGAGATGCTCACGACCCGGATCAACGAGCTCCACCCCGCCGAGAGCGACGAGATCCTGGGCCTGCTCGTCAAGCACATGACGCAGCCCGACTTCGTGTGCCGTTGGCGCTGGTCGCAGGGCGACGTCGCCATGTGGGACAACCACTTCGTGCAGCACTACGCGGCGCACGACTTCGGCGCCGCCGACCGGGTGATCCATCGCGTCGACGTGCAGCGAGAGCCGCCGCGCGCTCCCACCCGCGGCGCCCGCCCGGTGGACGCCACCGCCGGCTGAGCGATCGACCCTAGGCAGGCTGCGCCTCGGCTGTCTCGAGCTCCTGCGCCTCGAGGGGGCCAGGGAAGTGACAGGCCACGAAGTGACCGGTGCCGACACCCTGCATCAGGGGCACCTCGGCCTCGCAGCGCGCTGCCGCCCGAGGGCAGCGGGTGTGGAAGCGGCAGCCGCTCGGCGGATCCACCGGGGACGGCAGATCGTCGGAGATCGCGGGCACCGGAGCGATGCTCCCGGGGTCAGGATCAGGGTCGGGGATCGCGCTCATGAGCGCCTGTGTGTACGGATGTTGCGGGTTCACGTAGAGCTCGTCCGCGGGCGCGATCTCACACAGCCTGCCGAGGTACATCACCGCGATGCGGTCGCTGACGTTCTTCACCACCGCGAGATCGTGCGCGATGAAGAGCAGCGTGAGGTTGTAGCGGGCCTTGGCCTCCTCCAACAGGTTGAGGATCTGCGCCTGCACCGAGACGTCCAACGCCGAGACCGGCTCGTCGCAGACGATCAGGGCCGGCTCGAGGAGCAGTGCCCGGGCGATGGCCACCCGCTGGCACTGCCCACCGGACAGCTCGGCAGGGAACCGATCGCCCACCGCATCCGGGTCGAGCCCGACCGCCAGCAGCACCTCGTCGACCCGATCGTCCCAGGGCTTCGGGGCGCGCACGATCGACAGGCCCTCCGCGACGATGTGCCGGACGCGTCGCCGGGCGTTCAGGGACGAGATCGGGTCCTGGAAGATCATCAGCACACGGCGCCGCAACCGGCGCAGCGCCCGTGCGGGCAGGGGCGCCAGGTCGCGGCCTTCGAACATCACCGTGCCGCTCGTCGGCCGCCGCAACATGACTATGGCCTGCCCTGTCGTGGACTTCCCGCAGCCCGACTCCCCGACGAGCCCGAGCGTCTCACCACGGCGCACGTCGAGGCTGATCCCCGACACGGCATGGACCTTCTTCGATCGCTTCCCGGGCACCGGGAACTCGACCACCAGGTCGTCGACCTGCAGGAGCACGTCCTCGCCCGGATCGAGGTGGGCCTTGCCAGCACCGGCCATCAGGACACCACCACACTGGCTTCCGCGTCGACGCTGCCGCCGCGCACCCGCGGGCGCTCGACCGGCACGGTCGATCCGGAGGTCGGGTCTTCCACCGGGTTGAAGCACGCGAAGGCATGACCCGGAGACCCCGGAGCGGGCGCCAGCTGGGGGTCCTCCTCCGTGCAACGGGCCTGGGCACGGGCGCACCGGGGAGCGAAGCGGCAGCCCGGGGCCGGGTCGACCACGTCGACCGGGCGGCCCGGGATCGCCGCCAGCCTGGTGTGACTGGGCTGGTGGAGCCGCGGAACGGCGGCGAGGAGCGATGCCGTGTAGGGGTGGCGGGGCCGGCGGAACAGCGCCGCCGTCGGCCCTTGCTCGACCACGCGGCCGCCGTACATCACGAGCAGGCGATCGGTCCGGCCGGCCACGACGCCGAGGTCGTGGGTGATGAGGATCAGCGCCATGTCGAGCTCGCGGCCCAACCGATCGAGGAGGTCGAGGATCTTGCGCTGGATCGTGACGTCGAGCGCCGTCGTCGGCTCGTCCGCGATGAGGAGCTTCGGGCTGCACGCGATCGCGATGGCGATGCCGACGCGCTGGCGCATGCCTCCCGAGAGCTCGTGCGGGTAGGAGCGGAGCCGGCTCGCAGGCTCGGGGATGCCGACCATGCGCAGCAGCGCCACGGCGCGGTCGCTGGCCGCGGCCCCCTGCAGACCCTCGTGGAGCTCCAGCGACTCGGTGATCTGCCGCCCGATGCGCATGACCGGGTTGAGCGAGGTCATCGGGTTCTGGAAGACCATGGCGATCTCGCTGCCCCAGATCTCGCGGGCCTGGTCGTCGGAGAGCTGCATGAGGTCCCTGCCGCCGAACGTCACGGAGCCGGCGCTCCACGCGGCGGAGGGCAGCAGGCGCATGACCGAGCGAGCGAGGACCGACTTGCCCGATCCCGACTCACCGACCACGCCGAGTCGTTCGCCCCGAGCGAGGTCGAACGAGACGTCGTCCACGGCGTGCACGACGCCCCGCTCGGTCGGGAACCGCGTTCGCAGCCCCTCGACGGCGAGGAGAGGCTCGTCCGATCCACGTTCGGGGTTCGTCAGCATGGGAACCGCATCCTTGGTGTCGTCACCGGGCCACCTTCAGGTGTTGCTCCGCGTCCTCGCCACACGCGTCTGGACCTGCTCGCCGAGACGGCGCAGGGACATGACGGTGAACAGCAGCGCTGCCGACGGGATGAACACGAGCAGAGGCGAATCGCGCAGGTACTGGCGGCCCTCGTTGACCATGCTCCCCCAGCTCGGGTCGGGGGGAGGCACCCCCAGGCCGAGGAAGCTCAGGGAGCCCTCGGCCACGATGATCGTCGCCATGAAGAGGACCACGATCGACACGACCGAGGGGATCACGTTCGGGAGGATCTCCCGGAACATGATCCGCAGGTTCGAGGCCCCCATCGACCGCGCGGCGAGCACGAACTCGCGATCGGCCAGTGACAGCGTGTTGGCCCGGACCAGCCGGGCGAAGGGTGCGACACCGAGCACCGCCAGGCCCGCGATGAGCGTCGTGACGCTCCGCTGCCCGATCGACGCGACGGCGAGGAGCAGTACGAGGGGCGGAAACGCCAGCACCGAGTCGAGGACGACGTTGATGACCTCGTCCAGCTTGCCGCGGAAGTAGCCGCTGACGAGGCCGAGCGTCGAACCGACGACCACCGCGACGGAAACGGCGACGACACCGATCGTGAGCGATTGGCGCGCACCGTAGACGAGCCGTGCCGTCACCGACCGGCCGATGACGTCGGTCCCCAGCAGCTCGTCCATCCGGCCGAGGCCGGGCGACACACGTGGGCCCAGGTCGGTGAACGTGTTCGGGTCGTGGAGCGGGAGGACGTCGGCGAACACCGCGGCCAGGGCGACGACGCCGATCCAGGCAGCGGCCAGCCAGAAGCCCAACCGTCCCCGACTCCGGCGCGACGTCGGCGGCTGCATCAGCGCACCGATCGGATCGACCGCCGCGATGCGCCGCGGCACCGCCGGCTCTGTGAGCTCCTCCGTCGTCCCCGGCTCGGCGTCGGCGACGGTCGGGCTCTGGTCGGTCGGGAGCGCCATCAGCCGGCTCCGGCCTTCACCCGGGGGTCGAGCACGCCGTAGAGGATGTCGATGAGCGTGTTGACGAGGACGTAAGTGATCGCGACGAACATGACCACTCCCTGCACCACCGGGATGTCCTTGTTGTTGATGGAGTTCACGCTCAACGAGCCGATCCCGGGCAGGACGAAGAGGATCTCGACGATGACGGCCCCGCCGATGAGGCGTCCGAGGCTGATGCCCCCGAGCGTGACGATCGAGAAGGACGACGGGCGCAGTGCGTGCCGGTACAGAACCGCCCGTCTCGACAGTCCCTTCGACTTCGCGTTGAGGATGAAGTCCTGCTGGAGGGTCGACACCATCTCGGTCCGGAGGCCGGCCACGAAGACGGGGAGCTCGTAGAGAGCCAGCGCGATCGTCGGCAGCACGATGTGGTGCAGGTTCTCGAGCGGGTTCTCGGCCAGGTCCACCCATCCCGTGGCAGGGAAGAGTTGTGCCTGCAGGACGAAGGCGAACGCCAGCAGCGGAACGCTGATGAACGGTGGCATGGCCACCAGCACCGACGACGACGCGCCGACGATCCTGTCGATCCGCCCACCGGCGTTCTGGGCGCAGGCGATGCCGAGGGGGACAGCGACCAGCATGGCGATGAGCAGGGTCAGGAGGACGATCTCGGCCGTCACCGGCAGGGCGTCGACGATCAGGCCCGTGACGTCCTGGCCGGTCTTGAACGACGTCCCGAAGTCGCCCGTCACGACGTCGTCGAGCCAGTCGACGTAGCGGGTGAGGAAGGGCCGGTCGAGCCCGAGCTGCTCGTGGACCTTCTCGACCTGCTCCGGCGTGGCGTTGTCGCCCAGCACCGCATAGGCCGGATCTCCGGGTGCCAGGTCGAGCATCCCCGACACCGCCAGACTGGCGAGCAGGAGCACGGCGACCGTGTGGGCGAGCTTCCGGGCGACGTACCTGGCCATGGCCGCCTACCGCCCACACCGGCAGCCCGCCTGCCGGCACTCGACGGTTTCGGTCATCCGAACGTCGCTGGGCCGATCAGGACGGTCGCGACCCATCAGGCCGCTCCCGGGATGCCGCTGAGGAGCGGGTCGTTGGAGATGGTCCTCGATGCCGCGAGCGCCATCGCCTGCACCGTGGGCGCCAGGCGCTGCAGGTCGAACCGCGCCGTGGGCACGGTGACCGAGATCGCCGCCACCGACTCGCGACGCCGGTTCGACACCCGGGCGGCGACGCACGAGACCCCCGGCGTGTTCTCCTCCCGATCGACGGCATAGCCGTCGGACCGGATCTGCGCCAGCTCCACACGGAGAGCGGCCGGATCGACGATGGTCTGCGCGGTACGACGGTGGAGGCCGGCCTCCACGGTCGCCTCGACGACCTCGCACGGGGCGTAGGCGAGCAGAGCCTTGCCCACACCGGTGCAGTAGGCGGGCATCCGACCGCCGAGGCGCGACGGCGCTTCCGTCCGCTCCTGGCCGCGCAGCTTGTCCAGGTAGACGACCTCGTGACCGTTGAGCACGGCCAGGTGCACGACCTCGTGCGTGATCTGGTACAGGTCCTCCAGGCACGGAAGGAGGAGGTCCCGCAGGCGTCCTCCCCGGTACAGGCTTCCGATCTCGAACACTCCCAGCCCGATGGCGTAGCGGCCGTCGACGACCTCGAGCGCCCGGTTGTGCACCAGCTCCCGGAGGAACCGGTGCACGGTCGTCTTGGGGAGATCGGTGGCCCGCGCGATCTCCGACAGCGTCATCATCGGCTTCTGGGTACGGAACGCCCGCAAGATCTGGAACGTCCGGAGGACGCCGGATCGGGTGTCGGACGTCGTGCCGTCGGCGCATGCCGACTTGACGCTCTCCATGTCGAACCCTCCCCCGTGTTGCTCAGCCACTCCGCTCACCGGACGTGGCAGTCCATCGCCGGACGGTCACGCACCGCCCGAATCCTGTCGCACAGCGTGCTCGTCCGCCACGTCACGACGCAACGCGGCGTCCCGCCCATCGGAACGGCTAGGCGGATCGCTTTCCGAGCACGTAGTCGGCGATCAGCACACGATGGATGTCGTTCGCCCCCTCGACGATCTGGAACACCTTGGCGTCCCGGTACAGCCGGCTGACCGGGAGGTCACCGGAGACCCCGTAGGCACCGTGGATCTGCACGGCATCGGTGGCCACGCGCTGGGCGACGTCGCTCGCGTACAGCTTGGCCATGCTGGCCTCGAGCCGGGCCCGCTCCCCTCGGTCGAGGGCCTCGGCGCAGCGGACCACCAGCGCCCGAGCCGCCTCGATCTCCACCGCCGCGTTCGCCAGCTTCTGCTGGACCATCTGGTAGTCGGCGATCGGCTGGCCGAACACCACACGGTCGTTCGCGTAGTCGGCGGCACCTTCGAGGCAGGCCTGGCCGAGACCGACGGCGCGGGAGGCCACCGCCAGACGACCGCGCTCGACCGCCGCCATCGCGACCTTGAAGCCGTCGCCCTCCTCTCCCACCAGGTGCTCCGGTCCGACACGGACCTGGTCGAGCACGAGCTCCCCGGTGGAAAGGGGGCGAAATCCCAGCTTGTTCTTGAACGGGCGCACGGTCACGCCGGCCGTCCCCGCGGGGATGATGAAGGCCGACACACCCCCGTGGCGCAACGAACGGTCGATCGTGGCGAAGGTGAGGAAGAACGCGGCGATGTCGAGGTTCGAGATCCAGGTCTTCACCCCGTCGATGACGAAGTCGTCGCCCTCACGGCGATAGGTCGTCTCCATGCCCGCCACGTCGGACCCGGACTGGGGTTCGGTGACCCCGGCGGCACCGAAGACCCGGCCCTCGGCCAGCGGCCGCAGGTACGTGTCCTGCTGATCGGGCGAGCCGTAGGCCAGCAGGCCGCCGCCGACGAGGCCGCTCGGCATGCTCATGAGCACGCCGAGGATGTGGTCGACCTTCGAGATCTCCTCGATCAGGCCGGCATAGGTGACGTGGTCGAGGCCCGCACCACCGAGCTCGGGGGGAACGGTGCCGCCGTAGAAGCCGAGGTCGGCCATGCGCTCCAGGATGTCGAGGGGCAGCTGCTCGGCGGCGTCGTACTCCATGACCCGTGGGGCGACCTCGGCTCGGGCGAAGTCGCGCACGACCTGCCTCAGGTCCTGCCTCTCCTCGGCGCTCAGCGTCACGTTCTACCTCTCGGTCGGAGCCAGGCCGAGGAACGCCAGCGCGTTCGGGCCCCGCATCTGGTCACGATCGTCGGGCTCGAGCACCCGCTGGTCCACGGCTCGGGCGAAGATGTCGTCCGGGCCCGGCGGCTCCCAGGACTTGAACGGGTAGTCGGACCCGAGCAGGACGTGGTCGGCTCCGAACCGCTGGCGCAGCACGCCCAGCATGAACGGGTCGAACACGATGGAATCGACGAAGAGCCCGCGGGTGCGTGCGTCGACCGCGGCGGCCTCCAGCTCCGGCTCGGGGTGGTCGAGCAGGTGACGGAACCGCAGGCGCGGGAAGCAGGAGCAGAAGCTGCCGCCACCGTGCGAGAGGACGATCTTGAGGTCCGGGAGCTCCTCGAGCACGCCCCCGAACACCAACGCCGTGGCTGCGAAGGTCGTGTCGGTGAGCATCCCCACGCCGAAGGCCGTGAGCACCGAGCCTGGCCGGCCGATGGCCGCGCCGCCCTCGAGCGGGTGCACGAGGAGCCTCGCCCCGAGGTCGGACGCGGCGGCGAAGAAGTCGCGCAAGCCGACCGCGTCGAGCTCGTCGCTGCCGACCGACGCGCCGATCTCGACCCCGCGCATGTCGAGCTGGGTGACGGCCCGTTCCAGCTCCCGGATCGCCAGCTCGGGGTCCTGGAGGGCCACGCCGGCGAAGGCGAGGAGCCGGCCGCCGGAACGGCTCGCCGCGTCCGCCAGCGCGTCGTTCTGACGCCTGGCGTACTCGTCGGCGAGCCCACCGTCGGCCCAGTAGGTCAGCGTCACCGGCACCGGCGAGATCACCTGGGTGTCGACGCCGAAGCGGTCCATCTGCTCGAGCCGCTCGTCGATGTCGAAGCACGACCGCTCGACCGTGCGGAACACCTTCGGGCCACGCCGGATCTCACCACCGCCCGACCCGGAGGCGACGAGCCGCGGCCAGCGTGGGTCCCCGTGTTGCTCGGCGAAGTCGGGCAGGCCGAGCGGCATGAAGTGCGTGTGGACGTCGACGACGCAGGTGCTGCTGGCGGGCGGGTGCATCGGGCCGGGTCCTAGGCCGGCACGGGCGCGCTGTCCGCCTGGTCGGCGATGCGGCCCGCGACCTCCGGGCGGTGCCGCGACACGTTGGCGCGGTCGGCGGTGGCCCGCTGGACCAGGCCGTCGCGGAAGAACTCCAGGAAGACCTGGTTGAAGAGCTCGGGTTGATCGGTCTGGCCCTGGTGTCCGCAGTTCTCCGGGTAGAAGAACTGCACCTCGGGCAGCGCTTCCTCGACCTCGTAGCCGATGGTGACGGGGATCGCCGCGTCGTCCATGCCCCAGAGCGCGACGGCAGGGATGCCGATGCGGTCGAGCCGGTCCTTCGTGGTGATCGCCAGCTTCACGTGCTCCGGGATCTGTCCGAGGAGAACGGTCTCGCGGAAGGTGTTGTACGAGCCCATCTGCCGGTCGGCCGACCGCATCCGCATCTCGAGGAGGTCCTCGGTGAGGGCGCTCTGCTCGTGCACGATCGCGCCCAGCATCCTCCGCATCGCCTCACGGTCGCCGGTCCACGGGGCGGGGATCCGGCCGTGCCGCACCAGGTCGATCGGGTGCTGGTCGCCGATCATGCCGGCGATCAGCGCGAAGGAGAGGACCCGGTGCGGGTACCGCACGGCGTAGGTCGCGGTGTTCAGGCACCCCATCGAGTTGCCGGCCAGGTGGAAGCGGTCGAGGCACACGGCCTCGACGAACTGCTCGAGGAACTCGACGTGGCTGAGCGTGCCTCGGGTGGGCCAGTGCTCGGGCCGAGGATCGGACAGACCGAACCCCGGCTGATCGGGGCAGAACACCTGGAAGCCCTGCTCGGCGAGGAAGGGAGCCATGAAGCGCCAACCGACCGTGCCGGAGGACCCGGGCAGGCCCCCGTGGAGCAGCACGATCGGCGGGCCGTCCTCACCCGCGGTCACGTAGTGGGCGACCGCACCGTTGGCGAGCCGCACCCAGCGGCTGTGGAGCCCAGGAACCCTGAGCAGCCCTTCTTCAGTCAGCGCCATGGGGCTCGACTCCTTTCATGTCGGCGAGCTTTCCAACACGCCCGTGTCGTCCCGGATCTCGACGGGCACCTCGTGGGGCTCGGGAGGCAGATCGACACCCGTCATGCGACGGTTCCACTCGCGCCAGAACGTGCGCATGTGGTACTCGTCGGACCGCATGGGCACCTCTCGCCGCATGCCCCGCGAGATGTCCGACCACGGCAGCTCCTTGAGGGTGCCGAAGCCGCGCTGGCACGTCTCGAGTGCCTCGACGTCGTCGGGGGTGGCCAGGCCACCCGGACCCCAGAACGTCAGGAAGTTGCTGAGCCGGAGCTCGCGGAGCGTCGCCGACTCGTGCGTCGGGGCGAGCTCCCAGGCCGTCACCTCGGAGTAGTCGGGGCGGATCGGTTCGATCTTCCGGACGAGCACCGTCCCCACCAGGTCGAGGAGCATCAGGTTGGGGAAGACCAGGAGGTTCCTGGAGCCGTACATGCGGGCCACCCGGCGCAGCCCGTGCTCGGCCTCCAGGCGCTCGCGGTGGGCGTCCCACTCGGCCCGGGCCGCGTCGTCGGGCAGCGGCCGGCCCATGCCGCCGCTGCCCCGCTCGATCGCCACCGAGGCCCCGCACGCGTGGCCGTTGTCGAGGTTCGCGCCGTACTGGACCGCCGACTTGGAGGCGTAGACCGTGGGCCGGACGATGTCGTCGTCGAGGTCGTCCCAGGCCGACTCGACCATGGCGAAGTAGCGCTGGTGGGTCGAGCCCGCGTGGTACGCGTCCATGCTGTTCTCGATGAGCAGCTTCCAGTTCGCGGCCATCGAGTACTCGTGCGACCCCCGGAGCAGCTCGAGGCCGTCGGGCGCCTGGTCGCACACCAGATCGATGTAGTCGGCGGCACCGGCGAGGTACTCGCGCAGTCCGACGACGTCGGAGGCGAACGAGACGAAGACGAAGCCCCGGTAGCTGTCGAGGTGAGCCGGCCGCGCCAGCCCGAGGTTGTCTCGGTCGAAGTCCGGGCCGTACCCCTCCTCGTCGGGAAGGGCCACCAGCGCGCCCGACGTGTCGAAGCTCCATGCGTGATAGAAGCACTTCATGAAGCGGCTGTTGCCGCTCCGCTCGCGGCACAGCAGCGTCCCTCGATGGGTGCACGAGTTGAGGAACACGTTGATCGTGCCGTCTGCGTCCCGACAGAAGATGACGGGGCGTCCCATCACGTCGCGGGCGATGTAGTCGTTGGGCTGCTTGAGCTCGGTCTCGTGGCCGACGTAGAGCCAGCACCGGTCGAAGATCCGCTCCCTCTCGGCGGCCAGCACGTCGGCGTCGACCATCGTGCTGCGGTGCACGCGGAAGCGTGGCGTCTCCCGGTCATCGATGATGTAGGGCGTGCTCACTTCGTGGGACCTCCGGAAGCTCGAGACGACGCGGCTGGCCGTGCGGCGCTGCACACGCTCCGTGCGACCGGCGGCGACGGCGCCCAGCCACTATTGACCGACGGCCGGGGCCGCCACAACGACGGGTTCCGGTGTGCCGAACCGGCGGGGCGCGGCGCGGCCGTCAGGGACCGACGAGAGCCGGGTTCGGGGGACGGCGGTCGGAGACCCCGGCCCGCTCCGCCGTCGCGGTCGACACCTTGCCGGTGCTGAAGAACTCGAGGAACACCTGGTTGAACAGCTCCGGCTGGTCGGTCTGACCTTGATGACCGCAGTCGGCGGGGTAGAAGAACTGGATGCGCGCGAGGGCGTCCTCCTGCGGATGGCCGAGCTCGGTGACCGGGAACCCGTCGTCGCGCCCGTAGAGGTAGATCCCCGGGATCGTCAGCTCGCGGAGCCTCCCGGCAGTGGACAGCCGGGCCGCCAGGTCGGGCGCGTCACCCGTGGCGACGGCGTCGCGAGCGGCCAGGTGGCGTTGGTAGGCCTCGCGCTGGCGGTTGGCGGCGGCGGTGCGCATCGCCACCAGATCCGGGTCGATCTCCCCCGGACGGTGCAGGATCGCCTGCAGCATGGACCGCATCGACTCCGCGGTGCCGTCGAACCGACGGGTGTTGGGTCGCCGACCGTTCGGCTGGATGTTGAACCACCGGAGGTACTCGCCCGGCACCGTGTCGCCGACGGGACCGGCGACCAGGACGAAGCTCACGACGCGCTCGGGATGGGCGACCGTGTAGTTCACGGTGTTCATGCACCCCATGGAGTTGCCCGCGAGGTGGAATCGGTCGAGCCCGAGCGCGGTGGTGAAGTCGTGGAGGAAGTCGACGTGCCCACCCGGTCCCGGGCTGTACACCTGCGCCGCGTCCTCCGTCAGACCGAACGACGGCATGTCCGGGCAGTAGACGCGGAAGCCGTGCTGGCCGAGGAACGGTGCCATGAGGCGCCACCCGGCAGTTCCCGACGACCCGATGATGCCTCCGTGCAGCAGCACGACGGCCGGGCCGTCGTCGCCGGAGGTCACGTAGTGTGCCCGGACACCTGTCGGCAGCTGCACCCAGCGGCTGAGCAGGCCGTCGACGTGCACGAGCCCCTCGGCTGTCAGACCCATGATCGGCTAGCCCTCGTCGCCGAAGCCGAAGAAGCGGACGATCTCCGTGCCCGGCACCGAGGGTGTCAGCCACACCTCGGCGATGGCGTCACCGGCGAATCGGAACGTCCACAGGTTGTTGTAGCTGATGTGGTCGTCGCCCCGGTGGGCCTGCGCGCTGTTCACGACCGCGACGATGTCACCGCCGCCGATCACGTCGAGGTAGACGACCTCGAAGGTGTTGCCGCTCCGCTCGAGCAGGGCGCCGACGACGGTGGTGAGCCCGTCGAAGCCACGCAGGTCGTCGAACGGCAGCACGTCCGGGACGTGGACGCGTGCGTCGGGCGCGATCCGTTCCTTCAGGAACTCCATGCGGCGGTCGTCCTCGCCGCGGAACGCCTCACGAACCTGGTCGGTCGGGGTGGGCAGAGCCATGTGCACTCACTTTCCTCAGGGGGACCGGTCGGCGAACCGATCCGGGCTAGCGGACGAGGTGGCCGAGGCTGATCGCGTTCACGTCGTCGACGAGCATCGAGTAGCCGGCAGACCGTCCTTCCGCCGACTCTCGGCGCGTGACCCGCGCCTGGTGATAGGCCTTCACCTCGGCGGGGTACGGCAGGTCGCCGAAGTCCCAGAGCCGCACCGCGCCCTCGGCATCGCGGACCGGCATGATCTTGCCGGCGCAGGCCCGACTCGGCGAGAACGGGATCTCCAGCGCCCCCGCCTCGATGGCCCGACAGATCCCGGCGGCGAGATCGCCCTCGCCAAGCTCGATCGCCCGGTCGATCACCGAGGTCGCCTCGAGCCGGATGATGTGCATCTCCTCCTCGAGGGCGGCCGTGTCGGGGAACGGCTGGCTTCGGAGCATCCCCAGGATCTGCGCGGTCGCCCTCACGCCCGAGGCGTTCGCCTCCTTCGTCGGCACGCCCGCCGCCTCGTGCGGCGACTTCGTGATCACCTCCACCGCGCGCCCGTAGGCGGCCGTGACGGCGCCCCAGCCGATCACTCCCATCGCCGCGCCCTCGTCGGCGGGGAACGCGCCCATCCACTGGTCGAACACCGAGCCGACGCGCACGTCGGTGAAGCCGTACCGGTCGAGGTAGCCGCGCGCGATCTCCGGCGCGACGCGGAGCGCCGCGACGTCCTGCACGAGATGGCCCTCCTGCCCGTACCCGAGGCCGACGTGGCGGACGCCCTGTCGGGCCGCGAGCAGGGCCTCGAGGGTGGTCACGGCGATGGCCAGGCCCGGAGGGACGAGCGTTCCGGTGATCGAGCCGTACTGCTCCTGGTGCATCGGAACGCCGCGCTCCTCGTACCAGCCGACCAGGCGGTAGATGTAGTCCCAGTTCCGGATCACGTCCGCGGGCGACGTGCTCTGCGTGTAGGCGAACAGGTAGTCGAGCGGGCCGCCCTCGAAGTCCGTGTACCCGGCGGCGAACATGATCTCGGCCGCGAGCCGGGCGTCCGGTGTGCCGGGGCGGCCGATCATCGGGCGATCGACGGCCTCCACGACGCGCCGGCACCCCGCGACCCCGTGGTTCACCGCCGGGAAGCCGTTCAGGAACGACTCCCCGCTCTCCAGGCTCCGGAGGAGCCCCGCCTCGGCCTCCTCGAACCGGATCGTCCTGGTGTAGCTGTCGAGGGTGCTGGGGAGCAGGTCCGCCCCCGCCTCCTGCAGGTGGACGAGCAGCTCCACCTGCCCCTCGACGGTGGCGACGCCACCGCGCGGCTGGACCAGCGTGCGGCCGTCGTCCTGCGCCCTGGCCAGCACCAGCGAGGCGTTCTTGTGCTCGGGAAGCGCCCGCAGCACCTCGAGACCGCTCTCGAGGTCGACCTCCGCGCCGGTGGGCCATTGCGCCAGCACGGCCGCGCGCAGGGCGAGGAACTCGTCCTCGTCGAGCCGGGCGGATGTGAGGGGTGCCGTCGTGGTCATCCGAGCTCCTTTCCCACGAGACCGGACCGCTGCGTGGTCCGCAGCAGGGCCAGCGCGACCTCGGGATGGGTCGACGAGAGCAGGCCGCCCGCGGCCATCACGTACTCGCCGTCGACCAGGAGGTCGGCGTCGACCGGGCGCAGCTCGCCCTCCAGCTCCGGACGGGCCAAGCTGCGGCGCAGCACGTCGATGCCGGCGTCCTGGTGCGCGAACAGGCCCCCGGTGCCGACCACCGCCCGCACGTTCGAGAGGTCCTTGCCGGTCTGCACGAGCACCTCCCCATGCGGGCTGAAGCTCCGACGGATGCGGCCGACGTGACGTCCCACGGCCACGTCGACGGCTGTCGCCGCGAGCGTGCGGTCGAACGTCGACTCGCTCCGCCCGCTCGGCAGGAGCTCGGTGCGCGACGAGACCCGATCGGCGTAGGCGCTGAGCGCCGCCTCGTCGGCATCCTCGAGCTCCGGGTGGAACCGCAGCGACGAGGTGAGCGTGTCCACGATCCCGCCGGCGTTGACCCGCAGGCCGAGGTCGCCTTCGACCGTGCGCTTGGCATGCGGCTCGGGGATGCCCTGCCAGACCGTGCCCGGCTGCACCGGGCTGCCCGCGGCGACCGAGTGCACGTCGGTGGTCGCGCCGCCGACGTCGACGACCATCAGGTCGCCGACACCGCGGTCGGTCGCGACGCCGCCGCTCATCAGGACCGCGGCGTCGAGGACGGCCAATGGGGTGGGGACCAACGTCCCGCCGAGGGCGTCGGCCGCCAGCTCCATGCCCTTGGCACACACGATGTGCCGTAGGAAGAGCTCGCGGATCGCCACCCTCGCCGGCTCGAGATCGAGCTCCCGCAGGTTCGGGAGGACGTTGGGCACGGCGACGGTGAGCACCCCCGCCGCCGAGAGGGACGCGGTCGCAGCCTGCGTCACCTCACGGTTTCCGGCATAGATCACGGCGGCCCCGACGCGGCGCTGGGCCAGTCGCTCGGCGTTGTGCAGGACGACGTCGCTGTCGCCTCCATCGGTGCCGCCGGCGAGGAGGATCAGGTCGCACCCCAGCTGGTCGATCGCCGCGACGTCCTCATCGGTGAGCCGATGGGAGAACGTGCCGACCAGACGGGCGCCGGCCCCCAGGGCGGCCTCACGCGCCGCCGAGACGGTGAGAGAAGGGACCAGGCCGACCGCGACCATGCGCAGACCACCGGCTGCGCTCGAGCACCCGGCGAGGTGGTGCGCACCGTCGAGGGAGTACCCGTTCCCCGCGAGGTCGACGGCGCGCTGCAGCCCCACCCTGAGGTCGGTCGACGTGGTCGTCGGGGACTGGCTCGACGCCACGAGGGCACCGTCGTCGAGGGAGACCACGCGCACCTTCGTGAAGGTGCTGCCGAAGTCGCAGGTCAGGGCGTAGCGCATGCGGCCGCGTCAGGCGGTGACCGGCAGGCCGAGGTCGGCGCGCAGAAGGGCGATGGCCGACTCCGGTGACGAGGCCGGAGGGAACACGCGATCGAACCCCAGCCCCCGGAACAGCTGCTCCACCTCGTCGAACTCGCGCTTGCCGACCACGAGGTTGCCGCCGATGTAGAGGAGGATGTCGGCGATGCCGGACTCCTGGCAGAGCTCCCGTAGCCCTTCGCAGTCGAGCTCGGCGTGCCCGTAGAGCGACGAGACCAGGATCGCGGCGGCGTTCGTCTCGATGGCCGCGTCGACGAGGTCCTGCTGCGTGACCTGGATGCCGAGGTTCTCTGTCAGGAAGCCCGCCTCGCGGAGCGCGTGGTCGAGGATCCGGTTGCCGATCACGTGGACGTCGGCGCCGATCACGCCCATCACCAGCACCGGGGCCGGGAGCGCCTGGGTGCTCCCGCTCGTCTCGTGCTCCGCTGTGTCGTCCCGCTCCATGATGACGTTCAGTCTCAACGGGGCGAGACGCTCGCGTAAGGGATCGTCCCGCTGGCCGGGAAGCCCGACGCGGATCCAGGCGATCAGTCGGGGTGGGGCACCCAGGGCCAGTACTTCGCGGTGGCGCCGGCGTCGACGGTGATGTTCGTCCCCGTCATCATCCTCGAGTCGTCGGAGGCGAGGAAGACCAGCGCCGGCACGTAGTCCTCCGGTGTCGGTCGGCGGCCGAGCGGGAGGTGGCTCTCGAACTCCATGGTCCAGCCGCTGCTCCTCGACTCGGCACGCCGGGCCTCGTGGGCCGCGTCGGTGATCGCCGTGGCCGTCGGCGTGAAGCCGTTGACGCGGATCCCGTGCTGCGCGAGCTCCATCGCGGCGGAGCGGGTGAAGTTGATCAGCGCTCCCTTGCCCGTCGAGTACCCGATGTTCCCGGGCTCGCCCTGCCATGCCGCGGTCGACAGCACGTTGACGATGCTCCCGCCGATCCCGAGCTCGATCATCGCTGCGGCGACGTGCTTCGTGAGCAGGAACGCTCCGCCGAGGATCACGTCGAGCTGGGCGCGGAACTCGGCGTGGCTCATGTCGAGGACGCCCTTCTTGTTGAAGAGCACCGCGTTGTTGACCAGCACGTCGATCCGACCCCATTCGTCGATCGTCCGCTCCACCGCGGCCGCGACGTAGGCCTCGTCGGTCACGTCGCCGGGCAGGGCCATCGCGTGGCCGCCCAGCCCGGCGACCCGCTCTGCCGTCGCCGCGGCCGTCGCCGGATCGAGGTCGTTGCACACGACCTTCGCGCCCTCGACGGCGAAGCCGGCGGCGATCGACCCGCCGATGTTCTTGCTGGCACCGGTCACGATGGCGACCTTGCCCTCGAGCCGCCGGGTCACAGGATGATCGAGACCTTGCCGTGCGGCCGCAGCGCGTCGAGGTCCAGGACGGCCTTGCGCTCGCGGAACCGCAGCTCGCCGTCCGTGCCCCGCTCCAATTGATGCCGGTACTCCCCCACGTAGCAGTCGACCACCTCGCGGCGGACCCGGTAGACGGCGAAGTTGGCCGTCACCACGATCCCCTCGGCGCCGTGGTCGACGGCTCGGACGTTGGCGATGAGCCGACGGGTCCGCGAGTGCGGGAACTCGGCGTGCGCGCTCCGCTTCAGGAGCGACCGGACCCGCTCCCCGAGCAGGAAGCGGTCGTCGCTCACCAGCGCGAGGTCCCGCGACGTGTCGCCGTCGGGCAGGTCGGTGGCAGGGATGACGTAGCGGCACTCCGGCAGGAAGAGCTCGAGCCACTCCTCGAGACGCCAGGCGTCGAGCAGAGCCGCCTCGTCGTAGAGGAAGTCCTCGGCCTCGTGGCGCAGATCGCGATCGCGGGCGCGCCCCGGTGCAGCGGTGGTCGGTCCCATCTCAGCTGCGCAGCGACGGGAGCTCGGCGGGGCGGTCGCCTGCACCCGTGGGAGAGGCGATCCGCGGCTCGGGGAGCGGGACCCGCCAGACGTCGGCCGTCTGCGCCCCGACGGGGAGCCGCCGCGGCCGGTGGGTCTCGTCGTCGAGGACGGCGTGGCCGGTGCAGTACTCGATGGCGAGCCCGCGCTCCTCGTCACGGATGTACACCGAGATCGAGCCCGAGGTGGGGTGACGGAGCAGGTCGCTGCGCAGAGCGACGCCGTGGTCGACGGCGTTGTGGCGGAAGCGCATGACGTCGTCGATCGACTCGACGTTGATGCACAGGTGGTCGAAGCTCGTCTCGCCGTCGGGGCTCCGGACCAGCACCAGGCTGTGGTGGAAGCCGTTGGCGCAGCGGAAGAAGCCCACCGTGTCACCCAGCCAGTCCGAGACCTTGAACCCGAGGGTCTCCTGGTAGAAGCGAGCCGTCCGGTCGAAGTCCCTGGCCTTCCAGCCGGCGTGCAGCAGGCGGTCGAGGGCGACACCGGAGCTGACCGGCGGCACCGGCCGCTCCGCCATGCCGACGAAGAGCTCGAGGGGGAACCCCGACGGATCCTCGAACCGCAGCCATCGATGCACCCGCTCCTTGCCGAAGTCGCCGCCTTCGGTGTACTCGATGCCGGGATCGGACCGGCGCAGGCGTTCGGCGATCTCGGCGAGCGTCGCCTCGTCGGCGACCTCGTAGCCGACCCGGTTGACGCCCGTGCGCTCACCCTCCTCGAGCCGGATCCAGTGGTGCTCGACGCCACCGGTCATGAACGCGGTCGTGCCGACCCGCTCGGTGAGGTCCAGGCGGACGTAGCGGGCGTAGAAGTCGATGGCCGCGTCGAGGTCAGCCACCCCGATGCTCAGATACCCGAGACGTTGAACCAAGTGCATTGATGCTCCTTCTCAGCCCGCGTTCATGCTGCCCGCTGTCCGCGGGGCGTGACAACCAACCGTTCCGACCATGGGAACAGGGTGCGGGGCACGACCCGGCAGGCCGCGGCGTTCCGGGGCGTGGAACGCGGCATTTGCCACCGGCCCGGCGCTCCGTACCCTCCACACCCCGAACGCCGAGCGAAGGGAAGCAACGGTGGACAGCGCAAGCGACGACGAACCCCTGCCGGCCACGGGACCGCTGGCCGGGGTGCGCGTGCTCGACCTCTCGTCGGTGATCATGGGGCCCCTCGCCACGCAGATGCTCGGCGACCTGGGGGCCGAGGTCGTGTCGGTGGAGGCCCCCAACGGCGACATCAACCGCCTCATGGACGCCGGGCCCCATCCCGGCCTCTCCGGCGTCACCCTGAACCTGCTGCGGAACAAGCGCAACATCTCGCTCGACGTCAAGGACCCACGGGGCCGCGAGGCCCTGCTGCGGATCGCCGCGACGTGCGACGTCTTCGTCACGAACCTGCGCCCGGGAAGCCTGACCCGACTCGGGTTGACCTTCGACGACGTCCGGGCCGTGCGGCCCGACGTGGTCTACTGCCAGGCTCAGGGCTACCCGTCCGATGGCCCCGACGCCGATCGGCCGGCCTACGACGACGTCATCCAGGCGGTGTCCGGGCTCGCCGACTCGTTCGCCCTCAGCTCCGGGACCCCGCGGTTCGCTCCGACGATCCTGGCCGACAAGGTCTCGGCCCTGACCATCGTCTACGCCGTGTGCGCCGCGCTGTTCCGGCGTCACCGCACCGGCACCGCCGAACGGATCGAGGTGCCGATGGTCGACGTCATGCGCTCCTTCATGCTCGTCGAGCACGGCTCCGGGGCGATCCCGTCGCCGGCGACCGGGCCGGTCGGGTACTCCCGGGTCCTCGCGGAGAACCGGCGGCCCTTCGCCGCCCAGGACGGCTGGATCTGCGTCCTCCCCTACTCGCCCGGCGAGTGGAAGGCCGTCCTCGAGATCGACGGCCGAGGGGACGTCGTCGCCAGCGGCATGACCGAGAGCCGCCAGGCGATCATCGAGCACGCCAACGAGCTCTACGCCGTCCTCGCCGAGGTCATCGCCACGCGCAGCACCTCGTTCTGGACCGCGTTCTGCGAGGAGCACGGGATTCCGGCGGGGCTCGTGGTGCCCCTCGATCAGATCACCGCCGAGCTCCCGGAGGTGGACCACCCGCTGTCAGGCGCGTACCACCACATCCCCGATCCGGTGCGCTTCTCGGGGGGATCGGGCGGGCTGCGCCGGCCGGCACCGGTCCGCGGGCAGCACACGGAGGAGGTGCTCGCGGAGGCCGGCCTGACCGAAGTCGAGATCGCCGAGCTCGAACGCTCCGGTGTCGCGGTCAGCGTCGCTCGGCGAGCTCGCTAGCGATCTCCACGATCTGATCCTCCTGCCCGCCGACGAGCTTGCGCTCGCCGCACTCCAGCAGGATGTCCGCCCCGGAGACCCCGTAGCGCTCCGCAGCCCGGTAGGCGTGCTTGAGGAAGCTCGAGTACACCCCGGCATAGCCCATGATGAGCGCCAGCCGCGACAGCGTCGGCTCCTCGTCCATGATGGGGCGCACCACGTCCTCGGCGACGTCGAACATCGCGAGGGCGTCGACGCCGGTCTTGATCCCGAGCTTGTCGCACGCGGCGACCAGCGCCTCGGTCGGCGTGTTGCCCGCGCCGGCGCCGAAGCGGCGGGTGCAGCCGTCCACCTGGGCCGCACCGGCGCGGATCGCCTGGATGGTGTTCGCGACGCCCAGCGCGAGGTTCTCGTGACCGTGGAACCCGACGGTCGACTCGCCGCCCACCTCGGCCAGGACGGCAGCCACCCGGTCGCCGGCCTGCTCCAGCACGAGAGCGCCGGCGGAGTCGGTGACGTAGACGCACTGGCAGCCGGCATCGGCCATGACCCGGGCCTGCGCGGCGAGCGCCTCCGGTGGCTGCGAGTGCGCCATCATCAGGAACCCGACCGTCTCGAGGCCGAGCTCGCGGCACGTGGAGAAGTGCTCGACCGCGATGTCCGCCTCGGTGCAGTGCGTGGCCACCCGGATGACCGTCGCGCCGAGGTCGGCGGCGGCCTTGATGTCCTCCGTGGTGCCGACGCCGGGGAGCAGCAGGCAGGCGATCTTGGACCGGCTGGCCGCGGCGACTGCCTCCTTGATCAGGAGTCGCTCGTCGATGGCGGAACGACCGTAGGTGAACGACGAGCCGCCCAGGCCGTCGCCGTGGCTCACCTCCACGACCGGCACGCCGGCCGCATCGAGCGCGGTCACCACCGCACGCACCTGCTCGGGCGTGAACTGGTGTCCGATGTGGTGCGAGCCGTCACGCAGCGAGCTGTCGGTGATCCGCACATCGATGTCGGGGAGCATGGGTGTCACATCGCCACCTTCGTCTTGGCCTTCGCGATCTCCTCACCGACCTTCGTGGCGGCCGCGGTCATGATGTCGAGGTTGCCTGCGTACGGCTCCAGGAAGTCACCGGCACCCCGCACCTCCACGAAGATCGTGACCTTCTCGTCGTCGAACTGCGGCTCCCGGAGCAGGTGGTAGCCAGGCACGTACGACTGCACCTCTGCTTCCATG
>Ga0193742_1000258_pt1 | contig 38332 bp, 60 predicted proteins | sample L2c1metaG_FD_165511 | JGI IMG/M metagenome (GOLD analysis project Ga0193742, IMG submission 165511) | Soil microbial communities from a riparian zone of the East river system, Colorado, United States - L2c1 | ecosystem: Environmental > Terrestrial > Soil > Riparian zone | place: USA: East River... | reverse complement strand
CTTTCCGCGCCAGTGTTAGTAGTTTGTTCACTTAGTAAGCTCCCGCGTTTTAACGTCCGCCACGACTTGAGTACTTACTAAGTATGCGCCCTAGCGGTACGAAGCGCAAGCAGAAAGCGCAGGAAAAACGCGATAGTAGCGAAAAACCGCTAAGACGCTATAATACTTGCAACGATGGCAAAAGATCGCGCAGCAGTGCAGCTAGGGAAGAAACGATGGAAGGGAAAAACGGAGGAGGAGAAGACCACTCACGCGCTCATGATGAACGAGGCGCGATCGACGGCGACGACGCCGGCGCAGAGAACAGCCAGCGCCAAGAAGGCGGCCGCGGCGCGATGGGATGAGGAACGGAAGAAGAAGAAGGCGGGAGTTACAACGGGGAAGAAGAAATGAGCGACAACGTTTTAATCGCGATTATCGCGGCGTCCGGCGTGGTGATATCCGCGATCTGCGTGTTGGGCGGCGCGATCTTTGCGTTCAGCGCCAATAACAAGCGGCTGGACAAGATCGAGCGAACCCTGGAACTCATCCAGTCGGACCTGGTGAAGTGGTCGGAGCAGATATTCAAAATCAAGGCGCACATCAAACTCGATTAGACGACCGAGCCACACGCATCGAGCGATGCCGCGCCGAGATCGAGGCATGCCGCGCCGCGATGGCCGCGCCCGGCCTCAGCGACGCCGCAAAGCACGGCGCGCAGATGGGCGATGGGAAGAACAAGGCTTGGCGGAGGGTGAAGAAGGCGAGGGTGAAGGGTCGCATGGTTTAGTCTGCGCTTGCGCTCAATCTGGTGAGAGTGCAGACCCCACCCCCATGTTTTTTATAAGGGAATTATATACGTGAGTACAGTTGAGGTGGAGGGTTAAATGTGCATCAGAAAGCATCCCTATATCAAAGAGCCAAAGACTGGCTGGGACACGCTTTTGGACTCCCTTGGAGACGATATTCTCGCGGCCTCCGATGAGGAAATTCTGGAGCGTGCAAAAGAAGATGGCCGTAACCCATCCGAAACATCGCGCCGGGTTAAGGGCATATTGCGCAATGCGGTCGAGTCGTCAATGTGCGATTACGGCGGCAAGCACTTACGTAAGGACTGCGCTTGCGACCCATACGACACCGGGAAGCCGGAGGCTGACGCGTGAACGATCTTATGGTTTAGTCCGTGGTGGTTTAATCTGCGCTGTAGCGCTGGCGCGGATCTGCGTGTTCAGCAGGCACAAGTAGTCCCTCATGGAATTCCACACACCACCCTTGATCGTTAGCGTGCTTTAAATTCCGTTTCGTGTCTTCTCCTCAATAAGGATTGCTGTGCTGATGCCGAGGCGGAGCACCGCTTGTCCTTTGTCGGTATGCGACTGGCTCGCCGAGCTCCTCGGAATCGAAAGCGAGCCCGTCGCGCCGGCGAAATAATCGAGGAGACCGCTACGCGGCCGCCGGCGCGACGGGCTCGTGCCCGTAGATTGTGACGTCGAACACCCCCGGCACGCCGACGAGCGGCTGCGTAACCACGGTAGACGCGGGCAGCGACGCCTCGAGCCGCGCCACGAGCACGGCGAGCTCCGCGTCCGGCACGTTCGGGATTACAAACACGGTAAGAAATCGCATAGATCAGCGCCGCCGCCAAGAGAAATACTTCGCGTAATCGGCGCCCTTCGTCATGAGCAGCCCGTTACGGAAGAGTTGCAGGGACGCGGGCGGCGTAGGCGCGTGGGCGAGCGTCACGACCGCGCCCGAGACGGCGACGATTTCAGCGTCTGCGTAGTTCATAGTGTAGGAAACTCCCTAGTTGTGTACGTACATAAAGATACGTACAATAGAAGAGTAGATGCGGTTCACTTGGGACGAAAACAAAGAGGCGAAAATCGTAGCCGAGCGCGGTTTCGATTTCAGCTTCGTTTCGCTCGCGTTTTCAGACACGCACGCCATCCCAGGACCGAGCCGAGTCGTAAAAGGCGAGGAACGGCATACCCTTATCGGAGATGTTGGCGGGTTTGTTTTATTCGTTGTCTACACATGGAGAGAGTTAGAAAACAATGAAAAAGTCTGCAGGATCATCACGGCGCGAAAAGCTCATCGTAAGGAGCGAAAGCGATATCAGAGCGTACGCTAAATCAGCAGCATTTCGGGCGACCGTGGCACGTCTCAAGGCGAAAGGCCCAGACCCGACCGAAGCCGATCTGAAAGAGATACCAGAGCTCACCGACGCCGAGCTCGCCGCGATGTACCGAGTCAAGAAAGCCCCCGTTACCGTGCGTATTGACGCCGATATCGTCGCATGGCTCAAGAGCAAGCCGGGAAAGTATCAACAGCACCTAAACGCCGCGCTTCGCGAAACGATGGCGCGCGAAACCTCACGGCCGCGGCGCGCCTAGTTTTTCTTAGGCGCGAGCGCGTTCGCGTTGGGCTTTGCCCGTGCTGCTTTGATCGCCGCCGTCCGCGCCGCGATGGCTTCCGCGGAGAACGCGTCCTGGAACGATTGCGCCGGCGTCGGAAGATCGCCGAACATACCACTGCCGCCCGACTTCGACGCGTGGACCGCTTCTTCCGCGTACTGACGCGCGCCGGCTTTCACCGACTCCGCCCCGCCACTCTTCAGCGCGTGCGCCATATCGATCACATCCGCGCCCAGATTCTCCTTGCCGAACATGCCCTGCTGCGTTATGTAATCGTCCAGATTCTTAACGCCGAGTTTCTCCGCCTCGCGAATGAGCACGAGCGCCTTTTTTATCGTGGGCGTGAGGTTCCAGTCTGGGAGCGATTCGACTTGCGCCAGCGGCGCCGCGATGCGTTCCACCTGGTTACGTACCGACGGCGCGATCGCGTCGAGTTGCGCCGGATCGCGGAAGAAGCGCCCGACCATGAGAGCCGAGATGCGCGACTTACCCGCCGGCGTGAGCTCGCCTTCGGACGTGACGAACGCGGCCTGTTCCTGCGGCGAGACCACGCCATCGCCGACCAACTTCGCGAGCACGTCGCCGCCGCCCTTGCCCTGCAGCACGTCCGCGACTGTGGCGTTTGCGCCCACGCTATCGAGGCGAGCGGCGACGTGTTCGAGCGTGGCCGCGGAGACGCGCCGCGAGTCCGAGATCGCGCGCTCGCCCGGCGTGAGTTCCGCCGTGCCCTTCTTGTTGAAATCGGTAATCGCGTCCTGCTTGGCATTCGGCCCGGCGAACTCCGATTCGGGAATTTCGCGCACGAGTACCGGCTGCTTCATGCCCTTGACGGCGGCAGGATCGAGCCCGAACTGCGCCGCCTTCGCTTCAAGCGCCGCGCGATACGCGGCCGCGCCCTTGGGATTGCCCGCGTAGACGCGATCGAGGATCATTTTTCGCCCGTTGCCGCCGATGACGTTCCCCGCCGGATCGATCGCGAGCGGCCCGTTCGCCATATCGGGATTGTCGGTAATGTGGAGCGACGGGTCGAACTTAGAACGCGACGCGCCTTCGACCACTTTCCCTTGATTGACCGCGTTCGCGTAATCGCGTTCATTCGTGAGTTTGTATGCAGGATTTTTCGAGAACGTCCGCCCGCTATGGGAGGCGTTAAGGTCCCCTAATTCTTTGAGGCTGTATTGGGCTTTGTAGCCGCCGCCAGAGCTTCCAGGGATACTGATTGTTGTGTCGGTTGATCCGCCGCCCGCGCGCGCTCCAGCGCCAGCAGTCGCGCTTCCTCCAGCCTCACCCGGTACCGCTTGCCCTTGTCCTCTAATTCCTTCGGATGTTGCATTGACTCCCTTCAATTGTGGCGCTACATCGGCCCCAATTGTCGATACCCCGTCCGCGCTTTGCGTGGATAGAGGCACAGCTTCCACGCCCGCCGCTTCCGTGAGGCGTTTGGCAGCGAACGCGAACATGTTTGGATTCGTCGCGTCCGCCTTCATAGCGCCTATGGCGGCCCGCACGAAGCGCGGGTTATAAAGCAACCGCGATATGACGTTGCCAGCGACGATGTAGCCGCCGCCCGCGATCGGATTGGACCACACGAGCGCGCCCTGTGCCGTGATATGTCCGACCTTAGCGGTTTTTGAGACGCCCTCGACCGTCGCCGAGTCCTTCGCGCTCTGAAAGAACTTGCCGAGATCCGAGATGAGCGTCGGATTCTTAAAAAGAATACTCTTGGTTTTGTCGCCGAGATTCTGCCACTGCGTAAACAGCCTGTCAGCATGCCCAAAGCCGCCGCTTTCCGTGGCCTTGTCGAGCGCGCCATCGAGCCAGGCGCGCCCGAGCTGCGGCATTTGTTGAGGCGCAAGTTCCTGCACCTTGTTCAATAATTCGATGCCGCCGTCGCGCGCTTGTGTCAGTTGCTCGAACAACTTTACCGGTTCAGCCTTGAACTGGTCGACAAGATCGATAGCCGCGTACTTACCCGCGGTTTTGAGGCGCCCGGTATGAAGATCGTTCAGCGCCTCGACGCCGCCGTGTTGCTTCACCGCTGAATCGATCGCGTTTTGTAGTTCACCCACGGCCGCAGACGCGAGCCCGCCCGCCTCGTTACGGACTCCACCTGTCAGCGTATTGTTATCGACGACCCGTTTCAGCGCGCCGAGATTCTTTTCGGCAATCGACGCCGACACAAAGCGCGGCCCGTTCGTCAGATCCTCAACCGCTAATTGCGCGGGCGCGTACTGGCTTTGTCCGAGGCGTGTTTGCCGTTCGAGTTGCGCGAGCACCGGCTTAAACCGTGCCTGAAGTTCGCCCTGGTCGACCGGAAACGCAATCTTTTCCGTGACAGGCACATCCCGCGTTACATCCTCGAAGACCGGTTTCTCATACGTGGCGAGGTTGCCGTGTTCGTCGACCATATCATCGCCGTACGGCACGGTTTCCTTGCCCGTTTGTAGTCGCCGCGTCTCCTTTTTCGTGCCCGTTTGAACTTCGACAATGTTCTTTGGATCGAGTTCCCGTTCACGCAGCGCGGCGTAAGCATCGGAGGCGCCCGCGTCGGACGCCTTGATAGTTTTAACGCCTTGTTCGGCGACAGACCGCGCCGCGGTTTCGGGCGTTGCGGAGGTAGGGTGTACTTCGTCCGCGAGTTTACGCCCGTGTTGCGCGTACCACTCGTTGCGCTCCAGGATGGCGCGCTGCGCCATGCTGCTGGCGCCTACCGTGGTTTGGGCGAGTTCCTGCGTTCCACGCACGAGAGGGTTAAGAGTAGCCGCGGCCGCATCGAGCGGCGCGCCGTGTTCGAGCGCGTAGTCAACAGCGGCACGCTGTACCGGCGTGCCTGAGCGAGGCAGTTTCACGCCACCAGCGACCGCACGAGCCGCCCCCGGCACCATCGCGACACCCTTCGCGACCAGCGCCGGCGCGGCAATCGCGCCCGCCGTGCCGACGACCGTACCGGCCGCGCCCGCCAGGTTGCCCGCGAGCGCCTGATCGGTTACACGTTGGAGCGGTTGCGCCGGAACATCCTTGATCGCGTCGCCCGACGCTGTAGGACTCGTATCGTTAAAACTGGGAAGGTGCGCGAGACCCTTCACCGCGCCCATGAAGGACTGGCCCGCGGATTCGAGGAAGCCGCCGCCGGAGGTGTCCTCGAAATTGTAGGGATTGTCGAGTTTCATGCGATCGAGCGCCGCGGCCTTCACGGATTCACTCATCTGCTTGCCCGCGTCCGGTATGTCCGCAGCCGGCTTACTTGCGATCGCCCCGGCTTTCTTCGCTAACTCTGTGTAATCAACTCCGGCCGGCGCCGACGTGATCGCGCCCGCTTGTTTGGCGAGCGCCGCGTAATCGATTGTGGACGTAGCCATTATTTGATGTTTGCCAGTTTGCGGAATTGATCGGCCGCCGCCGCGTCAGGGAAGGTATGCACGCCGCCCGCCGGATCAGTCACCGAGACAGCCCCGGCGGGAATCTTTGCGGCGCTGCCGCCCGTCGAAGCATCGCCGCCGCCCATCGGATTCTTAATCCGCGTTTGTATCGCGTCGCGTTGTTCGGTGAGTGAACTATGGACGTTCGCCATATCCTTCTGCAGCGTCTTCACCACCGCCATAATTTGAGGGAGCGTGGCGTTCGCCGGCGCGAACCCTTGCACCTCATGCCGCGCGCTATCGGAGAGTACGCCCGAGAGCTTCGGATCGTTCGTGACGCGAGCGATTTCACGCAGCCCGATTTCGCGCGCCGCGTTGACCACTGTCATATTGGTCGACCCGACGAGCTTTTCATCAAGCATCCGCACCGGCAGATTCAGCCACGGGATACCTGTATCGGGAATCTTCGCGGCCGCGTCCGTGAACATCTTCAAATTTTTGAGCCCCGCCGACTCAAACGCCGTGAGCGTATCGAGCGTCCCCTGCACATTGCGCAGCGAGGACGTATTAGCTTTGTATTCCGCCGCGTTAAGCGCCATATCGCCTGACGGATATTTCGCCGCCGTACGGTTGATAATGTCGGAGCGCGTCTTTGCTACCGCGGCGCCCATGCCGAGATTCGGCAATTGTCCGGTTGAATGGAAAAGATCCGCCATTTGGTCCCGAGCTTCGGGCGTGAGCGCCAGTGATTCACGAGCCGCGGCCGCGTTCGATTCGTCGACGCGATTGTGGCGCCGCGTTTCCGCGGCGACCGCCGCCTCGCGCTCGAGCCGCGCTTTATCCGTTGGTTGAATCGGCGCCGTACCCGCGGCTTGTTGCGCCGCCGTGAGATTGCGTGACGCGATACCCGGCGCCTCCGCCTCGAAACGTGCCGCCGTATTCGCCGCGGTTGACGCGGCCGTGTTCGCGTTGAGCGTGGCCGGCGCGCTCGCCATCGATTTCATGAGCGCGAGTTGATCGCCCGGCGCGAGCGACCCGAGCCGTTGTTTGAGTTGTTGCGCTTCCGCCGCCTGTTGCGGCCCAAGCGACGCGTAATGGTCCAGGTTCCACGCCAGCACTTCGGGATTCATACCCGTCTGCACGAGCATGTTCGCCATATCCGACCGCTGCGACGCAATCGCGCCCTGCGCATCAGCGGTTGCTTTCGCGGCCGTGGCGTGTGACGCGTCAATTTCCGCCGAGGTCTTCTCTATCTTCTGGAGTGATTCTAGGAATCCGGTTGCAGCAGCCGGAGGCATACCGCGCCGTATCAATTCCCCGATCGTCGGCACCGGCGGCCGCGCCACCCGTTGCGGAGGCGCCGGAGCAGGACCCGCGCCAGGAGGCGCCGCCGATGGGTCAGGCGGCCCGGATTGAGGAGACCCGCCAGGCGGCGCGAGCGCGTTCGCCGGAGGCGCCCCGCTGTAGTAATTGATTTGCGCGGCGCGCGCCGCTTGTTGATCGGCAACCGCGCGCCGCTCCTGATCGAGCGACATTTGCCCGCCCTGGATTTGCTGCTGCTGCAGCGTGCCCGCCGCGAGCGCGTTACGTATGAGGATGCGTTTCGCCTCGAGATCGAGCGGATTCAGAATTGCGGTAGTTGGTTGATTGAATATGCCGAACGCAGCCATAGAAACCCCTTAGACCAAATTTCCGTACGCGTCGTAAGAACGATACCCGGCGTTCGTGCCCGTCGCGTCGTACGAGCTCCACTGCGACGTTGTGGGCGCCGCGTTGTAACTCCCGACGTAGTTCGTTGCCGGCCGTGCCAGCGAGTTCACCACACCCCCAATGCCGCCCGTGACCGCGTTCGCCAGTTGCCCCGTGGCCGCCGTCGAGTTCGCCGACCCGGCCGCCGTTTGCGCCGCGATCGAGTTCGCCGCGCCCATGTTGACGTTCGCGTTATTGCCCGCCGCCGCGTTTCCGCTCGTCGCCGTACCCGTCACCGCGTACTCGTTGCCTTGCTGCGATTCAAATTGGCCGTACGCTTGTTGATATGCCGCGAGCGAGTTCGCGTACGACTGTTGATAATTTCCGGCCGAGTTCGAGTAGCCCTGTTGGTACGTATTCCCCGTGTTCGCGTAATTCTGTTGATAGCTTTGCAGCGCATCGGCGCGGCCCGCTTCATAAGTCGTTCCCGTGTTCGCGAAATTCTGTTGGTACGTGTCGCGCGCGTTCCCGAGCGAGGTCTGGTACTGCTGCGACGCCGAGCCCTGCGCGTAATCGGACGCCGCCTTCAATTGCCCGCCCGAGACAAGACCACCGGCCGCGGCCGCGGATCGCTCTTGCGCCTGCAGCCCCTGCTGTAACCGGAACCGATACGCCGGATCGTTCTCGAGATCCGCGCCCGTGAAGGAGAACGGCGCCGCGGTAGCGTTCGGATTTGCGCCGTACGTGAACGGCGCCGCGGTAGCGTTTGGGTTATCCGCGTACGTGAACGGAGCCGGCGCCGCGAACTCCTTCCCATAGCCCGCCGTGAGCGTGCCATCGGAAAGGCCCGTCGCGAGCGAGTTCGCGGCTTGCGCTCCGGCGGCGCGATACGGCGCCTCGTTCGCCTGCGTGTCTTTGTAAACGTTCGAGTTGAACGCGAGACTATTCGCGGCCGCGTCTTTCGTGGCGTCGACGCCGTACCGCGTCGCGTCCGCCGCCGTGCCCGCCGCCGACAGAATTGCGCCCGCCTGGATGCCAGCGGAGGCGACGTTACCCGCCGCCTGCGCCACACCGCTCACCGCACTACCGGCCCCGAAGGCGTCGCACAACACGCACCGCGTCATGTGTTCCCAAATCATTGAGCACCCCTCGTCATTCCAACCATGATTAAATCCGTCAATTTGCCCCGTTTCCGCATGGCGCACTCGTTCCGGCCCCACACGGCGAAACCGATCTTTTTCGCATGACAGAGCGCCAGCGGATTATCCGCCGCGATACCGCCAATCACCCGCATGTACGAAGTGTTCGCCCAGAACCACGCGTACATCGCCCGCGCGACTTCGAGCGCCACCGCGCCCCACGTCCAGCGCAGCAGCGCGAAATGGACCTCGGCGAGTACTGGATTGAGTTCCACGACCATATAGAGCCCGGCGAGATCGCCGTCGACCCGCGCCAAGATGCAGTGATTCGCCCGCGTGAAATGGTCGAAAATCTCCGCGTCGCGTTCCGCCTCGAGCGTGGGAAACGATTCGAGGAAGATCGCGCGCACCAGCGCGACATTCGCCGTACGCTCGAATGAGATCACTCAATGCACGAGCGCGGCCGCCTCAACGACCGGCGCGGGCGTGGCCTTCGCGCGCCGCAGATCGGCCCGCCAGCCCTTCGAGTAATCGCCGTGCTTGACCCCGCAATACAGCGTTTCGAGATAGTCGTCGAGCGGCATATGCGTGTGATCGGTAAAGAACACCGTCGCGAGAAATTCCATCGCCGGCGCGAACCGCTCGAAATCGGGATGTTTTTCCTGCGCGCGGACGAGCGCCGCCTCGACTACCGCCTCGATGGCTTCGGGCGCGAGCGTAGGACACGCCACCGCGTACGTGTGTTTGAGAACGTCGAAAGACATAACTTAACAGTGATACACGCCGCCGAGCGTCAGGAATTGCGCGCCGCCCGAGAACGTCGCGGCGCCGGCCGGTTGAATCGTCAGACTCGTCGACGTGCCGAACTGGACCGACAGCGGTTGCACAGACGAAGCATTCCAGCAGGTTAGCCCGTTGCCGCTATCGGCGAGCGCGACCGGCAGACCGCTAATCGTCAGCGTGTTACTCAGCGTGCCGCCGAGCGTCAACCCGAAAACCATCTGTAGATAAACGACCGGCCCGACGCGCAAGTATTTCGCCGTCACGACCGACACGCCCGTAACCGTCATCGCGCCGCTTGGCGTGAATACCGGCGTCCACACTGTCCAGCCGGCGCCGAACACGATCGCGGCCGGCGTCGAGAACGTCGCCGCGCCCGTGATTGTCGCGATCGCCGCCGTAAGCGCCGCGATGGTTGTGTTGCCCGTGAGCGCGGTATTGAACAGGATGCCGCCCGGCCCGAGCGCCGTCGTGACCATGCCGAGCCACGCCACCCACGGCATCGTGATATACCCGGCCGCATCCTGAAACGGCGTTGTCAGCGGCGGCGAGCTGATCGTCACGGATTACCCTTTGTGACGTCGAGCTCCGCGCCCATAATTGCCAGATTCGGCACTGGATCGGAGCCCGAGACCTCAAAAACGCGATTACGCCCGCGGCCGAGCCGCAGCCAGCGTACCCGCGTTGCATAGGCGCCCGCCGCGCCGCTTGTGGCAGCGTAAGAGGCGCTCCACGTCATACCGCCATCGTCCGACCAACGCAGATACACGAGAGGCGTACCCGGCCCGCCGCCGCGTTGCATATCAAGCTCGAAGCCAGAGTAAAACATCCAGTCCTGCCCGTCCGCGATATGCGGCGACGCCCGCAACCAGCGGAGCGGAGCGCCGTTCGTATCCGCGTACGCAAGCGACTGATACGAGATCGAGCTATCGTTCGGGCTTTGCACCAGATGGAGACCAAATGCGAAGGCGTGAAACTGTGCCAGATCCGCGGTATAGCGGAGCAATACCGTATCCCAGAGACCGCGCTGATGCCACTCTTTCGTGGTGCAGTCATAGACCCACGTTGAGCTTAGAGTCGTCCCACCGCCAAGACTTTGCGGCGCCGCGCTAGTGGGAAAATCGAGCCGGTAAAATAAGTGTCCGTACTCCTCATACGTCGACGCAACCGCGGTTGCAATCGAATTGTATTGCTGCATGGCCGCCTCAAGCGCATAGTTCGAGATCGGCCGCGGAATGAACCCGTCGGCGCGATACACGACCGCCGGCCCGCGATCGGACGACCCGATCCAAAACAGCGTGTTATCACAATTCAGGATTGTGAATATGGACCGGCAGCCCATCTCGATTTGCGAGCCCGGCACCCGTTGAAACGGGAAAGCCGCGGCCCCTGTGTTCTGAAATACGACCGTCGTATTATCCGAGAACAGCCAGAGATAGTTATGCGACGCCGCCACCGCCGTCGTCGGATTCGGTTCCGGCGAGTTGCCGAAATCGAGCACCGCCCAGGCGAGACCGTTATAGGGCGAGGAAATCGAGAAGTTACCCGTTCCGGCCGGAGCGCCAGGCGACAGCCCCTGCACCGCGATAAAAAACGTGTCGATCGCGCAACACGTCACCGCGGCCGGATATGCAGGAAAACCCGGCGCCGTGATCTGCGTAAATACGTTCGTCGCGAGATTAAAGACGTAACCCCACCCGCGCGCGCAAATCAAAATCTCCCGGCCCGTCGTACACATCGCCGCCGGCTCAGCGATCGGACCAAAGCCGGCCGCGACCAAGCTACCCCGAAGCGTGTACGTGATCCCTAATGAGTAAGTGAGCTCGTAAAACCCGCCGCCCGCGACACAGAAACAGCGCCCGAGTACCGTTATCATGCCGCGACCGCCCGAGTACGGCGACGTGAGCCCCGCCGCCGGAAGAACGACCTTTTGCAGCGTCCCCGGCGTACGCACTAAGATTGCACGCTGCGCCGGATTGCCGCCGGCCGCGGCGACCGGTTCCCAATACATATTTATCAGTTTTTCGGCTGCGGCTTGCGGCGCCGTGAGCGCGTACGGCCCATCGATGAAAGACTCAAATCTCATGTTTAGCCGATCACCAGCGCCGCGCTAGCAATGGTAGAAACCGCCGAGCGTCAGGAATTGCGCGCCGCCGAGGAAACTGGTAGCGTTACTGTTTTGCAACGTGATCGATACGTTCGTTGTGAACTGCGCACTGAGCGCCGACGTGGATGAGATATTCCAGCAAGTAATACCGTTGCCGCTATCGACTAATGGGAACGGGACACCCGTGAGCACCAGTGAGTTTCCGAGCGTACCGCCGAGCGTGTAACCTACGACCACTTGCAGGAAGACCATCGGCCCCACGCGCAAGTATTTCGCCGAGACGATGGAGTAACTGGTGAGCGTCATAGCGCCGCTTGGCGTGAGTACCGGCGTCCATGCCGTCCACCCCGCGCCGAGCGCGATTTGATCGGGCGCCGTGAACGTCGCCGCGCCCGCGACCTGGAGCGAGCCCACGTTCGAGAGCGCGTTCCCGTTTCCGTTGACAGCACCCGCCCACGTCGCGAGCCCCGCGATAATTGAGTTGATTTGCGCCGCGAGTATTTGCGTTCCCGCGAGCACAGCAGAAGGCCAAGCCATATTTCAAAATCCCCTTTATGCCCAGTTAATGAGCGAATCAGACGACGACGGCCCCCACACGTACACCGACGTCGACGGCCCCCACGTACCCGCGCCGCCGGCCGTCGCGCCGCCGCCCGAGGCGAACAGCATCGAACCGCCGCCGAGCCCGCCGCCGCCCGCGAGCAACGCGTCGTCGCAGCGCGAGTAGATCGGCGTGTAATTTGCTTCTTTGATCCGCGAGCGCGCATCGCGCCGCGCCTCCGGCAGCCAGCCCGGTAAACTCTTTCCGAACTTTCCCGCGCTTTTGATGGCGAGGTCGTAGGTTAGAAATTCCTGATACCCCGCCGGCATGGCGACTGTATTCGTGACCGCGGTAAACGACGTGAGCGGAGAATCGCAGTACAACCGCACCGCGTTCGTGCTCGACGGCATAGGAAAGAAATTGAGCGTATGAAACGCCGCGCCGTACTGTAGCCAGTAGCCACTCGGAAACACGCCGCCCGAAAACGACTTGATTCCGATGGCTTGCCACTCGTCGGTATTGAGCGGCGCGAGCGAGACCTCGAGCGCGCCCACCAGCACGCTTACCGCGACGATCGACGCGGGCAGCGTGGGCGTTACCCAGTCGTTACTCGCGTCCGGCCCGAGCGTGTAGGCTTGCTTCGAGCCGACCACCGGAAACGCGTACACCGGATGATCGACGATCGCGAATATTTCGGCGCCGAGCCCGTCTAGAATGCCGTTCAGTGTGAACAGCATGCTCTGCGAATCCGCCGCCGTGATGTTTTCACCCGGCGCGTACACGCCCAGAATGGAAAGCACCTCGTTCAAGACGTCGAGGACGAGAACCGCCACTAGACCCCCTTTGTCGCCGGCGAGACCGACGAATCCGCGCCTACGCGATTCCCCCGCGATGCGAGCGCGGCGCGATCCTCCACCCGTGTTCGCGCAGCGCGCCAGGCGGCCGGCAGCCACGCCGGTACCTCGCGGCCGAACTTACCGACGGACTTCAGCGCGAGCTCGTAAGTCAATAACTCCTGATAACCGGGAGGCAGTAACACCGTGTTCGTTACCGACGTGAATAGCGGGATTTGCTTTTGCACATAGAGCAGCACCGGCGAGACCACGTTCGGCACCGGCCAGAAATTCAGCGTGTGAAACACGGCCCCGTATTGTGGCCAGCACGCCGTCGGAACGCCCGCCGTAGCCTTGAGCGCGATCGCCTGCCACTGCGCGAGCGTGTAGAGCGCGAGCGGTATTTCGAGCGTGCCGCCCACCGTCAGCAGACCGATGGACGTCACCGCGCCCGGCAAAAACGTAGTTACCCAGTCGTTCGTACCGTCCGGCCCGAGCTTGTAGGATTGCTTTGCGATGACCGTCGAGAACGGCAGAATGGCCGTCTCGAAAATCATCAGACGTTCCGCCGCGAACCCGTCAACGATGCCGTTTAGGGTGAATAGCAGTGAGGCGGAATCGGCCGTCGCCACCGGTTCCCCCGGCGCGTACACGCCGAGGATCGAAAGCACCTCGACGGCGATATCCGAGACGAGAACAGCCACTTACTTGCGCCCTTTGCGCGGCGTGTCGGATTCGTCAGCCGTAGCCGCTTGCTTTTCTTTCGCGAACTCTTGGCGCTCTTCAACGAGCCGCTCCTGCTCTTTCGCGAACGCGTCGCGCGCCGCGATGAGTTGCTGTTGTTCCGCGTCGATCCCGGCGCGTTCGTCCGCCAGTCGGCTTTTCTCCGCGTCGAGCGCCAGCCGATCATCGGTTAATTGCGCCTTCTCTTTTTCAAACGTGGCGCGTTCGTCGGCAAGCGCCCGCTGAAAGTCGCCGAGCTTTCCTTCCGCCGATTTACGCTCTTCCTCGAGCGCGTCCTTCTGCGGCAACTGCGCGGGCGAGTCAACCCACCCCGGCCCCAGATCCGCTTCCGCTTCCGCCGAGCGAACACTTCTTACGCCCTCGGTCGCGTGATACTTCGCCTTCGGAAATTCTTGATGTTGATATGGCATGAGGTTCCTTTTTTGAGAGATACGGATAGAACTTTCTGGTAAATGCGCGATAAGAGTAATAGCGATGAATGAAACAACGTGCACGGTATGCGGCGCCACCGGCGCGAAACGGCTTTGCAAACCCTGCGGCGCCGCCCGTTCGAGACAGTGGAGAGCGGAGCACCCCGCCGCGATTCGCGCCGCCCTTGTTGAATGGCGCGCCGCGAACCCCGACAAATATAAAACGATCGCGCTGCGGTACGAGGCGAAACACCCCGCCCGCGGCCGCGATTACTACTACGCAGTGACGCTTCCAAAAGCGAACACGGCGCCCGTAGACGCCGCCTAGTACTTCACGACCTCGCGCGCGCGCCGCGTTTGGCCGATAAGAGTTGTAGATGGCGACTTACAAATGCACTCAATGCGGCTTAGACAAGCCACTCGAGGCGTTTTACAGAGCATCGCGTGGAACGCGGCGTCCGAAGACGCCGCCTAGTGGTTATGTATTACTTCCGTATATCCTAGCGGCCATCTGTGGCCTAGGCGTACCCCAACCATAAGCTACGTCTATGCGGCAGGGTACTGTATCTGTGCCTATAGCGTACTGTCTGGCTACACGCATGGATATCCCCAACTGGTCATCACTTACCCTGGCCCCCCAGGCACCATAGCGGGATACGTCTTCCAAATCGACCGACACGAACGCGAATGCCTGGCTATGGAACGCCAGTCCGACGGGACATTGCACGTTCGCGGCCCCGACAAACGTAAGCACCGCGCCCGATGCGGGCGAGTTCGAGACGTTCTGCGCCGCGCCCGTTGTGACGATAGGCGGCGAGATGGTCAGCGTGGCATTCCCGGCGCCGTCGGACGAGACCGCGGCGGCCCGGAACTGCTGCAGCTTACCGGTTGAGACCTTGGAGAGCGGATTGACCGCGTAGACGAGCGGCAGCGTAAAGCTTTCGCCGCCGAGCAGCCGCGACGCGGCCGCCGCCGTCCAAGCGTTCGTGATGAGCGAGGCGCCGACTTGCGACGCGCCATTAACCGCTGGCGTACCGCCCATCGGCCCGTTAATCATGGTCCCGACGTTCTGATCCATCGACCACTTGAAGCCGATCGCGCGGCCCATTGTGCCGTTCTTGTACTGCTTCGCGAGTGTGTCTTGATCGTTGAAATACGTGAGCGGCGAGCCGCCGACGATATCCGCCTGGCCCTGCGCCGAGAGGACGATATTGCGCTTATCGATATCGCGCGGCGTAGCCGTGTTATCGAGCGCGACGCCAGCCGCGAGGAACGGCGCGAGCGTCGTATTCGGCGTGCCCATCACGCCGACCGAGTTATAGACGTTTGTATACTGCGCGAGCCCGTCCATATCGATTTGATTCGCGAGTTGCGCGATTTGCGGAGCGAGCACGCGCTCCGAGAAATCTTGAATCGAGAGCGTTAGTTCGAGAGACGAGAACGACACATCAATATGCTTCTGTTGATTGATGGTGAGCGGATAAAACGTCTCCGTGTAATCCTGAACGGCCAAGTTTGGCCCGTTCGAGACCGTGAACTGTGCCGGCAGCCGCAGGTTAACGGTTGCGCCGACTTTCGCGCCGGATTGCGCGTAGAGATTGTCATATTTTCGCGTAACTTGTTTGGTAAAAGTCAGCGAGTTTTCGAGTAACATCATCGCCTCACGAGTAATCATGAGAGGCGTAAGAATTGTGTTTGCCAAAGCGAGCACCTATCGCCGGACAGCGCCGGCGCGGTAAGTGTCAGGTCAGCGGATTTTTCCAGCTTCGCGGTACGCGCGGTACTCTGCGTTCGTCATCCCCTCGAGATTGCGGACGGGATTCGGTTTTGAGAGAGAGCCGCCGGTAAGCCGCGGCGCGGGCGTGGGCGCCTTGCTAACTACGGGTGGAGTGTGGTGAGGAGGAACTTCCGCGTCCGCGTCGGCTTCCGCCGGCGTGAGACGTAACTCGATTTTTCCGATTTCGCGAACCTGCGCGTGCGGCGACAGCTTGTTAATACGCTTCGCCTCTTCGGGATTCTGGCCGAGATAGTACAGAATCTGCGGCCCGTTCGGCGCGTCTTTGATCGCATCGCCCGCGAGCAGCGACACAGGCAAATCGACATTCAGCGCGACCGTCACGAAGTCTTCGTGATCGGCTTGCGCGCTTTCGAGCCGTTCGGCCCAGGTCTGCTCACGCGTCCGCGATTCAACCATGACGCGCTCACGCGCCGCGTTCTGCGCTTCCTCGCGCTGCGCTTGGCGACGATCCCAGCGCGACCAGGATTTCTGCCATTCGACGTAATCGGCATACTTTTCCGGTTCCGGTTCAGGATCACCACCAGGCGCCACAGGAGGCGCGGACGGTTGCGCGGCCCGCGTGTCAGCCGGCGGAGGTTCCGGCCTCGACGTAGCCGCGGCGAGCCGCGCCTCGAGTTCGCGCGCCTTGGTCCGCAGCGAGATTACCTCGCTGACGAGCCCGCGCTTCGGTTTCGATTTCGGTTGTTCGGTAGTTTCTGGTTGTTCCTCGTTGGTATCTTCCGCGGACTCCGGCGCCGCAGCACTTTCCGCGACTTCGGGTTTATCAACCGGCGCCGCGTCGGACGTTACTGTTTTTTCGGGGAGTGGTTTTCCGTCACGCGCCGCGCGATATTCCGCCAGCGATTGTTCGGGATTGTTGAGTGCGTTGGTTTCGTCTGCCATAAGTGAAGGCGTGATTGACCCGGCGTACAACGCCCACCGGTGGGCGAGTGCTACAAACTTGAGAGGTGTATAGTTCCGACCCCTCAAAACTGATAAATGCGGACGGCCCCTACTGCGACCGCTACACGCGGCGCGAGGGGAAGACCGGCGACACGTTAGAGCGCGCCCGAGAGCGCGAGCCCTTTAGACTGGCGACACGTTAGAACGGGCTCAGGCGCCGACGCCCACGCCCGCGAGGAGCGCGGCGACGTCGGCGTTACGCTCTTTCGAGATCTGCGGCCGATGCGATTCGAGCGCGGCGCGTTCCCAGTCGCGCGCGTGGATCGCAGCGAGCATTTTCGGAAATTTCAACAGCCCGGCGATACCGCAATTGAACGCGATATCGACAATGGCCTCGCGTACTTCGTCCGGCCAGGCTTTCCACTCCGGCAGCGCGCGCGTGATTTGTCCTAGTTTGAGCGTGACGTCCTGATCGCGCATGGTATCGATAGACGCCGGCGCGAGACGCGCCAGCGTGAAATGCTTATAGAAGGCGGCCGGCATTGGACGTTTCGCTGTCAGGACCGCGAGATATCCCGTCACCACGTCCGCGTGATCGTGCCACGGCAGCGCATACGCGAGCGCCGGCGACGTGAGCGCGTGGCCCACGCCGACCGTGACCACGCCCGCCGTGTCGAGATACATATAGTTTGTGCGCCCTTCGTAGCGTTCGAGGCGCGTCTTCACGCTTTCGAGGTTCAGCACGCGCTTATAATTCTTTCTGTGAATAAAGCAGTTGGGAAGAAGCCGGACGGTACGCCGTTACTCGTACTCATCCTTGAGCCTGGAAACCTGCACCGACTCAAACTTAAGCAGCCGATCAGTCTACGCGTAGAGGATATGTTTCCAGACGGGATACCGCGCCGTCTGGAGTTGGTTATCGACTTTGACGAAACGCCGCTCGCTACAGCCAAGAAGCTATCTAGCGAGGCTGAGGTTGCGGTCGATGAACGTTCACTCGTCGCGCCGAAGCAGCCGCATTGCCCCGAGTGCCGCTCCACCATCGAGCAGCTTGGAGTATGGCGCAACGAATCACCGATGGCCCTGACATTCTGCTCAGTGTGCGGTTGCGTGTTCGGCATGGTCCCGAGCGAGATCGCGCGCGACTTAAAGCCGGCGTGAATCATTGCGTGAACCCCTCGCCCGGCTGCGGCTTGACCGGCTTCAGCTTCGCGGCGTGCGAAGCATGCATGACGTCGTGTACGTGCTTTTTATCCGCGAGCGCGTGATCGTGAGCAATGGTAAATTCCGCGTCGGCCTTCTTGAGCAGGATCGCGGAGCGCGCCTTGAGGCGTTCTGCGTCGAGCTTAACCTGCGCGTTGATCGCCGTCGCCCGTAGCTTCATGGCTTCGATCTTTTCGCGGCTTTGCGCCTGGACGGTCTGGTTTTTGACCATCGTCGCGAGTTGTTGGATTTGCGCGATGAGCTTCTGATTTTGCTGCATCAGCATCCCGTTATGCGCCTGGAGTTGTTGAGGATCGGTCGGATTATCGTTATCCTGCAGGTTCGCCGGCAGCGCGCGCTTGAGCCGTTCGACGAACGCGGACTTACCGGGGAAACTCATTTCGTTGACGATGAGATCGGCGAGGATCGGCGCGAGCGCCGGTTCGGCGGCGACGAGGGAAAGCATCATTTCGACGGTTTCCTCGCGCATCGTGTCGTACGCGCGCCCGATCGTGACCGCGTAATTGCCGCGCGACAGATCGATGACGGCTTTTACGTTTTCGGGTAGTTCCGCCGGCACGGTTTCCGGCCGGCCACCGTGTACCATGATTTGCTTTTCGTTCTGGTCCTTCCCGATAATCCGCATCACGCGGCCCGCGTCATAGATGATCGGGAAATACTCGAGCAGAATTTCGGCCGTGCGTTTGACGCCGGCGCGCAGATTTTGCGAAAAGTGATTGTTGCCCGTCCGCGCCTGGTGCCGCCGCGCCAGGATCGCGCGGCCCGACTCCTCGCCGCCGTTCGGCGATTGCGTGGCATCGTACACGCCCGAGATGGCGCGCAGATCGTCGGCCGATTGCTGCCGCGCCGCCGAGATGGCCTGGATCGGCGGTTCCGTCGAAGGCTTATACGGAGGCGCCACGCCCTGCATATTTTTGTAAGGCAGGACCGTCACTCTCCGCGTGGAAGACGCCGCCCAGATGTTTTGGTACGGCTCGACCTGTTCAGCCGTAGCGACCCAGGAATCCTTCGACGCGTTCGATGTCGTTTCCGCGACCGCCGACGAGTTGTAGTTGAACATACGCGCCGGTTCCATCAGATCCTCGACCATGCCCTTAATACGCATTTCGCCATTGACGATCAGGCGCTCGCCAAACACCGACACGAGCGGGATCGAAGGCGTCGGGAGTTTCTTCGGTTTCTTCAACCACTCGATACCGTTCGAGTGCGCGACGTACACGGTACGCCGCTTGTCCGGCCGCGAGATCGGCTCGCCATCAGGACCGAGCGCGACGAGACCGCCCTCCGGTATCTGATCGTCATAGACCATCGGCCCGCCGCCGACCAACTGCACGAGCGTCGCGTCTTCCGTTTCGACGTGGAAGTATTCGACGACGCGCGCGCCGTCTTTGTTGAGCCAGCCGGGCGCGAGGTTTCCCATGCCCGCGAAATCCGTCGCCGAGGCGAGCTCCGAGTCAGGATACGCGTCGTTGTGTTCGTCGCAGGACAGATCGAGCACCGTAAACGCGAAACGCGCATCGGATTTATCGAGCTTCTTCGAGGCAGGATCCCAGTAGACCGAAAACGGATTAATGATGGGCTCGACGTATAACTCCTGGTCCATCGACCGCGGCAGGTAGTCATGCGTGACGCGCCAGCTACCGAAGCCGCCAATGACCATGTATTCGAAGGCGTTTTCGTACGCGTCGCGCGCCGCGGAGTGCGTTTCGACGTGCCGCGCCAGCCCCTGCGCCGCTTCCGCGCCGTCATCGTCCGCGCCGTTGCCCTCCGGTTGAATTTCGATAGCCGGCGGATCGGCGCGTTCTTCGTTGAGCACCTGGCGCACGATCGCCGGAAGACGGTTCAAGGTAAAGGCAGGACGGCCGTCCGCCAGGCGCGCCGCCTTCACGTCCGCGGCCCACTGCGCGCCGTAATAGAATTCGATGGCTTCGAGCGCCGCGACGCGGTTGAGCATTTCAGCCTCTTCTGCGGCGTGAAACCTCTCGCGCATTAAAGCGATGGCGTCGAGCTCGTCGAGTTCGTCTTTCTTCGCCATTTAGAGCGCGCCTCCACCGAGCACGGCGCGCGCGAGCACGCCCACGAGCAGCAGCGCACGCACGGGGCGCGGAGAATTTTGACAGAATCGAACAATGCTCATAGCGGACACCGAGGTTAAGAGGGACTTATTTTTTCGTGCGTGCGAGACCGACGCGACGCGTATTTTCGTGCGGACCGAGTTACGCGGCGTCTGGGGAAGCTGGTTACTCGCCGAGTTACCCGACGCGGAGCGCCGCGAGTGGATCGAGAAATGGTGGACGGAGCGGATTCAAGGCGACGCGCTGTAAGCCGCGCTCACATGACGCGCCAGCGGCGCGAGCAGCCGCACAATAAGAGGAAAAAGCCGTTCGAGAATTTGCGCCGGTTGCCCGTCCGGCGGTTGCGATCGAACGACCACCAGCCGTATTCGCTTCCGCGCCTAACCCATCCAGCCGCTGCCCGTGATCGTCGGCCGCAGCCACGAGTCGAGCGAGAGCGACGCCGGCCGCGCGCGCATGATATCCGGCCCCGTCATCACGCAGTAACGTAATGCGTCAGGACCGTGATCGTTCACCTTCACGATACGGTGTTTTTCATCGTGCCTGTAAATCTTGAGTTGCCGTAGTAAGTGCGTCAAATGCCGCGCGATCTTGAGTTGCCCGGTACTGAACAGATTCCAGACCTTTCCGGTCCCGGCCGTAACCGCGTTATCCGCGGGCGTCAAATCGAGACCGAGATCGCGATAGAGTTCGATCAGTTGGCGGCCGTCAATCTGCGAGCCAGCGATCGAGGCGGGATCGACCGCGCCCGGTATCCATTCGCCCTTCGCCCGTATCGCGGCCGCGTGTATCGATGGTTCTGCGTCGCCGCGCCAGTACTCCTCATATGCGATCGCGAAGGATTGCTCCGGGTCGAACGCTATCCACACCGCCGCGGTTTCGGTTCGCCCGACGTCGAGCCCGTACGCGCGCTTCCACGACGGATCGGGCTTGCGATCGGTAATGTAGTCCTCTTGAGTCATTGGATACACGGCGCCCGCGCCAAGGTCAGGAATACCCTTCGAGCGCGCGTCGCGTTGGTAGGGAAGTATTGCCGCCAGCATTTCGATCTTGGCTGCTTCCTCAAGATGCGGCACGTCATCCCACCCGCCCTGTATCGTTATTTTTCCGCTCACCCTAACTCATCGCTTGGTAATTCAGTCGATCCAACCGCGCCGAGAAACTGCTCGACCACTTCACTCCAGCCGCTTAATGGCGTGAAAGTGCAAAGCATTATGCCTACCCGCACCATAGTTCGCATCAATGCCTCGACATACAACGGCAAGTCCGGTTCTTCGTCCATGAGCACGGCGTCGAGATCCGTAGCCTGGAACGCCGTACGACCTTCCTCGTAACTTTTGAACCGCAGCGACGAGAGCCCGCCCGAGACGTGCCGCACGCTCAACGTGTCGATGGCGTCCGAGAGCCCAGACTTCCTCGTGACCCGCACGATGCTATCGCCCGGTATCAATCCCGTGCCGATATCCGAGAGCGGCCCGAGTAACTTCAATTGCAAGCTATCGCGCACGACCGAGTTTTTTTCACCCGTGGCCCAGATCGTGGTAGGACGGGGAAACCGCCGTCCGTTCCACCAGTGAGGGTATTCGCCGGTAAGCCACACACTCACGCAGTAACAACCGAGTTCCGACTTACCGATCTTGTTCGCGGCGATAAACGCTACTTGATTCGAGATCGCCGTGGCCGCGATCACGTCCATATGTTTCTTGTAGAGCTCTCGCCGGTATGGCCCCGTATCGGGAAACATGCGATCGATCTTGCGCCGCGAGCGCCGGCGTTGTTCGGCGAGCAGATCCGCCAACGCCGGCAGCGTCGGCGGTAACGCGCGTGGCAGCGCGAGAGTGGACATTACTTAGAGACGGAGAACGCCATCACGGGAATATCTTCATATGCCGGCAGCAGCAGCGTATCGCGTTGCTGCGCGACACGGTACGCGGCCTCGCTCATGAACCCGAGCGCGGTATGCACGTAGCCGTCGAGATCGCGCTCGATCGTGAACGCCGGTTTGCGCGGCACGCCCGACGCCGGTTTCCGCTTGCGTCTCATTTGCCGCCCCCGCCGGCCGCCCCTGAAGTGAGCGGTTTGAGCGCCGGCGGATTGCGCCAAGCGTCGTACTCATTCACGGCGCGCCCTGGATGCGCGTCGAGCCACGCCGCGAAGGGCAGCAGCGCGAGCTCGAGCAGCGCGACCGCGTACACGTCCGCGATCGCTTCCACGTTCCGCGCAGGAGTCGCCATCGCTTTAGAGCGGTTCGTCGACCGTCGGCGGCTTTGGTTGATCGCTCGACGGCGCGGTCGGGATCAGCGGAGGAGGAGGCGGAATCGTTTCGACGCCGGCCGCTTGTTTCGCGAGCGCGAGTAGGGCGAGATGGTTCGACTCGATTTGGTTAATGCTCATGGTGATATTCGTGAGATCGAGCGTAGGCTGCGCGTCCTGCAGCCGTTGAATCTCGTCCGACAAATCTTTGAGTTGCACCGTTAGATTGTTCTGGATGACCGCGATATCCGCGCTTTGCGTGGCGACGTCCGCGGCAAGCCGCGCTTGAAGGTCCTGCAAATCTTGAACAGTAGACACGAGTATATTAATCCTTTGATTCATTCGGAGCTGCGAACGCAGCACGCAGACGAGCGCGCCAGACAAGGCGCGCCGCCCCCAGGTAAAGAGATTCATGCGGCACGCGGCGCTGAAGCGGGAGCCGCGAGCGTCGTGAGATCCGGCGACGGGACCGAGTGCACGTAATTCGTGAACGTTTCGAGCAGATCCTCAAACGACAATTGATCCTTGCCCCGCGCAGCGTTTTCCATGAGTTTGCCGAGCCGCGACACTTCGGGATACCCGAACGACGTACCCGTGCCCGCGAGATTATGCGCCAGCCAGGCGAGCGTTTCGAAGTCGCCATCGTTGAGCGCCTTACGCATCGCCGACAATTCCCGCGTGCGCGTGATAAGGTACTGCGCCGTCATCGAGGCGAGCCGCGCCATGATGCCTGTTTCCTGGACCGCGTTATCCGCGTCGCGTTCAGCCGTCGAGGTCTTGATCTCGCTCACGATCACGGCTTTGACTTCCGCTTTCGTCGCCTCGCGTTCCCAATCGTGCGTACGTGAATCCGTGTAGCCCTTCCAGAGCAGCGTCGCAAACCCGATGACCAGCGCGAGCATGGTCCCGTATTGATTGAGTTGCGAGGTTTTCGCGGATTGCAGCATGGCGTCGTCGGCGCGCTTCGCGGCCGCGGCCGCTTGCGCCAGGCGTTCGGTCGCCGCGGCCTGTTCCGCCGCCGCCGCTTTCGCATCCTCAACCGCGACCGCCGCGGCACCGGCGTTATCGTTTTGCGCTTGCCGCACCTCGTCCGCCTTCTGCGCCGCCGTTTTCGTGTTCGTGTCCAGCGTCGAGAGTGTTTTCGCCGTGGCCGCCGCCGCCGATGCCTTTTCGCGCGCCACGGTTTTCGTGACCTGCGCGAGCGTGTTCTGATTCTGAATGGCGAGCAGCGCGAGGGATTCCTGCGATTTCGACGCCTGATCGGCCAGCGCCTCGCGTGCCCGCGCGGCGTCGGAGGCGGCCGCCTTCGCGAGCCCGGTTTGCGCCGCTTGCCCTTGCGCCGCTTGCGTGGCCGCGGTTTGCGCGATTTGCGTGGCCTTGGCTTGCACCGCGAGCGCGGTTTGCAAACGCGCGATTTCGGCCTTCAGCGCGAGTTCCGCTTTCGACGCGGCGATGAGCGGCGCGACGAAGAGCAGCGCGACCCCGAGGACTTTCATGGTGTGTTACGGCGCGACCGGTTCCGGCGTGAGCTTCTGCGCCAGAACAATGAGCGTTTCCAACTCGGAATCGTTGAGCGCCACGAGCCGTGAATCCTCGAGTAATATCGGCCCGCCGCCCGGCGCGGAAACCTCGACCGAGCCGCGATCGCGGTATTTGTCCGGCAGAAAACCCTTGAGCAGCGTCTGCATGAGCGCGTCCGAGTAGACACGCATGACGCCCACCGGCTTGCCCTTGTAGTACACCGGCTCGAGCACGCCCTCGTGGGCGCGGCGTACCGCTTCCGCTTCGAGCGTTTCGCCGGCCTCGAGCTTGGCGCGCTCAAAGCGTGCCGGATACGCCGGATCGCGTTCGAGCCAGTCGTAATGTGCGTAGCGGTTGACCTTACTCGCCTCCGCGGCCTTTGTAATCGATGCCGTGACGCAGTACGCGGCGATGAACGCCGATTGCTTCGCCTTGTTCCGCTTATTCACGCGCCGCCTTCACTTCCGCGAACGTGGCCCCGTTGAGCAGCGCCTCGCGGCCCGTGAACGATTGCCAGCGGAGCACCGCGACGTCGACGTACGCGGGCGCGAGCTCCATGCCGTAGCAGCGCCGCCCCGTCTTTTCGCATGCGATCAGCGTCGAGCCCGAGCCGAGAAAGCCGTCGTAACACGACATGAACGGGAAGTCGCCGAAGATGCGCTCGAAGAGTCCGACCGGCTTCTGGGTGGGATGCACGCGCGAGACGAGCTCGCCTTTGCGATCGCCTTCGCGGGCGAGACCGTTCCACATATAGGAGTAGAGTTTCGCGCCCTTGGGATACGACGCCCACGCCATTTCGGCGTCGCGTGCCGCGCCCTTGAGGAGCGTCGACCACGCCATTTCGACGTCCGCGAAGTTGCCCGTATTCTGCTTATCCCAGATCAGCCAGCACGAGGACGGAGGCAGGAAGTCGGTAAAGTAGTTGCCGCCCCAGATCACGAACTGCTTAACGCCAGCCGCGCTGGACGCCAGATAGAAGCCGCGTGCCGCCGCCGTGTCCGAGTCGCCTTCGATGGCCGCGTATGTTGAGGAGTTCACCCAATTTTTCCCCCCAACTTTCCCAAATTTCAGCTTGCCGCCGCCTCCTACTTTGGAGCCCTTGACGATGTCGATGCCGTACGGCGGATCGGTGAACACGACCTCCGGCACCGCGCCCGCAAACAGAGCCTGCGTGGTTTCCGCGTCCGTCGAATCGCCGCACATGACGCGATGATCGCCGAGCGTCCACACATCACCGAGTACCGAGACCGGATTCGCCGGCGGTTCCGGCGCCTCGTCCTCGTCGCATTGCCCCGCCGCGAGCGACGCGGCTTTCAAGAGCGCGTTCAACTCTTCCTGCGTGAAGCCGGTTAACGCGAGATCGATTCCCGCCTTTTCGAGCTTGAGGAGTTGCGGCCAGAGTAATTCATTGATCCAGTCGGTCTCTTCAGACGACCGGTTGTCCATGATGCGGTACGCGTCACACTGCGCCGCCGTGAGGTTCTTCGCGACGTGCGCGGGCGCGTGCGTCAGCCCGAGCGACTGCGCCGCCAGGAGCCGCGTATGCCCCGCGATGATGACGTCTTTCTTATCGACGACGATCGGCTGCTGCCAGCCAAACTCTTTCAGGCTAGAGGCGAGCACCGCGACGGCGCGATCGGAGAGACGGCGCGCGTTTCCGAGGTACGGCACGAAGCGATCGAGCGGCCAGGACTCGACCGCGAGCGGCGACGGCAGTTGTCCGCTTTTCGCGGAAGACTGCGCCGGCGGCTTGCGCGGCGCGCGCTTCGTTAGCGTTGCCATGGTTCAGTGTTTCGACTTCCATACGTCCTGCACCGGCAGCGTGACCGAGACCGCGCGGCCGAGCATTTCGATTTGAACCGTGAGCGTGGCCTTCTCGCGGTTCCGCACGACCACGCCGCGCGCGCCCTTGAGCGGCCCGCGTTCCACCGTGAGCACTTCGCCCGGTTGCCATTCCGCCTCAGATAACGGCATCGCGGAGTCGCACACGATTTGAATGCTGCGGATTTCGTCGTCGGGAATCGCGAGCGGCCGCAGATTGTTCGGGAGGACGTGGACGACGCCGTAGATATCGAGGCAGTCGAGACCGATCGAGGCGTCGAAACGAGAGAAGATGTAGCCGGGAAACAACGGCCGATCGACGATTTTGACGCGATCGGACCAGCGCACGCGTTCCGAGTAGATCGGCGCGTAGCTATCGAGTCCGGCGAGGTCTAACGCGTGGCAGACGGCGCGTTCGAAGCGCGGTCGAGTGCGGATCGCGTACCACCCAAAACACGCGCCATAGGCGCTCTCAGTCCCAGATATCGCTACTGGCGAACTAGCGAACACAATCTATAGTAGTCATTCACGGCGCGAAATACGCGTAATGTACGCGCTTTTTGCGTGCAGACGTGGTAAGGGATACCCTGGAAGTGCCAGATGGCAGCATAAACCCATCCCAGAGCGGTGAGAGGCCGCTCACTCAAACCTGGCGAAATGATTACCTCGTGGCCGCCCGAAAATCCCGCCAGCACGCTCAAACCCGGCGAGACGTTCACGCTCAAAGGCGTGTACCAGCGGCGCCGCGATTGGTTTTCGCGATTCGTGGGCGTGTTCGGATGGGAGCGTTACACCGACCGGTTGCAAACATTCCGCGTCACCGGTTCCGCTGCAGCGATTGAAACCGGCGCGTACATCGAGTACGAGGAAACGCCGGAGCCGGGGATACCCTGATCTTTGGATATTGCGGGAACACTGCGCGCTTTTGAGCGTATTCGCGACAGCACGGCGAGCGTCCAGGACCCAACGCTTACGCGCCGCATCCTCGAATCGATCGAGGCGTTTCCGTGGCCGCGTCTGTACCCCGGCTATACGCTGCGTTTGGATACGCTGCGCGACGATTTACGCCGGCGCCTGGCGCGGCTTGAAACGCGGAAGGCGGCCGCGTCAGCCGATTAAAGACGGTGCGGGACATCTGAAAGCGCGTTCAATTCTTCGCTCGCATCGATGAGCGCGAGAGAGGTTTCGAGGGAGCAACCCGTTTCCGTGTATGTGGTCGCGAGCCGCGCCACCAGCAGCGACGCTTCCGCCATCGTGACCCTACGCACCAGCGCACGCCTTTCGTCTGCTACCGAGTTAAACGCCTTCCGCGCGGCCATCCGAGTGAGGATCAGATTCAACCCCACCGAGAGCAGGAACCCGACGAGCCACACCGCGACGTTGTGCATGATGAATTTTATGATTACCGCATGGCCGCCCGAAAACCCCGCCAGCACGCTCAAACCCGGCGAGATATTCACGCTCGCGGGCGTGTACCAGCGCCGGCGCGATACGCTGAACGCGTGCCGCCGCCCGCCTACGAATACATCGAACTCTACTTCGACTGGGGAAACCTCGAACGACTCAATCGGTTTTCGATGGATGGATGGCGCGTTGTATACGTTGCGCTTCAAAAGTCGCTCGATAGAGACCTCCCCCACATTGCGTTACTTGAACGCTTGGTAATCCCGCCCACGATGACAATGGACGAGTGGCGCGCCTGGCGTGCAGCGAAAGACGCGTCAGTGAAGGCGCAGGAACCCGAGCACGTAGAGTAACGCGAGCACGAGAACGAGCACGCCGAGCGCGGACGCGCCGCCGTACGGCCCCGAGCGTTGATAGCCGTACCAGCCGCCGCCACCGCCGAGCAGCAGGACGAGTAACACGATTAGGATTAACGTCATATCGAGTCGCCGCCGCCCGTGAAGTCGGGTAACGGCTCGCTGCCCGTAAGCGCGACCCAGAGATGGAGGCAGAATGGGTGGATATTGATATGCTTCGCTGTCGGCGGTAGCACCTGGTATGCCGCGCGGTCAGCGGCCACGAACGTCGCTTTGACGAACTTCAAATCGTCCCACGATGGAAGCCTGTCCTCGCGCGACACGGAAACGTGCATCCATTCGCGCCCGTCGTCAAAAGGCGCGGTCGAGATAATCACGCGTAGTCCATTACGGTACTGGTAAGCGTTCCCGTCACCGAAAGGTTTGAGTATGCGCCAGCCATCGGGAAGAACGCGCGGAATCGCTTCATGGAGAGGGAAATCACGAAGCATCAAATTTCCTTACTTCCCACGGTTGTGCGCGAACGTGCAGTATAAGCATGTTTAGTGGCTCATTTTTTGAGCTACCTCGGTTGTAGATTGCTAGCGAGAATGGTTATTCCCGTACGTCGTTCGCCTTATGTTCGACTTCATACTTGAACTGCTCCAAAGTGACACCCCGGCTCAAGAGCGCATCCTCCAGAACGAGCATGTAGACGTTTGCACCAGCCGACCGCCACTTGAAACGTTGCGCGTAGGTCTGAAAGAGTTCGAGCGTCTCACTATCCCATTTCAACCAGGCCGAAATCTCATCAGCAGCAGCCGCTAACTGCTTAATGCTCACGCGACCTCCTTCGCCCCCGCCGGAGGCGTGTCCGCGACGCAGACGCCGCCGCAGTCCGGCAATGGACACCCGAGCGACCCGTCGCCGTCGACGTCCGGCTCGCAATCTTCCAGCCGTGTAATCGTTCCGCAGTTTTCGCACCGCATCGGCACATCGCAAATACTTGTCAGCGGCATTCGACGCCGCTAAACATCGGGAAATCCGAATCTTACAGAGCACTCAGCGGCAACTACAATGGAAATCCTTACGCCTTCGTGCTCACAATGTGGTTCCGAGCCGACACTACCCAGGATCATTAAGCCTTTGAGTGTCGGGTGAACCTGTGCGCCTGAGTTGTCAATGGTGTAATTGAACCCGCACTGAGGACAGGTAACCGTAAGCCGTAATTGAATCGGTGGAAGCTTTCTCTCAGGAAGGATGGAGATTACCTCATAGCGCGTGTTCGGGGGCGGATTATCGGGGTTATACCGAACCGAGAAACCTTGCTCTTCAGACATGCTGGCCATCCCGCACTAAAACCTTAACCCTGCCGTTGAGATGTCGTGTGAGCTTACTGGAAATGGGGAGTGTGAGTAGCTCCATTGGCCGATTGCAGGGTAAGCCCCGAATCTGCTTGAGTGTGGCGGTGCGACCTTGCTTCACATCGCGGTCGTAGCCGCACACAGCGTCAAGCCAGTCCATCACCTTTTCCGCCAAGCGGCGCGGCAGCTTCCAGACAAACCAGAGGAAAAGAGCCCGGCGCTTCCGATCGAGCCACCAGGTAAAAGACCACCAGAGACGTTTCATTTCACGCGACCTCTTTCGCGGCCGGCGGCGCCGGCACGAGCGCCAGCGACCGCGGCCCCGTCGGTTTCACGCTCACGACCGCGCCCACGACGCCAGCGCCGCACGCGTCCGTGATCGCCTTAATACTCACCGCCGCGATTTCGACGAACTTGCGCGACCCGATCAGTTTCCACAGCGCCGGACGATCGACGACCGACACACCGCCCATCGGCCCGATGAGCGCCGCCCACCGCTCGCCCTCCGTTTTGAAGCTCTTTCCGGCGTCGCCGGACGCGAACGCGGCCCGCAGCGCCGCCCGCAGGACCTCGACGCGGGCGAATTTCTGACGCCACGGCGCGAGCTCCTGTTCCAAATCGCCCAATTCGTCCGTCAATGACGCCAGGGCAGCGACCGCGTTTTCTTTCTTCGTCATTTTCTTTCGCCAGCTGTTTCGCCAACTGTTCCACCGTAATAGCGCGGACGCGAGCGTTTGCAGCGTCTCACGCGCGGCGTGGCCAGCGCGCCACGTTAAAAATCTGTGATTTTTTCTAGTATGCGCCTATCACGGAGGCGTAGTATCAGATTCATGGGGAAAACACGCGGCGCGCCGCGCCCAACGCCCGCAGGGCGAAAAAAACGCAAACAGACGAGTACGTCGGCCGCCGCGCCGGACGCACCCGAGACCGGCGGCCGCTCGACCGCAATGGGACTCGCGCCCAGATCCCGCCCCTCCCAGTAATAGAAAGATTTTAGTTTTACCCGGCGCGGCAATGGCCGCAGCCGATCCGACCCCTCATTGGAGCCAACTTGGGTACACCCACTAGTACGGTACGCGATACGCGCGCGCAGATTACCTATAGGAGAATGTTTGTGAAATTGTGTTGAATTTCTTGCACCCATTCGCCGTTGAGGATCGAGCAGCCGCTATACGTGTGCGGCTCAGATTTCCAATGGTTTTTGGGAGTTTTGGGAGCCGTACTCGCCAGCGCGGCCCCCTAGAATTGCTTTCTAGCACCTTCCACAGCGTCAGAAAAGCCAGCCTCATTATGGCTAATTCTGGTGCGCAACTTCAAGGGCAACCGTGTTTTTACGGTTCTGCTTTTGACTCAACCGTACTAGGACTAGTCCCTTGTCTTCCGCCAACCTCCGAACCTATCCAGTAGCCGACACCACGTATGCGCCGACGAGCAGCACGAAGTTTGGCTCATGGCACCAGGCGCACGCCCGCCGCAAATACACGCCCACGTTTGACGCCGCCTTACGCGCGATGGTCGATGATCCGGACGCACAGGAGGAGCGCGTTTGGGCGTATGTTGTTATCCGGAGCTGGGGAATCATTAACGAGCCGTGGGATTACGCTGTAGACGACAACGGGAACGCGCTAGGAGTTACGGACGTCGCTCGCGCCTTGGATATCGCGAAGCAACGCGTAAGCGAATACGTGAGTAGGCTATCCAGTAAAAACCGATTGCATTTGATCGGGAGAAAACTGTACCCTGTGGACGACCCATCTATCCCGTTTCCTCTTTTTTGTCCGGACTCCCCGGACAAACTCAGAAGAAAAGGCGAAGAGAGAGGGGTTCGGTGGCGCGCTTGGGAAGAAAGCGACTGGCTTTCGAGCGACGACGCCAAGGAAGAAGAAGAAATTCTTCGCCTCGACCAAGAGATCCGGCTGCGCAAAGCAGAGATCAACCAGCGAAAACTTGCCCGTTTCAAAGCTTGGGAAAAGTCACAAACTCCCCGGACAAACGCGTCGGAAACCGACGAAGATTGTCCGGAACTCCCCCCTCCACCCGTCCGCGACTCCCCCTCGTCACAGTCACGTACTCTCCGGACGCTCCCGCCCCCCATCCTTATAAGAGAAGTAGAAGAAGAATATATAGAGCAACGTGTCGCGTCGGCGGCGGCGTTTTCTTCTTTAGCCGAGCCGCCGCCGCCGACTCCAACGCGTTTCTATCCTTTCCCCGAGCAGCAAATCAAAACCGTCACGCAGGCCCTTTCTGTTTACGAAACACCAGAGCGCCAGGACGTTATCAAGGTAATTGCAGATTGCCGGTATGTAGACCCCAACGTAACCGCAGCCGAGATCACCGTAGCTATCCACGAGAAAGGGAAACGCTGGAAAGGTCCCGGCTTAGCTTTCTTCTATCTCTTCGTGCCCGGCATGTTTCCAAGCTCCCGCCCAGCCCCTGCCGCAGCACCAATAATCGAGGAGACGACCCCCGACGACCCTCGCCGCTACGAGGACGTGCTCGCCGACGACAAAACCTCGGAGGAAGAGAAGTCGATCGCCCGGCGCGCGCTGGAGGCGATGGCGTAATGTGCCCGCACAAGTGGCCTTCCGATTGTGAATCGGTCGAATATCTCATTTGCGAGTTGTGCCTCGAAGACAAACCATGCCCCGGATGTGAGGAATGCGCCTTTCTTCGCGAAAGCCCATTAGCGAAGGAAGAAGATTACGCCCAATTCCTCGCAGACAACCCCGACATTGAACCGAGACGCAAAGAAGCCACAGCCAAGCTACGGGAAATCACCAGACAGTACCTCGATCACGTCCGAGCGTTACGCGCAAAGCGAAGGGCCGGCTTACAGTGATCGATTTAGCCGAGTACGCGCACCGCACGGTAATCGCGGCGCTCCGCGCCGAGTTCCCCGGCGCCGAAGCCGTGGAGCTCGAAGACCGCGCCTTCGCCTTCGTGGCGATCGCGGAGGCGCGCCGCATCCCGCTCGAGCGGTTGTTCGACTGGATCCACACCCGCGCGCCGGGGAAAGAGTGGTCGATTACGGAGTGGCGCGGCTTCGCGGCCGCTTATGTGCGCGAGCGGGAACAGCACACCCAGGACTTACGCGACGCCGGCCTGCGCGCGATCACAGACGACCTCTACGGCGGCGTTCGATGAAAGACCCCAGACGCGAGGCGGCCGTGTACTACGCGTTGTCGCTGCGCGGAAAAGGGTATACCAGAGGCGAAGTGGCGACACTGATCGAGACGATGTACCCCGGCGTGGCGCTCAACCTCGCGGAATTGCTGCAGCCGCCACCGGAAGCGCCGACGCAGGAAACGCTTTTCGCGACCGCCGGCGCGGACGGTTTCGACCCGCAACGTTAGGCCCGCTCGAGCCACACGAGCAGCCCGGCGACGACGTAGAGGACGGCGAAAGCACTTAAAACCAGCACGTAACGGAAGTGTCCCGGCGTGAAAGAAGCTCTTCTTTGCGCGGGAAACGCAAGAAACGCGACACGCCGGACGTTACGAACGCGTCTTCTGGTTTGATGTCCCGCCACCACTGCACCGGTAGGTCACTCACCGCCATTACACACGCCCGCGCAGCGATGGAGACGCGCCCCTAGTACCGTTGCACACGTTCGCGCCCACCGTGTAATCGGCCCGTACTACCGTGTACTAGCAACGCGTGCTTAACATGCGCGTATGCCGCAAAATACGCGTATTCCACGCGCGCGCCGCGCCAAAAAACGGGATGGTTTCATGGACGACACAACACAGACAGAGCAATCGGTTATAACCGCCGACTGGCTCACTTCAGACGAAACGATGCGCGAACTAGGGATCGCGCGCCGCACTTTGCAAGAATGGGCGTCGGAAGGATTCATCAAATATAAAATGCAGCAGGTCGCGGGCCGCCGCCAACGCGTCTATCGAGCCGAAGACGTAAAAAAGGTGAAGACCAACGGCCCGCCGCGCCGCAAGCCGCGGCCCCACTCGCCCACGACCCCGGCGCCCTTCGTCCGCGCCGCTGCCACGCACACCAGCAAATCAGAGCAATTGATGCTCGAAATCCTGAAAGTCATTCGCGAAGAACGCGAAGGCGCGCGCGCCGAGCGAGCTCTCGCCCGCGTCGAGGCGAAACCGTGGCTCTCAATCGAGGAGGCGTCCGCGGCGAGCGGACTCGCCGAGAGCTTTATCGAGCGCGCCGTCGCGGAAGGTAAGATAGTGGGCGTGAAAGGCGGCGTACACGGCGCCTGGCGTGTCCAGCGCGCCAGCTTGGAGGCGTTCGCGGGATGAGCGACAACGATAAATTTACGCTAACGTTGATCCTGCAAAGCGAAGAGACCGGCGCGAAGGTGAACGTCGAGCTGGGCGAGTGCAAACGCGCGCGTCTTATGGAAGAACCAACCACAGCCAACCTGCTCACATTGCTGGAACATTTCGCGCCTCCGGAGCCCACCGCATGACGTACACGGAAAACGCCGACACGATAACGCTTGAGATGACGAAGGCGCAATACGACCAACTCTTGATGATGCTTGGTTTCGCAGCCGGTGCCGCGCACAAGGATGTCAACGAGACGCTGTTCTATCATTTCATCGCCTTTACGAACAAGCTCAACGCGACGAACCCGCATTTCAACCAGTACGCGCTCCCCGAGGAGTTCGCGGGATGAGTGAGGATCCTAAAAAGCCGCTACCCAAGAACTGGAAGGTATCAGCCGCCCTGCTTAGAAAGATTAATATCGAGTGCGCCAAACTCGTACTCACACAACCCGAACTTGCGGAGAGAGTCTGGATGACCTATTGGCAAAACCGGGACGAGATCGCCGAGAAACCCGAATGAGTGACCACATCGAGCGGGAGCCGTTCGAGATCGAGCTTCCGACCCATTGCGCGGGCTGCGGCGCGTACCTCATGGGAGGTGCGACCGAGCACACGCCCGAGTGCCCGATTCGTAAACTGATTGAGGAGCAGTTTCCAGGCTTGAAGCCACCCGAGCCGCTTCCCTGCCCGGCGTGTGGCGGCGACTTCGCGGGCGAGCATAAGCCAGGTTGTAAATACGTCGCGTTCGTCGCCGAGGCGCGCATCGCGTTTAATATGCCCGAGCCGCGGCCGTACGATGCATTTGACCCTACGAAAACGATAGAGCGCCTTCGCGCCGCGCGGGAACAAAGAGACGAAGAATGAGTGACCACATCGAGCGCGAATGGAAGCACTACCGCGAGGGAACGCTTTTGAAACTCTCGCCGACCGACGAACTCGAAGCGCGTCGCGCGTTCACGACCGGCGTGGCCGCCGGCATCGAGCTTGCCGCGAAGGCGATCACGCGGCCCGCGATCCTCGACGAACTCGGCGAGGAATTGTACGCCTTCGCCCGCCGCGTCACCGCCGGCCGCGCCTAGGTCCGACCGAGCCGGGCATAATGCAGCACGGGAGGGAGGCTTTTATCCCACGGTATCGACCACTCAATCGTGATCGGTACGCTTTCCTCGATCGCGATCGGTTCCGACACTAACTTTAACGATTGACCGCCCTCAGAGAAAGACGCATGAACGGTGATCCATGCCGACGACGGAACAGGATTACTCATGCCGGCGGCCGCATGCGAAACATCATTTTGCCGTCATCGCCGCGCTTCGCCTCGATGTATTGTTCGAGCAGCAGAGCCCACCCGATTTCGCGCGCCTTCGCGCCGCATTCGGGACGATCGCAGACCACCGGCGGCTGCAGCCCTTCGGGATTGTCTTCCTCGCGCCCGCAGATGCAGCAATTGATTTTCATTGTTTCTTTGTCGGATCGAACGGTTTACCCGTCTTCTCCCGCGCCATTTCATCCATGACCGCGTTCCAGTGTGACAATGGTACCGGGTCAGACGTTCCGAGCTTTGCGCGGTAGTCGCGGAAGGCAGCAATAAACGCCGCAGTTTGAGGCAACCCGAGCCCCATTTCACGCTGAAGGTATTGCATGATAAACGCGTCCGATTGCGCGGCCTCCGCAGCCTCCAACCCGTTGACAGCGCAGTCACGCACCTCAGCCGGCGTAAATTGTCCGATCAACTCACGTTTACCAGACTTCTGTACTTTCGCTAGTTGGATGAACGGCTCGCCACGTTGATTAACGCCACTTACCCATTCGATTCTGTACTCGGACTCATTCGGCACCCCGCCAGCTTAGCCGATCGCGGCCCCGAGCGCGCCGAAGCGTTCACACACCACCGCCGCGGTATCGATCCACACCCCGCGCATGGTATCGGAGAGATCCGCGAACGCCGGCAACGGTAATCCCGTCGCCAGATCGACGCCCGCGCACGCCGCGCGGAATGCATCGTAGGCAACCTCGCCGCGACGCGACTCCCACTCGAAAACGTGTAAACGTTCCGCCAAAGACCATTATGGCCCGCCGGCGGACCCACGCGGCACGCGAAAAACGCGTACTCTACGCGCTTTTCGCGCCGTAACGTGTTGATTCGCCGCGCCCGCGCCCGCGAAAGCGTTCGCGGAACTTTCGCCAGGCGTGGTTTATTGCGCCTTGGACGGCGCCCCCCGCCGCCAGCGCGGCGCTGAAGCGAGCGGCGCGGGACGGCCAGCGGCGTGGCCCGCCGTGAGCGCCGACGCGGCCTGCGCTACTTCCAGTGCTTGAACTTCTCAACCAACGCCGCCCGGCGGCGTTCCGTGAAATGCAAATACACGTCGGTCGAGGAGCTGGATCGATGACCGAGCCAGTCCTGAATTTCCATCGGAGAGGCGTCGTGATCGGCGAGCATGGTCCCGCAGGAATGCTTGAGGATGTGCATGTGAGCTTTCGCCGCCGGAATCCCGGCGAGCGCGCAATATTGCTTCATCAGCTCATCCAGGCGATCGCGCGAGATCGCGCGCCGGTTCCGCGACAGGAAAATCGGACCCGGCAGCGTACCGCGGACTTTGAGCCAGGCGCGCAAGGATCGCAATTCCTCATCGGTAAGCGAGTGTTCACGCGAAATCGAGCCTTTACCGCGATGGACGAATAAAACCCCGTCCCGATCCCTAAAGTCCGATATTTGGAGCAACCCGACTTCATGCGCGCGTAAGCCGCGCCCATAGGTAAGCCGGAAAATCGCCTTATCGCGTTTTGACGTAATAACCGCAAAAAGGGCCGCCAATTCGCTAGTTTCGAGGTATGCAACAGGCTCGCCTTTGAACGCCACACTTTGACTTGAGTGCGGCGTTCGCCCAGGAAAGACCGCGTTTTTCCCCATGTTTTTTTGACCTCTCGACTAATAGTTGCAAAGTAATGAGGCGTTCGCAAACTTGCGCTCGTGCGCGCGCGCGCGTAAAACATCGGCGCGCAAAAGAAAAGCCGCCAGGGGAGATTAGGACCTGGCGGCGAAAGGATCGGAAATATGAATGAACTACCGAGTTAGTGCGCGCGGCGCGCGGAAACTCTCTCCGTAGCGGTAGCTAGTGTCCAGCGACATATCGCTCGACTTCATCTCCTGTTCGAGCGCCAATACTTCGGCGCGCGTGCGTTCGACCTCTTCTTCCATGCGCTGTAGTTCGCGGCGCAGAGAAATGATGCGGCGTAGCGTCTCGTTCTCGTGCCGCAGCTGGCGCTCGACAACGGTAAGAGTTTGGATGTGGTTGGCTGAAGTGTCTTCTGACATAACTTAATTTACCCGCGAAAGCCCGAAAGCGCCCGCGCGGCCAGTCTAGGAGCCGCGCGGACGCTTTTGTTTGCTTCGGAGATTGCTAATAGATTACGCGACCGCGCCCCCATAATCTTGCTCACAGGTTTCCCAGAAAGCACAATTTTTGCGCGAGCAGAGGAAACTCGAACGGTTCGGGACCACGAGCCCCGATCGCATCTGATCGAGCGTGATCGAGTACAAACGTTCGGTGAGCTTGCGATCGGCGGCCGTGACGTCGAACGAGGTCGAATGATGCGCCACCGTTTTGGTTTTCGTGATCGTATCGATGCGGGCGCGGCCGGAGGCGCCCGGCGTAATCATCGCGTAGGTTGCGACCTGCAGCCGGTGAGCGGAAGAAACCCCGCTGGGCTTCTTGCCCGCCGTTTTAAGGTCAATCACCGTACCCTCGACGTCGAGCACGTCAACGAACCCGTGGACGCGCACGCCGCCGATATCACCCTCGACCGCTAACTCAACCGCTTGCGGCCGAATCGACGGCGCCGCCTGGTCCATGTATACGGATAGCAGAGCTTCGCCGCAGCCGGCGAGCTCGTCCGCGCTTTCGCCTTCCGCGAACACGACGCCTTCGAGTTGCCGCGGCAGCGCATCGCGGAAAAGAGACGAGATCGCGGCCGCGTCCAGATCGCGGCGCGTTTCGATCTTGTCTTGCATGTTGACCGCGACGACCTCATGCACGGCAGAGCCGAGCGCCAGCGCCGCGGTACGCGGATCAGGAAGCTGCAGCATCTTGGAATAGAACCAGCGCGCGCTACAGTCCATAAATTTCGAGGCAGTCGAGGGTGAGAGCACGTCCGGCACCGTGTCGGCGTAGGCGATCGGCGACGGCCGCGGGACCAGCTGTAAAGCTGTCGTTGTCAGCTTTACAGGCGCCTCGAACAGCGACGTCTGCCGCGCGCGTTCGTCGATAATCGTCGAGACGAGATCGCGCGCCGCGATCAGCGTATCCGTGCTTTGTTTCGCGAGCACGTTTGGACGGAACGGAGAAACCGCGCTCATGCGCTTTCCTCAACCGCGTCAATTTGCGCGCAGGGAAAGGCGAGCGCCGGCAGACCGCCGCCGGCCGAGTCGATCCAGGCCTCGACAAGCTTCGATGCTTCCTCCGGCGAGTCAGCCTCAACCGAGTACACAATCACCCTTACAGCCACGTCGTAACTCATGCGCGGCCGCCTTTGCGAGCGTCGATGTAGAGAGTTACCCACAGGCGTTGTAAGTTATCCGCGCCAAAGCAAAAATCCGTCATGCCTTTGGATTGCGCGTACGACTCAACCGCCAGCATCGCGTCGACGGCGGCGCGGCCGGCGAAGGCGATCGCCGACGAAGACGTGTCAGCGGGAGCAGCCGCGAGCGGCGCGGGCGCGATCGGGAAACCCGACGCCGACGGCACGAACGCGGGCGCCACAGCGACAGGCGCCGGGACGGCGTGGATAGAATGAGACTGACTGACTTGTACGGTCTGTTGTGTTGATTGAGAGACGGGCGCCGTGGCTGCGGTTCCCGTTTCGATTTGATACTCGACCACGCGCCGGTTGCCCTGCACGATTTCACGCTTGCAGATCGTAAACGGTTGATTCGCGCGAATACCCGCCGCCTTGATCTTTGCCGCCAGAAACGGCGCCGCGTAAAATCGCCGTTCGTCGTCCAGCGTGAAAAGAATTTGATCGCCGCCGAATTTGCTCGCCACCGGCATCCCGTCCGCGAACGCGAGCGCGATCACCTCCGGCACGTTCGGCAGTAGTTTTAAGGTTTCGCCCATTAGCGCACCGCCTCGATGGCGAGTACGAGCCACATCGCGCCCGTGTCGTATTTGAATTTCTTGCCCACGACGGCCGCCACGTCGTGCGGCATTTGACGCACCGATACGCGAATCGTCTTCCCGTTCCGCGCCAGTGTTAGTAGTTTGTTCACTTAGTAAGCTCCCGCGTTTTAACGTCCGCCACGACTTGAGTACTTACTAAGTATGCGCCCTAGCGGTACGAAGCGCAAGCAGAAAGCGCAGGAAAAA
>Ga0193742_1000257_pt1 | contig 38413 bp, 29 predicted proteins | sample L2c1metaG_FD_165511 | JGI IMG/M metagenome (GOLD analysis project Ga0193742, IMG submission 165511) | Soil microbial communities from a riparian zone of the East river system, Colorado, United States - L2c1 | ecosystem: Environmental > Terrestrial > Soil > Riparian zone | place: USA: East River... | reverse complement strand
CGTCTGATTCGAGCTGAGCTTCTCACGCTAGAACTTCACGTTTGCCCCCAGCCAGATAGTCCGGTTGCCGGCGTCCGGACCGAAGAAGCCGCCCGGTTGGGCAGTTCCGGTAACGACTCCAAAGTTGTTGTTGGTTCCCGTGCCGCACAACCCTCCGCTGCCCCCAACGGGACCGGGAGTTGTCGCACTGGCTGGGCATGTGGTGGCCGGGTTTGCGAAGTGGGGCGTGTTAGTCAAGCTGAAGGCGTCCGCTCGTATCCCCAGCGTGGCCTTCTCCCACAGGTTGAACTCGCGAGCCAGGCTCAGGTTCAGGCTGAAGTATCCTGGGCCGCGGAACTGATTGCGACCAGTGTTTCCGTAATGAGCGTTGGTCGCGCTGGTAATCAACGGAGCAGCGAAGGCGTTCGGGTCGAAGAAGTGACAGCTGAGATCGCCCTGGGCACAGGTCTGGCCGGTGCGTAACGGTCTACCCTTCGGGGCGCGATAGATGCCGACGAGATCTGCCGTTTGCGCAGAACCATTCGCGTTCAGGTTGCCGCCGGCGCCCACAGTAAATGGCGAACCACTCAGACGGCTGATCACTGGGTTAATCTGCCAGCCGCCGAATATCTTGCTGCCCGCACCCGACGTAGCCCACCTCTGTCCCTTCCCGAACGGCAGTTGCAGCACGCCGTAGATCGCGAAGTTATGGGTACGGTCATAGCCGGCCACTGCGCGGTTCTTTTCCCAATACGTTGGGTATGGAAAAGCAAGTGAGCCAAGGTCGTCATTGTCCGAGTAGTCGATCGCCTTCGACCACGTCCAGACGAAGCCGGCCGTAGATGCACCGAACCGCTCCGTGACCTTGGTCTGCAGCGAATCGTAGGAGTTGTTCTTGAAAGGAACCTCCGCATTGATGGTTCCCGTGTAGTTCTTGCCGAGCGCGGTACTGAGGAGTCCACCGGCGCTACCTGTGCCCGGCGCCGACGCGTTTACATTCATGTTCACCAGCGGACGAGCCGCGCGCGCACCGGCATAGCCGGTCTGGAAGACAAGGTTCTTCCAAAGATTCTGCTCGAGCATGACGTTGAAGGAGTTGATGTACCCGCGGTTAAATGGATTACTGATGGTCGTGGTGCTGACGCTGGTGGGAAGCGGGACGGAACCGCTGCTGAGGTCTGGTAGAGGCTGGAGCACGATGCCGGTCGGGACGGAGTAGCTTCCTCCACCCAACCCAGTGGCGTTCAGGCCCGTCAGGCTCGCCGAGGGAATGAAATCCGCGCTGTTTGCCGGCACGTTATTATCGAGGACCACGGCCGGATACGCGTTGCGGAAGTAGCGCCAGTTGTTCGCATCGGCGCTCTGACCGTAGCCGGCGCGAATCACCATCGAATCCGTGAGACGATAGGCGACACCCAGTCGCGGCAGGAATCGTCCGTTGCCCGCGTCGATACTATCATTGCGTGGAATGTTGCCGTACCCACCGATCAGAACGTTGCCAGTATTCAGATCGAGGTAGCGAAGACCCTTGCCGTTGTCGCTATATCCGAACGGGTAGTATTCCCAGCGAACGCCCAACGTCACCGTGAGCTTCGGAGTCGCCTGCCAGTGGTCCTGCACGTACCACGCCCACTGAGACCAGCGCAGGGCGTTCGGATTGGAGAGCGGTCTCGCTTTACCGGTCGCAGTCGGCAGACCGAGCAGGAAATCAGCCCAGCCGTTGAACCAGGTCGGGGTCGTCCCTTGCTGAGCCGTAACGTTGCCATTGAACTGGAACCCTCCGCGTGGCTGCTGAAACGTGCCACCCTGCGGCTGAAAGTGGTTGATCTGCGAGTGGTTCCACTCAATGCCGCCGCGCAGCGAATGTCTTCCCTTGTTCCAACTCAGGTTAGCGCCGCTGACGTACTGCTGGTCGCGGAACAGGAACGGATTGGCGGGCTGTGCATTCCCCAAGTTTGGGCCTACCTGGTTCCCAGCACCCGGGTTTGGACCCAGTTGGAAGCCCGGAAGCCCATAATAGAGGGACGGATCTCCGGTGGCTCCCGCGTTGTTGGTTCCGGGAATTTTCAAGTCATTGAGCCCCTTGGCCGAGGTGAGATCGAATGTCGACCCCAGCCTTTGCCGGGTGAAACCGAAGTTCCAATCCAGCAACAGGGTGGGCGTGAACGTGTAAGTCGTACCCAGGCCGACGCTCTGAACCAGGCCGGGAGCGTTGCCAAGTTGTCCGCCATTGGTTGCATCACCTATTGCGTCTCCCAACAGAGGCGGGTCTAACACCAGGCTCTTCGAGAAGCTGTACCGGCCGAAGACGGTCGATTTCGAGTTGGGAACAAAGTTGATCTTAGCGTCGGCGTTGTCGCGGTTGAAGAGCGCCGTTCCGCTGCCCACAAAGTTGTTCAAGCCGCTGGACGTCGGGAAGACCTGCGCGATCGATGGCTGTAACAACTTGACCATCGCCATCGAGGCAGAATCGATCCGGCTCGGACAGATGGTATTCAGCACACCATTGCAGGAGATCTGCTGCTTGCCGGCTCCGTGCGAGTCACCCGTCGCGGGGTCGTAGATAACCGGGTTTCCCGGTAGATTCCTGAAGTCGCCCGTCGCCATCGCGGCCGTCGGCAATGTGCGGGTAGCCGGTCCGGCCAGTTGCCGCTGCGTTGTGCGCTCGTAATCGACGAAGAAGAACAGTTTGTCCTTCAGGATCGGACCGCCGAAGGTACCGCCGAACTGGTTCTGGTTGTTCCTGTTCTTCTTCGGGAACAGGGTGGGGTCGGTCTGGAAGTAGTTGCGCGCCGCGAAGTTCTGATCTGTATGGAACAGGTGGGCGCTGCCGTGGAACTTGTTCGTGCCGGACTTGATCTGCACATTGATGGCGGCGCCGCCGGCCATGCCCTGTTCGGCATCGAACGAGTTGGTGACCACTTGGACGTTTTCAATTGCGTCCGCAGGCGGGACATAGGCGACGTTCGCGGGTAGCCACGGATATGCGTTCTGAGCGCCGTCGATTCGATTGTTGATCGACTGACTGGACTGCCCGTTAATGTTGGCATTGATCGCGCGCTGTGGGTTGCCGGCGGTCGAGTTGGTCTCAGACGGCAGTCCCGCGCCCGGTATGATTTTCAGAAGGGACTGGTAATTTCGCCCCTGGGACCCCATCGTCGGCAGATTTTGGATCTGCTGGGCCGTCAGATCGGTATGCACGTCGGCCTTGTCGGTTTGGAGCAGCGGGGCTTCGGTGGTGACGATTACGTCCTGGGTCGCGCTGGCCACCTTGAGCGCTGCGGGCACCCGTGCGATTTCATTCCCGCTAACGAGCACGCCCACAGTTTCCTGCGTGGCGAAACCCTCCGCAGTGATGGTTACTTTGTACGTGCCCGGCGACAGCGCCGGGAATCGATATATGCCGGAGGAGTCGACGGTCGCCGTCTGGCTGACGCCGGTTTGAACCTCTAAAGCGGTTACCTGAGCGCCAGCGACTACGGCGCCACTGGCATCAACTACTGTGCCGGTCAGGGTACCGTAGAGCACCTGGGCAAACAAGATTGTTCCTACGCCTACGCCTGTTAGCAGCACGAAAAACAAGAATGCGAATCGCAACCCTGGACGCAAACGGTTGTGTGGGGCCGGCCCAAGCTTACAAGTTGGCTCCGGCGTCCCCTTGGAGATGCGAAGAGTGCAGGCTGAGGACCGTTCCGTGCTGAAACCATGCTTTTGCGTCATGTTCGTCTCCAAAAGTAAGTGCTGAGAACAGGCTTCGCAGCCCTACAGATAAACAGTTAACTTGATAAAACTGTATTTAGTTTGCGACGTGAAATATAGCCACGCGATGGGGCGGCTGACATGGTACAGATGTACCAGTGCTGGGAGCGGCGGCTTCCGCAGAGGCGGAGAATAACCAGGAGACCGTCCAGGGTGAGGCTCGATATACTCGCCGGCATGTAGCGCGGGCGAGATAGAGCCTCCGCATACGGCTTAACTATGAATCGATTGAATAACTCCGCTGTCTTTCTAACGCTAGCCTGCACGATCTTTTCGTATGGCTGCCAAGAGCAAACATCCACAGTGGAGGTTATTCCAAGGACCACAGGAACTCTGCTTTGGGAGCCGATGCATCTGGGCGTGGCGGAGGTCGCACGAGCAAAGGGACTCCATGTTTATTGGAATGCACCGACTGACGAAGGAGATACCGAAAAGCAACTCAGATTCATCGACTTATCGCTGACGCGACGATATCGCGGCCTGATCTTCGCGCCCGATGAAACAATCGCCTCCCGGAGTCCTGTGCTCCAGGCACTCAAAGGTGGCAAGCCGGTAGTGATCGTCGATGATCAATTGGGGCCACCTCCTGGACCGTTGCTCTCCTATGTATCGAACGACGAAGAAGCAGGAGCGAGGCTGGCCGCGGATCGTATCGCGAAGATTCTGCACGGCAGCGGCTTCGTTGCAATCATCGGTATAAGTCCCCGGCTGGAGAGTGGCATCCTGCGTGAGGAGAGCTTCGAGAAAGCTCTTTCCTCGATCGCGCCCGGAGTGCGCATTGACGTAAGGCGGTATGGCGATTCGGTGGTTACGCATCAACAGCAGATTGCGAAAGACATATTGAAAGGACCTCGGCACATCAATGCGATTGTTGCCCTCACCGCAACCGCGACACACGGAGCCTATCTTGCGAAGATAGCCGCAGATTCTCCTAGCGCAATAAAGATCGTGGGATTCGATCAAGGCCTGCTGCTTCCGATCCAATCGGGCGACGTCGATTCCGTAGTAATCCAGAACACGCGGAAGATCGGACAGATCGCGATGCAAAATATGGATGAACAGCTTCGAGGAGAGAACGTCCGCGGACTGACACTAATACCTCCAATGCTCCTCACCAAAGAAACAATCGGTGCTCCGGAGATCAGGAGCCTATGGGAGTTTGCCCACTACCGCTGGAGTGGGCAGTGAAAGGCCGCAACGGCATGTTTCGAGCCGCTACGGCGTTTGTTTCTCTGTCAGCCGTTGCAATCACGGCGGCTTTCTTCTTCAGCCTGAGCCGCCAACACACGGACAAGTCAAGCCCTCTGACGCCCCGGACCTTCTCACGCAACGATGCATGGGTAGCACTGGGAGGCAAATGGAGCGCCAATTTGTTGGAAATTCAAAATAATTCAGAGGAGCGAGGGGCAAAGCTGATGACGCGTTTGGGTGCCCGGGACGACTATCAGATACAGGCTGACTTGAAGATTGCCTCTCCATATGGAGAAGCCGGACTGATCATCCGCTCGAGCGGCGAGGAGGAAGGGGTTGACGCCTATCACGGGTACTTCGCTGAAGTCAGATCGTTGGACTCGTCGATCGAGTTCGGTCGCACGGACTTCGGCTGGTTTCCGCTGCTCCACAAATCGCTTCCAGACATGGCAGACGGCCAGGGGTGGGTCCACCTTCGAGTCGTGGCCGTTGGCTGCAGGTTTGGCGTGGCAGCGACAATGCCCGATGGGAGGAAGACCTCTTCCACGGTTGATGACCAGGACTGCATCCAAACCGGACGATTCGGACTTCGCTCCTATCTAACCAGCGCAACCTGGCGAAACCTTGAAGTGACAAATGCCACATCGGCAGATCTGAGCGGCTTCGAAATATCGTCGGCTACTCCCGGTCCGGACCATTCTGGCCTCGGGGAGCCGTTCTCCCCGGACCGCCTCGACCGCTACACGGCTTCGATCCGCGACGACGCGAAGAAGCACGAGATCCAGCCGGGTGTCGAGCCGATCGCTGACTTCCCTCTCCGCCCGGGAAAACATCCAAACGTAACGGTTCAGGGCGTAGTGATCTCCGCGCCGCCACTTGCGGATATCCAGGACGAAACGGGCGCGATGATTGTGTCCCATGTAGACTCCAGTACGCCGATCAGGCTTGGTGATTTCGTCGAAGCTCACGGGACGGTAATATCTGACCATTTTCGCAGCCGGATGGAAGATGCCCACATGCGCGTGCTCTGGTCTGATACACCAATCCCTCCCCTAGCGGTAACTGCCTCCCAACTCACGGGTGGAACATATCGCGGCCGATCCATCGAAGTGGAGGGAAATCTGATATCGGCACGCTCTCGGGCTGACGGATACGAACTCATTCTGCAGGATGGCAACCAGTACTTCAAAGCGACCGGTTCAAGAGACTTCAGACTCGATTCGACCGACCTCAAACCCGGTAGCCGGCTGCGCCTTCGTGGTATTGCAACGTCGCTTCCACAATTCACAAACGACCTCTATCCCTTCACTGTGGTAACTGAGAAAGTTGACGTCCTCAGTCCTCCCCCCGTGGTGGTCGCCGACTCACGTAATGTGGCTCATCCTGGTCTGTATAGCCCTGTTCATATCCGCGCAATTGGTCCTGCATCGACTGCAGAAGTGGCATATTCGATCTGTGCTGAGGGAGCGGGAAGAACTCGCCTTTGAGATGCACGACACCCTGGCCCAGAGCTTCACCGGAATTGCTTACCAACTTCAGGCCGCCAGTCTCGAACGTCGCGGAGTAGACAAGGTCCAGGCTCATATTCGGAATGCTATACAGATGGTTCAGTTGAGTCACAAGGAAGCCAGCCGAACGATTGCCGCACTCCGCCCGCAGTACCAGGACGCAACGGGGATCCTGAACGCTTTGAAAGAAGCGGCCGAACGGCTGAGCGATGGCGGCAGCCTACGTATTACAACATCGCTCTCAGGAAGGAGCACCCAACTTCCTCTGGAGATGACGGATGCGTTCTTCCGGATTGGGCAAGAGGCGGTGTGCAACTCGATCCGGCACGCGGGGTGCAAGGAGTTGAGAATCACTCTGCAGCTCTCGAACGAGAGGTCCAACTCTGCGTTGAAGACGACGGACGAGGATTCTCCGAGCAAACCGTCGAAGGTGGATTGGGAATTAAGGGCATGCGAAGCCGCGCGGCAACGGCCAGAGCCCGGTTCGATCTGACGAGGGCGCCCGGGACAGGCACCAGGATAACCGTGACGGCATCCCTGCCAATCGCGCGTGGTCTGCGGTACCGCGTGCGTGCTATGCTTAGGGGCACTTTCGCCAGCGCGAGTTCCGAATGAGCCGCACGTCCATGCAAGGCCAGAAAACGGTGCCACGACCGGAATGATTGGCGATCCCACCGCCGCGCTGACAGAAGAGAAAATCCGCCTTCTCATCGTCGATGACCATCCTATCGTTCGCTTAGGATTAGCAGCGCTGCTCAGCCTTCAGGACGATATCGAAATCGTAGGAACAGCCGAGGGCGGCCAGGCGGCATTGAACTTACTCAAGAGCTTTGCGGTCGATATCATCCTCCTGGACCTGCGAATGCCCGGGTTCTCAGGCATCCAGACTTTGGAAAAGACGCGAGCCCTTGCCCCGAAGGCCCGCGCCATCATCCTTTCCAGCTTCGAATGCGACGAGGAGATCTATGCAGCGGTAAAAGCGGGGGCACAAGGGTATCTCCACAAAGAGGCGCCGGCTGAAGATATTCTGCGCGCCATCCGGTCGGTCCGCGCCGGGAGGCAGGCGTTTCCGCGTCGTATCGCGGAGCGTCTTTCCTGCGACCGGATGACAGCAGGATTGAGCCCTCGCGAGCGCGAGGTCCTGGAACTGGTGGCAAAGGGGCTTACCAATAAAGAAGTGGCCAACACACTTCAGATAAGCCAGTTCACGGTGAGGAACCACCTGAACCACATCACGGGGAAGCTGGAAGTGACCGACCGCACGGAAGCTATCTTCGTGGCCATCCAAACCGGAATCATCACGGTCTGACGAAAAACAGCTAGAGGCTTCTAAGAGAAGGCGGTCAGATGTCAACCACCTTACTTTTTTGCTGACGAGGTCGAGCACTTCCGCCGGATTACACAGGTTCAAAATCTTGCAATAGCCGCCAAACCGTTTTCCAGTGCGGGTCGATTTCTGAGATGGCCTTCAACTCCGCAGTAAGTCTCTTCAGACCTCTTGCCTTGAGCGGAAGAAGATCCGTTCTTGCCGGAATCGTTCGACCTGTGTGTTCACCTCAGTCACGTTCATTGTTATTGACGAATACTCTTTCAATAAGAGTTTGCCATCGGACGCCTTGGGCAATAACCTCTCTGCGCCCAAGGTTGCACCACTTCCCTCGAATACCATCAATCGAAGTGGTGTCGCTATCGTGCGGGGAAAACGATGTCGTGATGCCCACGATGCGAAAACAGCGTTCCAGAGCTACGATCGTGTTGCTTTCTGAATACGCTCGGCAGCCGCAGAATCAGGAGCTGATCAATGTATCTGCGCTTTGAGTTCAGGCGTAGTTTTCATCCACTGGTCCGCCCATGCGATGAAGTACTTTACATTCGGCGCATCGGTGTGGCCGCCATCATGCTGTCTCCACGCAAGCTGGCCGTCCAGCAGACTGACGTTTACGCCTGGCATCTTCGCGGTGTGGTAGTCCTCGGTCACGCCCAGATCTTGGGCTCCAAGCAGACGGAAGACCGGCTCAGCGGCAACAGTAGCCATGTAGCTTCCCTGGTGATCCAGCCATTTGGCGTCACCTTTTTCGGGAACACCGTAGCTGATGAACGTAAGCCGGGGAGCGCACAGTGCGATAAGCTCATGGGAGTCGACGGGCAGGTCGCCTGCGTTTTTACTCCCGAAGGTGGCTTTCGATGCGCCGTACTTCATGAAGTTGCCGGCCATCCAGTAGTACTCGCCGCCGGTGAGGCTCTCAACGGATTCGCCCCAGTTGCGTCTGCTCAGCTTTGCGCCGCCTTCGCCGGAGGAGCCGATGAGGCCCATGTAGAAACGCTGCTCGAAGGCCAGCGTGACCAGGGCAGCCTTGCCATAGCGTGAGACGCCTTCGATGCCAACATGCTTTGCATCGACGGCGGGGTCAGTCTCAAGATAGTCGAGGCCGCGAGCGGCGCCCCATGCCCAAGCCCGCAATGCGCCCCAATCCTCGGGCTTGCGTGGCTGGCCTTTGTTGACCAGACCGATGATCCCGCGCGTTATGCCAGCGCCGTTATCGGCCTGGATGCTTGCAGGATTAATGGCAACGTAGCCCCATCCATCGGCGATGAGTTGCTGCGTGGTCGGAGGATCACCTGCCACAACAGCGCCGGGCGCTCGACCTGCGAAGGGATTTACTGCCTGCGATGCTATGGGGTTGTAGGCGGGGTATTGCTCAAGAATCGCTTTGATCGATGGATCGCTTTGGGTCAGCATCGCCTTCAGCGCGGCGTTAATTTTATCAAGGTCTTCCTGCGGAGGCTGCGCCGGAGCAGGAAGACCACTGCGGCCGAACATCATCAGAACCGGCACAGGACCTTTCCGGTCAGCCGGCACCACGAGGATCATCGCGATATCGACGTTGATCAGCGGATAGGCCGAGTTGTCCACGTGCCCGACGAGTTGCTTTGCGATCACAGGCACTCTGCCGACGAACTCCTTGTCCGTTACGGTCACCGTCCAGTTGACCTTCGGCAGATTTTTTGGAAGGCGGCCATAAACCTCACGTTCCATGTCTTCGACGATCTCGGGGCGGCGCCGATTCCACCACATCGCGGGGGTGGTCACCTTCTGCCCGTTCTTCAGCGTGAGTACAGCCGGGAGATTGGGATAGGGATTAGCGATCGATTCATCGTAGTTGGCATGGTTGTGTGCGTGCTCGTCGCCGCTGGGGCCATCACGAAGCTGTTTGATGCCAAGCTGATCCATCATGTTCTGGTGATCCTGATCGGCGGTGAAGGTCACTGGAGGAGGCAGAGCCGATTGCTGCCCACGGGCAGCGGAGAGAACCAGGCAGAGAGATCCAATCAGACAGAGAAGCTGGCCTGAATCAGCATGCGTGGACCGTTTTGGCATAATGTACTCCGGATGTGTTACTTTTTTTTGGTCTCAAACTAAAGCACTATACCTTTCTGAATGCAGAGTGATCAAGATGAACCTAAAACAAATTCGATTAACCTTCGCGCTGCTGTTCAGTCTTGTGGCACCGGGCACTCTCACAGCGCAGTCCACACTTGGCTGGGAGAACAGAGTCGGTTCGTGGGCAGCATCTCAGCAGATACCTGAGCCACGGAATGCGCTGCCCGCGGAGGATCTGCGCGACGCGACACTGCGCCAGATCGTTCACCTTTCCATTGGCGGCAGAACGCTTCGGGTTCATCTGTCGAATGCGTTCGGGGTCGAGCCTCTGCACCTCAGCTCGGTCCATATTGCGCGGCCGGTGTCGTCATCGTCGAGCAGGATTGATCCCGCATCCGATAAGGCGCTCAGCTTCTCGGGGAGCCCAGAGGTCACTATTCCAGCGGGGGCCGAATATATCTCGGATACGATTGATTATCCATCGGCTCCGCTCTCTGACATTGCCATCTCGCTTCATATCGATACTCCCCCGGCGCAGCAGACCAGCCATCCTGGTTCGCGGTCGACGAGTTTTATCGCGCATGGCGATCTGGTCGCTGCTGTGGATCTGCCGGATGCGAAGAAGGTGGAGCACTGGTACATGATCGGTGGAATCGATGTGGTCGCGCCGGCCGGAGCGTTTTCTATCGTTACGCTGGGAGATTCGATCACCGATGGCCATGCAGCCACGACCAACGGTAACGACCGCTGGCCTGACGTGCTGGCGCAGCGTTTGCAGGCTTCGTCTACGACGCAAAATATTGGTGTTCTCAATCATGGTATTGGAGGCAATCATCTTCTGATCGACGGACTGGGACCGAATGCGCTGGCGCGATTTGATTGCGACGTGCTGGCGCAGCCTGGCGCGCGCTATGTGATTCTCCTGGAGGGCGTAAATGACCTTGGTGGACTTTCGCGCATGGGCGAAGCTGACGCTGCACGTCATGACGCGCTGGTTCAGGCCATCCTCGGTTCGTACGAGCAGATTGTGACGCGCGCGCATGCTCATGGCGTTCGAGTGATCGGCACAACGATTCTGCCTTATGCCGGTTCGGGTTACTACCATCCCGCAGCGGCAGTTGAGGCGGACCGGCAGAAGGTCAATCAGTGGATTCGTGCGGCCGGGCACTTCGACGCGGTAGTAGACTTCGATAAAGTTCTAGCGGACCCGAAAGACCCGACCCGTATGCTTCCGGCATACGATTCAGGTGATCATTTGCATCCTTCCCCGGCAGGATATCGCGCCATGGGACAGGCGATTCCTCTGTCTCTCTTTGCGAAGTAAGACAACGATCCGGCAGCAAACAGCAACGATGTGCGTAGCACAGACCCCGCCGCGATGGATTTCTGCGACGTGTGCCGTTCCGCGGCGCCTTGATCCGTCGAGATTCAAAAGCTACCTGCGGTCGCTACTCGTCGAGAGCACCGGGCACATTCTTGGACCATTCGGAGCTGATAGTGATCTGCGGCGCTGGGATTAACGCTTCCTCGTCCCAGTACGCCAAGAGAACGCGTTCCTGGAAAACTTCAATGGAAAGTTCCGTGGCGAATGTCTGACGCTCAGCGATTCACCGACCTAAATGTCACGCTGCACTCAAATCCCGGAATGTTGCACTAAAAGCCCGGACGAAGTTCAGGTGAAAGTTGTTCCGGGATTTCGATGCAAAAGTGGCGCGACTGGGAAGCTGCGGGGGACGCGGACTGGCGGAGGGACTCCGTACAGGAAACGCGTCATCAGATGGGTAGCGACGAAGGCCGCAATCAGACCAAGTCCGATTCCAGCGAGAGTGAGACAGCTGGCCTGCTAAGGATCATGACAAATATTTGTTTCCGTTGAGCACCGAGAGCCATGCGGATGCCGATTTCCGGCGTGCGCTGCATGACGGACCAGGAGATGACACCGTCCATGCCAATTGAGGCGAGGATGAGGGCCAATATTCCGAAGGAGTCGACGCCTCTGTAATATCTCGTTCCGCTCACAGGTTCTGGGAGCAATTCCCCAGGAGGATAAAACCACTGCGGCGAAGTAAAGATCAGGCCACGCGCAGAGAGAGCCGCCACGCACCTCGGCTCCCGCCACCTCTTCGTTACGCAAAACCACTGCTTTGATCGCTTCGGTATCGGGCCTGGTCTCCTGAATGCAGGCTTCGAGTGAGCGTTCCAGTTCTTCCGGCAGATACGCAAGAAGTGTCCCCCAGAGGACCCCGCCGATCCGGGCCTCCACCTTGCAATAGGCCATCGGGAGTGCGGACTCGTTGAGGATACGTACCGAATCCTGGCTGTTCTTCTGGATGCGAAGAGTAAACTCCCGTCCCTCGACTTTTCTCAAATCTCAGCTTATCAGGTAGAAGAGGACCATCGACTTGGTGCGGTCCACTTTGTTCGCCGTAGAGCGGGCCCTCTCTCCGAGGCGTGCCGCCTCGACGCGGCAGCATTGTTCCCGGGTTCCATTATTCGCACGAAGCGCCGATCCGGTCGACCTTCTCTCCATGCGCGTCGCAGAACTGGCGGAAGCGGATCTCCGGAATAACCTGTAGCCTGTGCACGCCACTCATCAGTCAACAGAAAGAGCACATTTGGCTGCTTCACTCGCGTTGCATCGCCAAGTGCTGCGGTTGCGTTTCCCGGAGATACCGCCGCCAGCGCACCCGTGACATTCTTCACAAATTCCCGCCTCTTCATCATCATTCCTTATCGCTCTGAATAAGCCTGAGGAGATATGGACAAAGCGTGTCTGTGCGACGCAGTGCTCTCTAAAATTTCGGGCACCACGAGCGGCCCCAGGTGTGAGCGCGATCAAGCGAAACGTACTACGACCGTTGAGTGGAAGGTCCGAGACTGTCTGACCGGTAATCACCTGTCCGACCGACGTCTGCGTGTCGAGCAGTGGCTGTATCCCTGTGACCGTGACGCTCTCGCTCGCTGCCCCATTCTGCAATACGAAATCGATCTTGGCAGATTGCACCACCTGCAGGCTCACATTCTGCCGTAGATCTTCCTTAGAGCCTGTCATCTGAACGCGAATCTGATAGTCGTCCGCAGGCAAGAGCAGCGGAACAAAGTAGTCGCCATTTGCATCAGATTTGGCTGCGACGGAGTCGGCCACTGTCTCGTTGGCGCTCGGTATGGCAGTCCCCGTGTTGTCCTGTACTCCGCCCGTGAGGTGTACGGTCTGCTGTTGCGCGAGTGACGGAGCATAGATGGGTGACATCAGCAACACGGTCCAAAGACTGCCCGCCGTAGTCGGAGGAGACGTAGCATTCTTCGTCCCGGGGAAGAAGCTTTCATTGGCATGATTTTCACCAGCCCCTCAACGACGCCTTTTCATTTATAAAGATTATCTATAAAATCGCCCAAGACTTTAGGCAACTCTACAATGGACTGTCAAGGGGTTTCCTAAATCCGCGATCATTGCCGCAGAAACCGCATCGGAGGGAATTCCTAAGAATCCATCCAGTATTACCTGCGACCCGGTTCAGTGCTCTGCCTTGAGAGAGCGGCCTTGTCCACAAGTGCCTTAATGAAGACACCTCCCACGACGGAGCGTGCCTGAAATCCCATCTGCTTGCCGCTAACTGTATCGTAATAGTCGGATGTGGGAACACGCGACGGTGTCTCATCGGTCCAGACGACTAAGCGATGGATGAGATCCTGAAAGAGCTCAGGCTTGGGCGCAAGGGTTGCCGTCCAGACCTCCCAGTCGAGCTTGGTGATTGTCTTTCGGCTATCGAGGGGAAGGCCGTATCGCTGGAGTTGCTTCGTGTAGAAAGCCCATTCGGTCTCCATGACTCGTTTGGGGAAGAGATGAAGACCTAGGAGATCATCCCATACAAGATTATATTTCTGGCTCCAGCTGCCGGGCTGGTCAAAAGCCAGCCTGTAGTGGTCACCGTCGAGAGCCATCTTTTCCCACTGTGCAGGCATCTTGCGAACGATGGTTTCGTAACGGTCCGCCAGCTTCGTATCGCCGGTTCCACGCGCGATCTGAACGAAGGCTCCCAGCGCTTCGATGGCCTTGATAGACAGGTTGGTGTTATGAGCGAGATGGCCGGCGAAGTCGTCCGTGCTGAGCTGATTTTCAGGATCCATGCCCTTTTTCTCGAGGTAGTCGGCCCACTGCGTCAGTTGCGGCATGAAGCGCTTCGCGAAGTCCCAGTTTCCTTCACTCCGCTCCAGCGCGGCGATCATGATGATGAGGTTGCCGCTCTCTTCCACGGGCATTTGGTTCTCTTCGTTCTCCTCGCCTCCGCCATAGACCTGGCCATTCGCAAGAGGATAGGTTCCGAGGTCGTGAGGAGCGAAGGGGAAACGCCAGCGAGGAAGTGCGGCATAGCGCATGAGGGGCTCAAGCTGCGCCTCAAGCAGCTTTGGATTGAAGAAGAGAAAGAAAGGCGACGAAGGATAAGTGACGTCGACGGTATCGATGCAGCCGTTGCTATCATTTTCCTTCGAGAAAAACATCGGCGTGCCGTCGATATCGGCTACGAGCTTGTGTGCGGCGATGGTCTGGCGGAAGAGGAGAGAGGTGAGGTATTTATACTCAACGCCTCCGGCCTTCTCCATCTCGGCCATCGTCTCTTCATCGAACTTGATTCCGCGCCGCTCAAGCTGGGCGTACTCCTTTTCCGCCGTAGAGAGAAGAGCGCCGTCGCTCATTCCGTTGCGCTGCCAGTAGGGACGAAGCTTGCGGCCGAGATATTCGATCGAGTAGCCGTCGGTATAGGCGAGTTCGACATGACGCTCTACCGGCGAAGTTCCGACTGCGCCGAGGGAAAATTTTGCGGAGAGATGTGCGCCTCGTCCGCGTCTCCCGGCGGGAAGCGGCATCATCGAATCATCGGATTCAGGAAGGTTGCCGGAACCTGCAAAGAACGGTATCCCGTCGAAGGCCATCGACGTGGTTACGGAGGCAGAATCAGGTATGCCCAATCGGAAGTAGCCCCAATCGATGCGGACGCGGTCTCCTGACTGATGCAACGTTGGTTGATCACGGTTTCCCACGCTCAGAAGCGTCATTCCCGCGGCTCGCGTTCGTGACCAGATCACCTGCTGGCCAGGTTGATCGACGGCAATGAGTGGATCGACATCAATCATAAGGTCTGCCGGATGCTGCTTGCCGTCGATCGATTTCGCGCTCCAGATCAAATAGGTTACCGGACGCGACATGACGTCGAGATCCTTGGGAAAGAGTGGAGTGAAAAAAGTCACGTCGAGCTCGAGGCCGGAAGCAGTGAAGCGATACCTCGTGTGCAGGGGGGTAATCTCAACCGAAGTCTGCTCCACAACATCGACGGGCGCCATCCCGAAGTACCCTCGCGGTATGGTTCCCATCCACCGATAGGTTTTTCCATCGATGCGGACGAGCCCTAAAATGGGCTGCGCCACCTCGGTCCAATGTTTGACCGGGGCATCTGTCAGCTTGTCCGCCATCGACCAGAGGCTGAAGAACGGGTCATTGGTCACTAGTGGTGTCGCTGGTGCGCGATGCTGCTGTTGTGCCATCGCCGATGAGAGGCACATCATCACCGTTGCAAAAAGAGCTACTACTCTGTTTCCCATCTTCTGTCCTTTGGGGTTGAAGCTCGCGTCGTCTACCACGAAGTGTGGCGCTCCGGCAGTGGATCAGTCGTTTCGATCATGCGCCCGACGAGGGCGTGCATCATCATCTCCTGGGCGTCACGGTAGTGCGGGTCGCCCCAAAGATTGTTGACTTCAGATGGATCCTTCTCGAGATCATAGAGCTCTCCTGATCTTGGCTTGTCGCAGTAGTTGAGCTTCCACTTTGTAGTGCGGACGCTGGTCAGCATGGGAGGAATCTCGTAGGTGGCGTTGGCGTCGAAGTACTCCATGTAAACGGAGTCCCGATGCTCCGTTGTCTGGCCGGTGAGCAGGGGCATGAGGGAGCGGCCCTGGACCCCTGACGAGACGGGAACCCCCGCGGCTTCAAGGAGTGTGGGCGCCAGATCTACCAGTTCCACGAGCGCATCGATCCTGAGATCTTTTTTGAAATGGTGTGGCCATCGAATAATAAGAGGAACCCGGGTGAGGCAATCGTAAAAGTACGGACCTTTGAGATAAATGCCATGATCGCCGAGCATCTCTCCATGGTCGCTCATGAAGATGACAATTGTATTGTCTGCCTGCCCTGTCTCTTCGAGCGCATTCATCATTCGGCCCATATCGGTGTCTACCTGCTCAATCATGGCGTAATAAGCAGCGATGACCTGCTGGTGTACCGCAGGCGAGGTTTTCTCGAAGGAAATTGCTGACCCACCGTAAGCGCCGCGATGATCGACTGTCTGGAAGACCGGCTTGTTCTTGAGCTCTCCTTCGCGATAAGCAGGCGCAGGCACCTTTTGGGGATCGTAATGACTGAGGTATTCCTCGGTCGGGTAGAAGGGATGGTGGGGCTGGAAGATATTCACGGACATCAGCCAGGGATTGAACTCTCGCTGTTGCCGCATGAATTGGATCGCCATGTCAGCGCACCAGGCTGTCTGAGTGTATTTGGGAGCGATCGGCATTCCCCAGACAGGCGAGGAAGGAGGTTTGGGAAGCTTGACTCCCTGGCGGTCAAGCCAGTTGTACCACTCGTTTTTGAGCGGCCACTGGTCAGAGATGTCGTGACTCCACTTGAAGACCTCATACCCATCGTCGATACGATCTTCAACGCGTCCGCCGAGGCATGGGGAGAGATGCAGTTTACCGGCTAGACCACAGGTGTATTGATAATCAGCGAGTGTGCGGGTTACGAGCCGCTCTGTCGGACGGATGCGTTGCCCGTTGGCGCGCAAGCCGGTGACATGAGGGTAGCGGCCGCTGAGAAAACTGGCGCGCGAAGGCGAACAGATGGGAGTCTGACAGAAGGCATTCGTGAAGGTAACAGCATCCGACATGAACTTCCGCAGATTGGGCGTCTTGATGATCGAGTTGCTCAGACCTGCCAGTGTGTCAAATCGCTGCTGGTCCGTGCACACCCAGAGGATATTCGGCATGCGTTCGCCATTGCTCTTGGCAGGCGGATCAGGATAGCTATGGTGGGTACCCGATCTTCCGGCATCGTCATTGGCGCGGGCCCCCACTTCCTGAGCCATTGCGGTTCCCGCTGAGATTGCTCCAGCGGAGAGTAGCGCACTCTTGATTACTTCCCGGCGATTCATACTCATTTTGGCGAGCTCCTTTTAAGGCTAGAACGAGAGCTTCAATGCTACCTGCATCTGCCGCTGCGGCGGAGAAGGAAGAACACTGGTGATTGTGCCAAAGGCAGCATCCTGACGTGCCATGTCGGGCATAGCGAAGTGTGGCGTGTTAGTAACGTTGAACATTTCCAGTCTGAGCTCGGCACGAAGGCCCTCAAAACTCGTATCCTTTTGAATTGAGGCGTCCAAGTTTTGAACTCCCGGACCACGGATACCGGAATACGTACGACCGACCGTACCAAAGGTGTAAGCGGGTGGAGTGACGAAGGCAGAAGTATTGAAATAAGCGAGCACACGCTCCTGGTTCGTTCTGCTGGTGGAGATTCTGGGATCGACTCCGGGCACGAGGTTCGGTCTGGTTCCTGCGCCTGTTCCCGCGGCGCTGAGGGTTAGCGGGAAACCACTTTGCTCGGTGAGAATTCCAGTAAGTTTCCAGCCGCCAATAAAGCTGTTGGTCAATGCTCCGGCGTTGCGCACGAACGACTTCCCTTTTCCAAAGGGAAGCTCGAAGACGCCGTTGACTATGAGATTGTGCGTCTGATCAAGCTCTGATACGGAACGCTCGCCGCTGAGATTGTAGTAGTTTTGCACTCCGGTATTATCCGTTGTGCCGATCGGAGCATTTTGCGCATTGACATTAGAGATCAACTTGCTCCAGGTATAGGACGCGAGAATGCTCACACCACCAGACATTCGCTTGACCAGCTTGGTCTGCAAGGAATGGTAGGTCGACGAGCCATAGGGATTGTTGACCTCCTGTACGCTAAGGAACTGGGGAAATGGAAGTAGAAGCTGACGCCGGGCGACCGTAGCGTTGGAAAGAGTACCGATCGAGACGTAAGGTTGAAAGGGATTCGCCACCTGGGTGGTAAGACTGGTTCCAAGCGAAAGATATTGTGGATTGAGCGTATTCAAATCGAAGGTGCTCGTAAGATGAACTCCCCTGGAGGCCGAGTAACCCAGATCAAAGAGCATTGAGTGCGGAAACTGACGCTGCACATCGAAATTCCATTGCATGCTATAGGGCGTCTGGGGATTGTGATTCCAAATGGTGATGCTCTGCCCTAGCTGAGTCCCCGCGCCAAGACTGGATCCCGTAGGTGGCACAAAGCCTTGCGGGAAGGGGTTGCGGAGCAGATTAGTTGGAGTAAAGCCACCGTCGACCGAGGTGTTCCATGAGGTGGATGATGCGAAGCCTAAACTTGGCGAGAAGCCGACGGCGTTATTCGCGACCTCCAACGGAGCGTACGACAGCCCGAAACCTCCGCGCACAGACGTCATGGAATCCGGACTGTAGGCGAAACCAACTCGCGGGGCAACGTTGTTGTGCTGCCGAGTGTAGACCGTTCGCGGGGTCGCACCCGTATTTGCGAAGACAAGGCCGCCTTTGAGGTTTGGGAAGCTCGCATTGGCGGCAGGATTCGCGAGGTCGGGGTCAAAGTAATTGAGCTGATTGTTGCGGTCAGTGTAGGGCGACTCTCCGTCATAGCGGATTCCAAGGTTGAGAGTCAGGTTGTTCGTGAGGCGCAGATCATCTTGAACATAGACTGCGCCGTAGAAGTTCTGCATCGCCACACCGGAACCGATCGGAATGTTGCCGGAGTTCCCGAAACCAAGCATGAAGCTGGCGAAGGCATTGCCGCCAGTTGCGTTCGTCGCAACAGGTCCCTGGGTCTGGGCGTTGGCAAAGCTATAAGTCCCCGCACTGTTATTCACATTAAAGAAATTGATGCGATGAAGGCGACCGTCCACTCCGATCGAAAGGGTCTGGCGAGAAAGTATCTTTTTGAGATTTATGAGAATGGCATGCGAGTCGTTTCCATTGATCAGATAGCTCTGATTAGCCAATCCCGTGTATCCGGTAATATTGACCGCCGGAAACATGGGAATCGTTATCGCGCTTACCAGGGAATCAGGGAAGCCTAACTGGCTGTTGTCGAAGCCGTAGCTCCTGGTCTGCCTGGCCTGAAACCACCTTGCGAAGCCATAGTTGACGTTGAGCAGCAAGGTTGGCGAGAACTGGTAGAGGTTGTTGAGCGAGAAGGACTGATTGACAAAGTTTGTAGTGCCGACGGCACCCGTACCTGAAGTCGCGGGATTATGAAAGTAGTCAGGCTGCGTAAGTGGAGTACGACTGTAAGCGTAGCGCCCGTTAACGTGGTATTTCTGGGTAACATTTTGGTCGATGCGCAGGCTATAGACATCCTGCGAAAGCCTGACCGGTTCGTTGCTTAGAAAATTGTTGGTGGTAGCACCGATGGGACCAGTGTTGGGCAAAGGATAGTAGGCCGCCATCTTAACCGCAACGGGATCAAGAAGACTTGCAGGAATGACGTTGCCTGGAAACACCGTTCGAGCCTTTGTCGTGGGATTGGTCGTATAGGGGTTAAAGATGGGCGCGGCGATGCCACTAAAATCACCCGAGCGCTGTGCAGCAGTGGGAACGGTGCCGATGAAAGTGGCTCCCTTCGTACGGCGAGTTCCCTGGTAAGAGAAGAAGAAGAAGGTTCGATCTTTGCCGTTGTAAATGTGAGGAAGCACAAGCGGCCCGCCAACGGTACCGCCGAACTGATTCATGCGGAACGGAGCGCGCGGGTTGCCGGCCCGCTTGTTGAACCAATCGTTTGCATCGAAGAACGAGTTTCGCAGGAACTCATAGACGTCGCCATGGATGCCGTTCGTGCCGCTCTTGGTCGTTACGTTGATCGCTCCGCCAGCGTAGCGGCCATATTCCGCGGAAAGATTGTTCGACTCTACTTTGAACTCCTGAGTGTCATCGACGGTCGGAAGCGTAGTGATCTGGTTAAAAAAACCCACGGAACTCGGGACGCCATCGATGAGAATTTCGTTGGCCTGGGCACGGCCACCATTGATGGTGAAGTTCGTGTCCCACGTCGTATTGACGGCAACATCGCCAAACTGGCCATAGGCAGACTGGGAGAAGGTCACTCCCGGAGTCAGTGCGATCAAGCGGAAAGTACTGCGGCCATTGAGCGGAAGGCTCTCCACGGTCTGGCCAGCTATAACCTGTCCCATCGACGATGTTTGCGTATCGAGCTGCGGAGGATCCGAGTTGACGGTCACGGTTTCGGCGACATTGCCAACGTCTATGGTGAAGTCAATCTTGGCCGACTGTGCCACCTGCAACGCAACGCCACGCTGGATGGTCTCTTTGAACCCCGTCTTTGAGACGGAGACCTCGTAGCTGTCACCGGGGGAGATCTGGGGAAAGACATACTCGCCACGTTCGTTACTGGACGTGGCTAACTTGATGGCTCGCGCCCGATCGCTGATGCTGACAGTGGCTTCGGGAACTGCCGCTCCGGAAGAGTCCACGATAATTCCGGTAAGGGATGCTGCCTGTTGTTGGGCGAACATGCCTGCCCGTAAGCCAATTAGGAAAACTGTCAGAAGGAAAACGCGCTGCATTGCTTTCATTGCATCGGCCTCACAGAGTTCCATCGCCAACATTGTCTTGCGGAAGTCCCCGATAAGACATCGAAGTACGATGTTGAAGCTCGATCATGCTAGGGATTCGACGAAGTCCCGTCAATGGTAGAAAAAAACTAAAATTGACTAGTGTTGCAGCACTATTGCAGGGCCCCTATACAGACCACTAGGATAGCGTTTTGTTATGTCAGATAACTTTTCTATTCGCGTGTTTGTGGTTGACGATCACCAGGTCGTCCGCATGGGTCTGAAAACCATGCTGGAGAGCACGCCGGACATTAAGGTCGTCGGAGTTGCGGCCTCTGCCCGGGAAGCGCTGGAAGAGCTACCGGGGGCAGACGTCGATGTCCTTCTAACAGATCTTCGTATGGCGGGGATGAACGGCGAGGAAATGATCGCGATTCTTCGACGGTCCCATCCGCAACTTCGTTGCGTCGTTCTGACGAACTATCACTCCGACGAAGATGTCTTCAGCGCCATGAAGGCCGGAGCCATGGCCTACGTTTTGAAGACAGCGCCGATGGAGCATGTCCTCGACGCGATCCGAGCAGCTCACGCCGGCGAGAGATCTATTCCACCGCACGTCGCACAACAGCTTGCTCAGCGAGCGCTTCGTATCGAGCTAAGCACACGCGAGCGCGAAATTCTTCAACTCGTCGCCAAGGGGATGAAGAATAAAGAGATTGGCGACAAGCTCTGTATCAGTGAGTTCACAGCCCGCAACCATGTGATTAGTCTGCTTGAAAAACTTAGCAGCCGCGACCGCACAGAAGCAACGGCAGTTGCAATCAAACGCGGCCTGGTACGTATCGAAGAAGACTAGTCCTGCTTCGTGCGGCCGGCTGGCAAATTTTTCCCGAAGCGCAGGCGATGAACGATGGTTCTGCGCAGGCGATATGGGGCCTTGATGCGCACACACGTTCCACGGCCTGTCTCAGAGACGACTTCAAGGATTCCATCTATTGCAGCCGTCCTCGTCTGCATTCCGCAAAAACCAAAGTCCTTGGAGTGTTTTTCATAGTCGAAGCCGCAGCCGTCGTCGCATATCTCCACGGTGACGGAGCGAAACTCGTACTTAATCCGCATGGTGATGGAACTCGCCCGGGCATGACGAAGAATATTTGTGATCGCCTCACGGCCGATGTGAAACAACCCATCGCGCACGGCGAGCGAGATGGTATGCGGCGCCCCCTCTCGAACCAGGTTGACAGGCAGAGAATTGCCTTCGAGCATGGTGTAGACGCAGCGCTCCAGCAGGGTCAGCAGATCAGATCCGTCGTCTGTCCCTGGGTGCAAAGCCGCAATCTCTGCGCTAGCATCTCGATGCGTGCGTGTAACCAGGTCGCATGCAAGCGTCAGCTTGTCGATGACAGCGGGCATGCCTAGCGTGCCGGAGCGAAGGGAGTTACGAACTCCCTGGAGGTGAAAGCCAACACCGGCAAAGCTCTGCGCCAAGGTGTCGTGCATCTCGTGGGCAAGCCGTTCGCGCTCGAGAAGGATACCACGCATCTTCGAGCGCTCCACCTTGAGATAAACATAGATTCCCAGACCGATGAGGGCAACGAGAAGAGCGACTTCCCGGATGAGAAGCCGCGTGGACCACCACGGGGGCCCGGCGACAACATCGGCGTCCTCCAACGATCGCATCAGGAGGGTAAAGGCTCCTCCCTCTTTGCCACGCCAGGGGCCGACACGGCAGACGCCGCGAATTCGCAGATCGCTTCCCGGCACGAGCGTTTCAAACTGCTCAGCAGAAAGACCTCGCGGGCCTTCGGCACGAAAGGCTTGCGCCGAATCCTCGAGCTGAAGAGACACGCGTCCATCGGAGTCCATCTTCTTACTTAGCAAACGCGCACGCAGCTCGGCTAGGCGTCCATCGAACAGGATACCTGCGGCCTGTGTGGAGGTAACAGAGGACGGGGGAATCAGAGTCCGATCTCCGGTCAGCCTGATCGAACTTGCAACGAAGCTTACTTTATCCTCATAATTCCTAGCCACGCCTTTGACTTCGACCTCGTCCCCAAGGTTTAGAACAGCTTTGTCATATGGATCTACTGCGATCCCACCGGTACTGTCCTGGACGTAGAGAGGACTAAGCAATGTAACAACGCCGCGAATGACCGCGCTTTCCTGCATTCCCGCCGCATGAATCTTGACCGTTTCAATGCTGTTGACGTGTGAGGTAGAAACTTCGGTATCCGGCTCAACGTCCGTGATGGAAGGATCGACGATACGGTTGATATCTGCTTCGCGGAAGACGAACCGCGGAGTCTGTACGAAAGGCGCTTGAGACTTGATGGGTGCGAGGTCAGAAGCCGAAGCAGGCCTTACAACAATGTGTCTCCAGGCGCCCCCCGTTGCCATAGAGCGCAGTCCAATCCTTCCTCGAGTAACACAGTTACCTTCCTCGAGAACTCCATAAGTCACTGCACCTGTGGTCAGATCCGTAGCCTGGGCCCCAATCATGCAGCCCAAAGCAACTATACGGAGGTGGTACCACCTTCCGGCAACGACTCCACCAGCGATCTCGGTAGGGCGGCCCTCCATCCATCCGTGGTCCGCACGGCCGATGACGAGCGATCGATCGTCGGAGCGCAGACCAACATAGTAACCGTTGTAGGCGTCGGCCCCAGGTTCAGCATCGTTGACACGAGTCAGGAGCCCTACATCGCCGGCGTGGCCGATCAGTTTAAGATCCGCGTCCAATACAATATCGTTCCAGTCACCAAAGTTTGTAACGAGTTTGGCTCCATGCTCATCGGAACGATTGACTACAGAGTCGCCACTGAACTGCCAGTTTCCACCCATCACGATCCACCCTGATGCGTCGTGCTCTGCAAAGCGATCTTTGTACGGCAGGGTTGAAGTGCCGTTCTTCATGAAGAACCAGCAGAATCCTGCAAGAACCAAGAGCGCACCCGAGGCGAAGAGAATACGTAGCTTCATTGACCCTCCTCGCGCCAATCCATTTTTAAGAGAGTCTGGATGGCTTCACTGTCAACGTTCTCGCGGGTTATAAGCATAGGCGGAAAAAGAATGACCGGCTGGACCGGAATATGTTTTCTCAGCGACACGATGTTTTCAACCGATTTCTCTCCCATCGCACGCATATTAGGAAAGATAAGAGCGTCCAGTGCTCCTCTGCGAAGGAGCAGAACTAAGTCGAGGTTAGGATCGATGCTCACCACACGTACCGAATCGCTGCGATGCAGCGTTTTTAGAGCCGCGATCGCACCGCGCGTTCCGACGCTGCTGAGTGAGTATATTGCCGTCAGGTTCGAATGCTCTAGAAGGATACGAGTCATTGTCGTCCGGCTTTGACCAAACGTGGAAAAGCCACCAAGCTTGCTTACGATCCGCGCTGAAGGGCAGCGTGTAAGGGCCTTCTCAAAGGAGGAGACCAAGGCGGTACTGCCTGGCGTGACGGGATCCATCCCTATAACGGCGATCTCAACTGACTTATTAACATCGAGGCAGAGTCGGTCGGCGGCCATGCTCGCGGATCGATCGAGGTCGGTTACCACGAAGGAGAGATGCGGGTCGGACGGAAACGGAATCGGCGGCCCTAGGATAACGACTGGGATCTTGTCTGTGAGCGCACGCTGGATGACGGTATCCAAAGCAAAGGCGGCGGTCGGCGTGATGACGATGCCTGCGTTGCGCTGTTGAATAGCACGTTCCATTAATTCGATTTGTTGCTGGGTGTCGTCTCCTCCGCGCGGACCATTCCAATAAACCTTCATGCCAAGTCGAGATGCTGCCTTGGCCATGCCGGCATGCTGGGTTACATAGAGCGAGCCAGACGGATCAGGCGGGATGGCGCAAATTACGTTAGAGTAGCTTCCATGTCCGCACCCCTCAATCGCCAGGGCAAGCGAGATAAGTACTGCCGCAATGAGGCCTCTCAGACTCATCTCCGAATCATAGACTTCCTTTGAACGGGTTGGACTTGGCCGCTGACTCAATTACCGACCGGCATATCGCCGACGGGACGGTCTCCGGTGTTGTCAGGAAACCATCGATCTGTAATCGTTTTCAGGGCTGCCACGTCCTGCCTTGTTCCCTTGGCTGTATCGACGATGTTCCGATCTTCGGTCCAGCGCTGATACCAGGTGCATTTCTCGAACGTATCGTTTTGATCCTTTCGCCAATCTTGAGAAATTGTCCGGTAATGCGTCACGATCGAAGCCTTCGAGCGGTCTTCGGCCAGGTTCGTAAGCTGATAGGGGTCTCTGCGATTGTTGAAGAGAACTTCTTTGCGATCTCGTTGATAGATTCCGTAGGTGTATTCGTGATCGCGAACGGCCCTCCACTCGGAGCCATCCGCCCATGCCGCCGTCGCTCCCATTCCCTGTATATGGGCGGCGTCAGGTTCGGATCTTCCGTTGCCAGTGATCGACCCGCTCAGATCACGGCCTTCGACGCTGGAGGGAATTGGAATGTCCATCATGGAGAGCAGTGTCGGCATGATGTCGGGAGTTCCGAGAAGCGCATCCGAAACCGTCTTTGGGCGTATCTTCTTCGGCCAGCGCACCAGGAACGGAATGTGGGAAGCCTCTTCGTAGAAGATCAGTTTTCCATGACGTCCGTGAGAACCAAACATCTCCCCATGATCGGAGGTGAAGACGAGAATAGTGTCCTCTGCGAGCCCCTTCTGCTCGAGCGCCTTCATGATCCTGCCGATATTCCAGTCCAGATTTGCAACTTGGGCGTAATACGTTCTCATCTCGTCGTGAACGATGGAGTCAAACTTCAGCGGCAGCTTCTGCCAGTTGTCGCAGTAGGGATCAGAGACTGTGGAGTAGTTGGGGCTGAGAGGAATACTTACGTCGCGGAAGAGTTCTGCGTATTGGGGATGAACATTTCCCTGCCCCCAGGGAGAGTGCGGGGGTCCCCAGGAGAGAAAGAGAGCAAATGGCTCACTCTTCTTTGCGGCAGTATTAAGAAAATTGATGGCTACCTCGGTTTGACCATCTGGCTCATATTGTTTGCGAATGTGTGGTGTTGCATCGTTATTGAAGTACGGAGAACGGTAGTAGAAATGATTGAAGTTATAAGCTTCCCAGAAGTTATCGAAGCCGAGACGATACGGGCCGGGAGGAACGAAGCCGTTCCGAACCAGGTTGTGATGTCCAAGTTGATTTGCCCACAGATGCCATTTGCCGATGTACGCCGTGTTATAGCCCGTCTTCGTCAGAGAATGACCGAAACACGCATGTTCTGGGCTGAGTCGGATCTCGTTGATGACCATACCGGTGCTTGACTGATACTTGCCCGTCATCAGAGATGCGCGATACGGAGCGCATACAGGCGTTGAACTAACGGCCTGATGAAGATTACAGCCCTGGGCGGCAAGGGCGTCGATATTCGGCGTGCGCGCATACTCATCTCCCGCGTAGCCACAGGAAGAGTAGCGGAGCTGATCTGCAAAGACGTAGATCAGGTTCGGCCGCCTATGTGCGCGGGGAGCTTTTTCAGTGGCCATCGCTGCCGACCCGGCAGCAGCGGCCAATCCAGTCACGAACTCACGGCGATTAATCATGCAGAACCAAATGATAAAGTATTTTCGCTAAAGAGTTTGCCCCTTCACTGACATGCAACTAGCCAGATATACGGGGCTCAGGGAAAGCGATCGGACGGACAGATGCTATGGAAAGGCACGGAGGACGGTCAATGATGCTACGCAACCATTTTTGAGTAGTACTCTTGAACTATTGCCCTATCACCGACGGTCTACCTTCGGCTGGCGGGCCCAGATTACCTCGACGACTCTGGGGAGCGAGGTCAACTTGAAGGCCGCATTTTACAACTACAGTCTGACGAATCTGCGAGAGCGAAATTGCATATGCAGTTTTATGCTCAACCGTGGGATGCAGCCAGTTCGCCAGCGATCCCAATAATCCCAAATGATTTGGGCAGGCGATCTACCTGGGCGAGGGGACGAATGCTTCGAATAATCCCTAACCGTCAGTTCCCACGTATTGCAGCGGGGGACACTGGAGGCACAGATCCTTGTATCAACTCCACGGTTCGTAACTGAGAGTATGCCTTTGCAACGTGGGACACCAGTAAGAATGGCGTGAAATCGAGCACATCTGAGCTGGCCGTCAGATTGCTTCGCCGATCAATAGTGCCAGGAGCTACTTCGTTTGTTTCAGGTATTCAATCAGGTCCAGACGCTCCGATGCCTTTATGACCCGAAAACCCATCGCATTGTCCGGGATCATCACGTCCGTATCGCTCAGCCATTTATTCAGCGAATCCTTATCCCAGGTTATGCCAGATGCTTTCAAGGCTGCCGAGTATTTGAACCCTGGTACCTCGCCGGCCTTTCTGCCGAACACTCCCCGTAGCTTCGGTCCCTCGCGATCGACATCCATGGCGTGACAGCTTGTACAGTGCTTGTTGAAGATTGCCTTTCCTCGTTCTGCATCGCCGATCCCTGCAGCAATGACCTCCACCGGGCCACCTTCTTTGCCCAATATGGAGAGAGCTTGTAAATTTTCAGTCGAAAGCTTTGCACCCCAATGCAAAGCCCGGTACTGAATTGGCGGCATATCACCATTCCTGGCCTGCTGAATGATCTTTGATTCCAGGATCTGACGATCGTCAGGCGTAAGCTCCGCCCACTTGGATAGGTTCATATATTGTCGCCCTTCCATCACGTCGCGGTCAATCAGCCATGACCATGGGGCGATGCGGGCATACCGTGGCCACTGTGTCGCCTCAGAATGACAATTCACACATTTGGCGATCAACACAGCTTTTGCCTCTGCAGGTATCTGTGCGTTCTCCAGCATTTTGCCTGCATCTTTCGAGCCCGCCACAGCCACCCCGCTCCTTGGGTCGCCGAAGGGATGTGCGTAACCCGCTCCGATCATTGCCGCGGTGCAAAGCACAATAGTTCCGAGTATGGCTCTCCCTCTCATGCTTGTTCCGCCAGGGTATGGTCGACGACGGCCAGAGGGCTCTGTCCGCGAACGACCTTGACATTGGTTATTCCCAGTACGCTTTGCAGCTTGCCTGCTGGGACGACCATAGGTCCTGGGTTCGGTGCAGATCCCGGCGCAGGCTGCGGAAAAGCGATAGCCATCGCCGTGTGAAAAGCTACATTGCCCTCCACCTTCTGCACCACTTGGTGAATGTGGCCGTTAAGCACCGTGACCGACCCGAACCGTTTCAGCAGCGCAAGCGCCTGTGCACCATCCGCTTGCCCCAACCCCACTTCTCGTACACCATCCACAAAGGACGCCACCCGCTATCAATCTGGCGAATAACTACACTTCTTTGGGAGGTCCCTGCTCTCCGCAGGGCGCAATTCAGAACCGCTTTCAGTACACTGACGAGCTTAGCTAGAAGATTGGAAACCACACGATCGTATTGGGCGGAGCGTACATCAGGACGCAATTCGAGGGAAACTGGGTCGTAGGCAACAACGGCATCTACAACTTCGACGGGAGCGCGACCTCGGCTTACGTCAATGGAGAACGAAGCTCTACCGCACAGGGCAACTCGCTGGCCGATCTCGAACTCGGTTTTCCCCGTACTGCGAATGCTGCCAATGGTGTGACCGTTGGTGCGTTCCGTGGGACCGACGTCTCCGGTTACATCCAGGATGACTGGAAGCCACTCCCGAACCTTACTCTGAACATTGGGCTGCGATACGACTTCGATAACCCACCCAACGATAAGAACGGCAACGACGGTCAGTTCGATGTTGCGACGAACCGCGTGATTCCTGGGACATGGAATACCAACTACAACGACTGGGCGCCGCGCTTTGGCTTCTCGTATACGGCTGGAGATTGCACAGTAATTCGCGGAGGATATGGCATCTATTACGCGCCCATCCTCTACAACAATTTGCAGTTTCAATTGTTGTACTCTCCAAACTATGTGAACCAGGCCTACACGCTAAATATTTCTAAGCCGGTCGACATCCAGAGTCTCTTCGTACCGAATCCATCTCTGGCCGGGCAACAGAACTACACCCTGACCAAGACTATGAAAGACACTTCGGTGCAGGATTGGAACATCAACGTCCAGCGTTCTCTCAGCAACAGCACACTGCTGACGTTTGGCTACATCGGCAATGTAGCCGCCATCAGTCTTCACGCGCAGACCTCAATCAGCCCTATGGGCTAACTCCTGGCAATAAGAGCGGGATTCTTGACCTGAGACCGAACGTGAATGTGGGGTCGACCAGTGGACAGCTTAATGCCATCTCCGCCAACTACAACGCGTTCGTTACCAAAATCGAGAGAACGTATGCGAATGGCCTGCAGTTTCTCGGGGCTTATACCTATTCGAAGGCGATGGATATTCTGGACGGCGACAACGCGAATCTTCAGAATATTTACAATCCTGGCCTCACCTTATGGGTCCGGCCGGTTTCGACCGCACCCATAACGTCTTGATCAGCGCTGTCTACGGGCTTCCCTTCGGCCCCTCGAAGAAGTTTCTAAACGCAAACAATCTGATCAATCGGGAGATCATTGGGGGTTGGCAAGTATCAGGAGTTCAGCAGTTTGCCACCGGCCAGCCCATCGCGATCACCCCCAACAACAACGCAGACACCAGTTCGGTGAACACCTTCTATGCCAACAGGATATGCACCGGCAATCCACCGGCGGGCCATCCGAAACTGCAGTTTTTTGATCCCTCGTGTTATGTGCAGCCTGCGACAGGTCAATATGGAAGGACGAGAAGCGGACCGCGTCAGCCCGGCATTATCACGACAAATCTCAGCATGCAGAAGGCGTTTGCGATTACAGAGAAGCAGCAGCTGCAGTTCCGCGCCGAGGCATTCAGCGTGTTCAACCACCCGAACTTCGGCACTGGAAGCACGAGTGTCACCAACCCCAGCGCCGGTCTGCTTACGTTCGAATCCGTCGGACAACGAACGCTGCAGTTAGCTCTGCGCTATGCGTTTTAGAAGTCTTCAACCTGTCGGATCAACCGGGTGGGTTCTTTTCTTTCGCGGAGAATCTCGATTGACTGGGGATTTCTTCACAAGAGAACCCGTCTGCATCCGTGGACAGCAGTAATCGATAAACAGTGGAGATGGTCATGCCTGTGACACGACGCAATTTTTGAGAGACACCACGCTCGCCGGAGCAACGTTTGCTGTTGTCGGCACGATGAAACCCATAGCTTTGTGGGCCGATCCAGGTGAAAAGAGATGGCGCCTTATCTCACAGGGATGAGAATGGCGGCGACGCCGGCGACCTTCTATCGCGCTTATCGGTCCAAGGTGGGTGCCAGTCCTGATGTGACCACATGGGTGCAGGTGGATCTGAAGAAGGTCGTTCCGATCTCTGCGATTCAACTGTTTCCTGCGTCAGAGAGGATGTACCCCGGGCGCGACCAATACTACGGCGGCGAGGCATTTCCTCTGCGATTCCGCCTCGAAGCGTCAGAGGACCCTGCTTTTTCAAAGAGCGTAACCATCGCTGATTTCACGAAGGCAGATTCTCCTGACCTGAAGGACAACATCACGCAGTATGCGGCGAAGGATATTCGTGGACGCTATGTGCGGCTGACCGCAACGAAGCTCCGCGCGGTGAAGGCCGTCGGCACAAATACCGCTCCCCTTGGAAAGGAACCGCAGGACAGAGCTGACTTTAGCCTGATGGTTGCGAAGATGGCCGTTCTCTCGAACGGCCATGACGTCGCAGTAGGCTGCAAGGTGACTGCGGATCCTGGCCATGGCAACGCGGAGCTCACCGCGCAGCTGACGCGATCGCCTCGCTAGGATGGCGAAGAAATTCACTTTGACAACCCAAACGCAGTCACCGACTCCGCGACATGGAAGCCGGTCAAATACAAGGCTGAAACACCGAAGACCGGGGTAACGCTCGACGGTGGAGTCTTTCAAACAGCGATGCAGAATAACATCGACTATCTGCTCAGTTCGTTCACGACGGACGATCTGCTGCGTCAGTTCTATGAGCGCACGGGGAAGGTGAAAGGATTCAAGCCGACGGGCTCGCAGGTCTTCTGGGAGGAAGATCTTGCAGAATCAAACGCGGGGCGCTTTCTTATGGGAGCGGGCAACACGGTGCGCTGGATGAATGACCCCGAACTGTACTGCCGCCTGAATGTCGTCGTCGACGGCATCCATGAATGCAGGCAAGCGAACGGTTACATTATGGCGTATCCCGAAGACACGATCTTCTACTCTGAACGCGCCGCTTACACCCGTGCATGGCTTATGCACGGCCTCCTCGAGGCAGCCTATAGCGGCAATCCCAAGGCGCTTCCGATGTTGCGCGGATACTATGACTGGTTCAATCAGCAAGCCTTCCTTCCGGAGATGTTACGCGGCGCAATTCAAGGCGGTCAGGGCATGGTCGCAAATACGCGAATGTGCACCAGTCCTGTCGGAAAGCCGGCGGACGCGCAGGTGATTCAGCGCTACTACCAGGAAGATGGCTGGATGAAGGGTTTAGCCAAGCAGGAAAAAGAACAGGTATGACAATATCCCTACGACCGGCCTCACTGCTACCTATTGACTAATCTTGAAGCGTATCTCGACATGTACCTTGCCACGGGCGATCTGCGATGCTGTACAGGGAGCATGGGAGCTGTATCGAGCGCATTGGCAGCAGGCGGGTGGAAGCATCTCGATCATAGAATTCGAGAAGAATCCACCGGATAGCAACTCTCTCCATCAAAAACTGGGTGAGCTCTGCGGCAGCGCTTTCTGGGTCTTTCTAAGCCAGCGCTTTCAGTTGCTCAATCCTGATGACGAACGTTATGCGACAGAGATTGAGAGATCGATCTACAACATCGGTATGGCCAATCAGAATAAAGGCATCGGGCTTCGTTATCACACAATAATGGAAGGAACAAAGGAGAAGTCGACGCATGAGAACACGTGTTGCGAAGGACAGGGGACGCGCTTGCTGGGCTCTCTCCCTGAGCACATCTACTCGATCGCGCCCGACGGACTTTATGTAAACCTCTTCGAGCCTTCGACCATCCGCTGGCAACAGACGGGGCAGGCGATGGAGCTAAAGGTAAAGACGCGCTTCCCTTACGAGACGCATGTGAGCGCCTCGCTGAAGGTTGCTGGGCCTGTGCAGTCGAATCTCAGGATTCGTGTTCCTTCGTGGCCGCGCATGAGATGGCCGTATCAGTGAACGGCAAGATTGAAGGGACCGGAAGGCCAGGTACTTACCTTACGCTGAACCGGAGATGGGCGGATGGCGATGTGATCGAATTCACTCTTCCTGCAGAAGTGCGAGTGCGGCGCTATGAGGGCGAAGATCAGATCGCGGGAGGCAAGCGCTACTCGGTCGAGTATGGTCCCATCCTGCTGGCGGCCGTGGGAGGCACCAAGGCAGACCTGAAGGTCGATAAAGGACATGAAGCTGAGCATCTTGCCGCCCACCTTGAAGCGATCCCTAACTCTCCTTTGCACTTCAAGGTTCGCGGAAATGAAGGCCGGAAGTTCGTGCCGTACTGGCTCATCTCCGAGGAGGAGTTCACCTGTTATTTGCAGGTCACTGCTATGGTTTAAGGTCAATGGACAAGTTATCGAAAAGACCATTCCCTGACCATTTTGTGATTTTGCGTTGGGCAATGTTAATCTGATCTCTGTCGTCTCCTATATTTCGGATCTATCCCTTCGGAAGGATTTTCTCTGTTGACGATTCTGTATCCAACATCCTTTGCATCTGCTTGTCTCCGTCGCCTCTCCAGGCTTTCGCCTTTCCTCAGCCTCTATGCTTGTACAGGAGAGAGGTTCCAGCAGTTGTATGTTCCGGCGCGAAGAGGAATCGCGTGAGCTCCATCGACCGAAGGACCTTCGTCGGCACTCTCAGTGCCACCGCACTTGCAGCGCTGCCCCGCGCGTTTGCCGAGCCTTTTCGCCCAAAGGAAACCGCGGTCTCTAGCAACTACTCCGTTGCCGCCTATTATTTCGGGAACTATCACGTCGATCCCCGTAATGAGGCTCAGCATGGTCCTGGCTGGACCGAGTGGCGTCTGGTCGAGCAAGCTCGGCCGCGATTCAAAGGGCATCTGCAGCCAAAAGTTCCGCTGTGGGGATACGAGGACTAATCTGATCCCATCGTCTTTGAGCGCAAGATAAAAGCTGCGTCGGACGCCAGCTTGTCCGCTTTTATCTTCGATTGGTACTGGTACGACGACGGACCGTTCCTGCAGTCCGCCCTCGAAAAGGGCTATATGGGCGCTAAGAACAGAGATGATCTGAAGTTCGCCATCATGTGGGCCAATCACGACTGGTTTGACATCCATCCGGCAAAGCTCTCTTCTCCGCCCAAACTCCAGTTCCCGGGCAGAGTAACTCTTGAAACCTTCCGCTCCATCACCGACCACGTCGTCAATACCTACTTCAAAACGCCAAGTTACTGGACCGTCGACGGGTGCCCTTACTTCTCTATCTATGAACTCTTCAATTTCGTCACCAGCATGGGCGGCGTAGCTGGCGCTGCCCATGCCATCGCGGAGTTTCGTCAGAAGACGAAGGCCGCGGGTTTTCGTGACCTCCATTTCAACGCGGTTACTTGGGGAGTCAAACTTCTTCCCGGCCAGACGGAGGTTTCCGATCTCAAAGCCCTGCTCGAGCAGTTGCAGGTCGACAGCACGACATCTTATGTGTGGCTGCATCACGCCAAGCTGCCCAACTTCCCCACTACCCAGTACAGCGCCATGGCCTGGACTTACGAGGCTTATCGCGATACCGCCTCCGAAAAACTTGGGAAACCTTACTTTCCCAACGTCTCCATGGGTTGGGACTCTTCGCCCCGCGCCTGCCAGTCAGACATCTACATTGAAAAGGATTACCCATTTCTACCTGTAGTTCAGGGAAACACCCCCGAGAACTTCGGCAAGGCGCTGCGCTCCGCGAAAGACTTCCTCGACAGGAGCCCAGAGCTGAAGCAGAAGATCGTGACGGTTAATTCCTGGAATGAGTGGACCGAGGGCAGCTATCTGGAACCCGACACTTTAAACCGATATGCCTATCTGGACCAGATCCGAAACGTCTTCGGAAGACGGAAGAGTCCCTGACCCGCTCGAATGCCAATACGTCTCGACACGATGCCTTACCGCATGAAATCCTTTGTAAACTTCTGGTAGGACCTCAATCTCTTCTAACCACCCAATCATTGCGTGATCTTGAAGATCGGATTCCCGAACAAACGAAAATTCCTCTCAATCGTCATCGTCGTCATCTTTGTGCTTTCTCTTTTGCAGAAGCATCGACGGCACAGGCTTGGAGCCCATCGCATCCTTCCACAAAATTACGTTCAGTTTTTGCGGATCAGCACGGTCCGCATGGCTGAAATCCAGCTTAGATGATTCTTTCGCTCCAACTGCCGTCGGCTTATTTGCCGTATAAATCATCCCGTTATCACGATTCATATAGTTCGCTTTAAAGGGAGCTTGATCACCTGGCCCCGTAAACATTGGGCTCATCATCGAGCTGAAAGCATCATTATTATTCATCGGAGGAAGCCCTAGCAGAGTCTCCATCGTACGGATCACGCTCACCGTCGAATAGAATCGGCTATCCACAAACGCCGTGTTCTCTTGTACCCGTGGTGAATACTTGCTGATCACCAATGCCAGACTCCTATGGGCATCCACATGGTCGGCACCGGCCTGCGCATCGTCCTGAAGAATAAAGAAGGCCGTATCGTCCCAGTATTGCGAGTGCGAGACCGCAGCCACCACTCGGCCTATCGCAAGATCATTGTCCGAAATCGAAGCCTGCGGCGTCGGTGCCCCTGCTGTTGTTCCCAACGTGTGATCGTTGCCCATTCGCATCAGTACGAAGTTCGGCATCGTATCGTTGCCAGCATTACGATCTCTCGCCCATCCATCGAAGTGCCGCAGAAATACCTCCGCACGAATCTGCTCCGGAACCTTCGGATTGAAGTCCGGCTGCTCTTCAGCAAAGTGTCCCACCAGCTCTGGTTTCGTCGCGATATTCTTCGCCAGCCGTGGAATCACCCACTGATACTGACTCACACCTCCGCCCCACTCCGCGGGAATCTCTTCCCCCGTCTTGATCGAGTTGTGCGCACACTTCAATCCTTCGAGAAGAGGCCCCTCCTGCGAACTTCCGCTCTTCTTGATGCCACAAAAGGTCGACGAGATGTACTCGCCGAAGTGATAGTACGTCTTGCCATGCCGGGCCAGATTCCCCCACAGGTATCCACTCGCAGGCTCGTTCACATCTGGAATGTTCTGCAGCAGTGGATATCCATCCGCAACCACGCCTTCGAAGTCATAGGTCCGCTGCGATCCGCGGTAACTCTGTTCCCAGGTCTTCTCCAGATAGTCGGTCCCAATCGCCGCTGTCGACCACACGTGTCCATCGCCCGAGACCTCGCCCGAATCGTAAAAATTATCCAGCACACCAAACTGAAGGATCAAAGCATGCTGATTCGGAGTAATGTCCTTTCCATACATCGTTAAGCTAGGATCGCCATTGCCGACGCGCTTTCCATTCAGCTCGAGATCCCCAAAGAGTTGATCGTAGGTCCGGTTCTCTTTGATAATGTAGACAACATGCTTGATGCGGTTTTCGGTGCCATCATAGAAGCGGATCTTCTCCTCTGCTGCCTTCATGCGGTTTGATTCCAGCACCTCTGAGGTCCAGCGCGGGAGCTCATTTTCCATCTCCGCTACATCCAGCGAAGCCAGCGAGCCATAGACCAGCGTCCCGATGTAGGTAAACGTCGACTGTCCATACTTAGCCTTCATCTCTTCGGTTACACGTTGTGGGAAGTTATTTGGCCCCGTTCCCTTCCCCTTCGCCGTTGCGACATACAGCTTTCCATTCAGCATCGTCATCGAAATCGGCATCCACTCCGTGGGCACAAATCCCACGGGCTCCACCATGCCACGACTCGCCGCCTTCTTCGTCAGCTTCGTTGTGTCGATCACCGCAACCGCATCCGAGGCCGCATTGCCGACATATAACCGTCTGCCGTCAGGTGAAACTGCCAGCGAATCCGGTTCCGCGCCAAAGTAGCTCTGGCCTGGCAGCCGGGTATCGAAGTAGCCCTTCACTGCAAACTGGCCTTTATCAAGCTCCACCACGGCCACCGCGTCGCGATTTGCCAACGCGACATACATCGTTCGCCCGTCCGGCGAAATCTCCAGAGCGCACGGATGCGTCCCGGGAGCCGTAGGAGACTTGGGCTTGAGCAACGCCAGATGCCGTCCAACTTTTCCTGTCTTCAGATCGAGCTCAGCGATATCCGATCCATTCCACAGCGCAACAAAAGCCCGTGTCTGATCCTTCGTCACCGCAAGCGCTATCGGATATACCGATGGAACCATATCCGTCTCCGCAAGATCGAAGCGCTTCTCCACCGCTCCTGTCGCCGCATCCATCAGCAGCACATCGTCGGAGAGGTTTCCGGCAACCAATAGCTTTTCCGCGCCTCTCTCTCCCAGCACGGCAATCGCCGCAGGAAACGGAACTCCCTTATCTCCCTCTCTTCCATCGATCAGCAGCGTCTTCTTTCCCGGTGCAAGCTGCTGCATTGGAATCTTCAGCATCTTCTCGCGTTCGATCTTTCCATCGTGAAAGTCATAAACAATCACGCCGCTCCCCATTTTCTTCGCCCCATCTCCCAGCGGATCCGTCTCCGATCCCAGGCTGGCAAAGATATGCCTTCCATCCCCGCTGAAGGCAAGCCCTGAGTACAGCGTCTGCTTCGCGCCCACCAGCGTCCAATCGTCCGGAAAGTCCTCCAACTTGCCCGTACGTGTATCTAGCACCAACAGCGACTGCATGTATCTCGACTCATACGTCCCAAAACCCGCATTCACGGTCACCACGTAGCGCCCGTCCGGCGAGACGGCCATCGAGATAGGCAGGCTGTTCACGCGCTCCGGACCTCCCGGAACGGGATGGACAATCTGCTTGCTCGTCGGCAGATCAATAGCTTTTCCATCTGCCTGCCCCCTGGCCATGCCTGTTGCCACAACTCCAGTTACCAGCAGAAGCACACCCGCTGCACGAATCCCCATTCTCTATCTCCACTTTTTTGCATAAACATCTGAGACAACTGTGCCTTGATCGGCGGCTAAATCACTCTATTTCAATAACATCAATTCGTTTTCTATTCGCGATCAAAGCTAATGCTAGACAGATTAAACCAAGATAACGAAGATGGGTTTCAGGCACAGGAACAGATCGTCACACAGGGCAAACTCGCTCTAGCAATAGCCACTCCAGAATATTGAGCCATTTCTTTTCTTTATTTGAGAAGAGCAATGCAGACGTACGATCATTGCGGGATCTCATTCCCGGCGAAGCGAGAGGATAGTCAGGATTTTGCGCCTCGCGGATTCCGTTGCACCGCAAACTTGGTCGTTGCGATAAGGTCCCGCAGAACACGCTCTTTATCCTGTTCCTGGATCTGCGTTAATAGGTTGGCCGCGTCCGTCAGATGCGCTGTCATAAGCTTCGAGGCCAACACCGCATCCCTCTGTTCGATCGCTGCGAAGATCGGCTTATGAAACGCGACGGTATGCTCAAGCTCCACGAGCTGCGAAGTCACCATCATCATGTTCAACATCGCACGATGAATCGTGTGAAACAAGCGCCCCGTCAGTCGATTTCCGGACGCCTGAAAGATCGCGCGATGAAACAGCAGATCCGACGCCACCAGCTTCACCCTGTCCCCTCCGCTGGTCTCCAGATCCTTAATCGATTGCCGCAACAGTGCAATATCATCTGAGTTTGCGCGCTCTGCCGCCTTGGCCGCCAGCGCAGGCTCCATCATGAAGCGCAACTCCGTCAACTCGTGGATAGAGGTGTCGTCCAGCAGAAACAGAAACTCCATCGGCACAGCAAGTACGGATGAGGCATCACGGTTCAGATAGCTGCCGTCACCCACCTTCTGCTGGATGACACCCATGAGCTCCAGCACTTTCAGCGCCGGTCGTAGCGAAGAACGCGCTACTTTGAAATGTGCGGCGAGCTCTCGTTCAGGCGGCAGCTTCGTCCCTGGCCGCAAGACGCCATCGCTCATCATCTGCTGAAATCGCAAGATAAGCAGATGCGTCACGTCCTCTTTATTGTCGAGGACGTGACGCGAAGCGCTCAACATGGAGGCGCGCCGAGGATTCATAGGTTCCATACTGCTGCGGCTTCCGCGTAATGTCAAAACAAAGTCTTGATCTGACATTAAACAAAGGTACAACCATTATTTGAGACGCTCTCCCTCCACACCTTGACCGATAAATCCCGATTTTAATCCGCGATTTACCAAAATCAACTTTAAAACGGTCTCCGAGCCGTTGACATCTCTTGTTATAGGTACTACCTTTGTTCGCGATTCAAAAGCGATGGCCGCTCGGATGTGCGTCCAAAAGGTGAAATGATGAGCAGATATGCCAGACAGGTACTAAGACTGTGTCTCCCCGTCGTCCTTCCAATAGCTCTTGCCTGCTCTGCTCTGGCGCAGGTCGAGCAGGGGCGTTTTGTCGGCGAAGTTACCGATCCACAGGGCTCTGTCGTTGCAGGAGCCAATGTGAAGCTGACGAATACGGGAACCAACATCATGCAGACCGCCATCACAGATAACAGCGGCAACTATGTCATCACTCCGGTTCCGGGGGGCGAATACACTCTGAGCGTGGCAGCACCGGGTTTTGCGACGACCACTACTTCGAAGATTGTGGTGCAGGTCGGTCAGATCGTGCGTGAGGATATTAAACTCAATGTAGGCACCTCCTCGCAGACGATCGAGGTCACCACGTCCGCACCGCTGCTGGCCACCGACTCTGCAACCATCGGCCAGGTCATCACCAACCAGCAGGTCACCGGTCTTCCGCTCAATGGGCGAGGGTTCTATAGGCTGGCCGCGCTCACTCCTGGCGCTTCCCTTCAGGCTGCCACCGGCAACTCTCTT
>Ga0193742_1000256_pt1 | contig 38509 bp, 41 predicted proteins | sample L2c1metaG_FD_165511 | JGI IMG/M metagenome (GOLD analysis project Ga0193742, IMG submission 165511) | Soil microbial communities from a riparian zone of the East river system, Colorado, United States - L2c1 | ecosystem: Environmental > Terrestrial > Soil > Riparian zone | place: USA: East River... | reverse complement strand
CGCTCTTTCCCGCCATGACCGCAATCAAAGCGATGATCAAGCGACACATCTGATGAGACACGCTCAACGACACAACTCATGAGACTGAATACGGCGCTGAGCGTCCCGAAGGGACCCCTCACAGCATTTCGCTACAGGTCGGGACCCTGGGTGCGGAGGTCGTCTACTTTGGACATGGCGGAGCGGAGGTCGGCTAGCCAGGAGTCGGCGTGCTCGCCGACGGTGCGGACCGCCCAGGCCAGTGCCTCCGAGCGGGATCGGGCCACGCCGGCGTCCACCAGCGTGTCCAGAATCAGCCGCTCCTGCTGGCGGAGCCGGGTCATCACCGGCACCGAGAGCGTGGTGAACAGTTCCTCTGTGTTGCCGAGCTTCGCGCCCCACGCCACCTTGCGGCCGTAGCGGTGCTCGGCCTGGCGGGCGATCTCGATCCGCTCCTCGCGCGTCTCCTCGCGGTAGCGGCTGATCCGGCCGCTCTCCGCGGCCGCCCGCGCGGCGTCGTCGGCGAACTCGCCCTCCAGTGACGGCAACTGGCCGACCACCGTGATCTCCTCGCGGTCCACCACGACGCGCGGCGCCTCGGTGAACCAGCCGTCCGGCAGGCGGCCGGCGAACCACGCCGCCGCGTCGTCCGCCGACGGCAGGTCCGCCTGCTGCCAGCCGCCTCGACCACGTCCCGGACCCCAACCTCTACCCCTCGGTCCCATGAAACTCGCCCTCCCGTAGTGCGCGAACATCGCAGCCTCCGATTACATGATTACATCACTACCGAGGTTACGCCGCGCAGCCCACAGCGCCAGGTAGTTCGCTGTCGGCAGAGGAACACCGCAGGCCCGGCCGGCAGTGCCGTGAAGGTGCCCTTCGCGGCACTGGGGGTCAGCCGAGGGTGGCGACCAGGGCGTCGGGGGTGGTGACGGGGCGGTCGCAGACGTAGCCGTGGCAGACGTAGGCGGCGGGGGCGTTGTCGACCAGGGGGCGGTCGGCCAGTAGCGGAGCGGTGTCCGGGGCGCCGGCGAGGATCACGGCGCCGCCGGGGGCGTGGCGCAGGGCAGCCTCGGTCAGGGCGGCGCGTCGTGGGTCGTCGGGGGCGCCGACCACGGCCACCTGCACCGGACCCTGCCGCAGCGCCTCGGCCACCGACAGCCAATTGCCGGCGAAGCGCGGCGCGCGCTCGGCGAGCAGGCCCGCCCTGGCGACGGCCAACTCGGCGGCATCCCGGTAGCGGGCCGCCGAGTCCGGGCCGACCAGCGACGACGCCGCGAGGAGCGCCGAGGCCAGCGCGGACGCCCCGGACGGTGACGCGTTGTCGCTCGGGTCCGCCGGACGCCACACCAGCGCGTCGGCGTCGTCGGGGGTGTCGTGGAACGCGCCGGGTGTGTCGGCGTCGGCGAACCGGGCCAGCGCGGTGTCCAGCAGGCCGGTCGCGACGGAGAGCCAGCGCCGCTGGCCGGTGGCCTGGTACAGCGCGAGCAGCCCGTCGGCAAGACAGCCGTAGTCCTCCAGCACGCCGGACGCCTCGCCGACGACGCCGTGCCGCGACGCACGCCGCAGCCGGCCGTCGACCAGGTGCAGCCCGGTCACCAACTCCGCGGCGGCGGTCGCGGCGGAGCGCCAGCGCTGCTCGCCGAGCGCGGCGCCCGCGTTGGCCAGTGCGCCGATGGCCAGGCCGTTCCACGCGGTGATCACCTTGTCGTCGCGGCCCGGCTGGGGCCGGGCGTCCCGCGCGCGCAGCAGCCGCGCGCAGACATCGGACCAGCGCGCCGCGTCCTCGGGTGGAGTGCGCAGCTGCAGCGTGGACATGCCGTGCTCGAACGTGCCGGCCTCGGTGACCGACAGCAGCTCCGCCGCCCACCCGCCGTCCTCGGCGCCGAGCACGTCGGTGAGCTGGGCGGGAGTCCAGGCGTAGGTCAGACCCTCGACGCCGTCGGTGTCGGCGTCCAGCGACGCGGCGAATCCACCCTCCGGCGTGCGCATCCCGGTCAGCAGGAAGTCCGCGGTCCGCGTGGCGACCTCGTGATGCCGAGGGCCACCGCGCACCGCGAGCCTGGTGTAGAGCCGAAGCAGCAACGCGTTGTCGTAGAGCATCTTCTCGAAGTGCGGCACCACCCAGCCGGCATCGACGCTGTAGCGGGCGAACCCGCCGGCCAGCTGGTCGTACAGCCCACCGCCGGCCATGGCCGCCGCCGTTCCCTCCACAATGGACAGAGCCTCGACGGAGCCGGTGTGCTCGTGGTGGCGCAGCAGGAACTCCAGGGTCATCGACGGCGGGAACTTCGGCGCGCCACCGAAACCACCGTCGCGCCGGTCGTAGGAGCCGAGCAGCGACGCCGCCGCACCGTCCAGCACGTCTTCGTCCACAGCGGACACTGAGAGCGGCGCCGTCTGCTTTACCAGCTCTTCGACGATCCGCGCGCCTGCCGCGCGCACCTCGTCGTCGCGCGAGGTCCACGCCTCGTCGACGGCGACGAGCAGCTGGCGGAACGACGGGATGCCGGGCCGCGGCGCCGGCGGGTAGTAGGTGCCGCAGTGGAACGGCTCGCCGCGCGGGGTGAGGAAGCAGGTCATCGGCCAGCCGCCCTGGCCGGTCATCGCCTGCGTCGCGGTCATGTACACCGCGTCGACGTCCGGCCGCTCCTCGCGGTCCACCTTGATGTTGACGAACTTCTCGTTCATCAGCGCGGCGGTCTCGTTGTCCTCGAACGACTCGTGCGCCATCACGTGGCACCAGTGACAGGCCGCGTAGCCCACCGACAGGAGCACCGGCACCCCACGGCGGTCCGCCTCGGCGAACGCCGCCGGCGACCACGGCCGCCAGTCGACCGGGTTGTCGGCATGCTGCAGCAGGTACGGGCTCGTCGCGTTCGCCAACCGGTTAGCCATGCTAGCCCGCCTCCCCGGAATTCGAGCGTTCAGTTGCGTACCAGCGGACGCTACGGCCACTCACGTGGAATGTGGCTGAGCACCGTCACGGTCCCCTGAGGTGCGGTTGATCGGCGGTACTCAGCCGTTCGCCGACTCAGTCCTCGGCCCTTCGGTCTTCGGCTCATCATCCGGCTCGGCGTCGGCCTCCGCCGGCGGGTCGAAGGACGCGGGTACCCGTTTGAGGTGCTTGGTCATCGACCGCACCAGGAACGCCACGGCGATGAAGAACAGCAGCAGCACGAGCAAGCCGACGGGCGAGGACTTGCCGAAGTCCTCGCCTCGGCCGCCGTCCTCCCCGTCCTTGGGTGGCTGCGCGACAAGCGCCACCGTCGACGTGCTGAGCGCGGGGTCCACCCCCGTGATCAGCGGACCGGCGGCGTCTGTCATGCGGTTACCTTCTCGCTGATGCCGGAGAACAGGTCATCCTCCGGCAGAGTCGTATCGACCAGGGACCGCACCAGCTCGTACTCCTCGAACGGCCAGACCTCGCGCTGCACCTCGAGCGGCACGAAGAACCAGCGGCTGTTCGGGTCGATCTGCGTGGCGTGGGCGAGCAGTGCCGCGTCCCGCGTCTCGAAGTATTCCGCACATTCGATCCGCGTCGTCACCCGGTGTGCGTTGTCGCCGCGCGACTCGTCCCAGTTCTTCAGCCACTCGGCGTAGGGCGACTCCAGTCCCCTGGCCTCCATGGCCTCGTGCATGGCGACGATCCGCGCGCGGGAGAAACCGTGCGAGTAGTACAGCTTCAGCGGCGTCCACGGCTCGCCGGTCTCCGGGTAGCGGTCCGGGTCGCCCGCCGCGTCGAACGCGGCGACGGAGACCTCGTGGCAGCGGATGTGGTCGGGGTGCGGGTAGCCGCCGTTCTCGTCGTAGGTGATCACCACGTGCGGCTTGAACTCCCGCATCAGCTTCACCAGCGGCGGCACGGACTCCGCCAGCGGGACCACCGCGAAGCAGCCGTCGGGCAGCGGCGGCTTCGGGTCGCCCTCCGGCAGGCCGGAGTCGACGAAACCGAGCCAGCGGTGCGAGACCCCGAGGATCTCCGCCGCCCGCGCCATCTCCTTGCGGCGGTACTCCACCATGTTCTGGAGCACCTCTTGACGGTCCATCGCGGGGTTGAGGATGTCCCCGCGCTCGCCTCCGGTGCAGGTCACGACCATGACCTCGTGCCCGTCGGCCACGTACTTGACAATGGTGGCGGCGCCCTTGCTCGACTCGTCGTCGGGGTGCGCGTGCACCGTCATGAGACGGAACTTCTCGGCCATGACCTCGTCTTCCTCCTGATCCAGACAGCCCCGTGGGGACCGGCTCCGACGACTCACGGATACTCAGCCCAGATACTCGAACCGCGTCGCCGGGTCGCATTGTTCCCGGCCACCCCGACAATCCGCGGAGGTCTCCAGGATGACCGCTACGGACACCACCGATCTGGCCGACCGCTACGGGAAAGGTCGGGACGGCCGGCGTTCGCGTAAGGCATACCTGGTCGGCGGGTTGGTCGCGGTCGCGGTCGGGGCCGGCGTCGGCGTGATCGGCTACCAGAACTTCGGCACGGCGGCCATCGAGACGCAGCAGACCGCGTTCGAGAACCTGCCGGACAACGCCATGCGGATGACGTTCGAGGTGACCAGAGACACGCCGGACAAGCCGGTGGTGTGCATCGTGCGGGTACGGGTACTCGACGGCAGTGAGGGTGGCCGGCGAGAGGTTCTCGTCCCACCAGGCGAGAGTTCGACCATGGTGACCACGGTGGTGCACAGCGGAGCCGAACCAGTGACCGCCGACGTCTTCGGGTGCACATACCAGGTACCGGCCTACCTGTCGACGGAGGTGCCGCCATCAGGGTGAACTCCACTCGTGTAGCGCGCTGACTCCGGCAAAACGGACATGGACGTCCGACCATTTGTGCTATCCTCGCTTACCGGCACGGCCCCTGACGGGCCGTGTTTTTCCATTCCGGGCGCATCGCCACCGCCTGGAGCTTCCGAGTACGAATCCGCGGGCTCGGATGTGACGACGAGGAGTTGGTGACCGTGAGCGACACCCAGGTGACCTGGCTGACCCAGGAGGCCTACAACCGGCTCAAGCAGGAGCTCGACGAGCTGATTGAGAATCGCCCGGTCATCGCCGCCAAGATCAACGCGAGCCGGGAGGAAGGTGACCTCAAGGAGAACGGGGGTTACCACGCGGCCCGCGAGGAGCAGGGGCAGGCCGAGGCACGGATCCGACACCTCCAGGAGCTGCTGCGCAACGCCAAGGTGGGCGAGGCGCCGGCCAACGACGGACTGGCCGAGCCGGGCAAGGTGCTCACCATCCGCTACGCGGGCGACGACGACGAGGAGCGGTTCCTCCTCGCCACCCGCGAGGAGGGCGCCGAGGGCGAGCTGGAGGTCTACTCGCCGGAGTCGCCGCTCGGCAGGGCACTGCTCGGCGCCAAGGAGGGTGAGACCCGCTCCTACGAGCTGCCCAACGGCTCCAAGCAGGAAGTCACGCTCGTCAAGGCCGTGCCCTACGCGGGCTGACGCGCGACCAACCAGCGGGCCCGTGGTTCACGTGACCACGGGCCCGCTGGTGTGCGGTGGCAAGTCCGCCTCCCGAAATTTTCCCGCGCGGTCGCGTTGAGAAGTCAGGTGTGAGCTGGCCACGTTTCGGTGGTCAACTCACGTCCGGGTCCCCTAAGGCACGGCTCTCGCGGCTCCTCCCGCCGACGCAAGAGCCGTCCTCCCTCATAACCGACGCGCTCGTTCCAGTAGTGGGCGGACGCGGGGTGGGATTGGGGTCGACAGGGCGATCGAGGTCGCGGTGCGGCGTACCCAGTCGACGTCGACGACCTTGTCGATGACTCGCTGCAGGTCGGCGTTGGAGCGCGCGACCATGCGCACCAGCAGGTCGCCCTCGCCGGTGGTGGCGTGTACCTCGCACACCTCGTCGATGGCGCGCAGCCGTTCGGTCACCTCGGCGCGCTTGCCCTGCGCGATCTCCAGCACGGCGAACGCGGTCAGCCCGTAGCCGATCGCCGCGAGGTCGACCTCGGCGGGGAAGCCGCGCAGCACGCCGCGCCGCTCCAGCCGGTCCATCCGCGCCTGCACGGTGCCACGCGCGACGCCGAGCCGTCGCGAGCATTCCAGCACGCCAAGCCGCGGCTCGTCGGAGAGCAGGAGCAGCAGCTCCGCGTCCAGTCGGTCAATGTCCGCCATGCGCAACCTGCTCAATCTGCCTGGAACACTTCGGTCCGTACTGGGCACAGTGTGCAGCAAAATCGGCCTCTGTTGCGCATCTTGACTTGTCGGGGTGATCCTGCGAGTACAGCACCGGCGACGCAGGAGGATCCGATGACCGACACCCTCGGCCAGTCCGAACGGCAGCTCGACGACATCAGCTTCGACCAGCTCCGCCAGCTCGTCGGCCTGGTCGACTACGACGAGTCGAAGGACCCCTTCCCGGTCCGCGCCATGGACGCGGTCGTCTTCATCGCCGGCAACGCCACCCAGACCGCGTGGTTCTACCAGGTGGCGTTCGGGATGGAGCTCGTCGCCTACGCCGGTCCGGAGACCGGCAACCGCGGCCACAAGTCGTTCGTGCTCAAGTCCGGCTCGGCCCGCTTCGTGATCAACGGCGGGGTCGCCCCGGACAGCCCGCTGCACGAACACCACCGCAAGCACGGCGACGGCGTCGTCGACCTCGCGCTGGAGGTCGCCGACGTCGACCAGTGCGTCGCGCACGCGCGGGCGCAGGGCGCGACCGTGCTCGAGGAGCCGCACGACGTGTCCGACGACAACGGCACGGTGCGGATGGCCGCCATCGCCGCATACGGCGAGACCCGCCACTCACTGATCGACCGGTCCCGCTACACCGGCCCGTACCTGCCCGGCTACGTCGTCAAGCAGAGCACGATCCAGCGGCGGCCGGGCGCGCCGAAGCGGCTGTTCCAGGCCATCGACCACTGCGTCGGCAATGTCGAGCTCGGCAAGATGGACTACTGGGTGGAGTTCTACAACCGGGTGATGGGTTTCGTGAACATGGCGGAGTTCGTCGGCGACGACATCGCCACGGACTACTCGGCGCTGATGAGCAAGGTCGTCTCCAACGGCAACCACCGGGTGAAGTTCCCGCTCAACGAGCCGGCGATCGCGAAGCGCAAGTCGCAGATCGACGAGTACCTGGAGTTCTACGACGGCGCCGGCTGTCAGCACATCGCGCTGGCCACCGGCGACATCATCGCCACCGTGACGGCCATGCGGGCGGCGGGCGTGGAGTTCCTCGACACCCCGGACTCCTACTACGACGACCCGGCGCTGCGCGCGCGGATCGGCGAGGTGCGGGTGCCGATCGAGGTGCTGAAGGAGCACCGGATCCTGGTCGACCGGGACGAGGACGGCTACCTGCTGCAGATCTTCACCGCGCCGATCGGCGACCGTCCGACGGTGTTCTACGAGCTGATCGAGCGGCATGGCTCACTGGGCTTCGGCAAGGGCAACTTCAAGGCATTGTTCGAGGCGATCGAGCGCGAGCAGGAGCGCCGAGGCAACCTCTGAGCCGCCAGGCGAAAGCGCCGCGCGTCGTGGTGGCGCGCGGCGCTTTTCGTTTGGTGACAACCGATCGTCGCTTCCGCACCGGTCACCGGCGCCGTACCGTGCGGACCATGGTCTCTGCATCCCTGCGTCGCGGTGCGCTCGCCGCGGCACTGATCAGCGCCACCGGGCTGCTGATCACCACCCCCGCCGCGGCCGAGCCCGCCGCGCCGCACATCGTGGGCACCAGCACGGAGCCCGTCTACGACTACGCCACCGCCGTCCGGGAAAGCGTCTGGGTGACCACCGACCTGGACAACGACGGCGACGGCGCGCCCGACACGATCACCGTGGACCTGATCCGCCCGCGCGAGGCAGCCGAGGCCGGGGTCAAAGTTCCGGTGATCATGGATTCCTCGCCGTACTACCAGTGCTGCGGCCGCGGGAACGAGAGCGAGCTGAAGGAGTACGCGTCGGACGGCTCGGTCACCAAGTTCCCGTTGTTCTACGACAACTACTTCGTGCCGCGCGGCTACGCGTTCGCCGCCGTGGACTTCGCCGGCACCAGTCGTTCCACCGGCTGCGGCGACGTCGGCGGCCGCGAGGAGATCGAGGGCTCCAAGGCGGTCGTCGACTGGCTGAACGGCCGGGCGGAGGCGAAGTTCGCCGACGGCACGCCGGCCGTGGCCGACTGGACAACCGGGGTCGTCGGCATGATCGGCAAGTCCTGGGACGGCTCGGTGGCCAACGGGGTCGCGGCCACCGGCGTCGAGGGGCTGGCCACGATCGTGCCGATCGCCGGGATCTCCAGCTGGTACGACTACTACCGCGAGGGCGGTGTGCCCTACTACCCGAACGGACCGGCAGGGCTGGCGGCGAACGTCGGCGGCCGCCCGGCCGGCGTGTGCGACGCGCTGTACGACCAGCTGCGCACCGGAGCGGACGACGCCACCGGCAACTACAACGACTTCTGGGCCGAGCGCGACTTCCGGCCCGACGCCGGCAAGGTCTCCGCGAGCGTGTTCATGGTGCACGGGGTCAACGACCTGAACGTGGAGACCAAGCACTTCTCCCGCTGGTGGGATGAGTTGGCGGCGAACGACGTGCCGCGCAAGATCTGGCTCTCCCAGCGTGGCCACGTCGACCCGTTCGACTTCCGCCGCGCCGAGTGGGTCGAGACGTTGCACCGCTGGTTCGACTTCTGGTTGCAAGGCCTGGACAACGGGATCATGGACGAGCCGCAGGCCAGCATCGAGCGCGCGCCGGACCAGTGGGTGGACGAGGCGGCTTGGCCGGCCGATGGCGTCGCCGACACCGCCGTGCCGCTCGGCGCCGGCGACGGCACGACGGGCACGCTCGGTCCGCTGCCCGCCGCGGCCGACTCGGTGTCCATTGTGGACAACCCGCAGCTGTCGGAGTCCGCCGCGGTGTCCGACCCGAACGCCGCGGTCGACGGCCGCAGGGTGTTCCTGTCCGAACCGTTGAAGAGCGACCTGCGGCTGTCCGGCACGCCGACGGTGACGCTGCGGATCAAGGTGGACAAGCCGACCACCGAGCTGACCGCCCGGCTCGTCGAGTACGGCTCGGCGGCGCGGATCAACTACCTCGGGCAGAAGGAGGGCATCGTCGACCTGACGACCGAGTCCTGCTACGGGGAGTCGACCGACGCCGACGACGCCTGCTACCAGGACACGGCGAAGGACGTGACCACGTCCGACCTTGCGACGCTCAGCCGGGGCTGGGTCGACGCGGCACACCGCGACTCGCTCACCACACCGGAGCCGCTGCAGCCGGGTGAGTGGTACACGGTGACGTGGCCGCTGCGCGCGCACGACGCGGTGCTGGCGAAGGGCCGCGTGCTCGGGCTGGTGCTGACGTTGTCGGACACGGAGTTCACGTCGCCGACGTCGACGGGCGCCACCGTCGAGGTCGACCTGGCGGGCAGCAGCCTGCACCTGCCGCTTGCCGGCACCACGGCCACCACGCACCTGCCGGCTGCCACCGCGGTACCGCAGGTGACCGCCACCGCCCCGCAACCGGCCACCCCGATCGCGGACCGCTGGCGCAACTTCCGCTGAGGCCCAACGCACTGAAGGACTCCTTCACAACGTTCAACGTTGCGAAGGAGTCCTTCAGTGCATGGCGGGTCAGGCGACGGGGGCGTCCAGGAACGACGTCACCATCGGGGTGAGGATCTGGGCCTGGACGGTGGCCGTGGTGTGGCTGGTGCCGGGCAGGATCGCCAGCTGGGAGTTCGGCAGGCCGGCGAGGTCACCGTTCACGCCGCCGCCGGTCGCCAGGAACTGTTCCACGGCGTGCGCCGGCGCGACGATGTCGGAGTCGCCGACGATGGTCAGCGTCGGCGCCAGCCGGGACAGCTCGGCCGCGGTGTACTGCGGCGTGTGCCTGACCATCTCCTTGACCTTGCCGACCAGCGCGTCGAAGTCCTCGGGGCGCGGCGCGATCCGGGCGTACTCGTCGTAGAACGGGGTCGCCTTCAACATCTCCGGCGTGATCTGGTCCATCATCTCCAGGTGGCCGGGGTAGTAGCCGGAGTCGTTGAAGGGCACCGACGACAGCACCAGCTTGTTGACCTTGTCCGGGTAGTTGACGCCCAGGGTCATCGCGACGCCGGCGCCCATGCTGTAGCCGTACACGTCGGCCTTCGGCACGTCGATGACGTCGAGCAGCGCGGCGACGTCGGCGGCCATGGACTCCACCCGCAGCGGCCGGTCGATGTCTGCGGTGTGGCCGTGGCCCTGCAGCTCCACGGAAATCACCTGACGGGTCCGCGACAGCGGGGCGATCAGCTGGCCCCACGATGTCCCGGTCGCCGAGAACGCGCCGTGCACCAGCACCAGCGGCGGCTTGCCGCGGTCCTTGCCGTGCACCTCGTAGTACAGGTGCAGGCCGTTGACGTCGGCGTAGTGGCCTCGCCCCTTGCCGGCCGCGGCGGTCTCCCCCGACGCGGGCTGTCCCGCACCGATGGCGAGCACGGCGGCGGTCGCGATGGAACCGAGGACGGCGACGGTCTTCTTCATGGTGGCTCTCCCTGCTCTGGTGTCCGTGTTGCCAACGCGTCGAGCGACTCGGCCACGAATCGACACCGTGCGGGAAGAACTTCTGGGCATGCTCCTGCCGGCCCACCGACGCCACCGCCGGCCTGCGGGTATTCTCGGGTCCACACGTTTCGGACGGGGAGAACCAGCATGGCGTCACGGGTCTCGGCTCTGCTGCCGCTGGCGGGCGCGACGGCGGCCGCGGTGGCGCTCGCGGGCGTTGCCGTGTTCTCGGTCAGCCAGGTCGGCTGTGCCGACCCCGGCCGCTACGTTCGGCACGACGACGGCCAGGTAGAGCTGGTGGGTAGCTGCGTCGACGCGGACAAGCTGCCGGCCGCCCCCGACCACAAACCTGGGGTCTCCGACCGGCAGCCCGCCAAGCCGGCGTCCAACTCCGTGGACCCGGCGCTGCGCGCGCCCTAGTCCAGCGCCTGCAAGAGGTCACCGACCAGGTCGGTGCCATCCTCGATGCCCACCGACAGCCGGAGCAGGTCGCCAGGCACCTGCAGCGGCGAACCCGCGGTACTGGCGTGAGTCATCCGGCCGGGGTGCTCGATCAGCGACTCGACGCCGCCGAGCGACTCGCCGAGAATGAAGATCCTGGTGCGCGCGGCGACGTCGAGCGCGGCCTGCTCGCCGCCGACGACGGAGAACGACACCATGCCGCCGAACCGGCGCATCTGCTTGCCGGCCAGCTCGTGGCCGGGGTGGTCGGGCAGACCTGGGTAGTAGACCTTGCCGACCTTCTGGTGCCCGAGGAGCGCCTCGACGACCCGCTCGGCGTTGTCGCTGTGCCGCTCCATGCGCAGCGCCAGGGTCTTCGCGCCGCGCAGCGTCAGCCACGCGTCGAACGGGCTGGGTACCGCACCGGTGGAGTTGCGCAGGAACGCGAACTGCTCGGCGAGCTCGTCGTGCGAGGTGATCAGCGCGCCACCGACCACATCGGAGTGTCCGCCGAGGTACTTGGTCGTCGAGTGCAGCACCACGTCGGCGCCGAGCCCGAGCGGCGACTGCAGGTACGGGGTGGCGAAGGTGTTGTCCACCACCAGCTTCGCGCCGGCCTCGGCCGCCAGCTCGGACAGCGCGGCGATGTCCGCGATGCCCAGCAGCGGGTTGGTCGGCGTCTCGCACCAGATCACCTTGGTGGTGGGCCGAACCGCCGCGCGCACCGCGTCCACATCGGACAGGTCGACAGTGGTGTACTCGATGCCCCAGAGCGTCAACACCTTGTCCAGCAAGCGGAACGTGCCGCCGTAGGCGTCGCCGCCGAGGACCACGTGGTCGCCCGGCTTGGTGATGGCGCGCAGCGCGGTGTCGGCCGCGGCCATCCCGGACGCGAACGCGAGCCCGTGCCGGCCGCCCTCCAGTGAGGCGAGCGACTCCTCGAGCGCGCTGCGGGTGGGATTGGCGGTTCTGGAGTACTCGTAACCGCCGGCGCGCAGGCCGCCGACGCCGTCCTGGGCGAAGGTCGACGTCGCGTAGATCGGCACGATGACCGAGCCGGTCTGCGGATCAGGCCGCTGACCTGCGTGAATAGCTCTGGTTTCGAAGCCCCACCGGCTCGTCTCGTCGACCATGGCTACAGCTTAATTCCCGTCGTTTGAGCGTTCAGATACTGAGAACAACGCCGCCAGGACGCCCGTCATTCCACCACCGGTCACCACGTCGGCGGTTGGTAGCCGGTCGCGGGCGGCTTGCGCAGCCACTTCAGCGACGGCGGCAGCGCGGCGAGGATCGCCACCAGCACTCCGGCGAACAGCGCGACGACGCGCAGCACGGCCTGCTCGTTGCCGAACTCGAACAGCAGCTCGTAGTAGGCGCCGGTCTTGGACGTGGCACTGAGGTCGGGCAGCGCGCCGATCATGGTGCCGCCGATGTCCTCGAAGATGAGCGGGTCGACCAACACCATGACGACCGCCAGCAGTCCGCCGGCCAGCAGCAGGAACGCGCCGGCGAGCTGCCTGGCGAACACGAGGATCGCGCCGAGCAGCGCGAGCGCGACCACCACGAAGTGCAGGACCACCAGCGTGACGAACTCACCTGGCCACTCCGCGCCGCTCGGCATGTCGGCGAGCAGGTCGATGGTCTGGTAGCCGAGCGAGCCGGCGACGGCGAGACCAAGGACCGCCGCGATGATCGCGAGCGCCGGGCTGGCCGGCGGCTGGGCGTAGCCGCCGGGCTGCTGCCACTGCGGCTGCTGTGGCGGGTACGGGTAGCCCACCGTCACCAGCCCTGCTGGTCGAAGGACGCCTTGTTGCCCTTGAGGTACTTGAACGTCGGCGGCAGCAGCGAGAACAGCAGTGTCAGCGGCGAGGCGATCAGCGCGATCGCGGTGAACGTGCTCTGCGCGCCGTCGAACTCGAAGACGGCCTCCATATAGGCACCGAAGTCGGCAAGGGGTCCTGGAAAGATCATCGGTGGCAGCAGTACGGCGACGATGCCGAGCACGCCGCCGATCGCGAGCAGGATCGCGCCGGCGGACTTGCGAGCGAACACGATGATCGCGCCGATCAGCAGCACGATGCCGCCGAGGCCCTGCACGATCAACACGGTCAGGTACTCGCCAGGCAGGTCACCGAGGCTGGCACCGTCAAGTCCGGACATGAAGTCGATGGGCAACACGATGAGCGCCGCGGCCGCGACGAGGCCCAGTATGGCCGCGATGATGGCGACGGCCGGGCTGGCGCTCGGCGCGGGCGGATAACCGGCGCCGGGTGGGCCGTACGCCGGCTGCTGACCGTAGGGCTGCTGCTGTCCATACGGCTGCTGCCCATACGGCTGCTGCCCATACGGCTGCTGTCCGTACGGTTGCGGCTGCTGCGGGTAACCCATGTACTGCCTCCCCGAATACGTTGGTATCCCCCAAACGCGGGGCCTATCTAACCACTCCACGAGACGCCGATGGGCCTCGACGAGAAAGTCGAGGCCCATCAGGCTGTTTCGTTCAGTTTGTCGCGTTAGGTCACCACTGCTGCGGCGGCTGCCCACCGGGCGGCGGCTGCTGCCCGAAGCCCTGCTGGGGCGGCGGCTGCTGGCCGAAGCCCTGCTGGGGCGGCGGCTGCTGCCCAAACCCTTGCTGCGGCTGGCCGAAGCCCTGCTGCGGCTGACCGAACCCGCCGGTCTGGCCACCTCCGAACCCGCCACCGGACGGCCCGAACGCGGACGCGCCGCCGAGGTACTGCTTGGTCTGCGGGAAGAATCCGAGCGCACCAGCGGCACCGACCAGGATGCCGAAGATGATGCCGAAGATCGCCGCGTTCGGCGCGCCTCCGCCGACATCGGCAGAGCCCAGGCCGACCAGACCGAGAATCGCGAACACCAGCATCACGCCGCCGGCCGACACCAGCGCGATGTGGGACATCTTGTGCTTGAGGTAGACCAGCACGCCGCCACCGATCGCCACGAGACCACCGATCAGCATCGCGATGGTGCTGATCCACAACAGCCCAGGCGAGGGTGCCGTCGCGTTGTACTGCTGCTCCATCTGCTTGTCCGAAAGGTCACCCAGCGCTTTGGAGATGTCGCTGACATCACCGAAGTCGACCAGCGTGATGATCGCCAGAACCAGACCGAGGACCGCGACTAGCCCGGCGATGCCCCACGAGATCATCTGGGTGTTCTGGCCCTGGCCGCCGGCGAAGCCGGGGGCCTGGCCGAGGCCCTGCTGCTGGGCGAAGCCGCCGCCCTGCGGCGGATAGCCCGGTGGCGGCTGCTGACCGGGGAAGCCGCCCTGCGGGGGCTGCTGGCCGTAGCCAGGCGGCGGACCCTGCGGTGGCTGCTGGCCGTAGCCCGGGGGCGGGCCCTGCGGAGGCTGGCCGGGGAAGCCGCCCGGCTGCTGGCCGAAGCCGCCCTGGTCACTCGCGCTCGGCGGCGGGGCGTACTGCGGCTGCGGCGGGGGCATGGAACCGGGCGGCACCATCTGCGTCGCCTCGGCCTGGCCACCGCCCTGCGGCGGGCCGCCGAGCTGGTTCGGGTTCACCACCTGCGTGGCACCCGCGTCGGCTGGCGGCTGCTGGCCGGGCTGGATCGCCTGGGTGCGCTCGACACCGTCGGCGCCCTGGTTCGGGTTGAACCCAGGACCGCCGACCACCTGCGTCGGGCCAGGGTTGGACAGTGCTGGGTTGTCCTGCTGCTCACCAGGCCCCTGCGGGGGCTGGCCGCCTTGCCCCGGATCACTGGGCGGCTGCGGAGCGTTCATCGGGCTTCCAACCCCTTCAAAGCTCTTGCGTCATCTGTCAACTTGTGTCATTACCAACGCTAGTCCATAGTGCGCGGCCGCGCCGGCAACGGGCCGGGCGACACGGAAAATCACCGCCCGGCGAGGAATCCGAGCAGGTCCTGGCGGGTGACGACGCCGGCTGGTTTGCCGTCCACCAGCACCAACGCACCGTCCGCCGTGGACAGTGCGGACATCGCGGAGCTGACCTGCTCACCAGCGCCGATCGTCGGCAGCACTGGGGACATATGGAGGTCCAGCCGGTCGGCGAGCGCGGCCTTGCCGGTGAACAACGCGTCCAGCAGGTCGCGTTCGTTCACCGCGCCAACGACTTCCGCCGCCATCACCGGCGGTTCCGCGTTCACCACGGGCATCTGGCTGACGCCGAACTCGCGCAGGATCGCCACCGCGTCGGCCACCGTCTCGGTCGGGTGGGCGTGCACCAGGTCCGGCAGCTGACCGCCGGTTCCCTTGCGCCGCAACACATCCCCGACGGTCGCGCCGGAGTGCTCCGGCGGCAGGAAGCCGTAGGAGGCCATCCAGTCGTCATTGAACACTTTGGACAGATAACCGCGGCCGCCGTCCGGTAGCAGCACCACGACGACGTCATCGGGCCCGAGTCGCTTCGCAAGCCGCAACGCCGCCGCTGCCGCCATGCCACAGGAACCGCCGACCAGCAGGCCCTCCTCGCGCGCGAGCCGGCGGGTGACCTGGAACGACTCCGAGTCGGACACCGCGATGATCTCGTCGGCGACCTCGCGGTCGTAGGTGGTCGGCCAGAAGTCCTCGCCGACGCCCTCGACGAGGTAGGGCCGGCCGGAGCCGCCGGAGTACACCGAGCCCTCCGGATCCGCGCCGACGATCCGCACCCGACCGTCGGAGATCTCCTTGAGGTAGCGGCCGGTGCCGGAGATCGTGCCGCCGGTGCCGACGCCGGCGACGAAGTGCGTGATCTTCCCGTCGGTCTGCCGCCACAGCTCCGGCCCGGTGGAGCTGAAGTGGCTCGCCGGGTTCTCCGGATTGGAGTACTGGTCGGGCTTCCAGGCCCCCTCGATCTCCGTCACCAGCCGGTCGGAGACGTTGTAGTAGGAGTCGGGGTGCTCCGGGGCGACCGCGGTCGGACACACCACGACCTCGGCGCCGTAGGCCTTCAGGGTGTTGCGCTTGTCCTCGGACACCTTGTCCGGGCAGACGAACACGCAGTGGTAGCCCTTGCGCTGCGCGACCATGGCCAGCCCGACGCCGGTGTTGCCGGACGTGGGCTCGACGATCGTGCCGCCGGGCCGCAGCGCGCCGGACGCCTCCGCGGCCGCCACCATGCGCAGCGCGATGCGGTCCTTGACGCTGCCGCCAGGGTTGAAGTACTCGACCTTGGCCAGGACCGTCGGCGCCAGACCGGCTGCCAGCGAGTTCAGCTTCACCAGCGGCGTGTTGCCGACCAGGTCGATGACGTGTTCGACATAGTCCATGGCGCAGAGCGTAACCAGCGTGCTCGAGGCTGCCTGGAGCCGGCCGCGAGAAACGTCGTTGATACTGGAGCGGCTGACCTGCGCGGAGAGTGGGAACCCGGCGGGCGTACCGCCGTCAGATGGGCAGCCGGTGTGGCACGGGATGGCGGGAGGACGACGATGCGGCTACTGAGAGCGCTCATCTACGCCACCGGCTCGCTCGGTGGCCTGTCCGGCGCCGCGTACGGCCTACTCAACGGACAGTCCCGGCGCGCCCGCATGCTCATCGGGCAGCCCAAGGACCTGCCGTACAACGCCGACGGCGTTTACCTGCCGGACGGCACCGGCCCGGTCGCCGTGGCCGAGGCGCTGTCGTTCGCGGTGCTCGGCGACTCACTCGCCGCCGGGCTTGGCGCGGAGCGGGCCGAGGCGCTGCCCGGCGTGCGCCTCGCCGTCGGCCTCGCCGAGGAGGCCGGCCGCCCGGTGCGGCTGGTGACCCACGCGGTCAGCGGTTCGCGGACCGCCGACCTGGCCGCGCAGATCGACCAGGCACTCATCGCCCCGCCGGACCTGGCGCTGGTGATCGTCGGCGGCAACGACGTCACGGCGCGCTCGCGGGTGGCCACGTCGGCGGCGCTGCTCGGCGAGCAGGTGAGCCGGCTGGTGGCGGCCGGCTCGACGGTCGTCGTCGGCACGTGCCCCGACCTCGCGGTGATCGAGCCGATCCCGCAGCCGCTGCGGTCGATCGCGAGCCGCTGGTGCCTCGCCCTCGGCCGGGCCCAGCACCGGGAGCTGACCCGACTCGGGGTGCGCGCGGTGTCGCTGGCGACGCTGCTCTCCCCCGAGTTCGGCGTCCGGTCGGCCGAGCTGTTCAGTCCGGATCGGTTCCACCCCAACGGTGCGGGCTACGAACTCGCCGCGGCCATGCTGCTCGCACCGTTGTGTGATGCTGCCGGCATGACCGGTGGCCACCTCGCTACTGGCGCGTAATCTCCTGGGTGTTCCCCGCATTCGAAGGAGCTGCGCCATGCCAGAGGCTGTCATCGTTTCCGCGGTTCGATCGCCGATCGGGCGAGCGGGCAAGGGCTCACTGGTCGACATCCGGCCGGACGACCTGGCGGCGCAAATGGTGCGGGCGGCGCTGGACAAGGTGCCGCAGCTCGACCCGGCCGACATCGACGACCTGATGCTCGGCTGCGGGCTGCCCGGTGGTGAGCAGGGCTTCAACCTTGGCCGGGTGGTCGCCGTGCAGCTCGGCTACGACCACCTGCCCGGCTGCACGATCACCCGGTACTGCTCGTCGAGCCTGCAGACGTCGCGGATGGCGTTCCACGCGATCAAGGCCGGCGAGGGCGACGTGTTCGTCAGCGCCGGGGTGGAGACGGTGTCCCGGTTCGCGAAGGGCAGCTCGGACAGCTGGCCCGACACGCACAACCCGCTGTTCGCCGACGCCGAGGCCCGTACGGTCTCGACGGCCGAGCAGAGCGCGCAGGAGTGGCACGACCCACGCGCGGACGACACGGTGCCCGACGTCTACATCTCGATGGGCCAGACCGCGGAGAACCTGGCGCTGGCCAAGGGCGTCACCCGCGAGGACATGGACCACTTCGGCGTGCGCTCGCAGAACCTCGCCGAGCAGGCCATCAAGGACGGCTTCTGGGCGCGGGAGATCACGCCGGTGACGCTGCCGGACGGCCGCGTGGTGGACACCGACGACGGCCCTCGACCGGGCATCACCTACGAGAAGACCGCGACGCTGAAGCCGGTGTTCCGCCAGAACGGCCGGGTCACCGCCGGCAACTGCTGCCCGCTCAACGACGGCGCCGCCGCGCTGGTGATCATGAGCGACACCAAGGCGGCTTCACTTGGCATCACGCCGCTTGCCCGGATCGTGTCGACCGGCGTGACCGGCCTGTCCCCGGAGATCATGGGGCTGGGCCCGGTGGCGGCGTCACGGCAGGCCCTGGCGCGGGCCGGCATGACGATCGACGACATCGACCTGGTGGAGATCAACGAGGCGTTCGCCGCGCAGGTCATCCCGTCCTACCGGGACCTGGGCATCGACATCGACAAGCTGAACGTCAACGGTGGCGCGATCGCCGTCGGCCACCCGTTCGGCATGACCGGCGCGCGGATCGCCACCACGCTGATCAACTCGTTGCAGTACCACGACAAGCAGTTCGGCCTGGAGACCATGTGCGTCGGCGGCGGCCAGGGCATGACGATGGTCCTGGAGCGCCTGAGCTGACCCAGCGAGGGCCGGCAGTGCACTGAAGGACGCCTTCACAACGTTGAACGTTGTGAAGGCGTCCTTAAGTGCATCGGGCGCTAGGCGCTGGGGGCTAGGCGGGTGGCGGCGGTGATCATGCGGTCGAAGGCGTCGCCGTCCTTCGGGTCGTAGAGGCCGGCGAGGAGCTTGAGGACCAGCTTCATCAGGGTGGCGCGGGGCAGGCCGTACTTGGTCGCCGTGCGCATCACCAGCGGGTTGCCGATCAACCGGCTGAAGATGTTGCCCAGCCGGTAGTAGCTGCCGAGCGCCTGCTTCAGCGCGAGCGGGTAGCCGGCCAGCGCGCGCTCCCGGGCCGGGCCCTCGGCGCGGGCCAGCGCCTGCACGACGCACTCGGCGGCGAGCTTCGCCGACTCCATCGCGTAGCCGATGCCCTCGCCGTTGAACGGGTTGACCATGCCGCCGGCGTCGCCGACCAGCAGCAGGCCCTTCGCGTAGTGCGGGGTGCGGTTGAAACCCATGGGCAGCGCGGCGCTGCCCATCTTGCCGAGCGCGTTCTCCTCACGGAAACCCCATTCCTCCGGGGTTCCGTCGAGCCAGGACCGCATCAGCGCGCGGTAGTCGGTGGTGCCGAACGCCTTCGACGTGGACAGGATGCCGAGCCCGACGTTCACCGTGCCGTCGCCCATGCCGAAGATCCAGCCGTAGCCGGGCAGCAGCTTCGGCTCCGCCGGGTCGGACCGGTCCCACAGCTCCAGGTGCGACTCCAGGTAGTCGTCCTTGCTGCGCGGGCTCGCGTAGTAGCGGCGCACGGCGACGCCCATCGGCCGGCTGTCGCGCTTCTCGATGCCGACCGACAGCGCGAGCCGCGCGGACACGCCGTCGCAGCCGAGCACGATCGGCGCGCGGTAGCTGACCGGCGTACGGTCCGGGCCGACCTTGGCGGTCACGCCGACCACCCGACCGTCGCGCTCGTCGGTGATGGCGCCGGTGACCGTGGTCTTCTCCAGCAGCCGGGCGCCGGCACGCTGGGCGGTGCGGGCGAGCAGCTCGTCGAAGTCCTGCCGGGTGCGCACCACGCCGTACGGCGGGAACGTGGCAAGGTCGGGCCAGTCCAGCTCCAGCGTCACGCCACCGCCGACCACCCGCAGCCCGCGGTTGTGCAGCCAGCCGGCCTCCTGCCGGGTGTCGATGCCGAGGTCGATCAGCTGCTTCACGCCGCGCGGGGTGAGCCCGTCGCCGCACACCTTCTCCCGCGGGAACTCGCTCTTCTCCAGCAGCAGCACGTCGAGCCCGGCCCTGGCGAGGTAGGTCGCCGCGGTCGAACCGGCCGGCCCGGCGCCGACGACGATGACCTCCGCGTCCTCAGCGGGCTTGCGTCGGCTCGGCGTGCTCATCACGGCTCCTCGCTTGTGAAAGCGTTCACGAACTGCACCCGAGTCTAACCGCCGACCGACCGCGTCCCGGTCTCCGCGACTGTGACCTGTCGCCACCCGGAAACGTTTTCTGCGACGAGAACGATTGCCATGTCACAACGGTATTTCTGGGGGCCGTCATGACCTACTACGCGCCGCCGCCCCGCCATCCGCAGGTCATCGCGGAGGTGAGCAACCTGGGCAGCGTGGCGATGGCGCTGATCGGCGTGTCCACGGTGGGGCACCTGATCGGTGTGCTCACGAGCTGGCGCGGCTTCTCCAACATCAGCAACCACCTCCAGTACTCCCCTGGCTACACGTACGGGGACATGCTCGCGGACCAGCCGTCCGGCACCTCGCTGACCCGCTTCACGACCATCGCGGCCGCCGTACTGTTCCTCATCTGGCTGCGAAACGCACGGCGCAACGCCGAGCGATTCCACCCGGCCCAGCACCGTGCCGACAGCAACTGGGTGGTCCTCGGCTGGTTCTGCCCAGGGGCCAACTTCGTTTTCCCCTATCAGGTCGTCGACGACATCTGGCGGACAAGCGATCCGGCGGCACCGCCCGGAGTCGCGCGGGCCAGGGACCTACCCGGCAGCCGGCTGGTCCTCCTGTGGTGGGTCACCTGGACGGCGACGATCAGCCTCTGGGTGATCGGCTTCATCGTCGCCGTCACGGACCTGAGCACGGAGACCTATCGGCTGACGCTGATCCTCGATTCGGCCGCCGCGGTCCTTTGCTGCTTCGCCGCGGTGTTCGTCATCCAGGTGATCCGGCAGATCAGCCGGTGGCAGACGACGCCGCGGCCGCCAATGCCACCTCGGTGGCAGTGAGCTGAAACGCCCAGCCGCAGCCCAGCGACTCGGTCCACAAGACGGCAGGAAGACAACAGCGAACGGGGGACGTCATGACGAGTCGGGAACCGCTGCTGCCCGAACACACCGTGGCGGTCACGCCCGTGCACGGGCTGGCCACGGCGGTGACCGTGCTGGTCGGCACGACGTGCGCGGCGAGCGTGTTCAGCACGTGGACGGACTGGTCGACCTACTGGGCCGTCGACGACTACCTCGCCGAGCGGCCCGGCGTCACCAGCCAGGTGCTCTACGACGCGGACCAGGTGAGCACCACCGGCGGGCTGCTGTACCTGGCCGCGCTGCTCGCGACCGCCGTCGTCTTCCTGGTCTGGCTGTGGCGCGCGCGGCAGAACGCGGTGTGGATCCACCGGGCCGAGCACCGGCTCACCAGGGGCTGGGTGACCGGCTCATGGTTCGTCCCGGTCATCAACCTGTGGTTCCCCTACCAGGTCGTCGACGACATCCACCGGGCGAGCGACCCGGCCGCGCCGTACGAGGCCGGCAGCACCACGCAGTTGCGCGGCAGTCGGCTGGTGGCCGGCTGGTGGATCGCCTGGATCGCGTCGAACCTGATCGTCGCGGTGGCCACGTTCGCACTCGACCCCACCATGACGACCGCCGAGGGCTTCCAGCAGTACGCGTTGATCAGCACTGTCTCCACGGCGCTGGAATGTCTCGCCGGCGTGCTGCTGATCCAGCTGGTCCGGCAGATCTCGGCGTGGCAGACGATCCCGCGCGCCGTGCCACCGCCAGCACCGAGGTGGCAGTGATCAGTCGGCCACGGGCTTCACGGCACGGTGCAGGGCGACGACGCCGAACGTCAGGTTCAGCCACTCGACCTCGTCCCAGCCGGCCTCGGCGATCAGCTCGGCCAGCGCGCGCTGGTCGTGCCAGTCCCGCATGGACTCGGCGAGGTAGGCGTAGGCCTCCTTGTTGGACGAGAACGGGCGGGTGATCCTCGGCAGCAGTCGCAGCACGATGTTGTGGTGCAGCCAGCGGATCGGGCGGAACGGCGGGCGGGACACCTCGCAGATCACCAGCCGACCGCCGGGCCGCACGACCCGGAACATCTCGCGCAGCGCGGCGACCGTGTCGTCCATGTTGCGCAGCCCGAAGCTGATGGTGACGGCGTCGAAGGAGTCGTCGGCGAAGGGCAGGTGGAACGCGTCCGCGGCGACCTTCGGCACCTCGCGCTGCGCACCGCCGCGCAGCATGCCGAGGGAGAAGTCGGCGGCTACGCACCACGCGCCGGAGCGGGCGAACTCGGCGGTGGACACGGCCGTGCCCGCGGCGAGGTCGAGGATGCGCTGACCGGGGGCCGCCTCGAGCACCCGGCGGGTCAGCCACCGCCAGCGGCGGTCGAAGCCGAGCGTCATCACCGAGTTGGTGCGGTCGTATCCCTTGGCCACCCCGTCGAACATCTCCGCGATGTCCCGACGGTTCTTGTCGAGGCCAGCCCGTGACATGGCGCCACCTTAACGGCCGGGCAATGGTCAGGCGACCAGCATGGCCCCGCGCACCTGGCGCACCTGGTCGTAGTGGCCGAGCAGCTGTCCGCAGACGGCCGGCCAGGTCCGGCCGAGCACCGACTCGCGGGCCGCCACGCCGAGCCGTCGGCGCAGCGCCTCGTCCCGCAGAAGCTCCACAGTGGACCACAGCTCGGCGGCGAACCGGTTCTCGTGGTACGGCTCGAGCAGGTAGCCGGTCCGGCCGCCCGCCACCAGGTCGCGTGGCCCGCCGGCGTTGGGGGCGATCGCCGGTACGCCGGCCGCCATCGCCTCCTGCACCGCCTGGCAGAACGTCTCATGTGGACCGGGGTGCACGAACACGTCGAGGCTCGCGTAGGCGGCGGCGAGTTCCGCGCCGTGGCGGAAACCGAGGAACACCGCGTCGGGCAGCAGTTGGCGCAGCCGCTGCTCGTCCGGCCCCTCGCCGACGAGCACCACCCGAACACCGGGCACGCCGTTCAGCGCGGCAAGCCGGTGTACGTGCTTCTCCGGTGCGAGCCGGCCGACGTAGCCGACCAGCAGCTCGCCGTTCGGGGCGAGCCGGGCGCGCAGCAGCGGATCGGCGTGCCACGGCGCGAACTGCTCGGTGTCCACGCCCCGCGCCCAACGGTGCACGCGCGGCACACCGTGCTCGGACAACGCGGCCACCGACGCCGACGACGGCGCCAGCGTGCGGTCCGCGAGGCCGTGCAGGTGACGGATCCACCGCCACGCGGTCCGCGCGCCGCGGTTGAGTCCGTACGCGGCGGCGAACCCGGCGACGTCGGTCTGGTAGACGGCGACGGTCGGCACGCCGAGCCGGCGTGCCGCCCACAGCCCACCGGCGCCGAGCACGAACGGCGACGCGAGGTGCACGACGTCCGGCTGGAACTCGGTCAGCAGCGTCAGCACGCGCCGTCGGGACGGCACGCCGATCGGCAGGGACGTGACGACCGGCAGGTCGACCGCGCGCACCCGGTGCACTGGCGCGTGGCGGTACCGGTCTGGCCCCGGCCCCGGCGCGACGACCAGCGCCTCGTGGCCGTTGGCGTGGAGGTGTTCGACAACGCGGAGAACCGAGTTCGTCACGCCGTTCACCTGGGGCAGGAAGCTCTCGGTGACGATGGCGACGCGCACACGTGAAGCGTGCCGTTGGTGACTGCCGACCAGCCGTCCGTGACGTGACCCGCAAACGAACGTTGCCGTAAATCCGCCCGCGACGCGGCTCCGGGGGCCGTCACCGGATGGGGAGCGCGGTGACGAGGTTCGCGGCCGGCGCCTCGGCTGCCGGGGAGTTGCGGATGTTGTTCATGACATAGTCGAAGGCGAGCCCGGTGGCCGGGTCGGCGAACCCGATGGAGCCGCCGAGTCCGGAGAACCCGAACGCGGTGGCCGGCGGCCAGGGCGCCAGCGGGGTTGGCAGGCTGAAGCCGAGACCCAGGTGCAGCGGCAGGTGCGTGACCAGGTCAGGGCCCGAGGTGTGCTGGGTGGTGGCCGCGGCCACCGTTTCCGGGGTGAGCACGCGGTGCCCGTCGACCTCGCCGAGCAGTGCCGCGTACAGCCGCGCGAGGGCGCCGGCCGTAGCGCATGAGCTGTTGCTACGAGAAGTTTCTGGTTCGTCAGGCGTCGTAGTCGACGGTGACCTCGGCGGTTCGGGGCTCGGCCTGGCAGGTGAGCACGAAGCCGGCGTCCAGCTCGTGCTGTTCGAGGGCGTAGTTGCGGCGCATCTCGACCGAGCCGGACACCACCTTCGCCCGGCAGGTCCCACACACGCCGCCCTTGCACGCGAACGGCAGGTCGGCGCGGACCCGCTGGGCGGCGTCGAGGATCGGGGTGTCGGCGGGCAGCGACAGCGTCGTCTCCCGGCCGTCGAGCAGCACGGTGACCGTCGACGCCGGACCCTCCACTATGGACTCATCGACCCGCTTGGGTTCGGGCGGCGGCTCGTCGACGTAGAACAGCTCGCGGTGGATCCGCTCCCGAGGCACGCCGTGCTCGGCGAGCACGGCGCTGGCGTCCTCGATGAGCCCGAACGGTCCGCACAGCCACCAGTGGTCGACGTCGTCGGTCGGCACGACCTTCTCGAGCAGCGCCCGCAGCCGGTCGGCGTCCAGCCGTCCGGAGAACAGCTCGACGTCCCGTGGTTCGCGGGAGAGCACGTGCACCAGCTGCAGTCGCGCACGGTGGCTGTCCTTGAGGTCGGCCAGTTCCTCGCCGAACATCACGGTGTCGGTGCGCCGGTTGCCGTAGAGCAGTGTCACCCGACTGTCCTCATCGGACTCCAGCAGCGTGGACATGATGGACAGCACCGGAGTGATGCCGGACCCGGCGGCGACGAACACGTGCCGCTGCCCGCGACCCTGGGGATCGGGGGTGAAGGTTCCCAGCGGTGGCAACACATCCAGCACCTCGCCGGGCGCGAGCTTGTCGACGAGCCGGCTGGAGAACAGGCCGCCGTCGACGCGCCGGACACCGATGCGCGGCGCGGCGGAGTCCGGCGCGCAGATCGAGTAGGACCGTCGCTCCTCGACGCCGTCGACCTCCTGGCGCAGCGTGAGGTACTGACCGGCGCGGAAGGCGAACTGGTCGGCCAACTCGTCCGGCACGGCGAAGGTGACGGCGACGGCGTCGTCGCAGAGCCGGTCCACCCGCGCCACGGTCAGCGGGTGGAACGTCCGGGTGGCTCGGGCAACCACTTCTCAGATCTCCTTGACGTGCTCGAACGGCTCCGCGCACGCACCGCACCGGCGCAGTGCCTTGCAGGCGGTGGCGGAGAAGCGGGACAGCTCGGTGGTGTCGGTGCTGCCACACCGCGGGCAGGCGACCCGCGCGGGCGGCGGGGTCAGGTTGAGCGGCACCGGTCCGGCCGCGCGCGGCCCGATCCGGCTCGGCGGCGCGATGCCGTACTCGGTGAGCTTGCGTCGCCCGTCGGCGGAGATCCAGTCGGTGGTCCAGGCCGGCGCGAGCACGGTCCGCACCTCGACGTCGCGGTACCCGGCGTCGGCGAGCCGCGCCCGCAGGTCGGTACGCATGACCTCCAGTGCGGGGCAACCGGAGTAGGTCGGCGTGATGGTCACGACCACCCGCCCGTCGTCGGTTTCCTCGACGCCACGCAGGATGCCGAGGTCGGCGAGGGTGAGCACGGGCAGCTCCGGATCGAGCACCTGCTCCGCGACCTCCCGCGCGCTGGACGCACTGCCATGAAGGCTCCCTTCAGGACGTTCAACGTCTTGAAGGCTCCCTTCATGGCACTGCGCGGCGCGGGTCACCAGGTGGCTCCGGGGAGGGAGCGGTGCAGGTGTTGCAGCTCGGCAAGGAGGTAGCCGTGGGCTTCGGTGTGCACGCCGTCGCGGCCGGTTCGGCCGGCCACGGCGGCCATTGGCGCGACCTGGGGGCGGGACAGGGACGCGGCGTCGAACACCGTGTCCAGCACACTGTCCACATCGGAGCGAACGGTGGCGGGATCGACCGCGACGTCGGGCAGCGCCAGCTCGACCTTGTGCGGGGTGAACAACTCGTCCACCAGCGGCCACACTCGGGCCAGGCCGTCGATCATTCGCTCCCGCGAGTAGTCCGTGCCGCCGGCGAGCCGCAGCGTCCACTGCGCGGCGTGGTCGCGGTGGTAGGCCAGCTCCTTCACGCCCTTCGCGGCGATCGCCGCCAGGATCGGGTCGGCCGAGGCCACCAGCCGCTCGAACACCGCGAGCCGCCACGCCGAGAACACCAGCAGGCGGGCGATCGTCGCGGCGAAGTCGCCGCCGGGGCCCGGCCCGCAGTCGATCTCCACCAGCCGCACGTTGCGGAACTCGTACTCGTCGCGCAGGTAAGCCAGCGCGTCCTCGTCGCGGCCGGCTCCCTCCACCTCACCGGCCCGGCTGAGCAGCAACCTGGCCTGCCCCAACAGGTCCAGCGCGATGTTGGCGAGCGCGACGTCCTCTTCCAGCTCCGGCGCGTGCGAGCACCACTCGGTCAGCCGCTGCGCGTACACCAGCGCGTCGTCGCCGAGCATCAGGCAATAGGCCGACAAATTCCCACTGTCCACTCCGGACGGAACGGCGCGGTCCACTCCGGACAGTGGATCGTCGAACCCGGTACCGAACGCCCAGTGCCCCTCGTCGTTGTCCCCGGTAATGGCGTCGTACGCGTTATCGAAGCTCATAGGTGCGGCACGTCCTCGGGAATCGCGTAGAACGTCGGGTGCCGGTACACCTTGTCGCCGCTCGGCGCGAAGAACGGGTCCTTCTCGTCCGGCGAGGACGCGGTGATCGTCGCCGCCGGCACCACCCAGATGCTCACGCCCTCGTTGCGCCTGGTGTACAGGTCGCGCGCGTTGTGCAGTGCCATCTCGTCGTCGGCCGCGTGCAGCGATCCGACGTGCACGTGGTTGAGCCCGCGCTTGCCCCGGACGAACACCTCGTACAGCGGCCAGTTCGCACGCTCACTCATGCCGCTTCCTCCTTCGCCGCGGCCTGCTTCGCCGCGTACGCCGTGGCCGCCTCCCGCACCCAGGCGCCGTTCGCATGCGCCGCCTCCCGGTGTGCGACGCGCTGCTTGCTGCACGGCCCGTTGCCGCCGACGACCTGCCAGAACTCGTCCCAGTCGATCTCGCCGAAGTCGTGGTGCCCGCGCTCCTCGTTCCACCGCAACGCCGGGTCGGGCAGTGTCACGCCGAGCGCGTCGGCCTGCGGCACGGTCATGTCCACGAACTTCTGCCGCAGCTCGTCGTTGGTGTTGCGCTTGATCCGCCAGGCCATCGACTGCTCGGTGTTCGACGACTTCTCATCCGGCGGGCCGAACATCATCAGCGACGGCCACCACCAGCGGTCCACGGCTTCGGCCACCATGCGCCGCTGCGCCTCGGTGCCGCGCATCATCGTCATCAGCAGCTCGTAGCCCTGCCGCTGGTGGAACGACTCCTCCTTGCAGATCCGGATCATCGCCCGCGCGTACGGCCCGTACGACGTGCGGCACAGCGGCACCTGGTTGCAGATCGCGGCGCCGTCGACCAGCCAGCCGATCACCCCGACGTCGGAGAAGTTCAGCGTCGGGTAGTTGAAGATCGACGAGTACTTCTGCCGACCGGAGATGAGCTTCTCGGTGAGCTCCACCCGGTCCACGCCGAGCGTCTCGGTCGCCGCGTACAGGTACAGCCCGTGCCCGGCCTCGTCCTGCACCTTCGCGAGCAGGATCGCCTTGCGCCGCAACGAGGGCGCCCGGCTGATCCAGTTCGCTTCCGGCTGCATGCCGATGATCTCGGAGTGCGCGTGCTGCGCGATCTGCCGGACGAGGGTGCTCCGGTAGCCGTCGGGCATCCAGTCCCGCGGCTCGATGCGCTGCTCCGCGGCCACGACACGATCGAACTCCTGCTCAAGGTCCACGCTGCGATGTTACACCTGGGCGCAGAAATTGAGCAGTGGTGTTATATCGCTCTCCCGCGCCGCCGCACCCACCAGGTCGCCGGAGCGAGCACGGCCCACGCCGCGAGCACGGCGATGCCCACCGGCAGGAACGTCACGAACACGCCTCGGCCGGCGACACGCACCAACTCGGGGTTGTCCTGCTGGTACTCGACCTGCACGTGGTCGCCGACCCGGAGGTCGGCCGGGTAGAGCACACCGGTCTCCGGGGTGTGCTCCTCGCCGTCCGGCGAGTAGAAGCGCACCACGGTCCGGTTGGCGGAGACGGCCGTGACCTCGGCGTTCGCCTTGCCGATGGCGCCGTCGATCTTGATGTCCTCGGTCCACGCGGCGACCACGAGCAGCACCCCGAACGCGGTGATCACGGCGCCGGCGGCCAGCAGCAGCCGGGTCGCCCAGCGGTACGCCAGCCGGCGCCGCTCCTCGCGCGTGCGTTCCACCACGCGCCGAGCCTAATCCGCTGCTCACTCGAGCCCATGGTGAGCGTCCGCCGTCTGGCTCACCCCAGACGGATTACTCCAAATGGCTTACATCTTCCGTCGGATCCGGATTTTGTTCACGTTGCGTACGATCACGCCGCGCAATAGGTCCATCTATCGGGTGACCTGCGGCGTCTCGAGGGATCCATGGAGGACGCGTTGCAACGTAGAATTCTCATTGGTTTAGCGGCTGCCGCCGTCGTGGCCACCGGAGCGACCGTGGTGGTCACCTCCGCGCAGGCCGCCCCGCCGGCCGCCAACCAGAGCCACGATCAAGCCAACGGAGTAGACGACCTGCCAAGCGCGACGGAGCTGAAGCGCCGGGCACTGCGCCAGGAAGCGCTCGCCGACGTGCTCTCCGGCGCACGCACCACCGAGCAGCGCGGATCGTCCACAGTGGTCAACATGGGCAAGAAGGCCGGCCCGACGACCAAGAACCGCGCCAACGCCGGTGAGGTCGACCAGTACGTCGAGCTGAGCCGGGAGAAGACCGACAACATCTTCGTGGTGCTCGCCGAGTTCGGCAACGAGCGCCACCCCGACTTCCCCGACCAGGACACCGACCCGAACACGCCTGGCCCGGAGACGTTCGACGGCCCGGTGCACAACCAGATCCCGGAGCCGGACCGCGGCAAAGACAACTCCACGATCTGGCAGGCCGACTACAGCCAGCAGCACTACCAGGACCTGTACTTCGCCACCGACCCGAAGGTCGACTCGGTGGCGAACTACTACTCGAAGCAGTCGTCCGGCCGGTACTCGGTACAGGGCACGGTGACCAACTGGGTCAAGGTCAAGTACAACGAGGCCCGCTACGGCCGCTCCAACGGCACGCCGTGTGCCGGCAACGTCTGCAACAACTCCTACGAGCTGGTGAAGGACGGCGTGAACCAGTGGTACGCCGACCAGCTGGCCCAGGGCAAGACGCCGGCGGAGCTGAAGGCGGAGCTGGCCCGCTACGACGTGTGGGACCGCTCCGACTTCGACGGTGACGGCAACTTCGACGAGCCGGACGGCTACCTCGACCACTTCCAGATCGTGCACTCGGGTGGCGACCAGGCCGACGGTGACCCGCACCAGGGTGAGGACGCGCTGTGGAGCCACCGCGCGTTCGCGTTCAGCAACACCAGCTCCGGCCCGGAGGGCAACCTGCAGGGCGGCGCGCAGATCGGCGACACCGGTCTGTGGGTCGGCGACTACACCATGCAGCCGGAGAACGGCGGCGTCGGCGTCTTCTCCCACGAGTACGGCCACGACCTCGGTCTGCCGGACCTGTACGACACCTCCGGCGGCGGCGACAACCACGTGAACTGGTGGTCGCTGATGGCCCAGCAGCGGGTGTCCGCGGACGGCGAGCCGATCGGCTTCCGGGTCAACGACATGGACCCGTGGTCGAAGCTGCAGCTGGGTTGGCTGGACTACGAGACGGTGGTCGCCGGGCAGTCGAGCAGCCTGGAGCTCGGTCCGCACGAGTACAACTCGGACAAGCCGCAGGCGGTCGCGGTGGTGTTGCCGGACAAGGACGTCACCTTCGACTGGGGCAAGCCGTTCGAGGGCGCGAACCAGTGGTGGAGCACCAAGGGCGACGACCTGGACACCACGATGGAAAGGACCGTCGACCTGACCGGCAAGACGTCGGCAGCGCTGACCATGAAGGCGCGCTACGACATCGAGGCGGAGTACGACTACCTGTACGTGCAGGCGTCCAAGGACGGCGGCCAGACGTGGGTGTCGCTGGACGGCACCGTTGGCGGTGAGCCGTTCCAGAAGGACTCCAACGGCGAGCCGGCGCTGTCCTCGTCGTCTGCGGACAAGTGGGTGGACCTGAACGTGCCGCTCGACTCGGTCGTCGGCGGACAGACGCAGCTGCGGTTCCGCTACAAGTCCGACGGCGGGGTGGCGCTGAACGGCTTCTTCGGTGACGGCATCACGATCACCGCGGACGGCCAGCCGGTCTTCACCGACGGCGCGGAGAACGGCGACAACGGGTGGACGCTGAACGGCTTCCGTACCACGACCGGCACGGAGACCCAGGCGTTCGACAACTTCTACCTGGCCTCCAACCGGACCTACGAGTCCTACGACCAGTACATGAAGACCGGGCCGTACAGCTTCGGCGACCCGGCCAAGCCGGACTGGGTGGAGCATTTCCCGTACCAGACCGGCCTCGGCGTCTGGTACTGGGACACCTCGCAGCCGGACAACAACACGAGCGAGCATCCAGGTGAGGGCCTGATCCTGCCGATCGACGCGCACCCCGCGCCGATCTACAACCTGGACGGCAAGCCGTGGCGGGAGCGGATCGCAGGCTATGACGCGCCGTTCTCACTGTCCAAAGCGGACTCGTTCACGCTGAGCGTCAACGGCAAGCCGAGCTACATCCGTGGCAAGGCCGCGGTGCCGATGTTCGACGACACCGGGAAGTTCTGGTACGCCGAGCAGCCCAACGCGGGCGTGAAGCTGCCAGCGACGGGCACGACCATCACGGTCAAGTCCCAGGCGGGCACGTCGATGGGAATCGAGATCGGCAAGAAGTAAGCCGGTCCCGACCGACAAGCGGGCCTCCCACAACTGCGTGGGAGGCCCGCTTTCGTCATTCCACCCAATCGAGTGGTACTAATTGTGGTACCGTCATTGGTATGGCAACGAACCTGCGGCTGCGCCCCGAGGCGGAGGAGGCGCTGCGCACTGAGGCGGACCGCACCGGTCGCTCGCAGCAGGAGTTGCTGCGCGAGGCACTGGACGCGTATCTGGGGCTCACCCCGGAGCGCCGTCCGGTGTCGGATGCCGAGCAGTTGCAGGCCGACGGTCTGATCCGGCCGCCGCGCGACGCCTACCGCACGGTGCGGCCGCGCCGAGCCCTGCCCGCCGGCACGGCGAGCAGCCTGGACCTGCTCGACCGCGACGACCGCGTCTGATGCGGGTCTACTGCGACACCAGCGCGCTGCTCAAGCGCGTGGTGCTGGAGGACGAGTCGGGCGCGCTGACCGACGCGCTCGACGAGCACCACGGGAGCGGCGCCGTGCTGTGCGCGTCGACGCTGGCCTGGGTGGAGGTGTCCCGCGCGCTGCGGAACGTGTCCAGCACCGGGCACGCGGAGGTGGCCGACGACGTCGAGGACGCATTGTCCGGGGTGCACGAGCAGCTGATCAGCCCGGCGGTGACGGCGCTGGCCCGGCGGGTACGCCCGGACCGGCTGCGCTCGCTCGACGCGATCCACCTGGCCTCCGCGCTGGTCATCGACGCGGACGTGGTGCTCACCTACGACGAGCGGCTGGCGCGGGCGTGCGCGGACAACGGCCTGCGGGTGGCTACGCCAGGGACGCCACAGCGCGCCACGCGCCGACGGGGAAAGTGAGCACGGGCCCATCGGTGTTCTTGGAATCCCGCACCGCGACATCCAGCGACGGCCACGCAACCTCAACACAGTTGGCTTCATCTGTGCTGAAGCTGCTCTTGCGCCACGACACCTCGACGCAGTTCGAGATGCTGCTGCTGAAGCTGCTCTTGCGCCACGCGACCATCAGGCTTCGCTCCTTACGCTCTTGCGCCATTCTCTAATGAGACCGTCGATGAACAGGGTCGAATCATCCGGCGGCATTGCTGCGGCTCGAAGTTCTCGCCAAGCCACTTTGGCGCGCCGGACGGCGCCCGGGTCCTCGACGAATCCGCTCGTCGTGCGAATCTCGATGTGGACCAACGTTGGTTGATCAGCGAAGGTCAGGATCATCATCGGTCCCTCAAGGCCAGGATTCGCGCCGACCGACCAGGGAACCACTCGCAGTTCGATTCTCGGTCGCATCACCAGGTTTGCCAAGTGACACAGCTGGCCATACATCACGCCCGGCCCACCGATGGGGCGGCGGAGCACCGATTCGTCGAGGATCACACTCAGCATCGGTGAGTCGAAGCCGCTGAGCAGACCCTGTCTTCCCATTCGTGTTCGAACAAGCTGCTCGACCTCGCTATCGGTGAGCACATGATTGGCGCCGCGGATCACCGCGCGTGTGTAGTCACCGGTCTGGAGAAGGCCGGGAACGATCATCGGCTCATAGTTCTGGATCAGCGTCGCATCCGCCTCGATCCGGATGAGATTGCGCCAGCGGTCGGGCACGTACGCGCCGGTCTGAATCCAGTTCGTCTGTTTGCCGTCGCGGACCAGCTGGAGGAGTTCCTCGCGGAGCTTGGTCGGGGCCTGGAGGTAGCCGAGCATGGCAGACACGTCATCCGGATAGAGGCCGCGGACGCCGGTCTCCATCCGGCTGACCTTGCTCACCGAGCAGTCGAGCGCGTCGGCCACCTGCTGGCAGGTCAGGCCCCTGCTCTCGCGCAGCGCGCGCAGCTCGGCGGAGACCCGTCGCTGCCGGACGGACGCGCCCTTGTCCCTCGTCATGGTTCCACCCTCGCGTTTTGCCAGGGTGGCAAGGAACCTTCATCACCCGATCGGAACTTGTTTGCCGAGCTGGCGAAATTCCATCCTGTCGGCGCAACGATCCCGAGGGGAGCCACTGTGGAACGCACCTGGACCATCCGCGGCGCATACGCGAACTGGACGATGACCATCACCGTCGACCCGCCGGACGAAGAGGAGGAGGTACCGCCGCTGACGCGGTTCCCCACCGAGTCGTTCGGCAACCTCGGCCCGCTGTTCCGGGAGGCGATCGACCTGTTCGAGGCCCTGCGCGACAACGAACAGCTCACCGGCCGGTACTAGTGGAGCCCGGCGGCCTTCGCGGTGGCGCGGAGGCGGGCGTGCAGATCGCGCAGCTGGCCGCGGTGGCCGCGGGTCTCCACCACGCGGATGCCGTGCGGCGTGGTGAGCGCCGCCTGGAACGCCTCGCGGGTGTCGGCCAGGGTGTGCGGGACGTGGTAGCCGGCGCACAGGGCAGCGATGTCCGCGCCGTGCGGGGTACCGAAGACGCGCTCGAAGCTCGGCTTGTGTTCGGCGGATCCCTGTTCCAGCAACGAGAAGATGCCGCCGCCGTCGTCGTTGAGGACCACGATCGTCAGGTCGGGGCGGGCCTCCCACGGGCCGAGCAGCAGGCCGTTGAGGTCGTGCAGCATGGTCAGGTCGCCGAGGAACGCGTAGGTCGGCCGGCCGGACGCCAGGGCGACACCAAGCGCGGTCGAGACGCTGCCGTCGATGCCAGCCACGCCGCGGTTGGCGTACACCGCGACGTCCGCGCGCGGCTCGGCGACCAGGTCGACGTCCCGGATCGGGTTGGACGAGCCGAGGAACAGCACCGCGTCCGCCGGCAGCGCCGACACCAGGTCCACGGCCAGCGCCAGGCCGGTCGGCCAGTCCTGCTCATTGATCAGCTTGTCCACGGCGGTCGCCGCGTTGGCGTCCGCCTGCCGCCACGCCGGCAGCCAGTCGGTGTCCACAGCGTCCACATAGGACATGTCGGACTGGTCGAGCCAGCCTCGTACGTGGGTGGCGACGTACTGCGGATCCGTCCACTGTGGATGGTCCCCGATGCCGTACACCGGCGCGGCGCCCATCAGGCCGCGCACCCCGCGCGACAACGTCGGACGACCAACCACGACGACCGCCGCCGGACACAGCGCCGGCGGCAGTTCTCCAGCGGAGAGCAGCAGTGCCCCGCACCGCAGCACCTCGGCGCCACCAGCCATGGCGGCGGCCTGGCCGGTCGGTTCCGCGATCACCGGCCAGCCAGCCTCGGCCGCGACCGCCGTCGCCGCGCGCACCCGGTCCGGCCGGCCGCTGCCGACCACCATGATCGTCCGCGCGGGCAGCGGGAAGTCCACCCGGCTGCCGGGCATCAGCACCGGCGCCGCCGACGTCGTCCAGCGCGCGCCGTCCGGCCGGCCGTCGAGCGAGCCAGGCCAGCGCGGCTCGAACGTCGGCACCAGCGGCTCGCGGAACGGCAGGTTCAGCTGCACCGGACGGCCGTGCTCGGCCTGCGCCACCGCCCGGCACACCAGGCCGCGCCACACCGGGTTCTGCCCGTCGCGGCGCTCCGCCACCGGGAACTCCACCGGCAGCGCCGCCGACCCGAACAGGCCCCGCTGGTCGATCGTCTGGTTCGCGCCGGTGCCATGCAGCTCCGGCGGACGGTCCGCGGTCAGCACCAGCATGCCCACCCCGGAGTGGAACGCCTCCAGCACCGCGGGATGCATGTTCGCCACGGCGGTGCCCGACGTGCACACCACCGCCGCCGGCCGACCGGCTCTGCTCAGTCCCACCGCCAGGAACGCGGCCGTGCGCTCGTCCACCCGGACGTGCAGCCGCAGCCGGCCGGCCTCCGCCACGGCCCACAGCGCCATCCCGAGCGCGGCGTTGCGGGAGCCCGGACACAGCACGATCTCAGTAACCTCATTGCGGACGAGTTCATCGACGACAACCGTGGCCTGGGCCGTGGAGGGGTTCACCACCTCACAATCTCACCCCCGCGATGAACACGTTCAACTGCACCTGCACATATGCTCGTGACGTGGGAGTTTCCGAACTGTTCAACTCGTCTGCCTGGAGATACGTCCCCGGGTTCGACTTCACCGACATCACCTACCACCGAGCCGTCGACACCGGTGCCGTCCGGATCGGGCTCGACCGCCCGGAGGTGCGCAACGCGTTCCGGCCGCACACCGTCGACGAGCTGTACCGCGCACTGGACCACGCCAGGATGAGCTCGGACGTGGCGTGCGTGCTGCTCACCGGAAACGGACCGTCCCCGAAAGACGGCGAACGAGCCTTCTGCTCCGGCGGCGACCAGCGCGTCCGCGGCCGCACCGGCTACCAGTACGCCGACGGAGACACCGCGGACACCGTCGATCCCGCCCGCGTCGGGCGGCTGCACATCCTGGAGTGTCAGCGGCTCATCCGGTTCATGCCCAAGATCGTGGTCGCCGTGGTCAACGGGTGGGCGGCCGGCGGCGGGCACAGCCTGCACGCCGTGTGCGACCTCACCATCGCCAGCGCCGAGCACGGCAAGTTCAAGCAGACCGACGCCACCGTCGGCAGCTTCGACGGCGCCTACGGCTCGGCCTACCTCGCACGGCAGATCGGGCAGAAGCTCGCCCGCGAGGTGTTCTTCCTCGGCCGCACCTACTCCGCGGCGGACATGCACCGGATGGGCGCGGTGAACGAGGTCGTACCGCACGCCGAGTTGGAGACCACCGCGCTGCAGTGGGCACGGGAGATCAGCGCCAAGTCGCCGACCGCGATCCGGATGCTCAAGTACTCGTTCAACCTCATCGACGACGGCCTGGTGGGCCAGCAGATCTTCGCCGGGGAGACGACCCGGCTGGCCTACATGACCGACGAGGCCGTCGAGGGCCGCGACGCGTTCCTCCAGAAGCGCGAACCCGACTGGTCCGGCTTCCCGTACCACTACTGAGCAGCGAGCCAGCGTTCGTGGCTGGCAGACACCCGCGCCCACAGCGCGGCCCGTCCCGCATCGTCCACAGTGGACAGCGTCATGCCGAAGACGTCGGCGAGCGCGGCGAACCAGTCCGACTGGGTGGCCAGTTCCGTCGAGGTCCGGCCGGTGGCCTCCTGGCGGGACAGCACGGCACCGCGGAGCATGTCGAAGCCGGTGGCGTCGCGGCGGAAGGCCGACACCACGCGGACGAACGGCGAGTCCGGCGAGGTGCTCAGGTACCGGTGCTTCTCGGCGAAGTCCTCGGTGCGTGCCTCGGCCGGGCCGAAGTCCATGCCCTCGAACGTCGTGCGGAGCTGCGAGGTGAGCCGCCAACCACCGGGCACGGCCGCGGAGTCCGCGACGCGATAGGTGAACGGACCCTGCCGGTACGCGCCGGGCGCGAGCGGGATCGGCTCGTGCGGTCCGTCGCCGATACCCGTGTCGACCAGCCAGGTGTCCAGCCCGGCGGCCGTGCCGGTCCGGACGGTGAGCACGAGGTGGTTTCCGGTGGCACCGGCCGGGTCGTCCGGGCCGACCTGCACGCCGCCGACATGCCGGTGGACGTCGAAGCCCAGCCAGTGCAGCAGCGTCGCCATGGTGCCGTTCATGTGGTAGCAGTAGCCGCCACGGCCGCCCGGCCCCATGACGTAGCGGGCCGCGTCGTACGGGTCGACCGTGCGCGACTCGCCGAGCGCGATCCACACCGACTCGTACGGGACCCGCTCGACGAAGGCGCGGTTCAGCGCGACCAGCGCCGGCACGGTCGGCGCCGGCGGGGCGGCGAACCCGAGCCGGCGCAGCAGCGCGTCGCGCAGCTCGGTGTCGGGCGGTGGTGGCCAGCTCATCCCGCCACGCTAGTGCCCGTCAGCCAACGAATTCCCACGACGTTGTGATCTTTACCGTCTTGACGGCGACCGGGCCCGGCGTTCGCGGAAGAATGGCCGCGTGCACGTTGTCGAGGTCGGTGGGGATGTCCGCGAGTTGACCGGGGCGCTGCGAGACGCGCTCGACGGTGGCGCGGCGGTGTTCCCGGTCGGCGCGACGGATCCGCGGCGCGACGAGCTGCGCGAGCGGTTCGTCCCTGGGGAGCCCGTGCCCGACGGCACCGCGCTGGTGGTGGCCACCTCGGGGTCGACCGGCGCCGCCAAGGGCGTCGTGCTGTCCTCGGCCGCGCTGCGCGCGTCGGCCACCGCGACGCACGACCGGCTCGGCGGCCCCGGCCGGTGGCTGCTCGCGCTGCCCGGCCAGCACGTCGCCGGGATCCAGGTGATAGTGCGCTCCCTGCTCGCCGGGCACGAGCCCGCGGTGCTCACCGGTGCGTTCCGGCCGGCGGCGTTCGCCGCGGCGGTGCCCGCCGATCGGCCGAGGTACACGTCCCTCGTGCCGACCCAGCTGGCCAGGCTGCTCAGCGGACCACCCGAGGGGATCGACGCGCTGCGGGCGTTCGACGCAGTGCTGATCGGTGGTGCGGCCGCCGCCGGACCGCTGCTCGAGCAGGCACGCGCGACCGGCGCCCGGATCGTCACCACGTACGGCATGTCCGAGACGGCGGGCGGCTGCGTCTACGACGGCCAGCCGCTCGACGGCGTGCGGGTACGGATCACCGACGGCAGCGACGTCGGCCGAGTGGAACTGGCCGGCCCGACGCTGGCCACCGGCTACCGCAACGATCCCGAGGCGACCGCGACCACGTTCGCCGACGGCTGGTTCCGCACCAGCGACCTCGGCACCCTCGCTGACGGCGCACTCACCATCAACGGCCGCGCCGACTTCATGATCAACACCGGTGGGGTGAAGGTCGCGCCGGCCGCCGTCGAGGCGGTGCTCGCCGCCCAGCCGGGCGTCGCCGACTCCTGCGTGGTCGACCTGCCGGACGCCGAATGGGGACAGCGGGTCGCGGCCGCCGTCGTGCCAGCCGACTCGGCCGACCCACCCGCGGCCGGCCACCTCCAGGACGCGGTGCGCGCCACCCTCGGACCCCCAGCGGTACCGAGGGTGGTCACGTTCACCGCGATGCTGCCGCTAATGGATTCCGGGAAAGTCGATCGGCGGCAGGTGCGCCGGAACCTCCTCGATCTCGGCTAGCCGCCGGCCCTCGCCGATCTGGCCGAACCACTCGGTCACCTCGGCGCTGAACATGTTGATCAGCACCACGACGGACAGCAGGAGTGGGGCGAGCGCGGCCGGGAAGGCCGCTCCACCAAGGGACGCCATCGCCATCAGCACGCCGAGGATGTTCAGTCCCTGCACAGCGGCGACCGGATAGCGCGCCCAGCGCACCCCCATGGTCAGCTGCACCGCACCGGCCACGAGTGCCACGGCGACGACGAACGACACCACGGCCGCCAGGTAGGTCACGCCGGGCACTTCGACACCGTGCTCGGCGTCCACGCTCGCCGCGAGGAGGTACAGCGACCCGGCGACCAAATTGAGGACCGCCTGGAGGTAGCAGACCACGATGACGCTCCAGAGCTTTCCTGGACGCTTGGGAAGAGTTGCCATGGCGCGACGGTAGGCCGCCGGCGATGGGACCCCTCCCCGCTCGGTGATTCTTCGTCGTATGCCGACTACTTGCGGTTGACAGATCACCACGGGGAGTCTTGGCTTTCCGCGACGGCGCGCGACCCTGCAGCGAGCCTCGGCCGCTCCGTGTGCCGCCCCGAAAGGACGAAGCATGCAGCCAAGCCGACACTATCTGGTGGCCGGCGTGCTGATCACGGCGATCGGCACCGGCCTCGGGCTCGCCACCGCGAACGCCGAGCTCGCCGCGGATTCCCGGACGGCCACGATCGACCTGGCCAACCCCGGCACGGCGAACAACGTCGCCGCCGGTGCCACCGTCCGGCTGGGGTCGGCGGCCAACCGGGCGGCAAGCACCGAGCAGCCGCTGCGGATCGGCACCGCGACCTACCCGCTCGACCGGCTCGCCGAGCCGGCCAACACGTTCGCCGCCGACGTGGCAAGCACCGTGCCCGACGGCGCCGAGCTGGCGATCGACGTGCGCGGGCGGCTGGCCGACGGCCAGTGGAGCGAGTGGACGGAGATCCGGCCGGACGCGCCAGGCGTGCTGCCGGCGACGGGGACCGACGTCC